>Ga0315906_10003048_pt1 | contig 22524 bp, 9 predicted proteins | sample LakEriMetagenome_4_FD_203526 | JGI IMG/M metagenome (GOLD analysis project Ga0315906, IMG submission 203526) | Freshwater fungal communities from buoy surface, Lake Erie, Ohio, United States - Buoy 2 MA122 | ecosystem: Environmental > Aquatic > Freshwater > Lake > Lake biofilm | place: USA: Lake...
GATCCTTGAAGCGCAGGACCAGGCCGGAGGCCACCACACCGGTCAGGAACATCCCAAACAGCACCATCAGGGGCCGGTTTTCCGGGGAGCGCCAGCGTTGCCGGCCGAAGAAATTTTCGGCCATGTCCATGGTTTCATATTCCGCGGCGGCCTTCTCCTTGCCGTTCCCCTTGTCGTTGGCGGGTGGCTTGCCCTCGTCTTTGGGCGACGGAACGATGGCCCCCTTGGAATCGGCGATCTCCTGTTGCAGCTCCTTGCGAATCTGACGGATCTTTTCCTCGATACTGGCGTTGATGGAGTCGATCTTTTCGCGGGTTTTGGATTCCGCATCCTTGGCCTTGCGGTCGAACTCGGCGCGGGTCTCCTTGACCCGGGCTTCCATTTCCACCCGGGTTTTCGCCTCGGCGTCCTCGGCCCGCTTCTTGAATCGGTCCTCGGCGGCCTTCAATTCCCTGTCAATCTCCATTCGGGTGCGGGTCTCGGTGTCCTTGGCCCGTTTCTCGAATTCATCCCGCGCTTCTTTCAGCTTTTTCTCAATCTCGAGGCGGATCCTGGCCTCGGTTTCGGCCGCGCTTTTCTCAAAACGCTCCTTGGCCTCGGCTATTTTTTGCTCGGATTCCTTGCGGGCCTTGTCCCCCATCTCGGCGGCCTTGCGCTCGAACTCCTCGCGCGCCTGCTGCTGCAATTGCCGGGCCTTCTCCTCGGCGTACTGGGCGGCCTTGCGCAGTTCCGCCTCGGCGGCGGTGGCGGCGCGGCGCATCTCGTCATAGATCCGCTGCCGGACGGGAAGCATGAACCGGCGCGGGGGGAGGGGATTCTCGGCAGGGGGTTCCTCTGCCTGCACCATGTCCACCATAAGTACCATTGGCAGTTGGGAAATGGATTCGGCAGCGCTTTGGACAAAGCCACCCATCGCCTTGCCGATGACCCCGAGGGGATTGGGCAGGCTGGCCTGGGCGGGAGGGATGATCTGCTCGCCGGTATCCGGCTTTTTCTTGGGCACCCGCAACTGTTCGCGGGTCTGGGCCTCGGGCAGCACCAGCCCCTCGAAAGCCCAGCGTGAGGGCATCGCCGCAGCCAGCGGGCGGGTGGGCGCGGGCAGGTCGCGCAGCTTCACCAGGATGCCACCCAGAACAATCATTGGCAACAACATCAAGGGCAGGATGCCGGCCGCCGCCTCCACGGTGCGGAAGGTGGCGGAAATGAAAAGGCCGATGGCCCCACCTGCCAGACCCGAGGCAAACAGCACCAGATACAGCTCCCACCAACCACTGTGGAGATCGCAAAACCAGATCACCACCGCCAGCAACAGGGCGCATTGGGTGGCGCTCACCGCCACCAGCACAGTCACCTTGGACCCGATGTAGGCCAGGATGGACAAACCCACCATCCGCTCGCGACGGTAAATGGGCAGTTCGTTGACGATCTCGCGGGCGGTGCAGGAGCAGCCGAAGTAGATCGCCGCCAGCGCCATCACGAACATGGTGGTGGCCAGATTGATGCCCACCTCGAACCACTGCTCGCTATCGGCGGGGTGCGACCGAAGCACCTTGGAGAACACGGCACCAATCAGCAGGCCCACCAACGGGGCCTGCAGGATCAGGATCATGGTGCTCCACAGGTCGGCCGCCTTGATGCTGAGGGCGCGACGGACCAGCGTGGACCACTGGCTGAACAGGGCCACGCGCTGGGGCTTGTATTCCTCATGGTGGATGGGCAGCTTGGGCAGCACCATCGTGCGGCGGTCCACCCACACGGACTTGGCGTTGGATTTTTCCCAATCGGACAGCCACTCGGCCACCGGCTTGGCGGACAGGCCACGCAGGAGGCCCTCGGCGTTGCGGGGAAGGCTGTAGCCGGGGCGGGCGGGGGGCTCAAAGAAGTGGACCGCATCGGGCCAGGCCCGGCCGAAATAGGCCAGGCGGCCCACCTGTTCCGTGGAAGCGTCGCGCGCCACCACGGCCACCGCGTCGAATTTCTGGAAGACCTCCAGGCTGGGCTGGTGGATGGCCACCAGAATTGTCTTGCCGCTATCCGCCAGGGACCGGAGCAACTCGATGACCGACATCGCGTCGGTGCTGGAAAGACCCGATGTGGGCTCGTCCAGCACCAGGATGGGCGGATCGGTGAGAAGTTCCATGGCGAGGTTGACGCGCTTGCGCTGGCCACCGCTGATGCCGCGCTTGCGCTGGTCGCCGATACGGGTGTTCTCTGTACCATCAAGGCCCAATTGCGACAGAACCTTGTTGATGCGATTGGCGATCTCCTCATCGCCCATGTCCTTGGGCAGACGCAGGCGGGCGGCGTACCACAGGGCCTGCCACACGGTGAGGTCGGCATGCAGGATGTCATCCTGCGGGACATGGCCGATCTTACCGCGGAACAGGTCGTAATACTGGTACAGGTCGTGGCCGCTGATCAGCACACGGCCCACCGATGGGGCCACCTGGCCGTTCAGGACCGAAAGCAGCACCGTCTTGCCTGCGCCGCTGGAGCCCATGATGGCCACTAGCTCGCCGGGCTGCACCACCAGGGAAACCCCTTCCAGGAGTCGCTGACCGGCACCGTCCACTCCGACATTGCTGGCGATGATGTCAAAGGCGCTGGGCTTCACCGGCTCGAGGGCGGTGCCGTCCGTGGAAAGGCGATAACTATGGTCGGCGATCTGCAGCAGGGCACCCGGCTTCAGGACCACCGAACCGTCGATGCGATGGTCATCGACGAAGGTGCCGCTCATGCTGTCGAGGTCGGTCACGATCACCCGGTCGCCCCGACGGGTCACCACGGCGTGACGAGCCGACACCAGCGGCTGGTCGATCAGCACCCCGGCGTCCTTGGATCGGCCAAAGATGACCCGGGACGAGGGACGGAGCTGGATGACCTGATCGGCGGGGATCTGCGGTTGGCCCCGCTCGAGGGTTTCCCGCAAGGCATTGGCCGGGAGGGTAGACTCACCCAGAGTGATTCTGGCATCGATCTGGATGGTGGTTTTGGAGACCGGCTCGGGCGGGTCGCCCACATAAGTGCCGTTGCGGCTGCCCAGATCCTCGATCCAGAGGGCGTCACCCTCGACGGTGACTTTCGCATGCCGGCCTGACACGCTGGGATGCTTGATCACAATGTCATTGGCGGGGTCCCTGCCAATGTAAATGATCCGCATTTCCCGTGGTCTCAGGGTTGCATGAATAACTCGGGACTTGACCTTTATCTTCTAGTAAAAGAAAATAATGTCAACTTGGGTAATACCGGCGAAATGTATCGAACGAGATTTTCCTCTTATTTAAAAATACTATTTTATATTTAATTTTAGCAATTATTATCGATATTTACCCAAAAACCCCCTTGGCCTTGGCCTCCACCCGGTCATTTGGCATTCTCGCCGCCGGGTTTTTCAGTGCCGAGGGCTTTTGCGCAGAATGTCGGATTCCCAGACTTCCCCGCGAACGGGCGGCAAACGCTGGCCCGGTTTGCTGCTGTTGCTGGCATTGATGCCGGTTGCGGGATGGGCCTGGTATGTCTGGGGGGGAGGGAATTTCCATGTGGTGGAAGCAGGGCGCCTGTACCGCGCCTCTCAACCGAAGGCGGATCGCCTGAAACAGCTTGCGGGTGAAAACGGGATTCGCACCGTCATCAACCTGAGGGGGTGTTGCGACCCGGTGGGGTGGTATCGGGACGAGGCCCGGGCCGTCCAGGAAATGGAAATTTCCCTCGAGGACATCTCTTTTTCCGCGATGCGATTGCCGGCCCCCAACGCGCTGGCCCGTCTGGTGGAGGTTTTCGACCAGGCCGAAGAGCCACTTCTGATCCACTGCCATCAGGGGATCGATCGCACCGGCATGGCCTGCGCCCTGTGGCTGCTGCTGAAGACTGACACACCTTACAGCGAAGCTGTGAAACAACTGAACCCTTACTACGGCCATTTTCCGGTGGGGCGCACCTGGTGGTTGGATGCATTCATGGACCAGTACCGGCAATGGTTGGCGAGCCATGGGGAGGAGCACCGGCCTGACCTGCTCCGCCACTGGCTGAAGGATGTCTATTGCCCCGGCCCTATGCGGGCGGAAATGGCGTGGATCCAGCCGCCACCCACCCGGGTGGCGGTGGGTGAAATCGTCACGGCGCGTGTGCGTTGCACCAACACCTCGAACGAGACCTGGACCATGCTGCCCTCGCTGAACGCGGGAATGCATCTGATTTGGCGGGTGCAGGATGATCAACGGAAGGTGATCGCCGCGGGGCAAGCGGGCCTGTTTGAAAAAACAGTTCCCCCGGGGGGCAGCGTGGATCTGCTGATCGCCACACCTCCGCTGGAAGTTACTGGGCGGCTGGTGCTGCGGGCCGGCATGGACAATCCCCGGCACTCCACCTTCGCCCAGGTGGGCAACGAGATACTGGAGGCTTCCGTGGAGGCCGTTCCCCAAGGCGCGGCCCATCCATGAAACGAAGATTCCGGCTGAAATCACTGATGCGCGTGGGCGGAACCCTGGCCCTGGCCGGGTTTCTGGCCGCCCGCTTGAATTGGGCGGAACTGGGACGGGCCGTCACCCATCTGGACCCCTGGGCCTTTTGGGGTTCGGTGGGGGTGTTCCTGATGGCGCAGTTTGTCAGCACCATCCGCTGGCGCCAACTGGCCCTGGACGCGGATTTTCGCGCGCCTGTGGGGCGCTTTGGGGCCTGGTACGCGGCAGGGATGTTCTGCAACCTGGTGCTGCCCACCTCGGTGGGCGGGGATGTGGTGCGGACATGGTACCTGGCCCATCAGGCTGAAGGGCCACCCATGGGGCGCACCCGCCGGGCGGCCACCAGCGTGCTATTGGACAGGGGTACCGGCTTGCTGGTGCTGATCGCGCTGGCTGGGGTGGCGTCGATGGTCTCGCCGGTGGCGCTTACACCACAAGTCACCTGGTTTCTGTACGCCGTTTTGGGCAGCACGGTGGTGGGTTTGGTGGTGGGGCTGACCGCCAGCGGCTGGGTGGGCCGGAAGGTCCCCAAGCTGGCACCCCTCATCGCGCAGGGATGGGATTTCGCGGGCAAGCCGGGTCTCGTGGCCGGATCCCTGGCCCTGTCGGTGCTGGTACAGGTGGCCAGCGTGGTGCAGGTGGGCCTGATCGGCAAAGGATTGGGGCTGGAGGTTCCATGGGCTGTTTACGGCTGTGTGGTGCCCCTGGTGACACTTTTGACCTTGCTCCCGGTAAGCGTTAGCGGCATGGGGCTTCGTGAAGCGGGGTACGCCGCGCTGTTGGCCGGTTTTGGGGTCACGGCGCCTGAGGCGGTGGCGCTCAGCCTGCTGGGATTTGCCGCCACCAGTCTGGTGGCGTTGTTGGGCCTGCCGGTGATCCTTTGGGGCGGGTGGCCCAAGGTGAGCGGAGAAAACGAACCGACGGGGATTCAAGACACGACCAACCGTGAAGGCCAAGGCAACACCCAGACACTCTGCGAAAAGACAAAACAAATCGAGGGTATTTCAGCATGAACACACGGACCAACCTTCACCCGGCCAACCAGGACCGCGCCATGGGCAGAAAAATCTCGGTGGTGATCCCCATCAAGGAAGAGGAAGACAACCTGGGCCCGCTGCACCAGCGGCTCACGGAGGCCCTATCTCCCCTGCTGGACCGGGCCACACCCAACCCAGCGCAGGTGACCGATTATGAGGTGGTCATCGTCGATGATGGGAGCCGGGATCGCTCCTACGAGATTCTGTGCGCGCAAGCGGCGGCGGATCCTCGCTGGAAGGTGGTGAAGCTGCGCCGCAATTACGGCCAGACACCAGCGCTGCGCGCCGGGATCGACCATGCCACCGGCGACCTGATCGCCACCATGGATGGCGACCTGCAGAATGACCCCGCCGACATCCCGATGCTGCTGGCCAAGCATGCCGAGGGCTACGACGCGGTATTTGGCGAGCGCGCCAAGCGGCAGGACGCCTACCTGATCCGCAAATTCCCCAGCAAGATCGCCAACTGGATCATCCGCAAGGTGACCGGTTCCACCACGCGTGACATGGGCTGCACCCTGCGGGTGCTGGACGGGCAGATCGCCCGCGACCTGCCGCTGTACGGCGAGATGCACCGCTTCATCCCGGTGCTTTGCCAGATGCAGGGTGCCCGGATGGTGCAGGTGCCGGTGAAGCACCACGCCCGCACCGCCGGGGTAACCAAGTACAACCTCACCCGCACCTTCCGCGTTGTGCTGGACCTGATCACCGTCAAATTCCTGAACAGCTACCTGACCAGGCCCATGCACTTCCTGGGCGGGCTGGGATTGGCGTTCATGGTGCTGGGTTTCGCCAGCCTGGCCGCCACCATCGGCATGAAGTTAATTGGCGGAACCGACATGACCGGCAACCCGTTCCTGCTGCTCAGCATGCTGCTGGTACTGCTGGGAACGCAGTCGATCGGCCTGGGCATTTTGGGCGAGGTGCTCAGCCGCACCTACTTTGAAAGCCAGGGCAAGCGCAGCTACACCATCGCGCAGACGCTGAACCTGGAAGATCAACCAGCGCGCAAGGCGGCCTGAGCAGGCTGGCGCAATCAAAAAAATGTTCAACAAGCCGGGGACATTGGGGACCCGGCTTGTTGAACTTTAATCAGATTTTTAAATTCCATGGAGTGTCAAACGGCATCTGGAATTAATCCAAACGCCTCATTCCGCAGGCGTTCCCCGCACCCGTGACCCATCCTCCAGTTCCCCCTGGTTGGTGAGGACCAATTCCTCGTCACGGGATAGTTCACGCCGGACATCGCGACCGGCGTCCTTGTCCAGCCAGAACACGCGGGCAAGGAGACCGTCATCCAGTTCCACCGCGATGGGCTTTAACCGGGCCACGCCTGCCTCCACCCGGAACAGGTATGGCAGCCCGCCGCGCCGCACGATGGCGCTGCTGGGGATCACCGGAGCGTCCTGGAAACGCTTCAGTCGCAACCGCATCTTCCCGTACATGCCCGGCAGCAGGCGGGCGGCAGCGCCGGTCTCCAGGCCCTTTGGAAATTCGGGCAATGCCCGCCCCTTCAAGTCGGCGTTACGGTTCAGTTTGGCCTTTTCCTGGAACTGGCGGTGCTCCTCGGCGGTGCCGTTGAATAGGTCCACCTCCACCCGCAGCGTGCGATCGGCCGGGTCCAGCGAGGGTGCCAGCCGGGTCGGTTTGAACCGCAACACCTTGCCCGGCATAGCGTCCAGCCGCAATTCCGCCTCGGTATCCTTGCCGACCTGTGCCACATAGGCCTCGGGCACCCGCATCGACACGGTGACGATGTCGGTGCGCTCCACCACCAGGAGCGGGCGCACGCCCGGGACGATGGCAGGATTCGCCACAAAGGTGCCAGGGTCAGCCGATCGGCGTGCGATCACGCCGTCGAATGGGGCCATCACCACACCCCTCGCCTTGTTTTCGCGCAGGGAGTCATTCGGCTCGATCTCGGCCAAACGCTCGCCGGCGGCCACCTTGTCGCCGATGTCCTTCTCGAGGAATTTCAGCGTGCCGGCCACCTGCGACTGGAGCTCCACCCGGTAGTAGGGTGCCACCTCGGCGGGTTGTTCGACTGTCACCTCCAGATCGGTGCCGGTTTTCGGCCGGATTGTCTTCACCCGGATTTCCGGGCCGGCGGGTTGGGTCACTGGAGGTGCCTGGGCTTGAACCCGGGCCAAAACCGGCATCCCCGCAAGCAGGGTCAACGCCCAACAAAACCTCAGCCGATTGAGCATGGTATCCCTCCTCAAGCCAGTTCGCTTTCGACCCGCGGATCGGGAGCGGTGTTTTTGCGAATCAGCAGCGTGTACAACACGGGCACCAGCAACAGGGTGAGCGTGGTGGAGCTGATCAGGCCGCCTACAACCGCCCGAGCTAGTGGCACATTCGCCTCGTTGCCCCGCCCGGTGCCGATGGCCATGGGGGCCAGCGCCAGCACCGTGGCCAGGAAGGTCATCAAAATGGGGCGAAAACGGGTGGCGGCCGCCAGGCGGATCGCTTCGACAGCCCCCTTCCCCTCCAGACGCAGGCGGTTGGCGAATTCCACCAGCAGCACCCCGTTGTTCACCGCGATGCCCACCAGGAAGATCACCCCCATCAACGACTGGGTATTCAGTGTCGTGCCGGTGAGGTAGAGCATCCACAGCACGCCAATGAACCCGAGGGGCACCGTGAACATGATGACGCACGGGCCGATCCACGAGCGGAAGAGCGTGACCTGTAGCAGGTAAACCAGCGAGGCCGCCAAAGCGAGCCCCAGGGCCAGCATGCGGAACGATTCATTCATGCGCTCGAACTCGCCCTTCAGGCGGACCCGCATCCCCTCGGGAAGTGTCAATCCGGCCAGCCTAGCTTTCACCCCGGTGGCAAGGGTGCCGATATCCACGCCGTCGGTGTTCACCAGCACATTCGACACCCGTCGCAGACCCGCATGGTTCACTTCCACCGCGCCGGACTTGCGCCGGGGAGTCACCACGGTGCCCAGGTTCACGGCTGTCGGCTGGGATGCGCCCTTCACCGGCAGGCCGAGCACATCCTCGAGCCGGCGATCCACATCCTCGGGGTATTGCACACCCACGAAGTATTGGTTGCCCGTTTGGGAATCGACCCAGAAGTTCCGCTGCACCGACACGCTGGAGTTCAGGGCCACCACCACCTGCAGGATCACATCCTCGGTGGAGAGGCCCAGTTCGGCTGCCTTTTGGCGGTCCACATCCAGGACCAGGTAGGGAGCGTCATCGCGCTGCTGCACCCGCACATCGGCGGTGCCTGGTAACGGGCTGACCAAATCGCGGATAACGCGGGCCAGCGATGCAGACTGTTCCTGCGTCCCCCCTTCCACCTCGATATCGATGGGTGACGATGCCCCCATGTTCAGGGCGGTGGAAATCATGCCGCCGGTGTCGAAATCAGCCCGGAGGTCATTGAAGGCCGGGTTGGCGTTGAAGCCACGCCGCAGCAAGTTGGCGTATTCCTGCGCGCTGTGCGAACGCTTCCGGCTCAACTGCACTCGGATGATGGCATCCTGCTGACCCGAGTTGGTGGTGTAGGCGGCCGACCAATCGGGATTCAAACCGATTTCTGAAACGATCATTTCCCGATCGGAGGCGGGAATCGTGTCCTGGATGAATGCCTCGACCTCCTTCACGCGGGCCTCGGTGGAGTCGAGACGCAGGTTGGAGGGGGCGCGCAGCCGCAGCGTGATCTGCCCGGCGTCCACCTGCGGGAAGAATTCGCGGCCGATTCTTCCCAGCAAGGTGAGGGAAAAAGCAAACAAAGCGAGCAGGGCAATGATCACCCAACCGCGGCGGGCCAGGCATTCCTCCAGCAGGCGGAGATACATGGCCGTGAGGCGATCGAGACCCCGCTGAAAAAATCCCGTCAATCGGTCGAACAGACCCTCGGGTTTCTGAGGAGTATGGTTTTCCCCCCTTACGTGGTCGTCGGGCAGGAAATAAGCGCACAGGGTGGGCACCAGCGTGCGGGACAGGAGAAAGGAGGTCAGCATGGCGAAACCGACCGCCAAAGTGAGCGGGCGGAACAGGAAACCGCCCATACCCGGCAGCAGCGACAACGGCGCCAACACAATCACGGTGGTGCAGGTGGCCACCAGCACGGGGACCATCACCTCGGCGCACCCGTCGAGAGCCGCCCGAACCCGTGACTTGCCCAGGTGGTAATTGCGGTGGTTGTTTTCCAGTTCCACGATGGCGTCATCGACCAACGGACCCACCGCCAGGGCCAGGCCGGCCAGAGTCATGGCGTTGATGGTGTTGCCTGTCGCATAAAGCCCCGTCACCGCTCCCAGCAACGCCAGGGGAATAGAAAGCGTGGCGATCAGCGTCATGCGCCAGTTGCCCAGAAACAGCAGGATCATCAGGGAGACCAGCAAGGCCCCGGTGGCGCCCTCCTCCAACAAGGACCACAGCGCAGACCGGACCGAGACTGTCTGGTCCATCACCAGATCGAGCTTGGTGCCCTTGGGCAATCGCTCCTCCATGGAGGGGATGTTGGCGCGGGTCTGGTCCACCACCGCCAGGCTGCTGGAACCACGCTGGCGGTAGACCGGCACAAACACCTCGTTGCCACCATTGATGCGCACGCGCGAGGTCTGGATGGCCGAGGCGTCCTCCGCCCGGCCCACATCCCGCAGGTACAGATTGGTCTGGCTACCTAGGGACAGGGGAAGGTCGTTCAGTTCCTCCACCTTTTCCACCATGGAATTGCTGTCCAGCAGCAATTGCTCGCCGCCGAAGTAGGCGGTGCCGGGGGTGACCATCAGGTTGCCCCGGCGCAGCGCGGAGACCACATCCATGGGGGCCAGGTTGCGGGCGTCCATCTTGGCCGGATCGAGATAGACCATCACACTGCGATCGCGCCCGCCCACCACCACCGGGGCGATGGCGCCGGGCACCGCGCCCAGCATGTTGCGCACCTGGATGCGGGCCACATCCTTCTGACGGGCATCATCCATGAACGGGTTGCTGACGGTGAGGATGCCCACCGGAAGCGTACCGGTGGCGTCGAAGGGCAACGCCACGGGAGGCAGGGTGTTGGGAGGCAGGTTGGGTAGAGCCCCCAGGGCCAAACTGTTGACCAGCGTGAGGGCCTCGTTGGGATCGATATCATTCCTGAAATAGACTTTCACCACACTCACGCCCGGCACGGAGCGCGATTCCACCAACCGGGCCCCGGGGGCCTGATTGACCCAGCGTTCGATGCGGTTGGTTATGGTTTTTTCGATGGTGGCCGCTGGCATGCCGGGGTAGTAGGTGAGCACCTGCACCGCAGGGGCCTTGAACACCGGCAGGATGTCGATGGCGATGCTGACGAGGCAGAGACCGCCCACGATGAGGATCATCAGGACAAAGGCCGCCACCATGTGCGGATTGCGCAGCGACGCCCGGATCAGCCACATGGGGTTCCCTCATTCGAGCCCTGGGGGGCCGAAACGATTTCCAGTCCGTCAGGCTAACCTTTACCCTGGCCCCTGCAAAGGCGAGGGCCGGGGCACCCGCAAGCGCCCCGGCCCAGCCCATGCCAGTTCCTTCAGAAAATGGGTCTGATCACTTGCGGAACATCGGGTGCTCCTTGTCCCCCCGGGAGAGCATGTAGGCCATCAGGTCGAGGATTTCGTCCTCTTTCAGCGTGTCTAGCAAGCCTTTGGGCATCATGGACACCTTGGAGGAGGTGACCGACTCGACCCGTTTGCGGTCGATGCTGGCCAGATCGTTGGGGTCGAGCATGTTGGTCATCACCATCATGTTGTCCCCGTTGAGATTGACGATGCGACCGCTCACCAGCTTGCCGTCGCTGGTTTCGATCACCACCGCCTCGTACTGGTCGGAGATCGACTTGCTAGGCTCGATGATGCTTTCGAGCAGGTCACGCGGCGAGAATCTGCCGGCCACGCCGGTGAGGTCGGGGCCCTGGGCACCACCCTCATTGGCGTAGCGGTGGCAACTGAAGCAGGTGGTCTGGCCGAACAGGGTGCGGCCCCGCTCCCAGTCGCGACCGGCCTTCAGGCCGCTCTCCAGTTTGCCGGCGAGGTCATCGACGGTGTACTGCTTCACCACCGGGCGGGCCGGGGCGGCAGGCTGGTTGGAAGCGACGGCGGGCTTGTCGGACAGCAGCTCCTTGAACGCCTCCTTCTCCTCCGCGCCCAGCGTGGCCACGGTGTCGCGCTTGATGTTGGCGATGAAGCCGCCAAAGCTGTTGCCGCCCTTGTAGGTGAGCGCCTTGCGCAGCCATTCGAGCTGCGCCTTGCGCAATTCAGGAGTCCAACCGGTTTTCAGCATGCGCAGGGCGCGGGCCAGATCCATCTGTTCCTCCTGCGTGGGCGCGGTGGCCAGCAGGGGGGTGATCTTTTTGGCGGCGTTGGGCGACTGCAAGAACACCAGGAAGGCGGCGAGATCGCCATCCACCAGCCGCTGGCTGGAGGGGAAGCGGGGCTCGAAGGCCTCGATCAACCGGGTCCGGGTGGTGTCATCGGGCGCGCCGAAACGGACGCAGAGGATCGCGTACACCCGCAGTAGATCAGCGCGGGCCTGCTCGCCCATCTTGTCCCAACCATTCTGGAGCTTGTCCAGGGCGGCGAACAATTTGGTCTTGGTCTCGGCGGAAGGCTCCTTGGCGCCGGGCTTGCGATGGGCCGGATCGGTGGCGGACACGCGGGCCAATGCCAGCAAGGCTTCGGTGGCCTTGGCGGGATTCCGCTCGGACAGCGCCTTTTCAGCCCAGCGCTCGACGGGTTGGTGCTCCAGCGCGATGCGCGCGGCGGAGCGGATGACCCGGTCGGTGTTGTCGAGATTGGTCCAGATCAGGGAGAGCAGGCTGGCCTCGGGATTGAGGTGGCCGGCTTCCAAAGCCCGGCGCAGGGCGCGGGAGGCCTCGTTGCCATCGTCGGGGTTGGGCGCGGGAGCGGTGGACTCGGAGCCCACATACTTCACGCGGTAGAGGCCAGACTGAGTGCGGCGGCCGCCGATGGTGAAGTACATGTTTCCATCCACCGGGTTGACCACCACATCGGTGAGTGGCAGCGGCATGCCGGAAACGAACTCCTCGAGTTCGCCGGTGTAGCCCGCTCCCGCGGGCTTCATGTGGGTGGCGTAGAGTTTGCCGTAGCTCCAGTCGCAGATGTAGAAAGCGTTTTGATACTTGGCGGGGAACTTCGCGCCGGTGCCGAAGCAGACACCGGTGGGGGAACCGGGACCGACATTGACCACGGAGCCCATGCTATCGGGATAGTGGGCGGGCCATTTGCCGGCGCCGTTGCGCCAGCCGTAATCAACGCCGCTGAGGACCTGGCAGACCCGGGTAGGGCGATACCAGGGGGTGTTCACATCCCATTCCATGTCGGCGTCGTAGGTGAACAGGTCACCCTTCGGGTTGAAACCGGCGTCGAACTGGTTGCGGAAACCGGTGGTGAGAATGGTCCAGTCCTTGCCATCGGGAGTGACCTGGTAGATGGTTCCACCCGGCCCAAGGACCCCGGCCATGAAGCCGCGGCCGTCTGGCATGCGGGGCAGCAGGTGATCCTCGCCCCAATGCTGGGGCACGCGGCTGTCCTTGAATTCCACCAACTTGGACTGATTGCCGCACACCACCACGAGATTCTTGCCATCCGGCGTGAGGAGGACCGCGTGGGGGCCATGCTCGCCCGCGCCACCCGGAATCGCCTTCAGGAATTCGACCTTGTCGAGCTTGTCGTCCTTGTCGCTGTCGGTCACCCGGTACAGGCCTGACTCATACTTGCCACCCTTGTTCACGACGACGTACAGGCTGTCGAAGGCCCACAGCAGGCCCTGGGCTTCCCCGATGGCGGCGGGAACAGGCTCGACGGTGGTTTCGGCACCGTCTTTACCGGGGACCACTCGGTAGAGGCCGCCGTATTGGTCGGAAACGATCAGGCGGCCCTTGCCATCCACGCAGAGGTTTACCCAGGAGCCCTGCTGCTCCTTGGGTACGGAGTAGAGCAGCTCGACCTGGAAATCTTTTTTCACCTTCAACTTGTCGGATGGGGTGCTGGTCACCGCGCGGGCCTTGCCGGCGCCGTCAAGCGTTTTCGCGTCGATCGAAGTCCACATCTTGCCGCCGACCTGGGCGACCACCTTGGCGGGTTGCCACTTGCCGTCAAAACCGACTTTCTTCCAACCCTCGGCGATCTCGGTGCTGGCCTGCCAGGTGCCGTTGGTCATCACCCCGCCTTTTTTGCCGGGGCTTTCGAGGTTTAGCTTGGCGACCACGCCGGCGGGGCCGTCGGCGTTTTCAGCCTCGATGGCCAGGACATGCTTACCAGGCTTGTCCTTGAGCTTTTCGGTGAGATCCACGCCCACCGGTTCTTCCCAGTTGTCGGAAGCGAGGATTTTTTCACCATCGAGATAAACAACCAGCTTATTGTCGCCGCTGGCGGTCAGGCGGGCGGAGGTCAGTCCGGGAGTGAGGTTGAACTCGCGCCGAAGAAACACCTTTTGCCTGTCCTGGAGAACACCGGCCCAGATCCACTGGGGCCGGGGTGCCGGGGCGCGGGCACCAGCGTTTCCAGCCTCGGCTGGAAGTCGCTTGAGCTGGATGTCCTTGAACTGGACCACCATCGCGGGGCCCACATGGATCTGGAAGGCCAGGATGCCGCTCATGGCGCGGCCCTTGGTGTCGTTGTCGACCACTTCCACCAAGGTGCGGCCGTCGATCTGGTGGGTCAGCTTGTTGCCCACCGCAGTGATGCGGTAGTCGTGGAAGTCCTTGATGTCGATGCCGTCCAGCAGCGCCTTGGGATCGCCAGTGGAACCGGTGACTTCCTTCTTGCTTCCCTCGCCGATGGTCACCTTCTGGCCGCGCTCGGCCAAAATGCCGCGCCCGCGCTCCTCGTAGAGGATACCCGTGAAGCGACCGCTGGCATCGATGTCGGCCTGGTAGCCGCCCACCACATACTCACCCTTGTCCTTCAGGTGCCTGGAGCGGTACTGGATACCGGAGTTTCCGGCGGTCATGCGGAACTTCAGCTTCAGTTCGAAGTTCTCGAGCGGCTTGCCGGTGTGCAGCAGAAACTTGTTGTAAGGCAATTTGCCATCCGTTTTGCCGGTTATGGCCCCGTCTTCCACGCTCCACAGCTTGGCGTCGCCTTCCCAGCCGGTCAGGTCCTTGCCATTAAAGAGGGATTCCCATTCCTGGGCCCGGCCGGCGGTGCCAAATGCCACCACCAGGGCCACAGCCCAAAGCGCCAAACGATGCATGAGAGGTTGCTCCAATCCGTCAGGGGAGTGTGAGATTCAGGTAGGTACACCTATTCAAACCCAGCTAAAAGATGGGTGCAACCAATCCGCGGGGATTCTGGACAAGCAAATTGAACAAAAAATAATATCTAAATATATAGGACTTACGCAGTTGGCCTGATTTTGGTTTGTCTATTCCATTCAATTTGACTATCTTTGGCTGCTTTGACCAAGCCAAAAGTCACTGCTGAAGACTTCATCGACTTTTTGGTCGCCACCCCGGTGAATGCGACGGCGATGGAGGCGGAACGGTCCAACCCGATTGGTCCTGTTGAACCCTCGCATGATGCGTACACCCGGTTGCTGCACCGGCTTGAGCCATCCAACGACACCCTGTGGCTGGAGGTGAAGGCGGAGGTTCGGCTGAACTCCGGGGTCCTGGTGCTGGATGACACCGTCCTGGACAAGCCGTACGCGCGGAAGATGGACCTTGTCCATCACATGTGGTCTGGCAAGCATCATGCTGTGGTCAAGGGGATCGACCTGCTGACGCTGCTCTGGACCGATGGCGAACGCCACCTGCCGTGTGATTACCGGATCTATGACAAGCCGAATGACGGCAAGACGAAGAACGACCATTTCGGGGACCTGATCGACACGGCCAAGGAGCGCGGATTCCAGCCGGAATATGTGCTTTTTGACGGCTGTTACAGCAGCCTGGTGAACCTCAAAAGGATTGATGCGGTCGGGTGGCGGTGGCTGACAAGGCTCTAGCACAACAGGAGGGTGAACCCGGACAGGACGGGCAATCGACCGGTCGGGGAATGCGACATCGCCGCAACCGGCACGGTGGTCCATCTGGAGAACTATGGGATGGTGAAAGTGCTCCGGGTCATTTCCAAGGGCGGTACGGCGGAGCACTGGGCTACCAACGATCTGGAGATGGATGAGCTGGGCCGCTTGAAGCTTGCGAGGCGAGTTGGAAGATCGAGGAGTACCACCGGGGCCTGAAGCAGGTAACGAATGTGGAGGGTTGCCAATGCCGGAAGGGCCAGGCGCAGCGCTCCCATATCGGATTGACCCTCAGGGCTTTCCTGGTTTTTGAACGCTTTTGTTTCAGAACCGGATACAACTGGGGCGCCACGAAGGCCAGGATTATTCAGGAAGCTGTCAGGGCGTTCAGGACAAATCTCTCGATCGGGCGTCAGACGGCAACTGCGTAAGTCCTAAATAATATGCAAGCTTTAATGCCTGCAAGCCGACCCAATGGCATAAAGGGAGGCTTAAAATCTTGACTATATTACCATTATTCACTAAAATACCATCAGTTTTGGCCCTGACCGGTGCACTATTAGGGTACTTCTATTGGAAGGCTGATGCCTAATTCTGTTGATAGCATAGATTATTATGATTGGTTTTTCTCATCTATAATTGATTATCATGTTTAAATACTGTAGATTTCTCAAGAGTATTGAGGATTGACTCATGTTTACAAGAATTGTGCGATCAATTGTCTCGAGCAATCTTTCGAAACGAGCATCCCGGCTGAATAAGCGGGCCCTGGTGCTGGAGCGCCTGGAGGCCAGAAATGTCCCTGCCATCCTTCCCGGTCAGGTGGTTCAGTTTGCAGAATGGCAGGACTCTGATGGAGACACGGTGACCGTGCGGGTGACTGGATCGGTTGACAGTCCCACCACCAAGGGTTTCAAGATCGAGCTGGAAGGGGGTGTCAATGACAAAGCCGATGCCCATTCGATTACCTTGACCGGTTTGAACCAAGGTAACGGCCTGGATGTGGTTGTCACCCCCAATAAATCCCTTGTTCAGCCCAACACTCCGGCGGGGGGTGTATTCGCAACCCTGTACACCCCCGGCTACACCAATGTTTTCAAGCTGGAAACCGATGACCCGGCGATGACGGACCTTGGCCTGATTCACCTGAGCGCAGCGATTGTCAACAAGATCGATTTTGGCAAACACCTGTACGAATCGGATCCCCAAAAAATCCGCCCGTTCGCCCTGAACCTCGCGGGTATCACGCTGGATCCGGGGCAGGCACCGGAGGTGGATCGCAACAACACCCAGAACAACCAGCAGGGCACCGACTCCGGGATGTACAAACCTGTCACCGGGCTGATCCACCTAGGGGGAATAAGCGCGGGGAGCATTGGGGATCTGGTCATCAACGGTGCCGTGAGCGCGGAAACCAAGAATCCGTTTGACACCACCACCACCAATGATTTTCGCAGCGTGATCGAGGTGGAGGGGGGAATCGGAAACATCATCGGCTTGCGCAGCAACATGCGCGCCCTGGTGCACGCGGACCGTATCGGGACGATCCGGGTGGCGGCCATTTCCGGTGAAATCACCACCCGGGACAAGGCTGCCAATTTGTCCATCAACCTGCCGAGTCAGTTCAGCGGATTCATCAACTCCGCCGGGCATTTGAACCTGGGTTTTCCCATGGGGGATGCCAGCAAAATCACCGGGCAGATCACCGCGCTTGGCATATCCGGAGTGGTGAAGGATGATTACCGGTCTGACCGGTATCGGGACCCGCTGTACATTCCGGGGACCTACATGGGGTCAATCACGGTCACCGGGAACCCGGCATCACCCGCCGACATGAAAGGTTACCTCTCCCATCCGGAAGCGGTTGGGAATATCCCGGAAGTGGATGTGGACGGGATTGCAATGTTCGGCCTTACCAGCCAGTCCGGAAACATCGGTCCGGTCAATTCGGATGGTTTTGACGATACCTTTGTGGCCCAGGCGGATGGCGGGAGCGTTGGGATTCAACTGAATGACTGGGGGGTTCCCTATTCGGATGGTTCCGGCGGTTTGAACGCGGGACAGGGTGCCTTTGAGGGACATGTGCGCGCCAACCTGGATGTGGGGAACATTCGCGCCACCAAGCTGGTGGGAGGGTCTGTTTCAGCTGGCCGGAATATCGGAACCATTTACAGTGCCACCGAGGGATACGAAGGCAAGTTTGAAGCAGGCGGGAATATCGGTGACCTGTTGGTTTGGGACGAGGTGGAAGGCGCGCTGAAATCCGGTGGTAGCCTCGGGAAAATCCAATCCAGGTTCGGGAGTATCGAGGCCATTGTCCAGGCCCAGGGATCCATCGGGGATATCCTGGCGGCGGGTGCGATAACCTCCGCGATCCTGGCCCGGGAGGGGAGCATTGGCGCGATCACCTGCCTGGCGGGCGGACTGGAGTCCAGTTCGATCCAGGCTGGCGGAAGTATCGGCAATCTGGCGCTTTATTTGGGGATGGAGCAGACCTCAATTGTCGCTGGCGGTGATATCGGTACCATGGAGGTCCGTGTTGGCGGCATAAATTTAGGTCATATTCGCGGTGGAAATATCGGGGCCATTCATATATTGGACGGGACCGTTTATTCGTCCTCCTTTGTGGCCGGGGGGAATTTTGGCGGGCTGGATGCGTTCGGGAGTTTCGATGGCCACGGTTTGTTCGATGTGAGCATCGTGGCGGGAGGCAATATCGGCCCGATACTAGGTCAAACCCACACCGGGGACGCGATCAGCGCATTGAAACTGGAGGCGCAGGGGAATATCGCCAGTGTGACTGGAATCTCCTACGGGCAATACGGCCAATTGATGGGTACAGGAATTCTGGATTCCAATTTCGCGGCAGCCAACATCGGGACGATTCGAGGCAGGTCTGCCGGTGGCAATGGCATTGAGAATTCCAAATTTGTGACCTTTACGGCGCGGATTGGAGCAGGTGAACCGGACCGGACCCGGGGCAACATTGGCCAGGTGACCGGGGATGGCTGGCTGGACGGATTGTTGACGGTGACCGTGGTGGCGCACAATGATATCGCCGGGATCACCGGAACCTCGATTATGGAGGGCAATGGAATCAGCGGAGGTTCGTACGACGCAAATTATGGGAATATCGGACCGGTGGTCGCGGCCGGCGGGGCGGCTGCCAGCTACGGGCTGTACTCGACACGAATCCAGGCGACAACCATTCCGACGCGGGAACAGAAATCCTTGGGCCTGACACTAGGGCGCATTGAGTCGGTCACGGCCACTGCCAATGCCGGGGGGCAGGACGCGATTTTCGAAACAACCATCCACGCGGCGGAGATCGGAAAGGTCACGGCGGTGGTGCATGGCGGGGTAGATGGGAACGGGATCACCCGCGGGGAGGTCAAGGCATTCGACGGGAAGATCGAGGGGGTTACTGTGGATGTCAGATCCACAAAGGGCACGGGAATTACCGATGGAAAATTCAGCGCCTCCACCGATTTCGGTCCGATTCTGGTGACCACTTTGAACAATACCGGAATCAGCGGTGGTGAATTCAAGGCCCGGGGCGGGTTTGACTCCATTACGGTGGAAGTGAAGAAAAACGGCGCGGGAATCACCGGGGCAACCTTTGAGGCCCCCGGGCGAATTTATTTCCTGGACCATCCGGAGGATCCACGCGGGAATATCGGGCCGATCACAGTGAAGACTGGAGGAAAAGACCCGCTTTCCCACGCGATAGCGGATTCCAAATTCACCGCAATAGGCGATATCGGCCAGATCAATGCATTTTCGATGGGGGGAACAGCGATATTGAATTCCACCTTCACGGCGGATTCCGACGGCAATTACGATCCGAACGAGACCCCGGACCCCAATCAACCCCAGGGCCAGCAATACGGAAATATCGCCGGGATTTACGCTGAGGCGGCCGGCCGTAATCTGGCGGAGTCTTCCGCGATCGTGGGATCTACCTTTCAAGCGGCAAATATCGGGGCCATCCAGGCCAAAGTGGTGACGGTAGAGGGGGGAGCAGGTATCAAGGATTCCCTATTCAAGGCCCAGACGGCTATCTATGACGGGAAGGGTAACTACAACGACACCGGAACAATCGGTGCCATAACTGTATCCAACGCGGGGGATCAAATTCAGGCGGATGTGGGAACCGGCATCAAAAAGAGCTTCTTTTTTGCCGGGGCGGCCGGGGGCATCGGGAACATCCGGGTGGATACCCAGAGCGGGTCGGGGATCCTGGAATCGATCTTTGACACCTCGATCCTGGCGGGAGCCATGGACCCAGATCAGGCGGTCCTGAACGCAAAGATCGGGACCATCATTGTGAACGCGGGAAGGATCCAGCCATCGACAGTCATTCCCGCAGGGATCACCGGGTCCTCGTTCACCTCGCCGGGTGGCATCGGGGATATCTTGGTGAACTCGGTGGGAACAGGGATCACCCTGTCGAATTTCATGGGGAATGCCGACTTAAAATTGTTCACGCCAACCCCAGGCAATCTGGGAAAAATCACAGTCAATGTTCCAGGGCGTTTAGCCAGCGCAGTCACCCTTTCCCATTTTGGCGGGGCCAATATCGGGGACATAACCATCCGGCTGACGGACGAGGCGGCACGGGCCGGGAACGCCGTAGCCTTCAGTGACTTTACTGCCAAACTGGGAACGATTGGCAATGTAACGGTGATCCATTCCGACGCCAAATTCGCCGGGATTCTTACCTCTTATGCGATTCTGGATTCCGCCTGGACTGCGGCAACTGGCATTGGTGCGATCACCCTAAATGGAAACACCCAAGGGGCGGTGTTCACAGTCGCAGGCCAGCCTGTCCCGGTCTGGGCCATGGGGAGGTCGGCGTTAGTCACCCAAGCCGCGGGTAATATCGGGCCGGTAAGTCTTTCCCTGTACGGAAAAAACAGCGAACTGACCCTGAACGCGCAAGGGGAGATCGGGCCAGTCACCGCCGCCAACGCAGCTCCGGGATCGGGTTTAACCCTGAACCTCTTTGGAAATTCTGTCGGCGATATCCTGGTGGATTCCCCCGGAGTGGCCAATGTTGCCAATCTGACCCTGGGAGGCGACATAGGGGCCCTTGGGGCCATTTTGGTGGACGGCGACCTGAACCTGAGCACCTCTCACGCCACCCGGGCGGGAGACATTGGGATTGGCGGCAACGCCACCCTGGACGCGATCTGGCTGGAGGACCTTGGAAACCTGGAGGTTGGCGGGATATTGGGATTGCCACAGGGACTTCCCAATCTGCTAACAGTGACCGGGTTCCAGGCAGGTGGCCTGAAACCAGCAACTGGCAAACTTCTGGTCGGGGCGAACGGGGAAGCGGGAAGCTCCATCGGCCCGATTGTGCTGGAAAGCGGGAACACCGGGTCCGGCCAGTACCAGTTTATCTTCGAGAGTTTCACCGGGGTGCCGAACGCCGTCATTGGCGGCACCATCATTGATCCTGTGACCAGCCGTGGGCGGGTGGTGGACGGTGTTTTGTTGGCCACCGAAGTTCCGAAGGAATTGACAACCAGCCTGCTGGCAGGTTCCCCGGGCATTGGGAAATACGCCCTTGTCAACATTGTGGACACACTGAATGGGGGGCCGACCAAAACTTTCCAGCCCTATGTGAATTACATAGGCGGGGTTGTGACCACCCTAGGAGATATCACCGGTGACACCTCCCCCGACCTCGTGACGGCGCCCGCATCGGGGGGATCTCACATCACAGTTTGGGATGTCAGCAGCGGTTCCCTGGTGACGAGCCTGTACGCTTTCGCACCACAGTACCGGGGCCAGATCGTGCTGGCGGCAGGAGATGTGGACGGGGACGGCATGGCGGATGTGGTCGCAGCCGTGGCCTCTGTGGCCCCCCCCCACCTGGTGGTGTTTTCCGGGGAAGCACTTGCCCGGGGGCAGATCCATGTGATTGCCAGCATGTATGTGTATGCGACCAGCTTCCGGGGTGGATTGAGGATCGCCTGTGGAGATTTGGATGGCGACGGCAGGGACGAGGTTGTGGCGGCTTCCGGGCCAGGGACCTTGCAAAAAATTGTGGTATTGCAATATGAGGAAACAACCGGCGGGATGGCTCAAATCGCCGGTTTTCTTCCGGATGTAGCCAACGGGTACCAGGGTGGTTTGTATGTAGCCTGCGCAGATACCGATGGAGATCTGGTGGAGGAGATAGTAACCGGTTCAGGGCAGGGAACCAGGCCGTTAGTGACCATTTACGCCCTTACCGGTACCACCGGAACCAAAGTAACCAGTTTCTGGGCCTATCCTGACAGCTACCCAGTGAACCCATCCCTGGCGAACCAGGGGATCATGGTTGCGGGTGTGTGGAACGCCTCCACTTACTGCGAGGATATCGTGGTTTCACCGGTGGCTGGCCGGGTCTCGAGCGTGTCAACAGCGGGGCAGTACAAAGCCCTTGCGGCGAAGCAGGGGAAGGCTACCCAACTTTCGTCCTCGTTGCCAACCTGGTTGACCGGCACTGGCCAACTGGAACTGGATGCGTCGGGGATTCCGGTGCATGAGTTCAACCTGATTCCCAATTACACGGGCCGGGTCAACATCAGCAGCCTGGTCCAATGATGGGCGGATCCCCATAAGGGCGGTTCGGGGATGCCTTGGAGTAATGATCAATGAGCACAAGGTGGGAGAGATGGTGGGCCGGTTCCGGCAGGAAATCCAATGCAACCCGGCCCGGGGTGCGACCCGGACTGGAAACCCTGGAAGGGCGTCTGGTTCCTGCCTCGCCGGTTGGTGTCAATCCGGTTACGAGCGGGATCGTCCTGGTGGGGAGCAGCCAGGCGGGTGCCTTTACCGGTTTGCAAACGGTGTGCTTGGATGTGGTACGCCAGGGGAATCCCGTGATGGGATACAGCCTGGTTCTAACACCCGAGGCGAGGTCCTATGGTTATGACCTTGCGGGTGGGACCGGGTTGGTCAGCTCATCCATTCCGGTAGAGCTAAAGAATATTCCCGAGGCCCAGACCCTGGAACTGTCGGTCCTGACAGGATTGCGCTATTGGGACGGTAAGGGGGATA
>Ga0315906_10003050_pt1 | contig 22514 bp, 20 predicted proteins | sample LakEriMetagenome_4_FD_203526 | JGI IMG/M metagenome (GOLD analysis project Ga0315906, IMG submission 203526) | Freshwater fungal communities from buoy surface, Lake Erie, Ohio, United States - Buoy 2 MA122 | ecosystem: Environmental > Aquatic > Freshwater > Lake > Lake biofilm | place: USA...
GGAAGGAGTGCATGTGGTGAAGGATCAATTGTTTCCCGTGCCGGTGTTGTTTGAAACCATTCAAAAAGAGTCCGGTACGCCGTGGAACGAAATGTACCAGGTGTTCAACATGGGCCACCGCATGGAAATTTACTTGGCTCCTGAGGACGCACCCGCGGCCCTTGCAGCGGCACATAAATTTGGAATTGCGGCGCAGATTGTAGGTCGGGTAGAGGAGGCACCAGCGGGCGCCAAGGCATCGCTGGAGCTGCGCACCCCGCACGGGAATTTTAGCTACGGCGGATGAGTTTTGTTGACAAATTAAACGCGTTGGCCCAGCGGTTCGACGAGGTCAACGATTTGTTGATGCAGCCGGAGGTTTCTGCGGATCCGCCGCGCGCCATTCGCCTCAACCGGGAATACAAAACCTTGTTGCCCGTGGTGGAGGCGCGCGCCAAGTATTTACGCTTGCTGGAGAACGAAACGGAGGCGCGCGATTTGCTGCAGCACGAGAAAGATTCGGAACTGCGTTCCATGGCCAAAGAAGAATTGGACCGACTGCTGCCGGAACTGGAAGTTTTGGAGTCGGAAATCAAACAGTTGCTGGTTCCCAAGGATCCCGAAGACGCAAAGAATGCGGTTTTGGAAATTCGCGCGGGTACTGGAGGGGATGAAGCGGGCTTGTTCGCGGCGGACCTTTTCCGGATGTACGCCCGATACTTGGACGAGAAGGGTTGGAAATACACGGTTTTGTCCGCAACCGAAGGCACGCTCGGCGGGTACAAAGAAGTCAGTGTTGAGGTCTCTGGAGAAGAGGTGTACGGTACCTTGAAGTACGAATCCGGAGTACACCGCGTACAGCGCGTTCCCGCCACGGAAAGCCAAGGCCGCGTACACACCTCCGCCGCAACGGTTGCCGTATTGCCGGAAGCGGATGAACTGGACGTGCAGATCAACGACACAGACATCCGGAAAGACACATTTCGTTCCAGCGGTGCCGGCGGTCAGCACGTTAACAAAACGGAATCGGGCGTTCGGTTGACGCACTTGCCCACCAACACGGTGGTGGAGTGCCAAGACGGACGTTCCCAGCACCAAAACTACGATCAAGCCTTAAAGGTCTTGCGCGCTCGCATTTGGGATGCGGCTCGCGCCGAACGGGACAAGGCCATTTCCGAACACCGAAAGTCGTTGGTGAGTACGGGCGACCGGAGTGCCAAAATCCGAACCTACAATTACCCCCAAGGGCGGGTTACGGACCACCGAATTGGCTTCACGGTCTACAACTTGCCGGAGGTCATGAACGGTCAAATTCATAAGTTTATAGAAGAACTTCAGGTGGCTGAGAATGCGGAACGCTTGAAAGAAGGAACCGAATAAAGAGCCCATGAATTACCACGATTTAGTCTATGCTGTTGAGTCCCGCCAATCCGTTTTGTGCGTGGGCCTGGATTCCGACGTTTCCAAGCTTCCGAGCGGTTTTGCTGCAAAGCCGTCATCGCTGGCGGACTTCAACAAAGCCATCATCGACGCAACGGCTGAGTACGCTGTAGCCTACAAGCCAAACTTGGCCTTTTATGAGGCCCACGGATTGGAAGGATGGAAGGCGTTGGAGGAGACCATTGGCTATTTGCGCAACCAATACCCCGGTCATTTGACCATCGCAGACGCCAAGCGGGGAGACATCGGCAATACGGCATCACAGTACGCAAAAGGCTTGCTGCAGGAGTTGGATTTTGACGCCATCACGGTAGCGCCCTACATGGGGCGTGACAGTGTGGAGCCCTTTTTGTTGCCGGACAAGTGGGCCGTGGTTTTGGCGCTGACCAGCAACGGAGGAGCGGATGACTTTCAGCAGCAACGTATGGCCGACGGCCGTCCTTTGTACGCCCATGTGTTGGAACGCGTTTCGCAATGGATTCCCACCGAACAACGGATGTTTGTGGTGGGTGCCACACGTCCGGAGGGATTGGCGCACGTTCGTACCTTGGCGGAGGACACTTACTTCTTGGTTCCGGGCGTTGGCGCCCAAGGCGGAAGCGTGCCGGAAGTACTGGGTGCAGCAGGTTGGAAAAACCGTCCGGGGGTTGGAGTGTTGATCAACGCCTCGCGTTCCATTCAGTACGCCTCCAACGGTTCGGACTTTGCCGCAGCGGCAGGGCGTGAGGCGGCTGCCCTGCAAGCGCAAATGGCTCATTGGATGCAAACCGAACGCGCTTGGACGGACGCCGAGGCGTCCGCAGATGCCGCTCCATTAGATCTAGAATAGGGTGGAACTTCCGGTTGCCCCCGCTACACGCATCCTGCTGACCGGTGCCAACGGTCTCCTGGGGCAAAAATTCGTACGGCTGTGCGCGGATCAGCCCGGTGTGGTGGTGCTGGCAACGGCACGAGGTCCGGAGCGCATTGGTGCCGCATTGAACGCCTCCAACGTCGATTATCGATCCTTAGACATCGAGTCTCCCGCCGATTGGGAGGGCGCCCTGCATGATTTTCGTCCGGATGTGGTGCTCCATGCGGCGGCCATGACGCAGGTGGACGATTGCGAAAAAGAGCCGGTAGTGTGCCAACGTTTGAATGTGGACGCCGTTCGGTTGGGCGCGGAGATCAGCAGTCGTCACGGGGCTCATTTTGTGCTGCTCAGCACCGATTTTGTGTTCGATGGGGCGGAGGGTCCTTACGATGAAACGGCAGTACCCAATCCCTTGAGTGTCTACGGACGGTCCAAGCACGATGCGGAACTAATCGTTCAAAGCCTACCAACCCCCTGGTCCATTGTGCGCACGGTACTGGTGGTGGGGCAGGTAGAAGGACTCAGCAGAAGCAACATTGTTTTGTGGGCCTCAAATTCGCTGCGTGCAGGCAAATCGTTACCGGTGGTGGTGGACCAATGGCGCAGCCCAACCTGGGCGGAGGACCTGGCCCGCGGTTGCTTGGCCGTGGCACAGCGCCGTGCTCAAGGAATCTACCACATCAGCGGGGGCGAAACGCTGTCCGTCTTTGATTTTGTAGGGCGCATCGCTCAGGTGTTTCAGCTCGACGCCACCCTGATCCAACCGGTCTCTACCGAATCACTGGCCCAGCCGGCCCAACGGCCCGCACGAACCGGTTTTGTATTGGACAAAGCACGTCGAGATTTGGCGTACGAACCAACCCCGTTGGATGAGGTGATTGCTGCCTGCGGAAGCTGAGCCAATGGAGCTTTTTCGGATTTAAACGTCTGTCCCAAATCGATTCCTTATATTCGCAAACGAACCGGCCTTTTGGGGCCAGACTGCCATTGCTTTATGTCAACAAAAACAGAATCGTGGGGCTCCCGCGTGGGATTAATTTTGGCCATGGCCGGCAACGCCGTGGGATTGGGGAATTTTTTACGATTTCCGGTGCAGGCCGTGCAGAACGGCGGCGGTGCATTCATGATTCCTTATTTGGTCAGTTTCCTGTTGATGGGTATTCCGTTGCTGTGGATTGAGTGGGCCACCGGCAGATTCGGCGGTCGCTTTGGCAACCACAGTACGCCCTTCATCCTGCACGAATTGGATCCCAAGCGTGCTATCTGGAAGTACATTGGCGTCTTCGGTATTTTTACCAATATTGCCGTGGCAGCGTATTACTGCTACTTGGAAAGTTGGACCCTCAGCTATGTTTGGCACTCCATCCAAGGCACCTTTGTCGGCAAGTCGGCCGCTGAAGTAGCAGGTTTTTTTGGTGATTATGTAGGGTTGACGGACCCCACCCAACCGGTACTATTTTGGTTGTTGTGCTTGGTCCTGAATACCTGGATTCTCTCCCGAGGCTTGAGTGGCGGCGTGGAAAAAGTAGCTAAGATTGGCATGCCCTTATTGCTTTTATTTGGAGCTTTTCTGGCGTACCAAGGCGTTACCTTGAAAGCAGGCGAGAACGGTGCTTTGTTTGACGGAACGGTGGGTTTGAATTTTCTGTGGACTCCCGATTACTCAACGATTTGGACGCCCAAAGTTTGGCTGGCTGCTGCCGGCCAGATATTTTTCACCCTCAGTGTTGGCATGGGCTCTATCCAGTGCTATGCCTCGTACATTAAACGCCGCGACGATATTGCGTTGAACGCCATGAGCGCCGGGTGGATGAACGAATTCGTTGAAGTTGTTCTTGGTGGGTCCATTTTGATTCCAATTGCAATTGGATACCTGGGCATTGACCGTGTGGTTGAATTAACGCAATCGGGAGGTCTTGGATTGGGCTTCAAAACCTTGCCTTATTTATTTACCCAGTGGGGTCCCACCCTGGGCATGTTCGCTGGAATTGCATGGTTTGGTCTTTTGTTTTTTGCCGGGATAACGTCTTCGTTGGCCATGGGTACTCCCGTAATGGCCTTTCTGCAAGATGAGTTTGGCTGGAAGCGAAACCCTGCGGCTTGGGCTTTCGGTGCGGTCATACTCGTCTTGGGAGCTCCAACCGTGTTGTATTTCAATGAAGGGGTGTTCGACGAATACGACTACTGGGCCGGTACCGTCAGTTTGGTAGTTTTTGCATTGCTCGAAGTAATTCTCTTTGCCTGGGTGTTTGGTATGGAAAAAGGCTGGGCGGAAATCAACCACGGAGCGGATTTGCGCATTCCACGGATCTATCGATTCATCATTAAATACGTCACGCCCGTAATCCTTTTGGGAGTTTTCTTGGGATCCTTGCCTGCTATTTACGAAAAGCTCACGCTGCCCGCAAGTCCTTACGTGGTAGGTGCTCGCTTGCTTCTTTTAGCACTTTACTTGGGCATTGCCTGGGCCGTATACCTCGCTTACCAAAAACGCCGCAAGGCCACAATTCGCTAATCATGAACGATGCAGCATTGACCACCATGGTCTTGGCCCAAGGGGTAGTCACCGTATTCACGGTTTACTTTTTTGTTCTGGTATTGCGCACACCAGCAAAGCCGGAGCCGGACTCCTTCAACGAAAACGACGAGCGCGATTGACGCATGAAAGCGCCCGGCCGGCTCCAGCGCTTGGGGATTGGATTGATTCTGATCGGGGCGTATGGAGCCGTTGGGCTAAACGTTTATTGGCGCGGAAAACCCGACTACGAAACACCCCTTTGGTATCCCGAACCCATTCGTTCTGATAATCGAAGCAAGGGGGAGCGTCCGTTTCGCCGTCCCTACTTCCGAAACGAGTTCCCCAAAGGCCCACGTCGGGCTGTGGACACCAATCAAATTTGGGTGCAGCGCCCCAAAATGCGTTTTCCCAAAAATGCGGTGGGCCTCAACGCCGTAGACAGTGTGGAATTGGCCCGTTGGGGGGTGTCGCCCGGTACCCTGCATCATTTTCTCAAAGAACGACGGCGGTGGTGCGGATTTTTCGCACTGGACCAGTTGCCTTCCACTGCGCGTACCTGGCCGGTGGTTTGGGAACTGGACTCCCTACCGCCGCGCCGGGTCTTGAATCGTTTGCCGGAACCCGTATTGGCCGACCATCCATTGGTCGGCTGGGAACGTGCGCGGGCACTGGGTAAGTACCGGAGATCGGTTCGCCCGGTCCGGTCCTGGGGTGAGTTGCGGGCCGTTCCGGGTTGGTCCGACGTCGACGCACATCAACTGAGGCGCTATTTCGTTTTGAATCAAAAAGATTCGCTATCTTTGCACCATTAATGAGAGGAGGTGTTTTAGCATGTTGGTAATTCAAGTTAAAGAAGGCGAAGGCATTGACCGCGCGTTGAAGCGTTACAAACGCAAGTTCGACAAAACCGGTACTATGCGCCAGCTGCGTTCCCGCCAAGCATTCCAAAAGAAGTCGATTTCTCGACGTATGGAGGTCATTAAAGCGGCTTACGTTCAGACGTTGCGACGCGAGGAGATGGAATAATCCCTTGTGCTGCACCCAGCATATGCGCCCTGCAAACCACCGGTTTGCAGGGCGCTTTATTTGGTACCTTCGCTACCGTGCCGGATTTGAACTCATTTGGATTGGACGCCTTTGCGAACCACCTGCTCTTGGAGCGAAGACTGTCACCCGCCACGGTGGCCGCTTACAGCAGCGATCTCTTTTTCTTTGTACAGTATGTTCAGTCGGTCTACGACGAGTCCACGCCCCAAGGAATTAAGGTGGTGCACCTGCGTTCCTGGCTGGCGGAGGGTGCGGAGGCCGGACTGTCCTCCCGAACGTTGAATCGACGTTTGTCCGCATTGCGCACCTACTTTGGATTTGCAAGGCTGCTTTGGGAAGGGGTGCCTCAGCCGGCGGTCCTGCTGCGCGGCTTGAAAGTTCCCAAGCGCATCGTGCGGGTTTTGAAGTCCGACGAAGTCGAGCGGCTCTTGGATCCCAACCGCTTTGAGACTGGTTGGTTGGGAACGCGCGACCGATTCCTGTTGCTCACGCTTTATGCACTGGGCATCCGCCGGGCAGAATTGCTCCAGATGCGTTGGGCAGACGCCGATGCATCCGCTCAGACCGTTCGGATCCTTGGAAAAGGGAACAAAGAGCGCCTGCTGCCGGCCTTGCCCGTTTGGCTCGACGGGCTGGAGGAATACCGACAAGCGTGCGAGACGGCAGGAGTTTCCACAGACTCCGTGCTTTTTTGGGAATCGCCGGCAAAAAAAATGACCCCCAAGCGTGTTTATACCGTGGTTCATTCGTACCTTCAGAGAGCAAGTAGCGTCGAAAAGACCAGCCCGCACGTGTTGCGGCACACCTTCGCAACGCATTTGCTGGACATGGGAGCAGACTTGGCGTCGATTCGCAGTCTTTTGGGGCACGCGAATCTCTCGGCCACCCAAGTGTACACCCACGCGTCCATTGAGCAGTTGAAGTCCGTTGTCCAGCGGGCGCACCCTCGAGGCCGGGAAGGGCAGCGCTCTTAAAACCCAAAAAACATGCATGCTATTGTCCATGCCGTAGACGTCAAATACAGCGACCGTCTGTCGGGAATGATTGCGGAGAAGTTGAACAAGCTGGGCCGAATAACGGTCGATGCGGTTCGGGGCGATGTTTACCTGCGCAAGGAAAACAAAGACGGAAAGCTCGTAAAAGTGGTTGAAGTCAAAATCCAGCTTCCCGGAGGTTCGTTGGTGTTGAAAAAAGAGGGCAGTACGTTTGATCAAGCACTCCACGCAGCCTTTCGCGCTGCAGCCCGATGGGTTCAAAAAGCAAAATCCCGTCGTCGATCGCATTAATTTTTAGAGACCCTTTGCGGGGATTGGAAAATTTCCTACATTTGCAGTCCGTTTCAAAAAGCGCTCCACGCTTGAGACACGGGACGTTCTTTAAAAGAATCTGCAAAGGAGGAAATTTTCCTTTTTTTACTGCCAGCATAGCTCAGTTGGTAGAGCTGCTGATTTGTAATCAGCAGGTCGGGGGTTCGAGTCCCTCTGCTGGCTCTACTCCAGGCATTTTCTTTTTAACTTTTTGGTTGCAATCATTGGGGAGATACCGAAGCGGTTAAACGGGGCAGACTGTAAATCTGTTGGCTACGCCTACGTAGGTTCGAATCCTGCTCTCCCCACAGTCGATTCATTGCGGAAGTAGCTCAGTTGGTAGAGCATCAGCCTTCCAAGCTGAGGGCCGCGGGTTCGAATCCCGTCTTCCGCTCAAGGATCGCACTGCCGATGTAGCTCAGGGGTAGAGCGTTTCCTTGGTAAGGAAAAGGTCGCGGGTTCAATTCCCGCCATTGGCTCAAAATTCATTCTCTCGGTTCAATTTCAATTAACTAAAACACCATGGCAAAAGAGAATTTCGTGCGGAACAAACCGCACTTGAACGTCGGCACCATCGGTCACGTTGACCATGGCAAAACGACATTGACAGCTGCTATCACTACTGTGTTGGCTGACAAAGGCTTGTCTCAAAAGCGTTCGTTCGATTCGATCGACGCAGCTCCCGAAGAAAAGGAGCGTGGTATTACCATCAACACGGCACACGTGGAGTACGAGACGGCCAACCGTCACTACGCACACGTGGATTGCCCGGGTCACGCCGACTATGTGAAGAACATGGTAACGGGTGCTGCTCAGATGGACGGTGCGATCTTGGTAGTAGCTGCTACCGATGGTCCTATGCCCCAGACGCGCGAGCACATCTTGTTGGCTCGTCAGGTTGGTGTACCCCGCTTGGTAGTCTTCATGAACAAAGTGGACATGGTAGACGACTCCGAGTTGTTGGAGTTGGTTGAAATGGAAATCCGCGATTTGTTGTCTTTCTACAAGTTCGACGGCGACAACACGCCTGTTATCCAAGGTTCTGCTTTGGGTGGTTTGAACGGCGAAGGCAAGTGGGTTGACAAGATCATGGAGCTCATGGACGCAGTTGACTCTTGGATTGAGGAGCCTATTCGCGACAACGAGAAGCCTTTCTTGATGCCTGTTGAGGACGTGTTCTCCATCACCGGTCGTGGAACGGTTGCAACCGGTCGTATCGAGACAGGTGTTGCCAACACGGCAGACCAGGTTGACATCATCGGCTTTGGTGACGAGAAGATGTCTTCTACCATCACGGGTGTTGAAATGTTCCGCAAGATCTTGGATCGTGGCGAAGCTGGTGACAACGTAGGTTTGTTGTTGCGCGGTGTGGACAAGGCGGCTATCCGTCGCGGTATGGTAATCTGCAAGCCAGGTTCCGTTAAGCCACACAAAAAGTTCATGGCTGAGGTGTACATCTTGAAGAAAGAAGAAGGCGGTCGCCACACTCCTTTCCACAACAAGTACCGTCCGCAGTTTTACTTGCGTACTACAGACGTAACCGGTGAGATCATGTTGCCTGCTGGTGTTGAGATGGTTATGCCCGGTGACAACTTGTCCATCGAGGTTAACTTGATCGCTCCTGTTGCGATCAGCAAGGGTCTTCGCTTCGCTATCCGCGAAGGTGGCCGCACCGTTGGTGCCGGTCAGGTGACGGAGATCATCGAGTAATTCACAGAATCAATGGTGACAAGGTGTTCCGGGGTCAAACTCGGAGCACCTTTTCCCACTTACGGGTGTAGTTCAAGGGTAGAATAGAGGTCTCCAAAACCTTTGATGGGAGTTCGAATCTCTCCACCCGTGCTAGGCAAAACGATCGTTATGGAAAAATTGAAAACCTACTTGCAGTCGTCCTACGAAGAATTCGCCAAGAACTCTACTTGGCCGACGATGGCGGAACTACAGAAGAGTACCGTGTTGGTTATTGTGGCCTCCGTGGTTTTTTCTTTGGTCGTATTTGCCATGGATAAGTCGCTGGCAGGTGCATTGGATTTCTTGTATTCCCTGTTTGCGTAAGTCCCCCTATAAGAAATGAGCGAGTCGGGTAAAAAATGGTATGTGGTTCGGGCCATCAGTGGCCAGGAGAACAAGATCAAGTCCTACATTGAGAACGAAATGACCCGTATTGGGTTGTCGGACTTGATGGGACAAATCTTGGTTCCCACCGAGAAGGTGTACCAAATCCGCAATGGCAAGAAGGTGCTCAAAGAGCGCAATTTTTTCCCGGGCTACATCATGGTGGAGTTGATCCTCACGGGTGAAGCCGTACACACCATCAAGAACGTTACGGGCGTGATTGGGTTCTTGAGTGAAGCCAAGGGTGGTGAACCCACTCCTTTGCGCCAGAGCGAGGTCAATCGCATGCTGGGCAAAGTAGATGAACTGGCGGAAACGGCAGAGCACATTGCAGTGCCGTTTGTTATCGGTGAGTCTGTAAAAGTGATTGACGGACCGTTCCGTGACTTTACGGGCACCGTTGAAAAGATTTTTGAAGAAAAGCGCAAAGTGGAGGTTACGGTTAAAATTTTTGGCCGCAAAACTCCGTTGGAGCTTGGATTCATGCAAGTAGAGAAAGAAGGATAACAACGGACGGAATTCCCGTTGCGGTCACGAGTGGGCTTCCGACACGAGCGACCAATGAATTCCACAGAGAGTTAACCACGTAAGAACAAAGAAATGGCGAAAGAGGTAAGCGCAATGATCAAGCTGCAGGTTCGCGGTGGTGCTGCCAACCCTTCTCCTCCCGTAGGTCCGGCCTTGGGTGCGAAGGGGGTAAACATCATGGAATTTTGCAAGCAGTTCAATGCACGCACGCAAGAAAAGCAAGGAAAACTCTGCCCAGTAGTCATCACGGTTTACGCCGATAAGTCTTTTGACTTTATCGTCAAGAACCCGCCTGTACCCGTTCAGTTGTTGGAAGCAGCCAAACTGAAGAGTGGCTCTGCCATCCCCAACCGGACGAAAGTAGGTAAGGTAAACTGGGATCAAGTGAAGGCAATTGCCGAGGACAAAATGTCCGACTTGAATTGTTTCACCTTGGAATCTGCCATGAGCATGGTCGCCGGAACGGCGCGAAGCATGGGCATTACCGTGACAGGCCAAAAGCCTAATTAACCTGTAACACGACCGCATCATGGCACAAGTGACTAAGAAACAAAAAGAAGCTGCAGCAAAGGTGGATATCACCAAGCAGTATGCTTTGCCCGACGCAACCGCGTTGGTGAAGAACGTAAGTACGACCAAATTTGACGGTTCCGTTGACTTGGCCGTACGTTTGGGTGTAGACCCCCGCAAGGCCAATCAAATGGTTCGCGGCGTGGTAAGTCTTCCCCACGGAACCGGTAAGACCGTGCGTGTTTTGGCTTTGGTAACTCCAGACAAGGAGGCAGAAGCGAAGGCAGCCGGTGCTGATTTTGTGGGCATGGACGAGTACTTGGATAAAATCAAAAACGGTTGGACCGACGTTGATGTCATCATCACGGTTCCTGCCGCTATGGGTAAGTTAGGACCGTTGGGCCGTATTCTGGGTCCACGCGGTTTGATGCCAAACCCGAAGACCGGTACCGTTACTATGGAAATTGGCAAAGCCGTTTCCGAAGTAAAGGCCGGTAAGATTGACTTCAAGGTGGATCGCTACGGTATTGTTCACGCCAGCATTGGTCGGGTCTCTTTTGAGGCAGACAAGTTGCGCGAAAACGCCGAAGAGGTTCTGAAGACGTTGGTTCGCATGAAGCCCTCTGCGGCAAAAGGAACCTACATTAAGAGCATCTTTTTGAGCCCAACCATGGGTCCTGGAGTTGCTGTGGACACGAAAACCTTCTAATTGAATCCCCATGACGAAAGAGCAAAAAAATCAAGCGATTGAGGAATTGGTGGGTGTGTTGGAAGGAACCAGCACGGTTTACTTGGCCGATATCGCCGGTCTGGACGCCGAATCTACCAGCAACTTGCGCCGCATGTGCGCAAAGCAGGGCATTGAGTTGTCCGTGGTAAAGAATACCTTGTTGAAAAAGGCCATGGAGCGTTCGTCAAAGAATTTTGATGAGCTTTACGGCCAGCTTCACGGGAATACGAGCATCTTGATCGCCGAGCAGGGCAATGCTCCTGCGCGTTTGATCAAAGAATTCCGCAGAACTTCGGATAAGCCCTTATTGAAAGGTGCCTACATCGATGAGGCGGTATTCATTGGTGATGCCCAGCTCGAGGCATTGGCAACGTTGAAGTCACGCGAAGAAATGATCGGCGACATCATCTTGCTTTTGCAGAGCCCGGCCAAAAACGTCATCTCTGCTTTGCAGAGCGGCGCCGGCCAAAAAGTTGCGGGTCTTGTCAAGGCTTTGGAAGAACGCAACGCTTAAACCTAGTACGCACTCAGCTTCCAACTGTTGCAATTTATTAAACGTTAAAAAATCCCTACAATGGCGGATATCAAATCCCTCGGTGATGCTCTGGTGAACCTCACCGTTAAAGAAGTAAGTGAATTGGCAAACTACCTGAAAGAGGAGTACAACATCGAGCCTGCAGCAGCTGCTGTAGCCGTTGCTGCTCCTGCTGCCGGTGCTGGTGCTGCCGCTGCTGAAGAGAAAACCTCTTTCGACGTGATCTTGAAGGACGCAGGTGCCTCCAAGTTGGCCGTTGTTAAGTTGGTTAAAGAAATGACCGGTCTTGGTCTTAAAGAAGCTAAGGATGCCGTTGACGGCGCTCCTGGCAAGATCAAGGAAGGCGTTTCCAAAGACGAAGCCGAAGCCCTCAAGAAGCAGCTTGAAGAAGCTGGGGCTACGGTTGAGTTGGCGTAAGCCACCTAACACCCTTCACGGTTTAGGTCCTCGGGGCATGCCCCGAGGCCTAAACCCTTTTTTGCATTATTTCCATTCCTCCCTTTATTAAGCGGTGAGTTCCATGGCGAAAGCAACCCCTCGGATTAATTTCTCGTCCACTATTGCGCCGGCAGACAGCCCGGACTTTTTGGACATCCAAATCAAGTCGTTCCGTGACTTTTTTCAAATCGAAACAAAGCCGGACGATCGAAAGCTCGAAGGACTTTTTAAAACCTTCGCAGAGAACTTCCCGATTACGGACTCCCGGAATCAGTTTGTTCTGGAGTTCATCGACTACTTCGTCGATCCTCCACGGTACTCCGAAATGGAGTGCATTCAACGCGGATTGACCTTTAGCGTACCGCTGAAGGCCCGCCTAAAATTGTATTGTACCGATCCCGAACACGAGGACTTTGAGACCATCGTTCAGGACGTTTACTTGGGTACTATTCCCTATATGACCCCCCGCGGCACGTTCATCGTGAACGGCGCAGAGCGCGTGGTGGTTTCCCAGTTGCACCGTTCTCCGGGCGTATTCTTTGGCCAGAGCTACCACGCCAACGGTACGAAGTTGTACTCTGCACGGATCATTCCGTTCAAAGGCAGCTGGATTGAATTTGCAACGGACATCAACAACGTGATGTACGCGTACATCGACCGGAAGAAGAAGTTGCCGGTAACGACGTTGTTCCGTGCCATCGGTTTTGAGCGCGACAAGGACATTTTGGAGATCTTCGGCCTGGCCGAGGAAGTCAAAGTTTCCAAGGCCGGTTTGAAGCGTGTGTTGGACCGCAAGTTGGCGGCCCGCGTGCTGAAATCTTGGCGCGAAGACTTCGTGGACGAGGATACCGGAGAAGTGGTGTCTATTGAGCGCAACGAAGTTATTTTGGAGCGCGACACGGTTTTGGAAAAGGAGCACCTGGACATGATCTTGGAGGCCGACGTTCCTGCCATTTTGTTGCACAAGGACGACGTAGAAGCTGGTGAATACGCCATCATTTACAACACCTTACAGAAGGACCAAACGAATTCCGAGCGCGAGGCGGTGGAGTACATCTACCGTCAGTTGCGCAACGCGGAGGCTCCGGACGAAGAGACGGCCCGCGGCATTATCGACAAGTTGTTCTTCTCCGAGCAGCGGTACAACTTGGGCGATGTAGGTCGTTACCGATTGAACCAAAAATTGGGATTGAACATCGCCAACTCGGTTCAGGTTCTGACCAAAGAAGACATCATCTCCATTGTTCGCTACTTGATTGAGTTGATCAACTCCAAGGCGGAAGTGGACGATATTGACCACTTGTCCAATCGTCGTGTGCGCACGGTGGGCGAGCAGTTGGCCAACCAGTTTGGCGTAGGTCTTGCGCGCATGGCCCGCACCATCCGAGAGCGCATGAACGTGCGCGACAACGAGGTGTTTACGCCGATTGACTTGATCAACGCCAAAACACTGAGCTCCGTGATCAATTCGTTCTTTGGAACGAATCAGCTGAGCCAGTTCATGGACCAAACCAACCCGTTGGCGGAGATCACGCACAAGCGTCGTCTTTCTGCCCTCGGACCCGGTGGTTTGAGCCGCGAGCGCGCTGGATTTGAGGTGCGTGACGTACACTACACCCACTACGGCCGTTTGTGCCCCATCGAGACGCCGGAAGGTCCAAACATCGGTTTGATCTCTTCGTTGTGCGTTTATGCGAAGGTGAACACCATGGGCTTCATCGAAACTCCCTACCGGAAGATTGAGGGCGGTAAAGTCAATTTGAAAGATGCACCGGTTTACCTTTCTGCAGAGCAAGAGGAGAACCGCGTCATCGCTCAGGCGAATGCCGCTTTGAATGCGGACGGAACCTTTGTGAACCCGCGCGTAAAAGTTCGGGACGAAGGAGACTTCCCCATGATGGAACCCACGCAAATCGACATGATGGACGTGGCTCCCAACCAAATCGCTTCGATTTCCGCGTCGATGATTCCTTTCTTGGAGCACGACGACGCCAACCGCGCGTTGATGGGATCCAACATGATGCGCCAGGCCGTGCCTTTGTTGCGTCCTGAAGCCCCAATTGTTGGCACCGGTTTGGAGCAACAAGTGGCGCGCGATTCCCGTGTGTTGATCAACGCAGAAGGTCTGGGAACGGTCCAGTACGTAGATGCCAACGAGATTCACATTGCCTACGACCGAACCGAAGAAGACACCCTGGTTAGCTTTGAAAGCAACGTCAAGGTGTATCCGTTGGTGAAGTTTTTGAAGACCAACCAAAGCACCACCATCAACCTGCGCCCCATCGTAGTGAAGGGAGAACGTGTGGAAGAAGGTCAGGTTCTTTGCGAAGGCTACGCTACGCAAGGCGGTGAGCTGGCCTTGGGCCGCAACCTGCTGGTAGCGTTCATGCCTTGGAAAGGATACAACTTTGAGGACGCCATCGTGATCAACGAGCGCGTGGTCCGCGAAGATATTTTCACTTCCTTGCACATCGATGAGTACTCTTTGGAAGTGCGCGACACCAAGTTGGGCATGGAAGAATTGACGGCGGATATCCCGAACGTCAGCGAGGAGGCTACCAAAGATTTGGACGAGAACGGAATTGTTCGCGTGGGTGCGGAAATCAAGCCCGGCGACATTTTGATCGGAAAAATCACGCCGAAAGGCGAAAGCGACCCCTCTCCGGAAGAAAAATTGTTGCGTGCCATCTTTGGCGAGAAGGCTGGCGACGTGAAAGACGCTTCGTTGAAGGCTTCTCCTTCGTTGAGCGGTGTGGTGATCGACAAGAAGTTGTTCAGCCGCAGCTTAAAGGACAAGAACCAGCGCAAGAAGGACAAGGAAGAGTTGGAAACACTCGAATTGGAATTCGCAGCTCAGTTGGAGGTGTTGCGCGTGAATTTCTTGGACAAGTTGGGGCAGTTGGTGGCCGGCAAAACCAGCCAAGGCGTAACCAACGATTTAAACGAAGAAATCATTCCAAAAGGCACGAAGTTTACCCAAAAGGTACTCAACGCCGTTGAGGACTACACCCACCTGACCGGCGGCGTGTGGACTACGGATTCCGATAAGAATATCCTGATTGACAAGTTGTTGCACAACTTCAAAATCAAGGTGAGCGACTTGACTGGGGTGTACCGCCGCAAGAAGTTTACGATCAGCGTGGGCGATGAATTGCCCGCCGGTATTGTGAAGTTGGCCAAGGTGACCGTTGCCAAGAAGCGCAAGCTTAAGGTGGGCGATAAGATGGCCGGACGCCACGGAAACAAGGGTATTGTGGCCAAAATCGTTCGCGAAGAGGACATGCCTTTCTTGGAAGACGGAACTCCGGTGGACATCGTGTTGAACCCGTTGGGCGTTCCTTCTCGTATGAACATCGGTCAGATTTACGAGACCGTATTGGGTTGGGCCGGCATGAAGCTGGACCGCAAGTACGCTACGCCCATCTTTGACGGAGCATCTTTGGATCAAATTGGAACAGAGTTGGAAGACGCTGGCTTGCCGATGTACGGTCATACGCATTTGTACGACGGTGGAACGGGAGACCAATTTGACCAGAAGGCAACCGTTGGTGTGATTTACATGCTGAAACTCGGACACATGGTGGACGATAAGATGCACGCACGTTCGATTGGACCGTACTCGTTGATCACACAGCAGCCTTTGGGCGGTAAAGCACAGTTCGGTGGACAGCGTTTTGGAGAAATGGAAGTGTGGGCGTTGGAGGCCTTTGGTGCATCCAACATCCTGCGCGAGATCCTGACCGTGAAGTCCGACGACGTGGTGGGCCGTGCCAAAACGTACGAAGCCATTGTGAAGGGCGATCGCATGCCCGAGCCTGGAATTCCAGAGTCGTTCAACGTATTGTTGCACGAACTTCAGGGTCTTGGCTTGAAAGTTTCCTTGGATTGAACGCTTGAACGAAGAAAATAAAAGCATTCCTATGCAATCGAAAGTTGATCACAACCCGGGTTCATTTGACTCTATTACCATCAGTTTGGCGTCACCAGAGTTTCTCTTGGGTCGTTCCAGCGGTGAAGTTCTGAAGCCGGAAACCATTAACTACCGTACGCACAAGCCCGAGCGCGATGGCTTGTTCTGCGAGCGCATTTTTGGTCCTGTAAAGGATTTTGAATGTGCCTGCGGCAAGTACAAGCGCATCCGATACAAAGGGATTGTTTGCGATCGATGCGGGGTAGAGGTTACGGAAAAGAAAGTTCGCCGCGAGCGAATTGGTCACATCTCTTTGGTGGTACCGGTTGCGCACATTTGGTACTTCCGTTCCTTGCCGAACAAAATTGGCTACTTACTGGGATTGCCCAGCAAGAAGTTGGACATGATCATTTACTACGAGCGTTACGTGGTGATCCAGCCGGGTCTGGCCGTGGACGCAGAGGGTAAATCCTTCCAAGTGCTTCAATTCTTGACGGAAGAAGAGTATTTGGATGCTTTGGATCGTATGCCCAAACAGGACAACAACTTCTTGGAGGACACAGACCCCAATAAGTTCATTGCGAAAATGGGTGCCGACGCCTTGTTGATGCTTTTGCAGCGATTGAATTTGGCTGAGTTGTCCTACGAATTGCGTCACCGCGCAAACAACGAGACCAGCCAACAGCGCAAGCAAGAGGCACTCAAGCGTTTGCAGGTGGTTGAAAACCTGCGCGAGGCTAACCTGCGCATGGAGAACAATCCGGAGTGGATGATCATGAAGGTGATCCCCGTTATTCCGCCGGAATTGCGCCCATTGGTTCCGTTGGATGGCGGTCGCTTTGCAACCTCTGACTTGAACGACTTGTACCGTCGGGTCATCATCCGCAACAACCGTTTGAAGCGTTTGTTGGAAATCAAGGCTCCGGAAGTCATCTTGCGCAACGAAAAGCGCATGCTGCAGGAGTCTGTAGACAGCTTATTTGACAACACCCGCAAGGCAAGCGCCGTGAAGACGGAAAGCAACCGTGCGTTGAAGTCTTTGTCCGACAGCTTGAAGGGCAAGCAGGGTCGTTTCCGCCAAAACCTTTTGGGTAAGCGGGTGGACTACTCCGCGCGTTCCGTAATCGTTATTGGACCGGAATTGAAGCTGCACGAGTGCGGTTTACCGAAGGACATGGCGGCAGAATTGTTCAAGCCGTTTGTGGTTCGCAAGTTGATTGAGCGCGGAATCGTAAAGACGGTTAAATCTGCTAAGAAGATCATCGACAAGCGCGAGCCGGTGGTTTGGGACATCTTGGAAAACGTGATGAAGGGGCACCCCGTGCTTTTGAATCGTGCTCCAACGTTGCACCGCTTGGGAATTCAATCCTTCCAACCGAAGTTGATTGAGGGCAAAGCTATTCAGCTGCACCCGCTGACGTGTACGGCCTTCAACGCGGATTTTGACGGCGACCAGATGGCGGTTCACCTGCCTTTGGGACCTGCAGCTATTTTGGAAGCTCAGATTTTGATGTTGGCTTCGCACAACATTTTGAATCCGGCCAACGGTTCACCAATCACGGTACCGTCGCAAGACATGGTTTTGGGTCTGTACTACATGACCAAGGCCCGCAAAGACACCCCAGAACACCCCATCAAGGGTGAGGGCAAGGTGTTCTACTCACCGGAAGAAGTGATGATTGCCTACAACGAGAAGGCTGTGGATCTCCACGCCATCGTCAAGGTTCGCACGCGCACCGTGGAGAACGGCGAGCACGTCATCAAGTTGATTGAGACGACGGTGGGACGCATCCTGTTCAACCAGGTCGTTCCAAACAAAGTGGGCTACATCAACGAATTGTTGACCAAAAAGGCCTTGCGCGACATCATTGCTGATGTATTGCGCAGGACGGACGTTCCCACAACGGCGAAGTTCTTGGACGACATGAAGCATTTGGGTTACACGAATGCCTTTAAAGGAGGACTGTCGTTCTCTTTGGGCGATATCGTGGTACCGAAAGAAAAAGAATCCTTGATCCAAGGAGCGAATGAAGAAGTGGAAGGCATCTTCATGAACTACAACATGGGTCTGATCACGAACAACGAACGTTACAATCAGGTGATTGACGTATGGACCACTGCCAACGCGCGTTTGACGCAGGCAGCCATGAACCACTTGATCCACGATCGTCAAGGATTTAACCCCATTTACATGATGTTGGACTCCGGTGCACGGGGTTCAAAAGAACAGATTCGTCAGTTGTCCGGTATGCGCGGATTGATGGCCAAGCCCCAAAAATCCGGTTCCGGAGGCGGTGAGATCATTGAGAACCCGATCATCTCGAACTTTAAGGAGGGTCTGTCCATCTTGGAGTACTTTATCTCTACCCACGGTGCCCGTAAGGGTCTGGCGGATACGGCCTTGAAAACGGCCGACGCTGGATACTTGACGCGTCGTTTGGTGGACGTGGCGCAGGACGTCATCATCAACGAAGACGATTGCGGAACGCTTCGCGGATTGGAAATCACTCCTTTGAAGAAAAACGAGGAAGTGGTGGAATCTTTGTACGATCGCATCTTGGGCCGTGTGGCCCTGGTGGACGTCATCGATCCATTTACGAGCGAAGTGTACGTTGAATCGGGTACATTGATCAACGAAACTGCAGCTAAAGGCATTGCGGAATCGCCCATCGAAATGGTGGAAGTGCGTTCGGCTTTGACGTGCGAAAGCAAGCGCGGTATTTGTGCGAAGTGCTACGGACGCAACTTGGCTACGGCCAAGCCGGTACAAACCGGTGAAACGGTTGGTGTCATTGCAGCGCAGTCCATTGGTGAACCGGGAACTCAGTTGACGTTGCGTACGTTCCACGTGGGCGGTACTGCGGGCAACATTTCCGAGGAAAGCCGCCTGTTGACTCGTTTTGCGGGTAAACTGGAATTGGAAGAAGTTCGCACGGTTAAGGGTGAAGACGCAGACGGAAACATCATTGACATCGTCATTGGCCGTACCGGCGAAGTGAAGGTGGTGGATGAGAAAACCGGAATTGCCGTTCAGACCTCCAACATTCCCTACGGTTCTGCGTTGCGCGTGAAGCACGGCCAGAAGGTGGACAAGGGCGTTGAAGTGTGTTCTTGGGACCCGTACAACGCCGTTATCGTTGCCGAGACTTCCGGTATCATTGCGTACCAGGACATCGTTCAAGGCATCACCTACAAGGTAGAGATTGACGAACAGACCGGCTTCCAGGACAAGGTTATTTCCGATTCCCGTAACAAGAAATTGGTGCCTACGTTGCAAATCCGCGACAAGAAAGGTGGCGAGTTGAAGCACTACACCTTGCCTTTGGGCGCTCACTTGATGGTGAACGACGGTGAGGAGATCAAAGCCGGTAAGGTTTTGGTGAAGATTCCTCGTCGGGGTGCTAAGTCCGGTGACATCACCGGAGGTTTGCCCCGCGTTACGGAATTGTTTGAAGCGCGCAATCCGTCGAACCCGGCGGTTGTGGCTGAAATCGACGGAACGGTGTCGTACGGCAAAATCAAGCGCGGCAACCGCGAGATCATCATCGAAAGCCGCACGGGCGAGCAGCACCGCTACCTGATCAACTTGAACAAGCAGATTCTGGTTCAGGAGAACGACTACGTACGCGCCGGCCACCCGCTGAGCGACGGAGCCATTACCCCGTCGGATATTTTGGCCATTCAAGGTCCTACAAAGGTTCAAGAGTACTTGGTCAACGAAATTCAAGAAGTTTACCGTTTGCAGGGCGTAAAAATCAACGACAAGCACTTCGAAGTGATTGTGCGTCAGATGATGCGCAAGGTGGAGATTCAAGACTCCGGCGATACGCTCTTCTTGGAAGGACACCTGGTGCACACGTCGGACTTCATTGTGGAGAACGACCGCATTTTCGACAAGAAGGTGGTGTTGGATGCCGGAGACAGCGACGAGCTGAAGGAAGGTATGATCATCAACTCCCGTCGACTGCGCGACGAAAACTCCCGTTTGAAGCGCATGGACAAGCGTGAGGTAACGGCTCGCGATGCAGATCCGGCTACCGCTCGTGTGGTGCTGCAGGGCATCACGCGTGCTTCGTTGCAAACGAAGTCCTTCATTTCTGCGGCGTCGTTCCAAGAAACGACCAAGGTGTTGAACGAGGCGGCTGTGGCCGGTAAGGTAGATACCCTGGACGGCTTGAAGGAGAACGTAATTGTGGGTCACCGCATCCCCGCGGGTACCGGCATGAAGCGTTACTACACCAGCATCGTGGGTTCCAAGGAAGACTACGACCGCATGATGGCGTCGAAAGAGGTTGATATTGAAGCAGCTGAATAAAATGGACGCACCGCAAGAGAACCAAATTCAAGTGGAATTGTCGCCCGAAATGGCGGACGGTGTTTACAGCAATTTGGCCATCATCAACCACTCCCACACGGAGTTTGTGGTGGATTTCATTCAGTTGATGCCCGGGATTCCCAAGGCACGCGTGAAATCGCGCGTGATTTTGACCCCGCAGCACGCCAAGCGTTTGGTGGCGGCTTTGCAAGAGAACGTGTCCCGCTACGAGGCGGCACATGGGGACATCGAAGAGAGCACGGCTCCGGCCATTCCGCTCCACTTTGGGGGTCCTGCTGGCGAAGCTTGAGCCGATTGGTAGAACCGAAAAAAACAAAGGGGCCGTCTGAAAAGACGGCCCCTTTTTTGTTGGGCGGCGGTTTGCGCGCCGGATTAACGCCTTAAGTGTTAGCGGCGCGGCTGGAAGAAGGCGTCCATCAGGACCTTGAGTCCCCAAAAGCCAAATCCGGCACCGCCAAAGAGGAAGGCAATGGTGATGAGGGCCCAGGTGTAATCTCCCCGTTGGACCGCGGGGGCACCCACCCAATGGTAGAGTGCGGGGCCTGCAAAAAGCAGCGGCAAGGCGATGGCAATGATGACGATTCCTTGGACGAGTTTGGATTTGTTGTAGGCCATGGTGGGTTGTTTTAGCGAGGGTGTTGGCGCAAGGAGTCGGCCAGGATTTCGGCGCCAGAGCGCAATTCTTCGTCCGAGCAGGTGAGGGGAGGCGCAATGCGGAGGGCCGTGGACTCAAAAAGGAACCAGTCCGTCAGCAGGCCTTTTTCCAGAGCGGTGTGCTGGACGCGAATGGCCCGATCCAAAGAACCAACGCCAACGGACCAGAGGAACCCCGTCCCGGAAATTCCGGTGGTGTGGGGCATTTGCTCCAGAAGGTGTTTCAGCAATTGGGATTTTTGGGCAAAGCTTGGCTCCTGGATGGTTTTTTGGAGGAGGTGCAGGGCGGCGTTGCCGGCAGCGCAGCTGACGGGGTGGCCGCCGAAGGTGGTGATGTGGCCCAACATGGGGTTGTGCGCCAGTTGGTGCATTAAGGAGCGGGCTGCGGCAAAGGCGCCCAAGGGCATGCCGCCGCCCAGGGCCTTGCCCAGGCAGAGGATGTCCGGTTGGAGCCCGTAGTGTTGGTACGCAAAAAGGGAGCCGCTTCGTCCAAAGCCGCACTGAATTTCGTCCAAGATCAAAAGGGCTCCGGAGCGGCGGCAGGCGGCTTGGAGCGCGGCCAAGAACTGGGGATTTCCAGGGCGGTACCCGCTTTCGCTTTGGATGGGCTCCACCAGCACGGCTGCGGTTTTGGGACCGATGGCCTCCAGTGCGGAGCTGTTGTTGTACGGGAGGATGGTGTGCCCAGGAACCAAGGGACGGTAGGCGCTTTTGTATTCCTCGCTGCCCATGGCGCTCAGGGCGCCGGCGGTAGAGCCGTGGTAGGAGTTTTCGAACGAAACGATTTCCGTGCGCTGGGTGGTGCGTTTGGCCAACTTCAGCGCACCCTCAATGGCTTCGGCCCCGGAATTGGTGAAGTAAACGCTGTCTAGGTGGTTGTCAAATGCCTGGATCAAGGCTTGTGCGTACGCTACCTGCGGTTGCTGGACCATTTCGCCGTACACCATGAGGTGCATGTAGCGAGCCGCTTGGTCTTGAACGGCGGATACGATTTCCGGCCGGCCGTGCCCCACGTTGCTGACGCCAATGCCGGAGATGAAATCCAGAATTCGAGAACCGTCGGGCCGGTAGAGGTAGGAACCTTCTGCTCGACTGATTTCCAACGCCAAGGAAAAGTCCGTGGTTTGCGCGTTGTGGCGCAAAAACAGATCTTTCAAACCAATGCCCATGGTGCAAAGGTAGGCGCGTGCTGCATGCAAAACGCGGCCTCAGGTGCCGCGTTTTGGTTCAAGGGGTCATTCCCAAATGGGTTCAGAGGCGGGCGGGCCTGGCCGCCCGGGCCGAGGCCCCGGCCGGCCGCCACCGGGACCACCGGGCCCTCCGGGCCCTCCCGGACGCGGAGGTCCTTGGCGCTCGCGAAGTTTATCGAGCATGGCCTCTTTGAACTGCACCTCGGCCACGTACAGCATCAGTACTTTTTTGGCGGGCAGTACGTCCAAGAATTTGGTGTGGTATGCCTTGCGGATGCGCTCTTTGTCGTCTAAGGACTTGGCGTGCCGGCGCATGAGTTCCTCGGCTTCCTTTTCCGTCAAGGCAGCCCAACGTTCCGGGTCTTCGGCCGCACGACGGAGTCCCCGCAGTGGCTCCCGGTCCACTTGGGCCAGTTCGTCGTGG
>Ga0315906_10003051_pt1 | contig 22512 bp, 26 predicted proteins | sample LakEriMetagenome_4_FD_203526 | JGI IMG/M metagenome (GOLD analysis project Ga0315906, IMG submission 203526) | Freshwater fungal communities from buoy surface, Lake Erie, Ohio, United States - Buoy 2 MA122 | ecosystem: Environmental > Aquatic > Freshwater > Lake > Lake biofilm | place: USA...
ACGCCTTCTGGACTAGACCAGCACCACCAGCGGTTCCGCCTAATGAAGCGGAGTCTGTTGATACATATGCCATATCGTCACCTCCAAGTGACTATGAACGGAATTATTGTGAGCGAAGTACATCCAATAATGCATCCATTGAATCTGCATTATCGATGCGAAGATTTAAATCCTCTGCTCGGTCTGGGGTCATAGCGCCTTGAGTTAGTACATCTTGCTGCCGTAAGGCGGCTTTATCTACTTCACTTATTTTAGGCTCTTCTTTAGCAACCGTAATTCCGAATAAATCAGCGTTATCATCAAGCCAGTTAGAAACTGACTCTTCGTTAACATCTTCTAAATCCTTAAGAACTAATCTTGCTGCTTTAAGGTTGACACCCTTCTTTTCTAGGACCTCTTTGACTGTACGCTCACGCTGCACCTTGGATAATCCCTCAAGTTGCTCAGTGAGTTCCTTGATACGCTTTTCATCGTTACGCTTGGCTTTCCGCAATTTTTTAAGTAAATCGCTTCCGTCCATCTGTGTATCGTTGTTGGTATCTAGGTCGTCTTCGTCTTCATCCCAGTAATTGTTGCTCATAGCAACCCACCCTTCTATTCGTTGTTAGTCGCAAGCCTCAGATTCTAGTCGGGGAACTAGCCTGGCTCTTGCTACCAGTCTTTTACGCCATGTGTGCTGGTCGGCCACATAGGATTCTATTTAGAACTGTCCTGCCGAAGAACCCTTATTTAGGTATCCAGTAGAGAACGAACCTTTCATGGTTCCAGATTCGCCTGCGAATCTTGCTTGTTCTGTTTCTTTCAGACTTGAAATTTGTCCTAGGTCTGATATATTTTTCATAAATACTGCATTTTGCGCTTGTTGCTGGGTGAACTTGCCACCACCAAATTCGGCAATAGTATTTGCTCTGCCAAGACTTGCTACTTGACCATATCCAGTAAGTGCGGCATTATAGTCGTAACCTCTATTTGCAATATCAATTGCTGTTGGTAAATCAACGTTCATTCCGTACTGTTGGGCAGCAGAAATAACAGATACACCCTTAACTTTCTGACTTAGAGCCTGTGCTCCCTCTGGTCCAGTTAAAATTGCTTTAGCAATAGATACTCTATCTACTCCAGGGAAGTATGTTGATAGTGTTTCTTTAAGTTCCTTAGGAGCATAATCAATTGCATTAAATACATCGCTAATTAGGCTCGCTACTTCATTAACTGATTTTTGTTGTCCAATTATATCACCAAGGAAGTTCTCAGTAGCCAGGTCACCTAATCCAGCAGTTCTTAGAACCTCACCCATCTTTGCCTCGGTAGCAAAAAACTCAGCAATAGTTGGAACCGTAATAGCGGCACCTTTTTGCTTTGCATCTCTAAGTGCAAATATTCCTTTAAATCTAGAAGTAAATTCAGGAATAGCGTTTTCATTCTCGGCCTGGTATAAGGCAAGATTTATTGCTTCCTCTGTTGTGGAACCAGTTTTATAAAATCCTGAAGTCAATTGGTAAAGTTTACTTACATAACTCTTATTTGATTCTTCTTTTCCAAATATTAAACCCAATGTTGCTTTAAATGTATCTAATGCTAATGTTGGTTTAGCGGCCTCTGCAAGAGCCCTATCAGCATCTTGTTGTTGCCTTTGTAATGCTAATTGTTGCTCATATGTTAATCCAGTAGAAGTGTTTCCACCACCACTTGATGCGCTTTGGCTATTAATAAAATCTTGTAATGCTTTTTCTGCGGCACCAATAGTTTTATTTGCGTCGTCTATTGCCTTTTGAACCTCTTTATCAATCACTGCTCCCTTAGGAGTAGATTTGACGGGATTTGCCGCTTTAGTGGTAGGTAATGTCTGACCAGGCTTGGTAATTGTAGTTACCTTAGGATTTCCTAGTCCGTATGTAAAGTTTGATGGTGTTGCCATTATACTCCGTATCCAAACGCTCTACCTATTGCTGTTGCAGCAGTTCTTGCTGACTCATTAGCAGCAGTTGTGTTTTCCCATTGAGGAGTGTTTCTTAATTTAATTCTAAAGTCTGCAAGGGACATAGACGGCAATTTACCTGCAGTTCCATCTGGACGTATTGCTCTATCTAGTTCTATATTATCTAATTCAATTGTATTAGGGTCTAGTTCTAGTTCTTTTGCCATAAGATTAATATATGGAGAAGCAAGGTCTCTAATCGTAGAACCAGGATTTTGCTTTAAACGTTCAGCATATTGAGGATAGTTGGCCATTGCTTTTTGAGCAATTGTAGACCTAAAATCATCATTTGTTATTTCGCCTTTAGCAATTTGCTTGGCTGCAGTATAAATTTCTGCATCAGAGAAATCTAATGGCCCAAAGCCAGCAAGGATAGACCTTACGTTATTAAGAGCAGTTAAAGACTTTCCACCTAAAGTTTTTTCGTCTTTAAAGTTTACCTTTGCCCAAATATAATCAGAAGCAAATATCTCTGGCTTAAAATATGATGGATATTCTGTGGTTAAGGTATTCTCTACTTGACGCTTTATCTCATCGGTACTTGTTCCAGGCTTAACATTGGTGGACTTAACAACATTTTCTATTTGCTTGTCTTGTTCTGCCTTAAATTTCTTTAAAAAGTCATCTAAGTCAACATCGGTAAATTTAACATTATACTGAATATCTTTTGCTGTTTTTTCAAGCAAGGCTCTAGCGGAAACTTTATTTAACCTAGTGATGTTCCTAGATGAACTAGTAGTAGATGTAGGCTTACCTGAATCGCCACTCATTGCATTTATAATTTTTTGTATATCAAAATTAGCAAGGTCAGCCTCTGCCTGAGCCTGCGTTTTTTGATTTTGAGTAACTGGTGCAACCACTAGTCAACCGCCTTTAGGGTATCATTGTCAAAATATATTTTTAACATTGTTTGTAATTTAGGATGAAAAGCAACCATATTGCCTTCAATATAATCTAAATAAGCGTCTTTAAACTTTGCTTTTCTACTATCTCCATCTGGAAATGAGTTATAGACTTGAACTACTTGATTACGAATATTCATAAATGTATTAACATCTTGCCAGTATTCTGTTTGGCCATGCTTATTCATAAAGCCAGGGTCTTTAATGATTAGATTAAATGCCTTAGCGTAGTTATAAGAATTATCTCCCCTAAGTCCAGAAGAATATTCATCAAACCATTCTTGGCTCTCAGCCCTAAATACTGTTCTAGCGGCATATTGCAATGCATCGCCTAGTTCTTTATGAGCACGGAAAGACCTGCCATCAGTAATAGTTGCTGTTAAAGCATCTTTCATAGCATTGTATCTTTGCCATAAAATATTCTTTTGGCGTTGAATATCTTCTTCTGCTGGAGTAAGTTTAGTATCATTAATTAACTTGCTAGTTCCAGGTAGTTTAGTATTAGGGTCATTAAGTAGTCTTGAGATAGATAGGTTTCTATCTTCAGATTTATACTCTATATCAGCACCCAATAGACCAACTAAAGAGATATCACCATCTTTAATGTTTGCAAGTTGCTTTACTAGATTTTCGTTATCAGAAAAAATCCTATTATAGTTTTCAACAGTTGGGACTACTCCAGGAATGTTCTTATTGTAATCCTTGAATGTAACATTTTCTAATGTAAGTTCAGGACCAACAATAGTTAAAAGTTCATCTCCAGCCGCAGTCTTAGCCTGCTCACGATTCATTCCTTGCTTTTGATATTTATCAATTAGTTTACTATATAATCCATCAACCATACTTGCTGGATATAGGTTAACATCTACTGGCACACCAAATGGAGATATAAAACTGTTTTTAAACTTAGCAAACCAAAGCCCTCTGGCTTCCTGTATTGCCTGTTCCTCAGTTACAAATTTGGTTTCAATTCCCATATCAAATAGGATTTTATGATACCTATAAACTGAGTTTACAGAAGATAAGAAGTTATCTTGCCCCATTGGAGTTGTAGCCCAGTTTGCAAGGGCGCTTCCCCATGTAGGTACAAATGCTTTTCTTAGGCTATCTTGTGGTCCATATGGAAAACTTCTGTTATATTGTGCTCCCAAGAGAGCCTTAATCCACTCAGGACCTTTTTTGCCACTTGCGTAGTCTTCTGCTGTAGGCCATTCTTTAAATATCTTTGCAACAGACACTGAGGTTATAAAAGATGGGCTTGGTAGGTTAAGTAAGTATCCTAGTGATTTAGCATTTAGTCTTACGCCTTCGCCTTTATTGGCTAATGGACCAAAATCTTTGCTACCTGGTAATACTAACCATGCAATCTGATTTATATCATCAGTTGGGTTGCCGTATTTATCTACACCAAAGTTTTCAAATGTTCTACCGTAATTATATACAAACCCAGTCATTCTTGTAGGGTTGTTAACGGCAAGTCTACCATATCGATAGAACGCATTTAAAGACGCTGCTGGGAATGCAACGGCGGCACGAGCAGCATACAGCACAGAGTTTTGTCTACGAATTGTATAGAATGTTTTTTCTGTTTCTTGTAATGCTTCTCTACCTGCTGCTTGACGTAAGGCATTCCACTGTGCTTGAGAAACTGATACGCCTTGGTCAGCCAAGGATTGCGCCTTCTTTGCTAGGTTAGTCATTGCTAACTGGTCAAAGACTCCTTCACGAAGTGGGTTTTCAGGAGCATTAAGTTTCTTATAAATTTCATTAGATTTCTTAGAAAGAATCTTGGTTAATGCGCTCCCAGCCTGGTTTCCAAATATTGCGCTTTCTGCATAATTCCAGTCAGACGGAGCAATTGGGAACAACTTATTATCTTTAGCGTATGGAGCAAGTAGGTCCATTAATTCATTTTCTTTAATCTCACGCTTTAAAATAACTGCTTGTGCTTCTTTTGATGGGATAGTTCTATTTAAAAAAGCAAGTTTATCTTTTACGTAAGATATTCCATCATCAGCACCATGAATACCCCATTGGGCTAGATATTGAATACCTTCTTGGCTAACAACCCATTTTTTTAAAGTTGCTTCTACTGGATTACTTAAAAGAATATCAAATAATTTATCGCCACGAATTAAGTCATTAGCAACGTGCTGTAATTCTTGAAAATACAAAGGATTAGATATATCAATTGGCAGGTTAGGAATTCTTCCATGAATCGTAGCCTGTGTTGTTCCAACAGAAAGTTCACCCAAGAATGTTTGCTCGGCAGTTATTGTATTATCTACTTCTGCTCTTACGGCCTTGGAAAAGTTATTACCGTCTATGTCATCAAAGAATGAGGTTATTGGAACCCATTGACCGTTGAACATGCGATAGTTGTCTGTTCTACCATAGTAGCGTTGCTTATATTTAGCACTTTTGCCAAATAGTTCAGCCTGCTCCCTTATTAAACTTGGAGTATTATCTAATATGTTATCAATTTCATCATAAGACTTCATTAGACTATCGTCTACCTCTTTAAGCACCTTGTTATTGGTTGCCATTTTAGCAACTGTTGCATAGTACTTTGAGAGACCATTTTTAGCGGCAGTTAACTGAGGCTGTACTTTTGCTAATTCGGCAGGAGATAAATTCTTTTCGATATAATCAATTCTGCGTCGTAGGCTAGGAGCATTGTTAATCTTAGGCATTTTACCCAATGGTGCCATAGATTCAATAAGATTAAGTTCTGCCTTTTCAACAAGATTATCAACTGCAGTCAAATACTTTTTTAACTTAGGTAAATTTTGCTGTCTAGCAGCAGGAGAACCCGAAGTAAGCATATCGTCTATGGTTGCAGAAAGATGGTCTTTTTGAGCCACCAAAGTATTTAAAATTCTTTGATTCTGAGCAACTCTTTTATTGACGGCCTTTAAATCTTTTCTATTTATTAATTTAGCCGCTGCTCCAGCAGGTTTTTGAATTACGTTATTCTTAAAACCATTTACAATAGATGTCTTTGCAATTTTTGCGGCTGCTGTTGGCCCTAATGCTAAAGAAGCGCTAATATAAGGCTCAAATAAAGATTGCTTTACGATGTACATAGGTCTTACCAAAGCATCAAATGTCCACACTCTTGTCAGGCCTTCATAAACCTGTTTAGCAACTTGCTTGCTAGTTCCAAATGCTCTACGAACACCTACACTAGACTCTAATATAATTTCTTTTTCAATTGCATCCCAAGGCGTAAATAAATATGAGTTTGCCATTTGGCGAGTAGTCTCAGGACTTGTCACATTCATCTGCCCATTGGCATCAAAAGAGTATCCCACTTTTTCGTGGGCAGCCTTATTGGTGGAAACTTTAGAGCGCATATCTCTAACTACTGCGCTAATCTCTTTTTCGGTTCTCCAACCATTATTCCAGGCTACAGCAAAACCAATTTGGTCATTAATTGCATCTAAAACATTATAGCGTTCCATTGGGTCTTTGGCAGCCACATAGGCTCTTTCCCACTCACGTCTAATATCTGCAACTTTTCTTACCTCAGTAGGAGTAATATTTATTATTTTATTACCGTCTCTGAATGTTGGAACAGCGTCAACAAAAGCAGTTAACTCTACTCTTGCGTCAAATGGACGCATACCAGATAATGTCACATAACGCAAAGGCTTTAATCCAGTTACCTGGTTTCTAAATTTAATAAGATTAACAATTGGTCCGCCAACTTTATTACCAATTTTTAAACTTAAAACTTCGGCTAATTGGTCTGTGGCTTGCTTGCTGCCTTTTCGCATGCCATACTTGTATTCATCAAATTTAGTTGCTGATTTACCAAATCTTAGGGCTGACTCTGCTTTAATATATGCATCTGAAAGTCCAGTTACTCCAGCAAACTTTGGGTCTACTGGGAAGTAATCTGTCTTTCCCAAAACTCTAAGTTGGTCAGACTCGTCAAAAAATGTTTTGCGAAGTTCAACCATTCTTTCATCTTTAGTGACAGCCTGGTCAAATGCTCTTTTTAAGCGGTCTACCGCTGGTCCTTCTGGAATAAATATATTTCCAGTTTGTAAATATTTTGTTTGTAATTGTCCAGCAACGTTGCCTGCTGCAAATAAGTCATCAGCATTGGTTTGGACAAGACGACTAAGAGCCTCTACATCTCCCTTGTCGGCAAGAATTAAATCTTTAACAATTTCTTTTTTAGTTGTACCAGCAATGATTGGGGCTAATCTTTCGTTGTTGCTATACAACTGAACTAAATCTTCAATCTCGCCAAGATTCTTGCTTTCAGCCATTTGCATCATATGCGTTGCTGCTACGGTTTGTCTACCGCCAAGATTATCTGCATAGTCAAAGCCAGTTTGAATATCTTGTTTAAACTCATCTATTGTTTTTGCTCTAGTGCTAATACCAGCGTGGTTTAAACCAGACTTTCCAATTTTACCAGCAACACCAAACGCTTTAGTTACACCAATACCGCCAACAACTAAATCTGTAACACCAGTAAAGTATTTTCCAACTATATTATCAGAAAAATTTCTTTGTATATTTTCGTCGTCCCATAAATCAATTTCATTTGTTAGACCAGTAAGATAACCTATTTGCCCAACTGGAGATAGAACCGATTTTGTTAATGCTTGCCCAGTAGATACTTTAGCACTACGATTATAAGCGGTGGCTATATCTTTAAATTGAAAACCTTCGTCATACTGACCTTTTTGATATAATGGAGAGTTAGGGTCAGTTAATAAAGCAAGTGTTGACATTGGTCGAGTAATTAAAGGCGAGATTACTCTATTGTTTAATTCGGTTGCTGTTCTTAGTAATAAGTCAGCGGAACGCTCTGCAGTATTGATACCAAATTGGTTTACACTTCTAAGTCCTGATTGAACTCTGCTTTTAAATTCTTTTTCAGTACCAGGTTTCGGAGCGGCAATTATTGGCTCTAAATCTCCTGCCAAAAAATCCTTACCAAAAGAGGTAACTGGTTTAACAACTTTATTTGAGATAGCGCTTGTGAAACTTGACCACAATGACATTCTATCTCCTTAAATTACGAATTGGATATTTGCTTTCTGTCCCACCCTGGATATTGTCACCAGTGATTGCATAAATAAACGCATTTCTATCTTCTGGCGACTCCCAAGATTGCATTGCTAATTCTATAGCAATACCAGCATTTTGGTAGCCAAGTGAATTGGCAAATTTGTCTACATTATCAAATAGGCTACCTGGTAGCCAGGCTACTCTACTCATTGTTGCTCTAGTAGATAGTTAATAAAACGCTTGTATGAATCTGGAGTATCTGGTAAGTTTGCTGCTTGCATTAATGTTGGAAGATACTTTTGGACAATCATTTTATTTTCATCTGCTCTAGTATCGGCACTAATATTTTTTGGAAGAATTTCAGAGCCAGGTCCAGGACCCATATCTACTCCAGCGGTAACTGGCTCAGATGGGTTATTGGTTGGTCCTAATAAAGTTCCTAGTTCTTTAGAAAATACAGGCATTGGTGGTGTCCCAGCCATTGGTGCCGCATTTTGTTGTGCCATTGTTTCAACTCCTGTAGAACCTAATTGTTTCATCCCAGGTATATACTTGGGTGCTTGAGTGCCACTTCCACCTGCTCCGCCTGTAGCGGAAATATTTGCGGGATTGTTCTGTGGTGCTGTTGGGCGATATCCGCCACTATTTTCATTTCCAGCCACTTTATCTCCTACTTAATTTTTCTTGGTTGCTCTTTTGATATATATGGACCTGCTGTGAATGCTGTAAGTCTAGATGCAATTTCCATTGCTTCATAAGCATCTGCTCCAGCATATAAAGCACCTAGTGCATATGTAGCACCAGAACCTGCAGCGTATACTCCATCTGCAGATTTGCTTATTGATAACTCTTGGTCGACATCAAATATCTCTCCACCAACAGCCATAATAAATTGAAATCTATTTTCTTTTGTATCTTCATCAAAGTTATAGCCATTATCTGCCATACACTTTCTAAGAGAAGGCATAGCCTTTACAATCATAAAGTGATATAAGTCTTCTCTATCTTGCTTAGTTGGAACTGGTGGCTCCCAGATATGTTGTGCAATATCGCAAGGAAGTGTTTCTCCAGAACCAGCAATTAAAAACATTCCATTTTCAGAAATCTTTTTAACCTCAGGATGAGAATAAATTCTACCATCAGCATCAGTAGTTTGACTATCAGCAACTATGAAACAGCGGTCTTTATGTTCTATTCCTATAATTGTTGTCATTGTCCCCCACTTAGTTAACTTCTTGTTACTACTCTTCCGCCTGCTTTACCGCCTGATGTTAAACTTGAAAGAATTGTTTGAATGTCTGGTGGTTGCTCAGGTGGCAATAAACCGCCAACTGGACCTTGAGGAGAGCCTCCTACTGGGGCACCAGAGGGAGCAGGGGACGTTTGCTCAACCATAGGATTAGAGGCACCAGCAGGAGGGACTTGTTGTTGCGGTGCAAAGGTAGCCTCAATAGCATCTTCTAATGCTTGTCCCTTTTGGCGAGCCTTGATTACCGCAGCAATCTTTCTAACAACATCAGAAGCGTCTTGTCCCTGTGTAGCCATCTGTGGTATTGCCTGTGTATAAGCAGTTAATGAGCCAAGTAATGCGGCTCTCATATCTTCAATTTCAATCTTCTCTAATTCTTGAGTTACGTTAACTGTAAATGGTAACTCACGCATAGCCATATCTTTAGAGATTAACTTGCCTCCAAGTGCTTGTAGCATAAAGATAAGACCTTGGGCTGGATTGAGTCCAGCAAGCATTCCATAACGAACATCTGCTGAGTAATCACCCTTAATATCTTTGGTTGGCTTATATGTAATTTCATAAGGTGAGCCAGAATCAACACCACGAATTGTTTTCTCTTCTGGGTAGATTGATTCATCAACTTCAAAACATACGCTAATTACATCACGAAGTGCAGCAGCAAAGATTGCTTGGGCTGATTTAACCTGTGTATCAAATGCTCCCATAAGAGCCTGTACACCTTGACCAGTAACAATAGATGCATCAATGTTTCCAGTGCGTGATTCTGGATAACGAGCACCAACTCTAAGTTCTTGATTAAGTAACTGTTGTTCTGTAAATGCGCCTTGTGGTAGTGTAAGTTCTACTCGACGAACACCTGCTGGGTTGGCAGTACGGATAACCGCATCGCCACCCAACTGTAGTTCTTGTACATCTTGTGGAAGTACAATAGGTGCCTGTACTGATTTCTCCGCTGCTTCCATTGCCAATAAGGCGAAACGGTTGCGAAGTAACTGAATTCCAAGTACGTCGTCAAATTGTCCACGCAACTCATTGTCGATAGATGGTTTACGTGCTACAATTACCATCATCTTACCAAGAGGATTCTTGGCTTGTGATAATATTAAATTATCTCTTGCTGGAACATAGACTACAGATTGGTCTTTATCGTAATAACGAATCATTTCAATCTGACCATTTAGGTCTTGCTTATAGCCCATTCCGCCAAGTAGTATGTTATCATACTCTGGGAACTGGCTTACTAACTCACCTAATGTAAGTGTATATCTCTTAGCAAATGCTACGCAGCGACCATAACGGTCAAACTCTGGGTATGCTCCGATTGGATTCTCAATACGGATTCTAGGAAGTTTTGCTTCCTCATCAAGTTCTACAATGAATGGGATAAAACCGTAAGTTAAATACCAGTCCGCTCCTGAGTACATCTGGACCGATAGGTCAGAGTTCGAAAAATAATTGCTAGCAATACGAGTACGCTTATCGGCAAAAGTACGAGCACGGTCACTGACTTGATTAGCGGCTGAGCAGTTAACCGCTGGAAGAGGCGCCATAACCTCAGAAAGGTCCCTGGCAACGATATCAATAAAATTTGCAACGACATTAGCATCTACACCATCTGGAAAGAAGTCAGGATAGACTTCAGAGATTTTACCTTTACGAACAGCAAGCACGTCAAGATTACGGGCATCTCTCTCACTGTTTCGATAACGTAACGATTGTACTCGTGCCGCTATCTGTTCAATTGTTAATGCCATTAGTTTCCTATCCGTAAGTTTCTTGCCATTGCTCTGCAAAGGCTTCGTCTAAATTAAGTGAACCTCTACTAGCCTTTTGTGCCCTAGTAGCCCATCTATTATTTTGATACTGTCCAACTCTACTTGATGTTTGCATAAGTTCTCTACAGCGAATAATAGCAAACCATAATGCCATAACACAGTCAGTTGGGTTCTTAGTGTCAGGCTTCCAAATGATAAGTTGTTGTACTAAAGACTTAAGACCCTCAGAGCCTTCATTGGAAGGTAACTCTATTAGGTTGTTATCTTGGAATCTACCATCTCTGGCTGAGCCAAAAAGGCTTGCCATGGATGCTACACCAAATCCAACATCCCATTTATTCTTACCAGTAAAGTGTGAGTTAAGTTGACATCCATAGGATGCTAGATACTCACGCAACTCTGTATCCATAGCATAGTACTTTTGATGGGCGTTGATTTCAACCCTAAACTCTTGTGGCTTAAATCTTTCTACCCACTCTTTAATAAGAGCATTTTCTTTTTGAGGAGTAGGGTCAACCATGTTGACGCAATCTAAAACATATATACGACCATCAGCACGGTTATAGGATACTGCTACGAAAGCAGAGCGTCCCGTTACGGCTGGGTCAAAACCAATAATGGTATAAGTTGAATCTACGTTCTTGGGGTGGCCTGGCGTGTCTTTTCTAAGCGGTCCACGCTTTCGCATACCGTTAACACATCCTGCAACAATTGTTGGCGAGAAGATAGAGTCGGATTGGACGTCTTCTTGTTGGTAGACCATAGCCCAGACACTCGGAGCAACTTCAGACCGCCTTGTAAATAACGAGGGTCCGTCCCATTTAGGATAAAGTCCGATATCATTAGGTTCGTCTTTTTCGCCTTCTGCTCTGTCTGTCCAAGGCCAAAGTGTTTTCCAGTTCTTTGGGTCCTCGTCAAATTCTAATACTGATGGCATAGCCATGTATGTGAAAGGAGACTTGCCACCTGTCCATTGGTCGCCATCTCGTATCATCTTATATAAATCTATAGGTGCGACACGGGTTCCTACTATAAGCAGTTTACCGTGCCGCCCTAGGCGGGTGATGACTTCTTTTTGAAGCCATTCAATTTGCTTCTCCCACTCATGGGCGTTTGCATTCATCACCACATCGTCAAGGATAATCAGGTCAGCACGAGCACCGTAAATCTGTGACCCGAATCCTAATGCTTGTACAGTTGGGTCCTTCTCGCCTGAGTCACGTCCTGCACCCAGGTAAATCATATCAGCAGACCAGGTTGGTGAATCTGCTTTGTAGCCACCGTTAGGTCCAAAGGATACTTGCATCTTGGTCCAGTTAGGATGGCTTAATCTTGTCTTAATCGCAGATAGGAATTTACGTGCCATACCTTGCGTCTTTGAAACAATAATAATTCTAATGTTAGGGTCTAGGCATAATCGGTAGGTAACGTAGTTGATGGTAAGTACTGTTGACTTAGCATGCTCTGGTGGTACGTTAATTAAGATACGATTGGTTGCTGCCTGTTCGTATGTCATACTAGGGTGGATGAACCTTGGCTCTTTACCCTCTACTAAATCAATCCATGACTTGTGATGGTCAAAGAGTTTGGTATCTAAAAATTGTTCTGAGAAATCCTCAAAGGAAATATCTTTTAGGTTGGCTAGGTCTGCTTTAATACCTTTGCCAGATAGGCGTGCCTTGTCGGCTTTGTCCTTAAAGTCAGGGTCTGCCATTGACCATTGGCGGAAGGTAACATCGTTACGCCCCACAGCCTTCATAGCATCTACCACGGTAGAGCCTTGGGCCAGTAATTCTAAGACTTGCTTTTGGGCGGCATCCTTAGGGATGTTTTGTACCCCTGGCTTACGACCCACGATTGCCCCCTATAAACGGTGATTTAACGGTACCCGTAAACGGGCAGACTATCCCCAATATAATTATAAATTATAATATTATATATAGGAGGAGCGGAGTCTTAAACGGAGCGACTCCGTATATTATATATATACTATAGATAACCTGTTCAAAGTACTAAAACCGAACAGATAGGTAATAATTACGCTCATTCTGAGCGTATAATATATATCCCCCCTATAATATAACAGTAATTTTTTATGGGAGTATATATACTATAAAGCACGCAAATTAAATAACCCTAGGGTCAAATGCTCTTAATAGGCACTTATTTATTGATTAACCAATCTTTATTTAACCAATCGGTATTTATTGGAAAGCGGACTATCTCCCTTAAAAGAAAATCCCCCAGAAAAAATAAATATAAATGGGGGGAATCAATAGAAGGATTAGATAGGGGAATCGGTAGGGGTAGGTGATGAAACCTATCTGCCACCAAACCCCCCTAGAATCCAAACCTCGAGCCAGTTAGGGCTATCTCAAAACCCCCCGCCTAACCCCCTAAAACCCTGCCGTATAATACGGCAACACGCTTAAAAAATAATTTGCAAATAGACTTGCAATAACCCTTAACCTATGGGAAAATTATCTTACTGGCGGAGAAACCGAGTATCTGCCAAAAAGAAAAGGATAGAAAAATGACTAAAGAAAAAGCAGTTAAAGAAGCAGTAAAAATCAATAGCAACATAACAACCCAATACGCTCTTTTAATTGAGAGTGGAGAAAATGCAAACGCCGAGGCACTTAATTTTATTCTAGGCGTTGGTGATGAAATGGGAAACGGCACAACAACCCGAGAGGTAAAAGAAAGCATGAAACAGGCGTTAAACGGGGTCAATGTAAAACCCGTAGTTTTGCCAAATCATGTAGACGCCTTGCAAACCGCATGCCTAATTATCTCCCGCTTTAATGATGAAATGGGAAACATCAAAGCGAGCAAAGTGTTAAGCCTTGCAGTACGGGTAAATGCAGATAAAAAAGCAAGTGGCGCAAAAGCGCACATAAATAGCGTAAAATCTTTTGATGAGTTAGATGAAAAAACGCTAACCAAGAAAGAAAGTCAAACCCGAGATGGCTCAACCAAAGCCAAAGCGGAGATTAAAAAATCCGCAAACGATATTACTATCGAAACCTTAACCGATAGTATTATCGCATATTTTCAGGGTAAGAATCCTAAGGACATGATTACAACCGAGCCAAAGAAAACCGAGGTTGTTATCGGTATCTTTAACTTAATCCGCAAAAACAGCGAGGTTAAATTAGAGGTAAAAGTTAAGTAAGAAAAGAAAAGTAGCCTCACCCCTTAGGGGGTGGGGTTATTTTTTTGCCCAAAAATTTTTCCAACACAAACCCAACACAAACTAAATTGTACTAGGCGGTACGGGAACTGCGCTGAACTAGACCAAACTTTTACGCCTATCTGTGAAAAAAATCCGACACAAACTAAACTAGATGGTACTGGTACGGCTCGCAACGGGTACGATTTAAGCCTTGCCGTATAATACGGCACGATTATTTTAGGCTTGACAGGGGTGCAGTTTTTCAGTATACTTATGCCAACGGGAAAGAAGTACCGCTAACCTTGCCGTATAGTACGGCAGGTTAAATACCGAAAGGCAACAGCATGGAAGCAACAGCAAGCAATACCCTACTCGCTCTCCTTGAGCGTGTTGAGGTAGTAAAAAATATCGAAGCCGAAGCGCAACGCAAAGCCAAGATACAAGAGCAAATCGCTAGGGCTATGGATAGGACTTCTCGTGAGTGGAGATGATGTAGCACTAGATTTTATGACCGAGCAAGAGATAGCCGAGATTATGGCAACCGAGGATATTTTCCAAGTAGACATGTCCAACATTGATGACTTACTTGAGGATGTTGCTACGGACTCGGACTACGAATAGCAACTGGATAGCCCACGCTAGACGGCATAATCATGGGTGCAATTCCCATGGTGGGCACGCATGCCGTATAATACGGCAAGCACTAAGGAGATAGCATGTACATAGAGATAACAGATACAATAGCAATCATAATTGCGCTGACTACTAGCACCACGCTGGTAATTACTACCGCAATTAGAAACGCTAAACTTACTCGTGCTTTGCGTGAGTTAAGTGTCCAAAAGTAATGTAGACTATGCCAATGAGATTATCCTGACACTTACTAGAGATGAACTAGAAACTGTCAGGGAATCTCTTAGGCAATTTTCTATACACAATACAAGGCATGGCTTCGAGGCTCGTGCTAAGTACGCTGATGACCTGCGGGATAAAATCGTGAATGTTATTCTCGATAGTGTCCAGCGCAAGGTTGACAAGGCTAAGGAATTAGTCTAAGATAGTACTACTCGGCAGTAGAGATACTATTGCCGTATAATACAGCAAGAAGGATAGCATATGGAAACTGTTGACGAGGTCGAGATAAAGTACAAATGTACTGTCTGCGACAGCGAGTTAGACAGTAGTACTGTTGTCGAAACTGATAGCGGTAAGCCTGTCTGCGAAAACTGCTCTGTAATATGTATGCGGTGTGATGGTGTCGGTCATATAAACGACACTTACTCAAGCGTAGGAGGCAGTAGGTGGTGTGAAAATTGTACAGATTATTACGCCTCATACTGTGAACTATGTGAAGAGTATTTTACGGGACACCGATATGGTGCAGAGGATACTGGTATGACATTTTGCGAATCATGTTTTGAAAGCGAAGTGTCTTACTGTGAAGAGTGCGATAATTATTACTATGAAGGTTGTGGTTATTCGCATGAAGACGAGGAAGATTCTAGATTGATACACGATTACTCGTACCGACCTGACCCTATCTTCCGTAGTTCCGAGGATGAAAATACTAGGCTTTACTTTGGTATCGAGGTTGAGACCGAGGTGCGAGGTGGTAGTTATGAAGCCCGCAAAATAGCAGCCGAGTTTGCATATCTGTTAGAGAATGAAAATCTAGCCTATCTAAAATCTGACGGCTCACTTGAGTGCGGGTTTGAGATAGTATCTCATCCAATGACTCATAGTTATTTCATGAATGATGCAAGTGTGTTATGGGAAACTATCAATACACTTAAATCTAACTATGACATGATGGCATGGGGTACAAAAACCTGTGGACTACATGTGCATATATCTCGTGCTGGATTTAGTGGCGGTTCACACCAGCATAGATTCCTGCAATTAGTCTACAATAACAAGGACTTCTACGAGGTACTTGCTGGTAGGTCATCTAGTCATTGGGCTAAGTTTGATGACAATGTTGACCCTAATACTGGCAGGAAATCCTTTAAGCATAAATTTGACCGACATGGTAGCGATAGATACTCTGCGGTCAATACCAACAACAGAAATACTTTAGAGATGAGAATCTTTAGAGGTAGTGTAAATCCGAGATTCATTAAGTCTGCTATTGATTTGGCGCATGCCAGCGTTGAGTTCACTAGGGTAATGAGTGTCAAAGAAGTTAGAGAAGGTGGACTATCCTGTCTAAACTTTAGGCAGTACATAGAGAGTAAGTCTGAGTTATATCCATCCCTCAATGCAAGAATACAAATACATAAAGATGTATTAACTAGGATAGAAAGGAAAGAGCATGTGTCTACTAGTAGTAAGTTCACCGAATAGCACACCACGCAAGAAGGATTTAGACAATGCTTCTTGTAATAATCCGCATGGCTTTGGCTACGCTGTAATTGCTGGTAATAAAATTATTACTGGCAAGGGCATGAACTCTAAAAAAGTTATCAAAGAGTTCCTAGAAGTACGCAAGCAATACCCAAATAGTTATGCTATGTATCATGCTAGATTTGCTACGCATGGTGTTAAGAATGATGAGAATTGTCATCCATTCAAGGTAGGTGGTAGCGACCTGACATACTTAGCACACAATGGCATACTAGATGTGCATATCGAACCTGCTGACAAGCGTAGTGATACTCGCATATTTGCCGAGGATATACTGCCGTCAATGGGTGGTATCACAGCATTGGATAACCCTAATCTATACGGCATGATAGAGAAGTGGTCTGTCGGTAGTAAGATTGCGGTATTTACCTTAGACCCTAATGCCGAGTATGACTGCTACATTATCAACGAGGACGCAGGTCATTGGGATAATGACGGCAATTGGTGGTCTAATGATTCATATAAGAGCGACAATGGTTGGGGTAAGTACTTCCAGCAATATGATTACGAGGCTGCTGATGATGCCGAGTTTGCTTGTATGATGTGCGGTATAGAAGTACTCGAAGACGGCAATATGTACTATTGTGAAAACTGTGGTTCATGCTTTGATTGCAGTATGATAGTAAATGATAGTTGCCTGTGCTGGTCTCCCGAGAGGGATGCATCAGCCCGACACAAACAAATAATGGGGGCATATAATGGACAGTATGACTTTGGCTTCTAGGGAAGAAGTCAGAAAAGTAATCATAGAGTTAATCTCTATCGCCAATTTGACTGACGAGAGAGATGACGCTATAATTGCTAATGCAAGACTACTGCTACAAAAACTATATGCCGTATAATACGGCAGAAAAGGATAGAGATGAAACTAAAAGTACACCATCCAAGCGGTGATGTAATAGCAGATGTATATGATTATGCTGCTGGCGCATTACTGATGAGTCTATATGGAGAAGGTTCACATATATCGTACAAGGGTAAAGCAATATGGCGTGAAGGCATAGATGGTGAAGGTGCCGAAAGTTATGATACAACAAGCATGGTAATGGATAGCCGACTAATAGAAATGGGAGTAAATGTTGACGAATGAGGTATCGGTACAAGAAATAATAAGCAAGTATATGATATCATGTACTGGCATCACATCTACTGGTTGGACTAAGCATGTGATACTAAATGATAATACAAATCAGTACTCGGGTAGATTGCATTGGGATTCCAATGACGGATATTCTATGGCATGGGATACCAAACCTGCGCCCGAATCAGATAGACCTGAGTTCGAGTATGTACTAGACTGCATAACAGAGGGAGATAGATAATGGCGATAACCGATGAGTACTTAAATGAACAATTAAATAAAGTGCAAGCACTACTTTGGTCTGGGTCTTTAGACGAGGTAGATGAGGCACATAACATAATTGTCGAATTGATTCATGAAAGGGAAGCATATGAGTGAGCCAATGTACTTGCAGGGTGATGACTATGCCTTAAACGGGACAGAAGATGATATAGATGAGGATGATACTGGGCTACCTGACCGCATGTGGGAGGATGAGGATGCTTAACGGCAACTGTACTGGCGACGATAATCCTGACTGGTGGTTTCCTGAGATTCCAACGGGCAGAACTGAGCCTGAAAAGATTAAAAGAGTTGCGTCTCAGATAAACTATGCGCTACAATTATGTGCTACCTGTCCTGTCAAAGGTGAATGTTTGGCGGAGGGTATGAAGATGGAGAAAATGCCGTCAGGTAAAACTGGCTGGGGTAATCTACCATTTGGAATATGGGGTGGAACAATGGCTGCTGAGAGATTAGCATCTGTGGGCATAAAACCTGGAACCTCTAGAAGTAGTGCTTCCTATCAAGCATACAAATTATACAGTCTAACTAAGGACCTAATAAGGCGGTGAACTATGAAGAAACTATTACTATTATTCATAGGAATATTTTCTCTTGCTGGAGTAACTAGAGTAGAAACATTACCACAACCAAGGGAATGGACAGTCAATGATAGTAAATTATACGCAAGAGAATCTTTACTTGCGTGGCAACATAATCAATGGCTATGTTTAGACAAATTGTGGACCAAAGAATCTAATTGGAGACATGAAGCATATAATAAGCAACCAGTATATCAAAAAGGTAAGGCATTATACGCTGGCGGTATTCCGCAGATTCTAGGGCTTTCGCCCGACACAAACCCAACAGAGCAGATTGATAGAGGACTGGATTATATAATCTATCGATACTCAACGCCATGTAAAGCATGGAAATTCTGGCAAAAGAACGGCTGGTATTGATGCCGAACTATGACTTCAAATGTAATGATTGTGGTAACACTAGAGAACAGTTTATATACCACAAAGATTACGAAAAATATGTTGTTAGGTGTCCAACCTTAAACTGCAATAAAGTAATGGAACGTGTATACACAGTACCAGGAATCAAATTCAAAGGTCCTGGATTCTATTCGACAGGAGGATAATGAAAAACTCTAATTGGGATTTAGACCTACGTGATGGGGAATTAGGCGAGAGTAAACTTGCTGACCTATTGCGTATGGATACAGTAGAAGTTAAGACAGATAGACGCTGGATAGAAACAGGTAATTTATTTATAGAGGAATCTTGTTTTTATCAAGGAAGTGGTCAATGGGAGCCGTCAGGACTTTCCGTAAGTAAGGCTACTCATTGGGCTTTTATAATGGATAACAATGTAATCATTACGCCAATAGACCATCTAATCAATGTAGTTAGGGATTATGGTAAACCTATTGAGAATAAGCAACCACCTAATCAATCTAAGGGACATCTTATTACACCAGCACAGTTAATTAACTATAAAAGAGTTAAGAATGAGGAGTTTGATAGGGCTGGAGAAGTATACAAAAACTATATGGAACAGGAGTATCCAATCTGAAGGTAGATAAATACTTATTCATCGGACCTATCCTCGTTCCTATCATCGGGTTGTTCATGTGGTACTTCGGCCTCGAGATTATCGCTAATATCGTTTTCTTTTTTATCAAAATCTTTATCTAACCAAGGTCGGAATCCACCGATTCTAGTGATAAGTTTTTTGACTGCACGATTATGGCGCATACGAGCAGCATCTTCACTACCTAAATTCATCTCGGTAGCGATATCGCCATAGTCCATAGATTCAGCGTACCTGTAAAACAGTACTGTCCTATCCTCGGTACTGAGTTTGCGGTACGCTTTATCTATTTCAATCATCATAACCATCATGTTGCCGCCTTCAGCGGGAGCAGGTGGCTTACTTGGACCAACTAAATTTAACTTATGCGATACACCAAACTCACCTCGTAAGACTGAAGGTAAAAGTGCTTCAATTATATCTGCTTCATAAAAGAATGCATCTGAAGTTTCATAGCCAATAGACTTGGCCTTCCATTCTAAACAATAATCCAATGCATCATTACGTAGGCAACGATAGATTAAATTCTTAGCATCTTTTTCACCTATTGCTTCCCATTCATTTAACTTATTGGGATGCTCAAGAAACCATTTGTACAATGATTGTTTAATGTCTTCGAGTTCAACCATATCATATTTTCTATGGTATTCAGAGGCAACGGCAACTACAATGTAGTCCCATTTTTCTATGCGCTTCCATTCTAAATGTGTATTGTCTACCATTTCCAAGTCTTACCTTCCACAGTAAAAGACCTATTTACGATAGGTACTAATTGAGGCACAACAGTTTTGCCATCAACATGCAAGATACCAAAACCTTGTTGCCACGTAAATAATCCTGCTTTAATATACTTAGCGTTAGCATAATTCATTAGATTGCCCAGTTCCATACCCCATATAGTCTTAGGTTTACCACCACGATATGTTTGAGTATGATGTGTCAAACCCATACGGTGCGTGTGTCCACACACTACTGACATGCCTGAGCGTTTGGCTAAACCAAGTGCGGTAGCACCAGCAGTAGGCTGTACGTTGCCTTCATCACCATGCATTAACAACCAGCCAGGAGCCAGTTCATAAGGGTCTTTGTGATACTTAATCTCTAACTCATCAAGCCCTAAGAAGTTTTCTAATTGCAACTCAGGTAAGCCAAGTAATCCTGGCGCTCTCATCGCAACTGTATTAAATAATCTATCTGTATGATTACTACGAACCATATGTTCAACAGTTAAGTCATAAAGAACCTGTCTAGTAGTGTCCCTATCACGTCCAATAGAACGCTCAAACTCTAACTCAGTTCCCTTACTCCATTTACTGATAGTCTGCATATCCATTTCATCACCACAAGATACTACGGTGTCAGGTTGATATGCCTTGATAAACTTAGCAATTGCCTTGACGGCTTCTGCATCGTGGTACGGTACTTGCAGGTCTGATATACAGACTATAGTTTTCATTTCTTTTTGGCTCGTCTCTTATTCTCTAAGCCTACATTTTTCTTTTTGGATAGAACTCTTAGGTTAGATATCTTATCATTACCTTTACGCCCACCATTATCTTTATGGTCTACTTCTTGGTTGCGCTTTAACTTCTTACCAGTAGCCTTCTTATAATCTAAGCGGGCTTTGTTTGTAGATGTAGTCTCGGTTGTGCCATCTTTTTTCTTGCGCTTGATGACATAGATAGGACGACCACCATTTTGTTTACTGCCTTTGTAAGGTCCAAATATTTTCATTGATTCATCCTTAATCTTTTAAGTTCTTTGAGTATTTCGTATAACATAATTGTTACTGCCACGTTTCTGACATCTAGTTCATACTTAGAAAGAATTTCATCGAGTTCTTTTTGATTTCCTTTCACTTGTCCCATTCTCCTCTCAGTACTAGCAATCCGATGATTGCATAGTTAGCCATGTCCTTGAATGAATCTTCAAATGATTCATGCTCTGGACTTTTCTTACTGTCAACTAAATTATTTATACGTGCTAACTTATCGTGCATACGCACACGCAGTCCATTGATGGCACCGCCAGGTGCATCAGCAATATTCTTTGCGCCGTAATCTTTATGTTTGGATAGCAATAGGTCTAGTAATTCTTGGTAGGTTTTTCCAACATGGTACTCAAAAGTGGTATTTTGAGCGTCAATATGAGTGATTTCTGCTCTATCTGCTTCTTGGTTATATGGAAACCTTGCTTTTCCAAGTGGGTTATAATCTGCCATATTTCGTCACTCTCCATCTTTCTCTTCGTTGGTTTCTGTTAAGAAGTGTGTTAGTTCACTATCAAGATGACGCATTTCTTCACGAATAACTATGTCCTCTATATACTTTTTCATTTTTTTGGGACTAGATTCTGCCGCATATAATGTTGCATATACCGACTGAGTAATACTTTCCACTTCCTCAGGGTTATCCGCCACGCTATATATGCAACGAAGTAAAGAACCTACCATTAGTTGGTAGCCCCCAGGAAGAATAAGTTTAGGGTCAAAATACTCACCATTTTCATCGTCTATTAGATGGTCGGTAGCCTCAAATATGTTGTCAAAATGTTGTCCGCATGTTTTACATGGCGGAATATCTTTATAATTCATTTAGTCCCATTCTTTCTCGAATATACTGGGAGCCGTATTTGACATAGCAAGAGTTGACGTCTTCCTCGTCTGGCATTTGCACAACTGTGACTGGCAATTCACGGGCGAGACTAGCAGCAAATTCTTTTCCTGGTTGGTCTCCATCCGCAAATACAAAAACTCTTTCAAAGTCTGCAAGTAATCTTGTGTAATGTTTTTTCCAGGAGTTCGCACCAGGAACGCCAACGCAAGGAATGCCAACACAGGCAGACAAAGTAATAGTATCCAACTCTCCCTCACATACACCAATCCAGTCCCCCGCTCTATCGATATCTAACACATTATACATTTTAGTTTCCATACCTGTCATTCCCATGTACTTAGGTTCAACAGCAGGATGAAGGCTACGAAAACGCAAATCGACAACACCAGTCTTGGTAATATACGGTATGGATAATCGTCCTTTGAATGCTTCATGTCCAA
>Ga0315906_10003056_pt1 | contig 22491 bp, 17 predicted proteins | sample LakEriMetagenome_4_FD_203526 | JGI IMG/M metagenome (GOLD analysis project Ga0315906, IMG submission 203526) | Freshwater fungal communities from buoy surface, Lake Erie, Ohio, United States - Buoy 2 MA122 | ecosystem: Environmental > Aquatic > Freshwater > Lake > Lake biofilm | place: USA...
TCACTTTGACTACTAAGCCGTCAATTTCATAAGGGAGTTCGTCTCTTCCAGCTGCTGCAATAGCACAATAATCAATCACATCTTGCATCTTACTGACAACCTGTTTTTCTTTTTGAGGTGACCTAAAACCTATATTCCATAAAAATTCTAGGGTACCACTATGGGTCTTTAAAAGCGGGTTCACTGTTTTTCCAGGGATAGGTAAAATATAACTAACATGATAAATAAATGCATCTAAATTTCTTTCTGCTACTTCTTTTGGATCCTTCATTCTTAAACTACCTGATGCTGCATTTCTTGGATTAGCAAGGGGCGATTGATGCTTGGATTTTAATTTTTCATTAAAGTCATTGAAAGCCTTTTTTGTCATTATGACTTCGCCACGAATTTCAATTTGTTGAATACCATTTGCTACAAGTGGTATCTGTAAAGGAATAGATCTAATTTGTTTGATATTGTTTGTGATGTCTTCTCCCTCAACTCCATCTCCTCTAGTACATGCTCGAACTAAAAGATCGTTTTCATAAATTAAAGAAATACTAGCCCCATCAAATTTTGGTTCAATACAATAAGTAATCGCGTCGAGGCTGGCACTTTCTCTTGCTTTACGGTCAAAGTCAATGAGGTCCTCTGCATTATAGCTATTCTCTAAACTCAACATTGGTACTAAATGAGGTACCGTTTCAAAATTGCTATTTAAACTATTGCCCACTCTTTGACTTGGTGAGTCAGGGGTAATACAGGAGGGGTCCGAAGCTTCTATAGCTAAAAGAGCCTGATAGAGCTGGTCATATTCATAATCGCTTATTAAGGATTCATTGACTACATAATATTGGTATTCATGAAACTGCAATACCTTTTTTAAAGTCATTAAATCAATGCTTAAGGGCGTCGCTAAAAACTGCTTTGTAGTTTGTTGTAATGCTTTTATTTGTGCTTTGTCGTACATGGGCGAAAATCTTCGCTAAAGTACAAACTTTAGCGCTTGCAAGCTCATTATTTAATACCTTTATGGACTAAATCATGGTATAATTATGTTGTATTCAATGACGGGTTACGGAAGGGCAGAAATGGCATTCAATGACAAAACACTCTTAGTGGAAGTCAAGTCTTTAAACGGAAAACAATTCGATGTTCGTTTAAATATTCCTTCCATTTTAAAACCAATTGAGGTTGAAATCAGAAATACATTAAATGAACACTTATTTAGAGGTAGCGTAGAGTGTTCTATTGCCGTTCGATCAAATGGCGCTTTAAAGCCGGTGAATATCAATAAAGATTTAGCAAAATCCTATTACCAACCCATTGTAGAATTAGCAGATGAATTAGGTATTGGCAAAGAAAATATTTTGAGTACTTTATTGAAAATGCCAGATGTGGTTTCTTCTACCAACGAAGTTTTATCTGATGAGGAAAAACAAGCCATTTTTAGTTTATTAAAACATGCCATTGATTTATTGAATATTCATAGACAGGCCGAAGGGAAATCAATTGAATTAGATTTATTAGAACGTGTTGCTGGGATTGAGGCGCAGCAGGCAGCGATCGCGTTACTTGAGCCAAATAGAAGAACTAAAATCAAAGACGGCTTGATTAAATTATTAGAACAAAATGTTGGATCGGATAAGTATGATAATAATCGTCTTGAGCAAGAATTGATTTACTATATCGAAAAAATTGATATTTCGGAAGAGCGTGTTCGATTAACCAACCATTGCGCTTATTTTAAATCTATCCTTGCCGAAAAAGATCCTAATAAAGGAAAAAAATTATCTTTTGTTTTACAAGAAATGGGCAGAGAGATCAATACCACTGGATCTAAGGCGAATGATGTAGATATTCAAAAAGCAGTAATTGTAATGAAGGATGAATTAGAAAAAGCGAAAGAACAAATCTTAAACGTTTTATAAATGGGGAAATTTTATCGTATCGTATTTGGTATCTGTTTTTTAATGAGCATAAATGCTTGTCAAACAATACCCTTGTCTGAGCAAAATACAATACATCCAGACCATCAATGGAATAGCGCAAAGCCAGAAAAATACTTTTTCAATATCACCGATACAAATCAGTTGTATAAAATTATTTTTGTCATTAGACACCACAACGCATATCACTATAAAAATATTTGGGTTGAACTAAATCATAGTAGTACGAGTGAAAAAGCGCAAACAGAAACCTTCAATTTAAATTTAGCCGATGATCAAAAAGGTTGGCTAGGTTCTGGTATGGATGATGTATTTGACCAACGCATTCCATTGTATGCCAAACCTGTTAAATTAAAATACGGTATGCATACATTTACCATTAAGCATACGATGCGCGAAGACCCGCTTCAAAATATTTTATCTACAGGTATTCGAATAGAAAAAGCTGATTTATAATATGCGTATGCCATTTTCCATATCAAAATTAGTATGGGTCAGGATCATTTATTGGTTATTCCTAACTTATATGGTCGCTGCCTTTGTATGGTGGTATGTAGCGCTCGTTCAACAAAATGAATTGTTGACTGCTACAAAAATTGAAACCCTTACTGCAAAAGGGCAAATAGATCAACAACATATTGCAAACATAGAGGATTTTGCTACCAGAAAAACCAAACAATATATTGGAGAGGGTTTGACATTTTTATTGCTATTCCTTTTAGGCGCCATTTATGTGTATCGTTCATTGTTAAAGCAATTAAAGTATTCAACACTACAACAGAATTTTATGATGGCAGTCACACATGAGCTCAAGACGCCCATTGCAGTCACCCAATTGAATTTAGAAACGATTGTTAAAAGAGATTTACAACCCGAACAACAACAACATTTAATTCAAAATACCCTTAAAGAGACAAGAAGATTAGACGCGCTCTGTAATAATATTTTATTAGCGTCCCAATTTGAAATGGGACAATATGAAAACAGCAAACAATTGGTAGACCTTTCAACCATTGCTATTCAATGTGTACAATCTTTTGAAGAACGATACTCTAATAGAAAATGCATTGCCTCAATCGATACGTCTATTCAACTACAAGGCGAACCATTATTATTGCAGTTGATGATCAATAATTTATTGGATAACGCTAATAAATATGCTACGCCCGAGACTGATATTTTTATAGACTTACATAAAGTTGGAAAAGACATAGAGTTGACTATCAAAGATCAAGGCATCGGTATTACATTAGAGGAAAGGTCAAAAGTATTTGATAAATTTTATAGAGTGGGTGCAGAGCAAACCAGGACCACTAAGGGATCAGGATTGGGTTTGTATTTATGTAAAAAAATTGTCACATTCCACGCTGGCAATATTTTCGTCAAGTCAAATCAACCTAAAGGAAGTATTTTTGTGGTCCAATTTAAGGCAGATTAATCATGCAGAAACATAGCATCTTATTGGTAGAGGACGAAGAGCATCTACACGAAGCCTTGAAGCTGAATTTAGAGATGGAAGGGTATGAAGTCGACTCTGCATTTGATGGCGGGGAGGCATTAAAACAAATTCAGTCTGCTCATTATGATTTAATCATTTTGGATATTATGTTGCCTTCCTTGGATGGCTTTAGCATTACAGAACGCATGCGATTGAACAACAACCAAACACCTATTTTAATTTTAAGTGCAAAAAATACAAGTTCCAATAGGGTACAAGGATTAAAATTGGGTGCCGACGACTACTTGACCAAGCCATTTAATTTAGAAGAGTTACTTTTAAGGGTTGCAAAATTGATTCAGAAGCAGGTTCAGCAGGCAAAATCCACCCCTCAAATTGATCGCTACCAATTTAAAGGTCATAGTATCGATTTCAATGCTTCAGAGGTATTGCTAGCTTCGGGACAAAAAATCACCCTTACTAAAAGAGAATTGTTATTGTTAAAACTACTCATTGAACAAAAGAATACCGTGGTCACAAGGGAAAAAATCCTACAATTGGTCTGGGGCTACCAAGTATTCCCAAATACCAGGACTATCGATAATTTCATATTGAATTTTAGAAAGTACTTTGAAATCGACCCCAAGCACCCAAAACACTTTATTTCTATGCGTGGTGTAGGCTATAAATTCCAAGATTAATACTCCTTTACGCAATGTTTGGGTAAATTTTACGTTAGTATTTATAGATAATTTTAGCCCATGTCATTGTCCTCTATCCAAGACTTTGTAGAACCAATTAACTTGTCCTTTTTGTCAAAAGACGAAGGTTATCGTGATACCCAGCTTGGAAAGCATATTAGATCTTATGAAAATCAACTGCCAGATATCAAGGATGCGGATATCGTATTGATTGGTGCAGGCGAATGTAGGGGTGCCGGGTTTGCATTGAATGGTTTTGAGGCAGCCAATGCGGTTAGAGCTGCTTTATACAATTTATATTATTGGCATGCTCAAGTTACAATAGCAGATATTGGGAACGTAAAACTTGGACAAACAATTCAAGATAGTTACGCTGCATTAAGAACAGTGATTGCAGAATTGATTTTACAGAATAAAAAAGTGGTAATCATGGGTGGTTCTCATGACCTCACTTTGCCACAATACCATGCATATACAGCGATTCCTACTTTAGTGAATGCAGTGGTTGCAGATGCTAAAATCGATTTAGATTTAGAAGCGCGTTTACCATCCGATCATTTTTTGGAAGAATTATTTACTGGTTTACCGAATCATTTAAATCATTATGCACATATTGGTTTTCAAAGTTATTTTATGCATCCGCATATGCTTGAAACAATTGATAAGCTTAGGTTTGATTGTTTTAGACTGGGTGTTGTGCGTGAAAGTATCGAAGAAATGGAGCCAGTCATTAGAGATAGTCACATGATGAGTTTTGATATTAGTGCTATTCAACATGCGCAAGCACCAGCAAATATTATTACATCCAATGGTTTTAATGGAGAAGAAGCTTGTGTATTGATGCAATATGCAGGGATGAGTTGGAAAACAAGCACGATAGGTTTATTTGGATACCAAGCAGAATTAGATCATCATGGATTAACAGCAATACAGATGGCACAAATGATCTGGTATATCATTGACGGCGTGCATCGTGGTAAAAAAGAAGCACCACTTACGGCACTTGATCGTTTTAAAGAATTTCATATTGCTTTTTCAGATATCGATACACAATTTTTGCAAAGTAAAAGTACAGGAAGGTGGTGGATGAAATTACACAATGAGGAATGGATGCCTTGTAGTTACAAGGACTATTTAGTAGCTTCTAATAACGAAATCCCAGAAAGATGGCTAAGAGCTTTAGAAAGAGAATAACAAACTTTAAATTTGAGAATTGGTTTAAAATTCTATTTATTGTTGCAGCACTTGCAATGGTTTTAAGTGGATGTTCAGTGCGTCAAGCGCAAAAAACATTGCTCAGTTCTGAAGGGGTCAAAGGCGCACATATTGGTATAGCTATTTACAATGACACAAAGGGGCAGTGGCTGACCAAATATCAGAGTGATCATTATTTTACACCTGCTAGCAATACAAAAATTCTAGCAACTTATTTAGGCTTACAATTTTTAGGAGATTCTTTGCCAGGATGGAAAATGGCAGAAAATGCGGATACTTTATTTTTGATGCCATTGGGGGATCCTAGTTTTATGCACCCAGAATTTAAGCATCAACCTGTAGTAGATATCATTAAAAAGACAAAAAAACAAGTTGTTATTGTTGGCAACAATCAAGACCAATTTGAAATATTTGGAAGTGGTTGGTCTTGGGCTGATTATGCCGAAGATTATCAGCCAGAAAGAAGCAGAATGCCAATCTATGGCAATGTGGTCCATTTTTACCAAAGTAATAAAAAATTAGAGGCCATTAAGCCTTTCTATTTTTTTAAAGAGATGGTTGACTTAGATAAAGTGGAAGAAAAAAACTGGTCAAGAAATAGGATGGGGAATCGCTTTTTTACGACGAACGAAAATAATAAGAGTAAATATTTTCAAGTCCCTTTTAGCCAAGAAGATGTGCCAATGCTTTTAGCTGTTGATTTATTAAAAGATACCTTAGGAAAAATAATCAGCTTTCAGAATAAATCAACATTGCCAGCAACTAGCTATAAGACTATTAATACCGTCCCAACAGATAGTTTGTTAAAAATTATGATGCTGCGTAGCGATAATTTTTATGCAGACCAAATTGTGTTAATGGCTAGTGAGCAATTATTTGGGAAGATGGATGATGCAGCATTGCTTGACAGTGCTAAGAAATTATTTTTTGTAGACCTTCCTCAACGTATGCGTTGGGTGGATGGCAGTGGGTTAAGTCGCTATAATTTAAATACCCCCGAAAATTATATTGCTATTTTACAACAGATGCAATCCAAATTTGGCGAAGCCCGTGTAAAAAATATTTTTGAAAAAGGAGGTGAAGGTACCATTGCGGCTTATTATAAAAACTTTCCTGGCACGATGTATGCTAAAACAGGGACTTTAGGAGGACAAGTAGCATTGAGTGGATTTATCTATACACCGAAGCAACAAAAACTATATTTTTCGGTTTTGGTTGCGAACCATATGAGTCCATCAAGTACACAAGTTAGAAGAGCGGTTGAAACTTATTTAACCAAGGTGACGAAAGGGATGTAGCTTTTACTTACTAAACAAACGATCTAAATAATCTTCATTAAATTCAATGAATGTAGGTGCACCAGAAGCTGTGGTATTGGGAATATCACATTCGCTTAGGGATTCAATTAAGCTATGCATTTCTTTTTGTCCTAAATTTTGTCCAGCTTTGATAGCCATTTGACGTGCCATGCATCGAATTAATTTTTCTCTCTTACTGAATTTTAAATCGGCACTAAAATGCTTGAACTGTTCTAATAAAAGTTCGATGGCATTTTTTTCATTACCTGCAAGTACATCTGCAGGGATACCCTGTATGATAAAACTATTTTGGCCAAAGGCTTCTATTTCATATCCAATATTCGCTAAGTCTTCCAGCATCTCTTCGAGCAATACAGCATCACTAGTACTTAGTTCCAATACTACTGGGAATAAACTTTTTTGCGTCGCATGCGGTTGAGCACTTGCCTTTTGGTACTTTTCATACAAGACTCTTTCGTGTGCTAATTGTTGATGAATAATAATCAAGCCACTTTTTGTAGGAGCGATGATATAGGTTTGATGAAGCTGCATCAAAAACGCATCTTCTGGAACAGACAAAGATTCATCTTCCTTATATAAACCCATGGAAGACGGTTTCACTATGAATTCCTGATTCGCACTGGGTAAGTCAGTAAAAAAATTTTTCCAATCCTGCTGTCCTGCTTGCCCTGTCTTTGGAATAAAATGGGCTTGATTTTTTTGTGTAAACCCTTCATACAATGACTTTCTAGAGGTCTCTTGCACTTTACTATCCGAAAAAGGTTTTTGAATGGCATCTAATTGTTGAATATCGGCATCTAAAGAAAAATCTAAAGAAGGAGCAATGCTGAATTGCGCCAAAGCATGTTTTACAGCAGCTTGAACAAAAGCATAGATAATTTTATCGTCTTCGAATTTAATTTCTTGTTTTGTTGGATGCACATTGATATCCACTTTAGAAGGGTCTACGTCGATGTATAAAATATAACTCGGAAAACTATCTTTAGCAATGAGGCCTTCAAAGGCATTGGCAATTGCATGATGCAAATAGGCACTCTTAATAAATCTTCTGTTCACAAAAAAGTATTGGTCACTTCTTGTTTTTTTTGCAGTCTCTGGCTTTCCAACAAATCCAGAGATGGTTAAGTAATCTGTGTATTCTCCCACGGTCACCAGTTTACTTTGATAATGATTGCCTAATACTTGAATCGCTCTTTGTTTAAAGCTACCTGCATCCCAATGGTAAACCTCTTGACCATTGTTATGTAAATTAAAATAGATCTCAGGGAAAGCCAATGCCACCCTTGTAAACTCTTCTAGTATATGTTTAAGTTCAGCAGCATTACTTTTTAAAAAATTTCTTCTGGCAGGCACATTGAAAAATAAATTTTTCATGCTAATACTGGTACCGACTGGTGTAGCAACTGGTGCCGACGAAATTACTTTACTATTTTCAATGGATACCTCTGTACCAATCTCGTCTTCAGGTCTCTTAGTTTTTAATTGTACTTGTGCCACCGCAGCAATAGAAGCTAATGCCTCGCCTCGGAATCCCATTGTGCGAATTTCAAATAAGTCTTCAATCACACTTATCTTACTAGTTGCATGCCTAGCAAATGCATTTTGAGCGTCCTTTTCGGACATGCCCTTACCATTGTCAATCACCTGAATCAAGGATTTCCCCGCTTCGTTGATAATCAATCGAATTTCTGTGGCTTCAGCATCTACTGCATTTTCCAACAATTCTTTGACAGCGCTTGCGGGTCTTTGTATGACTTCGCCTGCCGCAATTTGATTGGCAATATGATCTGGTAGTAAATGAATTGTTTCGGACACTTAATTAACTATTTTAAAGTGTGTAAAAGTAGTAAATTTGCGTCTTAATAACGAACCTTATGCAGAGAACAGCGGACATCCAAAAATTAAGCCATAAATACCTTCCAACCAACTTCGTAATAACAGATTGGGCTAGTTTGGAGCCTTTTTTCAAAGAATTAAATGACCGACCGATCCCATCTGTAGAAGCATTAGAGGCATGGTTGACAGATTTGAGTGAATTGGAAGCATGTATTAGTGAAGATGCTTGCTGGAGACAAATCAAAATGACCTGTGATACTACAGATAAAAGTTTAGAAGATGCCTTTACTTTTTTCTGTATGGAAATTCAACCCAAGACACAGCCCTATGCGGACGCATTGAATAAGAAATTGATTCAATCTCCTTTTACCGCTAAATTAGATCAAGGTAAATACCATACATATCTAAGATCAGTTCAAAAAAGTATTGAATTATTTAGGACCGAAAACATTCCTATTCAAGCTGAGTTAAGTGTTTTACAACAACAATATGGCGTCATTGCAGGCAAGATGACCATCGAAGTGGGCGGTAAAGAATATACTTTACAACAAGCTGCGCAATTTTTAGAAAACGAAGACCGTGCATTTAGAGAGGAAGTCTATCGAAAAATTCAGACAAGAAGACTACAAGACCAGGAAGCGATGCACGACTTGTTTACAAGTTTAATACAAAAAAGACATCAAGTGGCTTTGAATGCTGGGTTTGAAAATTATCGTGATTATAAATTCGCAGAACTAGGACGTTTTGATTATACCAAAGAAGATTGTTTCCAATTTCATGATGCAGTTAAGTTACATGTGATGCCTTTGATCGAAAAAATTTATACACGAAAAAAAGAAAAACTAGGTGTAGATGCTTTGAAGCCTTGGGATCTTGAAGCAGAACCTGCTGGCACCAAGCCTTTGCGTCCATTTACCGATGGGAAAGATTTATATGAAAAATCCGTTGCTTGCTTTGAACAGATTGATCCTTTTTTTGCAGACTGCTTAAGAAAAATGAATGAGCTTAAACATTTTGATCTTGAGAGTAGAAAAGGTAAAGCACCAGGCGGATACAATTGCCCATTAGCAGAATCAGGTGCGCCATTTATTTTTATGAATGCTGCTGGACAGATGAGCGATGTTACGACCATGGTACATGAGGGTGGACATGCAGTGCATTCTTTTTTAGCACATCCATTATCCTTGAGTGCATTCAAAGAGTATCCAATGGAAATTGCAGAAGTGGCAAGTATGGCCATGGAATTGTTTAGTATGCAGCATTGGCAACCGTTTTTTGAAAATGAATCGGATTTAAATAGAGCGATTGAGCATCAGTTAGAAAGAACGATTACTATTTTCCCATGGATTGCCATTATCGATAAATTCCAACATTGGGTGTATACAAATCCAACACATACGATTGAACAAAGAACTAATGAATGGCAAAATATTGTAAAAGAATTTTCGTCCAAGACCTTGAATCAGTCTGGTTTAAAAGAATTTAGAGCAATAGGATGGCAAAGACAATTACATTTATTTGAAGTGCCATTTTATTATATCGAATATGGTATTGCACAATTGGGTGCGATAGGTATGTGGATGCAGTACCAAAAAAATCCTAAAGAAGCTTTAGAAAATTATATGAATGCTTTAGCTTTAGGGGGTACAAAGACTTTACCTGAATTGTATCAAACTGCTGGTTTGGAATTTAACTTTTCACCAGCATATGTTAAAAATTTAATGGAATTCACTAATCAAGAACTTGAAAAATTATATCACTAAATTTAAAAAATGAATACCATGAAAAAAATTAGTACTGTAATTTTGTTGTGCATTTTCTCCTTTGTTGTTGTAGCACAAAAACCTAGCACTGCACCTACCGGAAAATCAGATCCTGTGATGCCTATTTATTTAGTGGATGGCGTGGAAACGCCTTATGCTAAAGTAGTTAAAATTAACACGGCTTTGATTGCTTCAATGGATGTATACAAAGGTCCTGAGGCTATTGCGAAGTTTGGTGCAAAATATAAACATGGCATTGTTTTGGTAAAATTAAAAAAGCCAACAAAAAAATAAATTGCTATGGTAGATGGCATAAAAAAAGACCTCGAAATTTCGAGGTCTTTTTTTATGCGTTGTTTCCATTTTCGGAACTAGGCCCGTTTGGCCCTTGCGGACGAGGTCCATTATTAGGTCGAGGCCCGTTTGGCCCTTGCGGACGAGGTCCATTATTAGGTCGAGGCCTATTTGGTCCATTCTGGTTTGGTCCTTGTTGACGTGGACCATTGTTTGTTCTTGGTCCATTTTGATTTTGTCCTTGTGGCTCTCTATAATTTCTTTGTTGGTCTCTTCTGCGTCGATCGTTCTTTTCCAATGAACGTAAACTTATCTGACCTACTAGTTCTACAAATTCTGGTTCTACTTCTTTGTTTTTACTAGTAATTTCTACCGCTTCTAATTCTTCTACTATAATACCTTGTTGATTTAGTCTTTTGATTTCTTTTACGCGTTCTATTGTAAGCGGATAATGTTTGGTATTATTAGGAAGAGTATACCACATTAAATTTTTGAAAATATCTTTCTTGATTAAAAAAGCAGTACCCATTGCAGTTTGCAAATTATCTGCATAATCAGGGAATGCTTGTAATGCATCTAAATAAGTATCTAATTCAAAATTCAAACAACATTTTAAACGACCACATTGACCACTTAGTTTAGTTTGGTTGATAGATAAATTTTGGTAACGAGCAGCAGTAGTGTTGACACTTTTGAAATCGTGTAACCAAGTACTACAACAAAGTTCACGACCGCAACTTCCAATACCACCCACTTTTGCCGCTTCTTGACGAATACCTATTTGACGCATTTCAACTTTTACTTTAAACTCTCCTGCGAAAATGCGGATCAATTCTCTGAAATCAATACGGTCATCGGCAGTGTAGAAGAAAGTACCTTTTTTGCCATCGGCCTGTAATTCAATCTCACTTAATTTCATCTGTAAATTCAAGTCTCTTGCATGTGCCCTACTTCGAGCTAACATATCTGATTCTCTACTTTTACTTATTTTAAAGGTCTCGATATCTTTTTCCGTACTTGCTCTAAGGATTTTTTTGATGTCTGGATGGAATTCATCCGTACCACTTTTCTTCAATTGCAAACGAACCAATTCTCCAGTCAAAGAAACTTCTCCGACGTCGAAGCCGTTTACGCCTTCCACCGTTACATAATCTCCTTTTTCAAAAATTTGAAAAGTAGGGTTTCTAAAAAAATCTTTTCGGCTTCCTTGTTTAAAGCTTACTTCTACCACCCTACATTGACTTGCTGCATCGTCTACAGGTAAGTCACGTAACCAGTCATGTACATTTAATCTATTACATCCACCAGTACTACAGCCTCCATTACTTTTGCAGCCATTGGGCGTACCCGTGCCACATGATCCACATCCCATATATTCTAAGTTCTAACTGTTATAAATTGAAATACCCGACCCCGCTTTGCTTCATATCCCTGTTCACTCGATTGGGGTCTATGTCAAAATTAAGGTTTTGTTCCGAATGATATGATAGAACTTGATGCCCATTGCCATAAATAACATTTTGGCATTGGCATTTCGCTCTATATAATAGACCGCCTTGTCCAATTCTTGTATAATGGCTTCTAATTGACCGACCCCAGCAATTTTATTGATTCTAATTGCAAAATCCTTTAAATCTGGGTCTAATGGCAGGTCTGCACCCAATACCTTTATCCGAATGCTCTGTTCAAGTAGGTGGTTAAAGTATTTAAGGAATTGTTTTTGTTGCTCCCTGCCCAATTTACTGACCTCGTCTACCCATTTCATTTGAGCCAATGGGCCATTTTTAAGGATGGCATTGAGCCAGTCCCTAATCTGGTCTAAAAAATCGTTATCACTATGTTGAATTAAATGAAGAGCTTCTCTATAATTCCCGTCTGACATCGCTGCGATGAGCTGTGCTTTTTCAGGACTTAATTTTGCCCTTTCCTCCAATGCCCCTGCAATGTCTGCATTAGTTAATCTAGGTACACGAATAAATTGACATCGACTTAGGATGGTTGGAAGGATCTGTTCCTCGGAGTTGGCGACCAATAAAAAGATGGTATCTGCTGGAGGTTCTTCTATTTGTTTTAATAATTTATTACCCTCTTTACCTAAATATTCTGGCATCCACATCACAAGCACTTTGAATGGGCTTTCAAAACTTTTGAAACTAAGTTTTTTAATAATTTCAGCACATTCGTCTGCACTAATATTGCCTTGCTTATTTTCTGCTTTGATGAATTGCAACCAGTCAAATATATTACCATAAGGGTAGCCCTGAACAAATTCCCTCCACTGCTCCATGAAATTGGCACTGATATTTTTTTGACCTGGTTTTTCTGTGATGGTTGGAAAAGAAAAATGCAAATCGGGGTGCATCAACTGATTCGCGCGCTGGTATGCTGGCAAGTCTGCAATGGCATCTGGCTCGTTGTAAGTATGGACTTGTTTAGAAAGCGCATCTGGGTCTGCAAACATATCCAAGACTTGGTTGGTGGTTGCAGGAGAGCTCACTAAATATTGTGCAAATGCAATGGCCAAAGGCAGTGCGCCGGATCCTTCTGGTCCCACAAATAATAGGGCATGGCTCAATCTTTGGTGTTGAACCATGTCTACTAATTGTTGCTTTAATTTTTCTTGACCAATAATATCGCGCAATAACATGCAGCGAAGATAGTATTTCCTCGGGTAAGCGACTTATTTTAAGTAATTCAAAATTGCGTCGCTATCTGGTTTTACATTGCTTGGAAAATAAGCCAACATCTTACCATTTTCATCCAATAAAAATTTATTGAAATTCCATCCAATAGTTGCATCTAAAACACCATTTTTTGTCTTTTGTGTTAACCATTGGTAGATCGAAGATTGATCAGCCCCCTTTACGGCTACTTTATCAGCTAGCGGAAAAGTAACGCCATAATTTTTTTCGCAGAATTCAACGATTTCAGCATTCGTGCCAGGTTCTTGTCCACCAAATTGGTTACATGGGAAACCAATGATCACTAATTTATCTTTGTATTGACTATACACTTTTTGCAATGAAGCATATTGAGGTGTATAACCACATTGACTTGCTGTGTTGACTACCATGATTTTTTTGCCTTTGTATTTTGACAAATCAATCTGACCGCCGTCAATGCTTTTAACTTTAAAGCTATGGATGCTTTGAGCGTTGGTGAATAAACTGCATGCAATAAATAAGAAACTTAGTATCGTTTTCATAATCAATAATTAAATGTTTGAAGTATTAAATATAACAAGAAATTGACTAAAAAGTTGACGGGATCTTGGACTTAAAAGACAACTATATTATTAGCGGGACATCTGACTATAGTGTATAAGCCGCCACAGCAATCGAAACAGATGCAGGCGATCCAGTCATCAAGCTTGCGACCGCCGCCTCTAAAGTTGCTCCGGTGGTTAAAACATCGTCCACTAATAAAATATGCTTCCCTTCAATACTAGTAGGTTTTTGTAAAAAAAAGAGGTCGGGCAATTGCTGTAGCCTTGCTTTTCTATTTTTCTTTGTTTGTGAATTGGACCAGCTTCGTTTGATTAAAACATTGTTGAGTATTGGCCTATGCCAAACCTGTTGCATCCCAATTGCAATTACTTCGCTCTGATTAAAGCCCCTACTATTGATCTTGGAAGCGTTAATTGGAATAGGAATGATTAAATCAATCTGTTTAAATTTTTCTTCTACTGCAATTGCATCGCCCATTAATTTCCCAAATAAAACACCCACTTTTTTATTGTGATGGTATTTTAATTCCGTGATCAGTTTTTGTATTAAACTATCTTTTGTGAAAAAAAATAATGCACCAGCATTTTGAACATTAGCTCTGCCCCAAAATATTTTTTCAACTGGATTTTCGTTGATACCAAAAAAATCAGTGAAGGGTAAATCTTGAATGCAATTGGGGCATAAGGGCATGTTTTTTTCAACTTCATCTGTACCGCATCCAAAACAAATCTGCGGATACAATAAATGCAAAAAAGCATTTAGATAGTTTCGTATACTCAAAAAAAATTTCAATATTAGAAAAATAATCGATAGGCTTCGTCTACTCTTTCTACAGGAATAATTTCGATACTGTGTTTTTTTGTATCGATACCTTTTGTATTGAATCCAGAAATAATTATTTTTTCAAATCCTAATTTTTCTGCTTCTGCAATGCGTTGTTGAATTCTATTGACTGCGCGTATCTCACCATTCAATCCAACTTCCCCTGCAAAACAAATACCTTGAGGCAATGGGATATCTTCGTAGGAAGAAAGTAATGCAAGAATCACAGCAAGATCCAAAGAAGGGTCTTCAATTTTAAGTCCACCAGCGATATTGACAAAAACATCTTTCATGCCAAATGCAAAGCCACCGCGCTTTTCCAACACCGCTAATAATAATTGTAATCTCCTTAAATCAAATCCAGTGACTGTTCTTTGAGGTGTGCCATATACACTCTGAGTTACCAAAGCTTGCACTTCTATCAACAGTGGACGCATCCCTTCCATCGCAGCTGCAATGGTACTTCCACTAAGCGAATCGTTTCTTTGTGCAATTAAAAATGCAGAAGGATTAGTTACGACTTTCATGCCTGTTCCTGTCATTTCGTAAATACCTAATTCACTCGTGCTACCAAATCTATTTTTTAATGTACGTAACATTCTATATGCGTAATGACGATCCCCCTCAAATTGCAAAACAGTATCCACCATATGTTCTAAAATTTTTGGTCCAGCTATTGAACCTTCTTTAGTGATATGGCCAATTAAAAAAACTGGTGTGCCTGTTTCTTTTGCAAATCTTTGAAATTCTGCAGCAGTTTGTTTGATTTGTGAAATACTTCCAGCAGCAGCATCAATTAAATTGGATTCAAGTGTTTGAATTGAATCAACAATCACCACAGTTGGTTTTAATTTTTTGATTGCTTTAAAAATTGCTTGTGTATGTGTTTCGGTCAATAAATAAAAATGATCATTCTCCAAACTTAATCGGTCTGCACGCATTTTAATTTGCTGAATACTTTCTTCACCACTGATATATAAAACAGTTTGATCCTTCATCATTAAACCTTGTTGTAAAAACAAAGTACTTTTTCCAATGCCTGGTTCTCCTGCAACTAGTACGATGGAACCCAATACAATACCGCCTCCTAAAACGCGATTCAATTCCGGATCTGAGCTATCTATTCTCTTTTCTGATTGACTTTGCACTTCATTGATCGCAATGACTTCGGTCCCTTTTTGAGTCAAGGCATAGTCCTCCCAAGTTTGGGTATTCCCCTTGCCTTTATCAATCACTTCCTCTGTAAAACTGTTCCATTCATTACAGGCTGGGCATTTACCAGCCCATTTTGCGGACTCATAGCCACAATTGGTACAAAAAAAGGCAGATTTTGACTTACTCATGCTGTAAAGATACCTGGATTATCATTTTTTTACTCAGTAATTGCCGAAAAACGAGGATTTTCATGGCAAAAAATGAAATACAAAGAAAAACATAAAATAATATTATAATGTACATTAATAATATTAATAAATTTAAAGAATTTTGTTCAAATACGTAATGAAGTCTAAAATTTTGTTAAATTGCATACAATCCAATATGGTTTTTTCAAAAAAATAAATTCTATGATGAAAAAATTTTTTCTATTGAGTTTTCTTGCTTCATTCCTTATGATTGGAGTAGCAATAGCTCAAAACACAACAGTCAATGGTAAGGTTACCGACGAATCAGGTGCTCCAATTGCAGGTGCAAGTGTACTTGTAAAAGGATCTAAAACAGGCGTTAATACTGATGCTCAAGGTAATTTCACTATTGCAGTTCAAGCAAACAAGGTATTAGAAGTGGTAGCAGTTGGTTACGAAAGCCGTCAGGTTTCTACCAATACAAAGTCTCTTTTAATTGTACTGAAACAGGATGTGAAATCACTTTCTGAAGTGGTTGTAACAGGTTTTGGTGGTTCATTAATTAAAAAGGAATTAACTGGAAATATTGCCCGCGTTAAAGGTAAAGACATCGAGTACATGCCAACACCTAGTGTGGATGCGGCATTACAAGGTAAAGCTGCGGGTGTATTCGTTAATAGTCAATCTGGTAAACTAGGTCAAGCTGTTACAGTGCGTGTGAGAGGTAACTCTTCTATCTCTGCATCTAGCCAACCTTTGTATGTACTAGATGGAGTTCCAGTAACTGCAAATGATCTCAGTTCTTATGGTGGTGATATGAACCCTTTAACAGATATTAACCCGAATGATATCGAATCAATCGAAGTTTTAAAAGATGCATCTGCAGGTGCGATCTACGGATCTCGTGCTGCGAATGGTGTGGTTTTAATCACAACAAAAAGAGGTAAGTCTGGAAAAGCGCAAATTACTTTCAACTTACAAACAGGTTATTCTGAAGCAACTAAGCGTTTGCCAATGTTGAATTCAAAACAATATGCTGAATTGATTTTAGAAGGCGCTAAATACAATGACGATGCTGATGGAACACCATATGATGATCCATATAGTTGGACGTCCTATGTTAAGAATGATGTAATGGATTATTATAGTTATGGAGAATGGTCTAAGGATCCCTCTAAAACTTACGATTGGCAAGATCGTGTTTTCCAAAAAGGACATTACCGCCAAGCTGATTTACAAATCAGAGGTGGTAACGATAAAACAAAGTTCTTTAGCTCAATGCAGCATTTAGAGCAAGGTGGAACAATGATTGGCAACGAATTAACAAGAACTACTGGTCGTTTGAATGTGGACCAACAAGCAAACAACTGGTTAGATTTAGGCGTTTCTTTGAGCTTATCAAGAACATACAATAAGCGTCTTCCTGATGATAATGCGTTTTCAAACCCATTACAAGCTGTTGCTTTAATGCCAATGACTCCTTTCATTGATCCAAATACAGGATTAGATGCTGGTACGCCTCCAGGTGATTTGAATGTGCCTTTGTACTATAATCCAGTTTTAGGTATAAAATATGGTTCTTTTGGTCAGGAAGTTTTCAGAACTTTTGGAAACACTTATGTGAAGGCAAAATTATTACCTGGTTTAACTTTCCAATCTGAATTCGGTCTGGATTATTTAAGCCAAAATGAAGAAAGTTATTTCAGATCTGAAACAATCAAAAACAATACTAGAGCTACAAATGGTATTGGTACAAACACTGGTGCATTTATTACTAATTATAACACCAATACTTATTTCAATTATACAAAAGTTGCTGGTGTTCATAATTTTAATGCAACATTTGGTATGCAATACCAACAATCTCAGTCTAGATTTAACTTTACAGAAGGTACAGATTTCCCTTCTAACTCTTATCAAAAGATTGCAAGTGCTGCCAACAAAACTGGCGGTAGTTCATCTCAGTCTGATTTTAGATTCTTGTCTTATTTCTTAAGAACAAATTATATTTTTAACGAGAAGTACATTGTTGCTGCTAGTGGACGTATAGATCAATCTTCAAGATTCGGTAAAGATTCAAGATCTGGTTTCTTCCCAGCAATTTCTGCTGGTTGGATTTTGACTAACGAGTCTTTCTTGAAAAACTTCGAAGCATTAAGTTTCTTAAAAGCAAGGGCTTCATATGGTATTGTGGGTAATGCCGAGATTGGTAACTTCCCTCAATTAGGATTGTTCACTGGTGGTGCTGGTTATACTGGTACTGGAGGTCAACGCCCTATTCAATTAGCAAATAGCCAACTTCAATGGGAAACCACTGCTCAGTTTGATGCAGGATTTGATTTTGGTTTCTTTAATAACAGAATTACGGGTGAGGTTGATTACTACGTAAAAAATACTACGGACTTATTATTGAATGTAAACGTTCCTGCAACTACAGGTTTTAATTCTGTAGTAAAAAACTTAGGAGCTTTAGAAAATAAAGGTTTTGAATTTGTATTGAATACGCAAAATACTGTGGGTGCATTCAAATGGAATACAAGCTTTAACGTAGCTTTGAATCAAGGCAAAGTAACTGATATTCAAGGTCAAGTAATCGAGGGCGGTGTGAGCAGTATGAACAGGGTTGTAGAAGGTTACCCAATTGGTGTATTCTTTACGCCTGAATTTGCAGGAGTTGATCCAGCAAATGGAGATGCATTATTCTTTAAAAATACAAAAAATGCAGACGGAAGCTTGGATAGAACGACTACTAACAACTACAATGAAGCACAAAGAATTGTCGCAGGTGACCCAAATCCAGATGTGATCTTTGGTTTAACAAATAATTTCTCTTTCAAAGGATTTGATGCAACTATCTTCTTTAATGGTGTTGCAGGTAATCAAAATAATATTTATGGAATGGGACGTTATTCTTCTGCAAGTATGTTGTATGAAGATAATAACACTGCAGACCAATTAGGTCGTTGGCAGAAGCCTGGTGATATCACCAACATCCCGCAAGTAAGATTATATACTGTGAACGGTTCTCAAGCAAGTAGCAGATACATTGTGGATGGTTCTTATATTCGTTTGAGAACAGCATCATTAGGATATACATTTAATTCAAAGCAGTTGTCTAAGTACAAAATTGATAAATTAAGAATCTATGTTTCTGGACAAAACTTGTTGACATTTACCAATTATCCATATTGGGACCCTGAGGTAAATGCGGATTCATTTGATTCTAATATTGCAAAAGGCAATGATTTTTATACACCGCCTCAACCAAGAACTTTCTTAGTTGGTGTAAACATTAGTTTCTAAACTTAATAACAATCAATTTTATGAAAATATTTAACTTAAATATCAAAGACTCAATCTTCGCTTGTATTGCTGTTGGAATGATTGCAATGGGATGTGAAAAAAAGCTTGATGTACAACCTTTTCAATCTTTATCAGAAGATAAAGCTTTATTAACCGAGAGTGATGTATCTGGAACTTTAGTAGGTGCTTACGATGCGGTTTCAAGTGCTGCTGCTTATGGCGGTGACATGATGATCTTGAATGACCTTATTGGAAATAGAACTAATATTTCTTTTAGAGGAACATTCCAGGCTTTAGTTGAGGCTTACAACACTCAGATGATACCAACTAATTCATTTGCAACTGCCACATGGAGTGCCGCTTACAATACGATTAACGTAACTAACAATGTATTAGAGAACGTTAGTAAAGTTACTTCATCAGCTGCAAGAAAAAATTCAGTAGAAGGACAAGCTTTATTCTTAAGAGCGTCTATGTACTTTGAATTATTGAAATTGTTTGCGAAGCCTTTTAACGAAGGTGATCCTGCTACTAACTTAGGTGTGCCATTGGTATTAACTGCCACAAAAGCACCAATTACTGATGCAGATTACAAAGCAAGAGCTACTGTCAAAGCAGTATATGATCAAGTAGTAGCTGATTTAATCAAGGCAGAATCTTTGATGCCTTCTACAAACACTAAATTTGCAACAAAATGGGCTGCTGCTGCTCAGTTATCTCGCGTGTATTTAATGTTAGGTAACTACACAGAAGCTGCTGCTGCTGCAAACAGAGTAATCGCTGGTAGCGGTAAGACCATTACTCCGGAATTTAAAAATAACTGGTTTACCTATATCAATTTTGGTGGTGTAACTCCAAATGAATATATCTTCTATATCAAGGTGTCAAACCAAGATGGAACCAATTCATTCAATACGTATTATGGTGCACCATTAGGTGCTTTTCCAGGTTCTGCAGGTCGTCGTGACATGAGAATCCAAAATGCGCATTTGAATATCTATGAAACTGGTGATTTGAGAAGAGCATTCTTTACAGGTACATCAAGTTCTAACAGATACACATTAAAGCATCTAGATCGTTTTGGTGATGTGCCTGTTATCCGTTTAGCAGAAATGTATTTAACAAGAGCAGAAGCAAATTTCAGACAAAGTACATCAGTTGGTGCAACACCTTTAGCAGATGTGAATTTGATTAGAAAAAGAGCTGGGCTTGCAGATTTGACAACTGTAACGCTAGATGCAATTTTAAGAGAAAGAGCTGCTGAATTAGCTTTTGAAGGAAATAACTTATTTGAATCTCAAAGATTGAAGAAGAATTTAGGAACAACAGCTTGGAACTCTCCAAAGTTGATCATGCCTATCCCTCAAAGAGAGATGGACGTGAATAAGAACTTGGTTCAAAATGAAGGTTATTAATCCTAATTGGATGACATAAAAAAAGACCCCGAATTTTCGGGGTCTTTTTTTTACAGTTTGATCTCTTCCATTTGATCATCTAAAAACTTATACTCCACCAAGTGGCTTGTGTTAGAAGCCTGAGATTGTAATTTTAATTTGTACTTCTTTTTCCAGCGCTTGATGATGCTATTAAAGATACCCTTTGTCAAGTGTGAATGAATGATAGGGTGTACTAAAATTGTCAATTTATTATGTCCATGTGTGGCTAAATAAGCTAGCTTCTTCTCCATCTCGTCTTCTAATAATAAAGAAGCTGTAATGGTGCCTGTGCCTGAACAAGCAGGACAGTCTTCGGAAGTATTGATATTGACTTCGGGTCTAATTCTTTGTCTAGTGGCTTGTAAAAGGCCAAATTTTGAAATGGGCAAAATAGAGTGTCTAGCTCTATCCGTTTTCATGAACCCTTCTAAAGCTTCTTGTACCTTCTTCCTATTTTCTGGCAATTTCATGTCAATAAAATCAATAACTATAATCCCACCAATATCTCTTAGTCTTAATTGCCTTGCAATCTCTTCCGCAGCCTCTAAATTTGTTTGTAAGGCATTTTCCTCTTGGTTATTGCTTACGCTCTTAAATCCGCTATTAACGTCCACTACATGTAAAGCCTCGGTGTGTTCTATGATTAAATATGCACCACTATTTAAATTAATGGTTTTACCAAAAGAGGATTTCACTTGTTTGGTGATTGCATATTGGTCAAAGATTCCAATATCTCCGGCATGTAAACTGATGATATTTGATTTATGCGGCGCTATTCTTTGTAAGTAGCTTAATGTGATATCATAAATCTTTTTGTCATTGACTACAATCTTATTAAAGTCCTCACTTAAAAGGTCTCTTAAGATACTTGTCGTTTTACTTTCTTCATTCATGATACGCGTTGGAGGTACCGCACCCTTTAAGTTGGACTGGATATTTTTCCAATTGGCTTCTAATGTGCGTAAATCCTCATGCAATTCTGCGGTGGTCTTTCCTTCGGCAGCGGTTCTTACTATTACGCCAAAGTTTTTTGGACGGATAGACTCCATCATTTTCTGAAGACGCTTGCGTTCATCAGAGGAATGTATTTTTTTAGATACAGCAACAATTTCATTAAATGGGGTGAGCACTACAAAACGACCGGCTAGTGAAATTTCACAAGTTAATCTTGGTCCTTTTGCTGCAATAGGTTCTTTTAGAATCTGCACCAATATATTTGGTTTGCCATTTAAGACTTCGCTGATTTTACCTGTTTTTACAATCTCAGGTGCCGACTCAAACTTGGCAAAATCAAATTGATTATGTTGGTCGTTCATCGCATCATGCGTGAACTTAATAATCGATTTGATATATGGGCTAAGGTCTGTGTAATGCAGAAATGCATCTTTATCAAATCCCACATCTACAAATGCAGCATTCAATCCTGGTATGATTTTTTTCACTTTACCAAGATATAAATCACCCACTGCAAAGCGGGCATCAATCTTTTCATTGTGAATTTCTACCAATTTCTTTTCTTCTAAAAGGGCAATTTCAACCCCATCAGGAGAACTATTAATAATTAATTCTTTGTTCACGAATAGCAACTTTTAATAAAACATACAACTCGCCTTATAGCGGGATAATGCTTTATGTTTTTGAAGACACGGCCACTTTACAAAGGAAGGTAAAAGGTAAAGTAAAGTTGCTAGGTAGAGAAGTGGCGTGCGATGGAAAAGAATACAAGCATTTTTGAATTAAAAAATGCTTGTATTGAATCAGAACTATTTGTTCTTCTTCTTATGACGGTTTTTTCTTAAACGTTTTTTTCTTTTGTGCGTCGCAATTTTATGACGCTTTCTTTTTTTCCCACAAGGCATGTTCGAT
>Ga0315906_10003057_pt1 | contig 22480 bp, 32 predicted proteins | sample LakEriMetagenome_4_FD_203526 | JGI IMG/M metagenome (GOLD analysis project Ga0315906, IMG submission 203526) | Freshwater fungal communities from buoy surface, Lake Erie, Ohio, United States - Buoy 2 MA122 | ecosystem: Environmental > Aquatic > Freshwater > Lake > Lake biofilm | place: USA...
TTTAGATTGAAAGCACCATCTAATACAAAAGCTGCTGTTCGTTACAATAACTTACTTAAGTTTAAAAAACTGGATAAAAAATATGAATCTATTATTGAGGGTGATAAATTATTTATAGTTAACTTAAAACAAAATCCATACAATTTAGAAACAATAGGTATTCCAAACGCGTCAGTTCCACCGGAAATTGAGGAATTTGTTAAAGCATATATTGATGTTGATGAAATATTTGAGTCATTGTTAGGTAATAAATTAAAGAACTTGTATGGTGATTTAAATTGGGAGTTCCCGAGCTTAAATCCAAATATTAAGAAATTCTTCGCATTTTAATTAAAAAAGTACATATGTATAATTATGAAAAAATCACAACTTAGACAACTTATACGTGAAGAAATTTTGTTAGAATATAATAAATCTCAACTAGATTATATTATTAATAAGTTAGGTATAAAAAATGATGATGTATTTGAAAAACTAATGAAAGCATTAGACGCCCAAGGTCTTAAGTATTTAGATTTAAAAAAACAAATTGAAGATGGAAAAATTAAAAACATTGAAGATTTAAAAAAATTAAAAAGTATTTCAAAATCAGATATAAAAAAACAAGAAAAATCAGGTACTACAAAATTACTAGACAATAAAGATTTTCTTATAATCCAACCTCATACTTACGAAGCTAATTGCTACTACGGAGCAGGAACAAAATGGTGTACTACTGATAAAGAAGAAGGTCCGGAAAGATTTGAAGATTATACTAAATATAATCCTATAACTTTTATAATAGATAAATCCAAAACACAATCAGATCCTTTATATAAAGTAGCACTTTCTTATGAAACTTATTATACAACTAATAATAAAGGTGAAAGATTTAACACACACGAATTAACAGTTTGGAATGCAGAGGATAAATTAATTGATGAAAAAAAATATTTTAAGTATTTAAAAAGTAAAGAAGTAGATATAAAGAAAATAGTTAAACTTTAAATATTAAGAAATTCTTTGCATTTTAATTAAAAGTATATATTTATAATATATACATTACACCAATATATACAGATATGAAAAAATCAGAATTGCGCAAAATCATTAAAGAAGAAATACAGAAAGTATTAAATGAAAATGAATTTGAATCTTTTTTAAATTCTTTAAATATAAGTGTAGATAAATCTAAAGAATTAGATAGAGGAATTGATATAGGATCTGATGTAACTGTAATAAAATACGGGCAAGGAGTAGTAATAGATATTGATGAAGAAAATAAAAAATATATTGTAGACACTGAGAAAGGTGAAGTGACAGTTCCATTTGCTTTTGTTCAACCTGTTAAAACTGTTGGTGAAGATTTTAAATTGTTAAAGAAAATAAAAGAATTAGATAAAGAAAGCAAAACATATATTCGAAGCTTTATTAGTAATGCTGCTGATCCAAATCAAAAAGAAGAAGATTTTAAAGACGAAAGATGGAAATTATCTAGTATAGCTGATTTTTACTTAGGTATAGGTAGACAAATGTGGAATATGTTTAAAGAAAACGAAGAATATATTATTCATAGTGATGAATTTGAGGACTTATTTTTAGAAATCTTAAATGTATTAAGAACTCTCCAGAAATTTGATCAAGGAATGAATGAAGATTTAGAAGATATTATTCGTGTCTATGAGAAAATAGGAGATAAAATAGGAGCTGGAGTAATTTAACTAAATAAGAGCTTGGTTATCCAAGCTTTCTTTTTTATATTATATTAAATAAAAGTTATGATAAATAAAGTAGAATTACAATCTGTAATAAACAAATATTACCTTAACGGTCTTATTGAAGGTGTTAAATGGGATATTAAAGACAATAATTTAAATGTCAAATTCACTGCTCCTACTAGAGAGATGATTGGTGAAATTAGTCATGATGGTTTTAATTTAGAAAATTCATCATTTGGTATTAATAATACCTCACAACTGCTTAAACTAATTAATATTACAACAGGTGAGGTAATGTTAAGTTTTGTTAAAAACAATAAAATATTTTCTAAATTAATTATTGCTGATCAACAGTTTACAGTTAATTATTCATTAGCAGATATTTTAACAATACCTAAAACAGGTACTTATAATGGTACTCAAGATTTTGATATTGAAGCAAATTTAGACCCTGAAGTAATTACAGCGCTTATTAAAGCAAAATCAGCATTAGCTGAAAGTTCAGTTGTGGTAGTTAAACCATATAGAAGTTTAGATGGTGACCCACAATTAGAATTTACATTTGGTGGAGATATTGAATATGCTAATAAAGTTCATTATTATTTAAATGTTACTAAAAACGCTAATACTGATTTCGAATTAGCATTTAACTCAGATCTAATTAAAGAAATACTTACCTGTAATAAGGATGCTGATGAAGCCAATGTGTATATCAATTTAGAAGGCTTAATCAAATTCAAATTCAAAGCCAATAATACAACTAGTACTTATTATATTGTAAAGAAAGATGTTTAATTTAGTTAGGCCAGTAGTAGATTATCAAGGTACTTTATATATTATTAAACGTACTATTAAGGAAGCAAATATACCTGAGGAAAATGTTCAAGAATATAAAAAGTTTCTTGGATGTGATTCTGTATTAAAAAAAGAAGGTATGTATTACTTTGTTAATAAGATTGAGGAAGCTCAAATAGTCACTGAAGATATCATCGAATTAACAGAAAGTTAATATATTTATAATAAATTAAAGACAATGAAAAAACAAATATTAAATGAAGAATTTAAAAGAATGCAAAAACTTGCAGGTTTGATTAATGAGAATCAAATTTATGAAGCAATTGAAGCTAAAGCTTGGCTTGTAGATGATGAAGATGGACTTCCAAAAATTATGAGATTTACTACTGTAGAAGATGCTAAGGATGCTCAATTTGATGAAATGGCTGATGAGCCATACAATCGCCCATTATTCACTTCATTAGAAGATTTGAAATCTTATTTAGATGATCAATATATGCGTGATTATGATGTTGAAAAATATCGTTTTGTTAAATAAAAAATTTAATTAAAGCTTGTTAACGCAAGCTTTTCTTAATATATTTATAGAAGTAAAACAAGTTATAAAAAATAAAATCTATGTCAAAATTACAAGCTGTATTTAACAGCATTATTGTAAAACCTCAAGACGAGGAAGAAATCACTTATGGTTCAATTGTAGTTCCCGATTTAGGAAAAGAAAAAGGACTTAGAGGCACTATTGTATCTGTTGGAGAAGGATATTATTCCGCAACAGGTACTTTTGTAAAAACAACACTTAAAGAAGGCCAAAAAGTTATTCTACCAGCAATCGGCTCTACTAAAATAGAACATGATGGTCAAGAGTACTGGAGCTGTCCAGAAAGTCAAGTATTAGCAGTTATAAACAATTAATAAAAATTTATGAATAAGAAAATTGAATTCGGGTCAGAAGCCCGTAAAAAACTTGTTACTGGTATTAACAAAGTAGCAGACGCAGTTACTTCTACTTTAGGTCCTAATGGACGAAATGTTATTTATACTGAATATGGTGAAGTAAGAAGCACTAAAGATGGTGTAAGTGTAGCAAAACAAATTTCTAATCTAGAAGATCCAATTGAAAATTTAGGCGTTGAAATGATTAAACAAGCATCAATCAAAACAGCTAATAACGCAGGTGATGGTACAACCACATCTACTCTTTTAGCTCAAAAAATGATTAATGAAGGTTTATCTTATTTAGATAAAGGAGCAAACGCAGTTGAAATTAAAAGAGGAATTGATGCTGCTGTTAAAGAAGTAGTAACTTGTCTCCGTAGAGAAATTGCCCAAGATATCACCTCAGAAAACCAATTAGAACAAATTGCAACAATATCAGCTAATAATGATCCTGAAGTAGGAAAGTTGATTGCAACAGCAATAGAAAAAGTTGGTCGTGAAGGAGTTGTTCATATTGAAGAATCCAAAACTGGAGAAACATATCTTGAAACAGTAGAGGGAATGCAGTTTGATAGGGGTTATAAGTCACATTATTTTGTAACAAACAATAATGATATGTCTTGTACTTTAGAAGAACCATTTATTTTAATTGCAGACAGAAAATTTACTCAAGTAAAAGATTTGTTACCTATTTTAGAAGGTGTTTCTGGAACAGGTAAATCATTGCTTATTATAGCTGAAGACATTGATGGTGAAACTTTATCTACACTCATTGTAAATAAAATGAGAGGCACAATTAAGGTAGCAGCAGTTAAAGCTCCTGATTTTGGTGATCGTAGAAAACTTTTACTTGAAGATATGGCTATTATGACTGGTGGTCAAGTATTTAGTTCTGAAAAAGGAATGAAGCTAGATAAGTTTAGCTGGGATTGGTTTGGTAAAGCTCGTTTAGTGACAATTACTAAAGACCAAACAACAATTGTTGATGGTAAAGGTGAACAAGAAAAAATTGATGCTCGAATTGAAGAATTACAAGCACAAATTGACAAGTCAATAACACCATTTGAAAAAGAAAAATTACAAGAACGTTTAGCTAAGTTTGTAGGTGGAGTAGCAATCATTCACGTTGGTGGCAACTCAGAACTAGAAATGAAAGAAACTAAAGATAGGGTTGATGATGCTTTACACGCTACAAAAGCTGCAATTGAAGAAGGAATTGTCCCTGGAGGCGGAGCAGCACTCTTATATGCTAGGGAATCGATTACTAAAACAAGAACAGAACTAGACTCAGACGTTTATATTGGTAAAAATATTGTTTATAAAGCTTGTGCTTCACCATTTATGAAAATTCTTACAAACGCTGGATATAATGAAGGTGATTGTTATGGATTGATTAATGGCTTAGGAGGAGATGACAATTGGAAAGGATACAATATCAAATCTGAAACATATGAAAATATGAAAGACTCAGGTATTATCGATCCAGCCAAAGTAACACGTAGTGCTCTCGAAAACGCAGCTTCAATTGCAGGAACAGTATTATTAACTGAAGCAGCAATTATTGAAATCAAAGATAAAAATGATAACGAACCAGCAGGAATGCCTGGAATGTACTAAGATGATTGAAGAAAAAATTATATTAATAGCTAGAAGATCCCCTCCTGGTGATAATTGGATCTTAATAGATGATGTTACTAAAACAGTTCATAGGTCACTGACTGAAACTTTAGAGGCGTACTTTCAAAAATCACAACGACCTTGTGATTTTAGATTAGCGCCCCTAAAGGGTGAACTGTATATAATTACAACTGAGGAAGTAGCGCCTCCCCCACCTAAGAAGTTTAATATCTATGGGGACTACTAGAAAAAGTTTATTATATTAATAAAAAATAAGTTATGTCAAAAAGGTTACACACAATACTTAATGAAAAGTATCGTCCCGATACTCTAGAAGGTTACATCTGTAAAGATGAAATTAAAACTAAATTTGAGGAGTTTATTAAACAACAAGATATTCCTCATTTATTGTTCGCAGGTAAACCAGGTGCAGGTAAAACAACAATTGCTAAAATATTAGTTAAAAATATTGATTGTGATTACTTATACATCAATGCAACTGATGAACGATCAATTGATGTTATGAGAGATAAGGTAGGAGCGTTTGCTGCTGCTGGCTCATTTAAACCACTTAAAATAGTGATTCTAGATGAAGCAACTCATATACTTCAAGCATCACAAGTTATCTTGTTGAACATGATGGAAACATATAGTTTAACAACTCGTTTTATTCTAACAGGTAACTACCCAGAACGTCTTATAGAACCATTAAGAAGTAGATGCCAGGAATTTGATTTATCTCCTCCTACTAAAAAAGTAGTAGCACAGCATATCAGTACTATTTTAGATAAAGAAGATATTGAATACGAAATTCCAGATTTAGTTACTATTGTAAATCGATTTTATCCTGACTTTAGAAAAATAATTAACAACTGTCAAAAGTATACTGTTGATAATACTTTAGTATTAGGAGAACTCTCAGATGTAGATGATAATTATAAAGAATCTATTTTAGAGGAACTTAAAAAACCATCTATAAAATCATTTAACAACATTAGACAGATTATAGCAAATGCTGATGTAAGTGATTTTGATGACTTATATAAATTATTATATAATAAATTAAGTGAGTATTCTAAAGGTAATGATGGTTTAATCATTTGTTATCTAGAAGAATATATGTACCACGCTACATTTAGATTAGATAAAGAAATTAACATAATGGCTTGTATAGCTAAAATATTAGAAACAATTAACAACAAAAAAGTATTATGAATCAAGAACAAATGAAACTAAATATAGACATCAAGCAAACGATGCCTATCACATCAGAAGAAGGAAATCATGTATTCCAAGAAGCAGTAATTTTAAGGAAAGCAAGTAAATTCTTAGTTGGTACATCTGAGGATGCTGTAATTCCAATTCCGGTGTTTATTGATGTTCAAACAGGAAAGATTTTAACTGAATTACTACCTAAGGAACTTCGTGAAGAATATGAAGAGTACAACAACGAAAAGTAAGCAATTCACTATATTTGATTGGATAAAAGTAATCATTGATACTAAATCTAGTTGGGATTCATTTACTCCTGATCAACAAAAACAATTTAACAATTATATGATACATAGGTTTTTATCTATGAATCCAAAGTATATTGAAATTGTTAATTATATTCAAGGATTAAATATCAAAGAAGGTAGAGCATTATATGATGTATACTGTTTTATGATTCCACAATCTAAAAACACTTACTCAGCTTATATCAAATCAAATAATAAAAAGTCTTCACCTGAAGCAGCTCAGCTTATAGCTGAGTATTTTGAGTGTTCTCTTAATGAAGCAGAAGAATATATTAGCTTAACTGATAAGAAGTGGTTAGAAAATATTTTGACTACTAAAGGAATTGATGAAAAAGAAATTAAAAAACTAATAAAATGATATCTGAAAAAGAAGTATCTGCTATTGAACAATTGGAAAAAGAATATCCAACAATAGCAGCTGGTTATAAAAAAATTATTAAGGAGCAATATGAATTATTTGCTAAAAAACATCTTGACTATGGTATGTCTAATGTAGCGGCGGGTACTCAACTTGCAAATGATGAAGAAAAACAATTTGCTATTACAGGATTATTTTTTAGATTAAATGATAAAGTAAGTAGATGGAAAAATCTTATCATTAATAAACGTAGTGCTAAAAATGAAGCATTATCAGACACATATCAAGACATTACTAATTACGGTATCATTGCTCAAATGATAGATCGTGATATGTGGAAAAAATAAAATGGCTAAATCAAAAATACCTGACATACTTAAACGTATAAAAAATTTCAAACCAATTGAAATTAATTATGCGTTTCAAAAGAGTATCTCATACTCTCAGCTATCAATGTACTCCTCATGTCCTAAAAAATGGGCGTTACAATATAGAGATGGACATAAAATATATGCTCCATCTATTAATATGACTTTTGGAACTGCCATTCATGAAACAGTTCAAAAATATATTCATACAATGTATGAGGAAAGTGGAGCACAAGCTGATAGAATTGATCTAGAGGAACTATTTGAAGAACGCTTTAGAGAAACATATGCTAAAGAATATGCTAATAATAAAAATGTTCATTTTAGTGGACCTGAAGAAATGAGAGAGTTCTTTGATGATGGTATTGCTATTTTAGAGTTTATTAAAAAACGTAGAGGTGAGTATTTTAGTTCTAGGGGTTGGCATTTAGTAGGTATTGAGATCCCTATCGTTATAGCGCCAAATAAAAGTTATAATAATGTTTTATTTAATGGATTTATCGATTTAGTAATGTATAATGAGAACACAGAGTCATTTACTATATATGATATAAAAACTAGTACTCGTGGTTGGGGTGATAAAGAGAAAAAAGACGAAATCAAACCACTCCAGATTCTACTCTATAAAACTTATTTTAGTGAAATGTTTGGTGTGCCTCAAGAAAATATAGATGTAAAATTCTTTATTTTAAAGAGAAAGATTTGGGAAGAAAGTGAGTTCCCTCAAAAGCGAATACAAGAGTTTGTACCTGCAAATGGTAAAACCAAAATAAATAAAGCTAAAAATGCTTTAAATACATTTATAGAAAACGTGTTTAATACAGATGGATCATTTAAAAATACTGATCACCAACAAAATCCAAGTAAATCAAATTGTATGTATTGTCCTTTTAAAAATAGAAAGGATTTATGTGAAGCGGCGATTTAGTTAGATCCTAATATATTTATATACGTAATATAAAAATTAACGTTATGGAAAGTACACAACTAACATCAGTGAAAGTCGATAAAGAATTATTCGACGATTTTAAAATTGAGTGTGTTAAGAGAAAATTTAGTTTAAATAAGCTTGTAAATCGAGCAATAGATTTATATCTTACAGATGAAGGTTTTAGAAAACAGGTTACAAATTATAACAATCCAAAAATTAAAGACTAAAAATTAAGTTTTATGAATTCAAGTTTTGCTTATTTACCTCCAAATGAGAGGAAAAAAATCTTATTAATTTGTGACGATTTAAGAGTACATTCAGGAGTAGCGACTGTTGCTCGTGAAATAGTTCTTAATACTGCTCAACATTTTAATTGGGTACAAATTGCAGGAGCAATTAATCATCCTGATAAAGGAAAAAAATTAGATTTATCTAATGACACTAATAATACTACTGGATTAAAAGATGCTTCAGTTTGTATTTATCCAATTGATGGATATGGAGATGCTAATTTTGTTAGACAATTGATTAATATTGAAAAACCAGATGCTATATTTTTGATCACTGATCCAAGATACTTTATGTGGTTATTTCAAATTGAAAATGAGATTAGAAGAAAAATGCCTATTGTTTATCTAAACATTTGGGATGACTATCCAGCTCCAATGTATAATAGACCATTCTATGAAGCATGTGACGCATTGTTAGGTATTTCTAAACAAACAGTTAATATTAATAAATTAGTATTAGGTAAAGAAAAAGCTAAGAATAAATTAATTAAATATATTCCTCATGGTTTAAATCATGATATATTTAAGCCATTAGATAAAAATGATCCTCAATATTCTGAGTTTGAAAAATTCAAACAAAATATGTTTAAAGGAAAAGAATATGACTTTGTTTTATTCTTTAACTCTAGAAACATTCGTAGAAAACAAATCCCAGATACACTTTTAGCTTATAAATACTTTATTGATACATTACCTGAAGAAAAAGCTAAAAAATGTGCTTTTCTACTTCATACAGCAATAGTTGATGATAATGGAACAGATTTAAAAGCAGTATGTGATTATTTATTTGATGGTAATCCTAAATATAATATTATATTCTCACAACAGCCGCTAGGCCCAGTTCAAATGAATTGGTTATATAATATGAGTGATACTCAAATATTATTAACAAGTAATGAAGGTTGGGGATTATCACTTACAGAAGCAATTTTAGCAGGAAATCCAATTATTGCAAATGTAACTGGTGGAATGCAAGATCAAATGCGTTTTGTTAAAAATAACAAATGGGTAGATTTTGATGCTGATTTTCCTTCTAACCATAATGGTACTCTTAGAGAACATGGTGAGTGGGCATTTCCGGTTTATCCAACAAGTCGCTCAATTCAAGGTTCACCAATTACTCCTTACATTTGGGATGATAGATGTACATCTGAAGATGCTGCTAAACAAATTAGAGCTGTCTATGACTTATCTAAAGAAGAAAGAAAAGCTAAAGGCTTAAAAGGTAGAGAATGGGCGCTGGGTGATGAAGCAGGCTTTACAGGTGAGAAAATGGGAGTTAGAGTTATTGAAGCTTTAAATGAATTATTTGTTTATTGGACACCTAGAGAAAAGTTTGAACTTATTAATACTAAAAATATAGAAAAACGAGTTTTAAATCATAAATTATTATACTAATATGAGTGGAAAAAATACTTGCGTAATCTACGCTCCAGTAGATACACTTTCAGGTTATGGTAGTCGAGCTAGAGACACTGTTAAATCAATAATTGACTTAAAAAAAGACGAATGGGATATTAAAATTATTCCTTGCGGTTGGGGAAATACTCCTATAGGATTTACTAATGAAAATCCTGAATGGAAATTTTTACAAGACTATTTTATTAGTGGTCAATTAACTTCTCAACCAGATATTTTTGTTTGGATTACAATTCCAACTGAATTCCAAAAAGTAGGTAAATACAATATCGGAATTACAGCTGGATTAGAAACAGATATTGTTCCTGGTGATTGGGTTGAAGGAGTAAATAGGATGGATTTAGTATTAGTATCATCTGAACACTCTAAAAAATCATTTTTAGACTCTAAATACCAAAAACAAAATCCTCAAACAAAACAAATTGAAGGAACAATTGAGATAACAACTCCTATTGAAGTGTTATTTGAAGGAGTAGATACAAACGTCTATAAGTTTTTAGATACATCTAATAGGGAAATAGGAGCATTAAATACTATTCCTGAAGAATTTTGTTACTTATTTGTAGGTCACTGGTTACAAGGTGATTTAGGTGAGGATAGAAAAAATGTAGGTATATTAATTAAAGCATTCTTTGAATTATTTAAAAATAAGAAGAATAGACCAGCTTTAGTTTTAAAAACTAGTATGGTAGGTCCTTCTTATATGGATCGGGATGAAATTCTAAAACGAATCCAGATGATAAGAGAAACAGTTAATTCAACTGATCTTCCAAACATCTATTTGTTGCATGGTGAATTTACAGATGAAGAAATGAATCAAATTTATAATCATCCAAAAGTTAAAGCAATGGTATCTTTAACTAAAGGAGAAGGATTTGGTCGACCATTACTTGAATTCACTCAAAGTAAAAAACCAATCATTGCAACTAATTGGAGTGGACATATAGATTTCTTAAATCCAGAATTTACATCTTTAATTAATGGTAATTTAACTAATGTTCATCCAAGTGCTGCTAACCAATGGTTAATTAAAGAAGCTAAATGGTTTACCCCAGATACAGGTCAAGTAGGACATTATTTAAAAGATGTTTATGAAAATTATAAAAACTATGTTGATGGAGGAAAACGTCAAGGATATTATGCTAAAACAAATTTTAGTTTTGAAAAAATGACTGAAAAATTAGCTGAGTATTTAAAACGTATTCCTGAAATACCTAAACAAGTTCAACTTAAACTTCCTCAACTTAAAAAAATTGAATTACCTAAATTACAAAAAGTAGACTAATATGGTAGATAATTTAATAATTTGTAATCACTGCGGCTCAGACGCATGTTACGTAGCTGAAAATGGTCCTGATATTAAAACATATTCTTGTTTTGGATGTGGATTCACAACTAACTCTTTGATGAAAGAAGGAGAAGAATTTTATGCTCAACAATTAGAAGTACTTCCTGAACTTTATAAAGATGTATTATTTAAAGATAAAGATGGTTTGATATGGATGCCTACAACTATCAACTTACCTCAAAGCGGAATGGTATTTTATAATGGTACAAATAAAGAAAATGCTAAATGGGCAGCTGTAAAAGCAGTAAGAGTATTACCTGAGGAAAGAGAAAAATATCCTATCAAAGGCAAACCGGGAGAATATTATGAGTGGAGAATGGATATGTCTACTATTAAAGGATATGAGATGAAAGAATTTATGGACGCTCTTTCTTATATAGAAGTTTTACCAGAATAATTTGGCTTAATAAAAAAGGTTTTATATATTATATAGTATGAAAATAAGTTACGCTATTTTAACTCATAATGAAGGAGAATATATACAAAATTTAATTCCATTTCTCCTAAAAAATAAACAACTAGAAGACGAAATTGTAATAGTAGATGATTTCTCAGATGATTTATTAACTAAAGAAATTTTAAATAAATATAAAAATCAAATTGTTTTAGAATATAGAGAATTTGATGGAGATCATACTCAAAAAAATTATTTAAATAGTTTATGTACTGGAGATTATATAGTACAATTAGATGCTGATGAATTAATAACAGAAGAATTAATTGGAATTCTTCCTGGATTTTTAAAAGATAATTCTAATATTGACTTATTTATTGTTCCTCGTATTAATACGGTATTAAATTTAACTAAAGAATGGATTGATAGATGGGGTTGGAGAGTAAATGAAAAAGGATGGGTTAATTATCCTGATTGGCAGATGCGTATTTATAGAAATTGTGATTGGATAAAATGGGAAGGTTTACTTCATTCTAAAATAACTGGTTATAAAGCGTATGCTCATTTACCTATGGATGAAATGTATAGTATAATTCATTGTAAACAATTAGATAGACAAATTGAACAAAATAATCTTTATAATAAAATAGAACAAAATGGAAAAACAAAATACAAAATATAATAATATAATAACATTTTGTTTATCAACATTTAATACTATAAATTATCTTAAATTAGCTATAAAATCTGTTAAAGAAAATAGTTATTATAAAAATGCTCCCTTTATTATTCATGCTGAAAACTGTACTGACGGAACTAATGAGTGGTTATTAGAAAATAAAGATAAATACAATCTAGAAATCTATATTGAAAAAAATGAGATACCTAGGGGTATTGGTGGTGGAATGAATTTTTGTGCTAGTAAAGTTAAAACAAAATATATAGGATTCCTATCATCAGATTTTTACATGGCTAAAGATTGGGATAAAGAATTAGTAGATATTTGTGAAAAAAATCCTAATAAACGTTTGTGGACTTTTAGTTATAGAGTTGAACCAGATATCTTCAATAATGATCCAAATAGTAGACTCGGAACATTAAAAGTCCCAGTTGATTATTTTGGTGAATTTTATAATAATTTTAATGAAAAATTATTTTTAGATTGGTGTGAAGAATTTTCATTAATTAATAAAATTGAGGCTAAAAAACCTGAAGGAGTAAGTGGAGTAATTAGTAAAGAAAATTGGGATTATATTGGAGGTAATGATGATAGATTTGCTCCAATGTATTGGGAAGATGCTGATATTTTTATTAGAATGTTAAATGAAGGATATGATTTTATATTAACAAGTCAATCCGTATTATACCATTTCGCTTCCAGAACTAGTAGATTCCCAGATGATAATTTTAAAAAAAGACCTAAACATTTAGAAGAATATGAACAATGTAGTGCTTCAAGATTTATACAAAAATATGGAAAATTTCCATCTCATGATATAAATGGATGTTATATTCCTATGTTACCAATAGACGGATCACCTAATAGAATAAATCAAAACATATGAGTAAAAAAGTATTAATCACAGGTATTAATGGAATGGATGGAAGTCATTTAGCTGATTTCCTTTTAGAAAAAGGATATGAAATTTATGGTTTAGAAAGAAGAAGTTCAAGTGAAAATAGAACTAATGTTAAACATTTAGAAGGTAAAATTAATTTTTTAAAAGGTGATTTAACAGATCAAAATTCACTTTTACGAGCATTAAAAGAATCTAATCCTGATGAAGTATATAATTTAGCAGCTCAATCATTTGTGGGTGAGAGTTGGAACACTCCTGAGCAGACATCTAATGTTACAGGTTTAGGTGTATTAAGAATTCTGGAAGCAATTAGAGAATACGGACATGAAAAAATTAAATTCTATCAAGCATCAAGTTCAGAAATGTTCGGAAGAATGGTAGAAAATCCAGCTAAGGAAACCACCCCATTTTACCCAAGATCACCTTATGGTGTAGCTAAATTATACGGTCATTGGATTACTAAAAATTATAGAGAATCTTATGATATGTTCGCTTGTAGTGGTATTTTATTTAACCATGAAAGTGAAAGAAGAGGCATTGAATTTGTTACAAGGAAAATATCAGACGGAGTAGCTAGAATACATTTAGGGCTATTAGATTATATTTCATTAGGTAATTTAGATGCTAAACGTGATTGGGGATATGCTCCTGATTATGTTGAGGCAATGTGGTTAATGTTACAACAAGATAAAGCAGATGACTTTGTAATTGCTACTGGTGAAACAAGATCAATTAGAGAATTTCTTGATGAAGCATTTAGTTGCATAGGAATCACTAATTGGGGTTCTTATATCAAACAAGATCCTCGATTTATGAGACCCGCAGAAGTAGATGTATTACGAGGAGATTCAACCAAAGCTAAAAATGAATTAGGATGGACCCCAAAAACTAATTTTAGTGATATGGTTAAGAAAATGGTTGAAAATGATATTAATTTACTAAAAAAATAAATTAATGAAAAAAATAGTATTATATTGTAAATCATATCGAAACGATCTTGAAAGAGTTAAAATTCTTTATGATTCAATTCAAAAATACAATGTAGATAATATACCTTTCTATATTAGTGTTCCTCAACAAGACATAACATTATTTAAAATCTTTACAAATGCCATACTTATCCCAGATGAAGCATTATATAATGTAGCAGGCCCAGGGTGGATAATACAACAAATAATAAAATCAAGTCTTTGGAGATTAAATGTTTGTGAAAATTATGTTTTAATTGATTCTGATTCTTACTTTATTAAACCTTTTAAAGTAAGTGATTTTATGTATAATGAAGATGTTCCTTATACTGTTATGCATGAACAAAAAGAATTATTTTCTTGGTCTGTATCTAGAACAAAAGAACTTGGATTTGATCCTAAAGACGGATTTATGCAAGATAGAAAAAAAATAATGGATTTATTTAGACGTGAAAGTCGATATTATGATTTTGGTCCTACTCCTTCAATATGGAATTGTAGTGTTTGGAAGACATTAGAGGAAGAATATTGTAAACCAAATAATTTAACATTTACTAATTTAATTGAATTCTCTCCTAGTGAACTTAGTTGGTATGGTGAATCATTATTAGCATTTAAAAGTATAGAAATATATCCAATAGAGCCTCTATTTAAAGTATTTCATTACCCTCAACAATATAATGAGTATAAACAACAAAACATAACAGAAGAAATGATTGCTCAAAATTATTTTGGAATTATATTACAATCAAATTGGAAATCACCTTTGAAATTTTAAATAAAATGATAGAAAAACTTAAATTAAACATTATCAATGTATATTCACAAATTCATACTCTAGTATCATATAATAATAACTCAAGTATATCATTTGATGGATCACAAAGACAAATTGAATTTTTCACAGCTTGGGATAGAATAACTCAATTTTATGAAAATAAAAAAATTGATAAACTTAAATTTTTAGAAGTAGGAGCATGGAAAGGACTTTGGGGATTAGCATTTACTGAGTTTTGTAAATTGTATAATATTAAAGGAGAATATACAACTATAACATTAATTGACCATGATCCAAATAATATTCCTTTATATAATACTATAAATTATAATAAATCACAAGGAATAAAATCTAATTTAATTGATATGAATACTTTTGATAAAAATGCTTTATCTGAAGTTAAAAAATATGGAGAGTCATTTAATATAGTTTTTATTGACGCAGGACATAAATACCATGAGGCTATTAATGATATTAATAAATTTAGTAGTTTAGCAACTGATTTGTTATTATTTCATGATATTAGACCTATAACAGCTACAAACGATTGCGGAGTATATCAAGCAATCCAAGACTCTAATATTAAATTAGATGAAGAAATATCTACCTCAAATGCAGAAATGGGTATTGGAATTAAATATATTAAATAATAAAGAATATATTATTTTTAAAAATTATGAAAATAGTATCTTTAATACCAAGTTATAATCCTCATAACGAGTTTGTAAAAACTGTTATAAATGAACTAAATAAGTTCTCTAGTACAATTTTATTTACAATAGAACCTCATACTTTACCAGCATATAAAACTATTTTATTTGATAAAAGTGTAGGTAGAGAATTGGTTTATAAATGTAAAGAATGGGTTTACAATAATATAAATCAAGATTGGGATTATATATTATACAATGAAGATGATATTTTAATTTCTGAGTCATCATTTAAAAACGTTTTAGAACTCTATCAAACATTGCCTAGTCCTTTTATACCAGGTTTTATTAGATATGAATATGATGATAGAGACAATACTAAAAGATATTTTGATATGAACCCAGTTCATGGTATTCATAGAGGTCAAGAAGGAACAATAAAACAAAAATTTGAAGATTATCAAGTATGGGAACCATGGAATTTACATAGTGGTAATTGGTTATTTAGTAAACGCGATATTAAAAACATGATTGAAAACAAAGTATGGGAAATATACTTTAAACAATATGGTTTTCAATATGGAAATTGTGATCAATTAGAAAGTGCTGCTTCTGTTCCTTATTTATTTTATACCAAAGTATATCCTTATGATATAGAAAAAGTAGAATGTTTACATTTGCCTAAAAAATACATTTATTTTTCTGTAAATCCAACAAAACAAGATTTACTATGAAGATAGCTATTACAGGAAAAACAGGCATATTAAGCCAAGAATTACAAAAATTAGAATCTAATATTATAATTTTAGATAGTTACAAATATAATATTACAGATCCTTTACTCTCAAAAAAACTACTAGAAATAAACCCGGATATTATTATACATGCTGGAGCTATAACTAATTCTATTACAGTCAAAAACAATCCCACCCAGGCCATAAATACTAATATAATAGGTACAGCAAATATATCTAATTTTTGTATTCATCAAAATAAAAGACTAATCTACATCAGCACAGATTACATATATCCTGGTGAAATAGGAAATTATAAAGAAACAGATGCTATTTTGCCTTATAATGAATACGCTTGGACTAAATTAGGAGGAGAATGTAGTGTGAAATTGGTTCCTAATCATTTAATTATTAGAACAAGTTTTGGTCCAAGTAAATTTCCTTATGAAGGAGCTTGGATTAACCAATTAGTAAGTAAAGATTATGTAGATATTATAGCTCCTAAAATTTTTCAAGTAGTTAAATCAAACTTGATAGGTGTATTAAATATAGGAACAGGACCAAAAAGCTTATATGAGTATGCTCAAAAAAGAAATAATATAAAACCTATATCAAAATCAGACAATAAAAATTTTACATTAAATATAGATAAATATGAACAATTATTTCCAAATTAAAGAATGCCCAATAACTGGCCATGATGAGCAAATAAAATATTTTGATTTGGGAAATATTCCCTTAGTAAATAATCTATGTGATACAAAAGAAGAAGCGTTAAATGCTCAAAAATTTCCTTTAAACATTAACTACTACCCAGCTTCAGGAGAATCATCATTGAGTATAGCTATAGATGGAAAATTATTATTTTCTCATTATTTATTTAAATCTGAGATAAATAAACCATATTATGAACATTGTCAAAAAATGTTTAAATATGCTCAAGAATATATTAAGATAAAAAATGGAACTAAAATAATTGATATTGGAGGAAATGATGGTTCATTACTTGATGCTTTTAGAAGTATTAGTGATAAAAAACTTGAATTATTAAATATAGATCCTTCTAAAAATTTATCTGAATTATGTAAAGAAAAAAACATTCCTTTTTTAACTGAGTTTTTTTCATATGACATAGCTAAAACTTTAGAAAAAGTTGATATAATTACTTCTACAAATGTATTTCAACATTTGTTTGATATAAATTCATTTGCTAAAGGGATTGAATATTTGTTAAATAAAGATGGAATTTGGATTTTAGAATTTCCATATTGGATTCATGATATGAAGACAAATCAATTTGATCAAATTTATCATGAGCATATGTTTTATCACTCTGTTACACCTATGAAAATGATGATGGAAAAACACGATATGAAAATTATTAATGTTACTAAACAAAATATTCATGGTGGTACTTTACGACTTATTATAGCTAAAAAAGACTCTAAATTTACTCCTGATATTACTGTTGAAGCTTATTTACAATTAGAAAAAAACTATGGTTTAGAGTATCATCTTAGTTGGGGTAAGAAAATTGAAGAACATATATCTAAATCCTTAGTCTTTATTAAACATATTAAAGAGCAAGGCAAAACAATATATGGATTTGGAGCAGCCGCTAAGGGATGTATCTACCTAAATGCTATGTGTTTAGATTATCAAGATATTAATTATGTAATAGATGATACTGATATCAAGCAAGGAAAATTTATACCAGGTACAGGTATCCAGGTAGTGAGTAGAGATATTTTAAAAGAAAAACAACCAGATTATATTTTGATATTAGCCCATAATTTTAAAGATTATATAATTGAGTCTCTAAATTTGGAATATAAAGGAAAATTCATTATATTAATCCCAGAAATTAAAGAGATATGAATAAAAGTTTAGTAGCCATTCTTCATTTTAATAGTACTAAATATACAGATACTTTATATGAAATGTTAAAACCCTATGAGGGAAGTGATTATGAATTAGTAGTAATTGATAACGGATCAGAACTAGGTAAAACATCTAAATATACTACATTTAAATTAGAACAAAATGTTTATTATGGGGGAGGATTAGATGTAACAATGGATTATTTTTTAGATAATCACCAATATGACTCAATGATATTACTTAACTCAGATTTAATTATCCATGGTTATAATTTTATTAAATCATTACGTGAAGAATTATTTGCCGAAGAAAATTTAGTGGTAGTTTCTGGATGTGTATTACAACCTGAAAAAAATCAATGCCATTGGAAAGCTATTCACAATTGGGGTAGTAAAACAATTCGTTATGTTCCTTGGGTAGATTATCAATGTTCTTTATTAAAAAGAAAATTTGTAGAAGAAATAAAAGGATTTGGATCAAGGTTTGGTTGGGTGCAAGATGTTATGACAGGCATAGTTTGTGAAAAAAAAGAATGGAAAATTGGAGTATGTGATTGGTTACCTGTGATTCATTTTGGAAATGGCTCAGTTAAAGAAAATTCACATGACCCAATTGTGTCAAAATATAATCAGTTAGCTGAACAAGAAATGTTCCAGTATTTTCAAGAAAAAGGATTATGGAATGAATTTATAAATCAAAGGCAAAAAGCAGAATCTTACACTAATTATAAAAGTAAAAACAATGAGATATGATATCTTTCAATTAACTAATCTTATTAAAGATAAAAATTTTACCCCTACTTCATTTATTGAAATTGGAAGTAGAGACGGACATGACACCGCATATATATGCCAATTTTGGAATTTAATTCCTTCAAATTGTTATATTATAGAGGCTCACCCAACATGCTTCCATAATATTATATCTCAATATCCCCAATATCAAACTCTTAATATAGCGGCATCTAATAAAACTAAACCTGTCTTATTTAATGCTGGGATATTTGGAAAAGAAGAAAATGTTGGAGTATCCTCTATCCTAAATAGAACTTACTCTCCATTTATTTCAGAAAAAATAGAAATTGATGGATGGAGAATGGAGGAAGTGATGGATCAACTTCAAATTGAAAAATTTGATTTTATGAAAATTGATGTTGAAGGATTAGGTTTACAAGTATTAGAAGGATTTGGAGAAAAAATTAAAAATACAAAATATATTCAAATAGAATTAGAAATTCAACAAGTATGGGAAGGTCAATCTTATTATAATGATGTTGTTTTTTATTTAAATAGTTTAGGATTCAAAATTCTAGATGAAGTAAATTTGGATGGTGTACAAAAAGATGTTATCTTTAAAAATAAAAATATATGATCTCATTTATAATACCAAGTTATAATAATCTTAAACATTTAAAAAATGTTTATACTAGTATTCAAAAACATGCTCCTCTAGCAGAAATAATTCTATTAGATGATGGATCTATAGATAATACATGGGATTGGATCCAACAACAAAATTGCATTAAATATAGAAGTGAAACCAGAGTAGGTCATACTATTTTATATGATAAAGGAATAGAATTAGCGACAAATGAAATTGTAGGTATACTTCACGCAGATATGATTCTAGGACCAAACTATGTGGAAAATATCTTAAAACACCTAACACTTGGAAAAGTAGTTTGTGGAACTAGAGTTGAACCTCCACTCCACCCTGCCGCTCAAGAAAAAATAATTATGGATTTTGGTTTAGATTTTGATACTTTAAATATACCTGCTTTTGAAGAATTTTGTTTACATAAACAAAAAGAATATAAAGATCAAATCACTAAAGGTATGTTTGCCCCTTGGTGTTTATATAAGAAAGATTTCCAAGCTATTGGAGGCCATGATACTCTATTTGCCCCATTTCCATGCGAAGACTCAGACATTTTTAATAGATGGATTTTAAATGGCTACGAAATGATCCAATCTAGAGACGCTTTTGTATATCATCTTACTTGTAGGGGACATAGATGGACAGAAGGTATAAAAAATGACACCCCAGAATTTTTATATTATCAAAATCGTGCTATACGAAATTTTATAAGAAAGTGGGGTAGCAGTATTAAAAATGATGAATTCCAACATCCTATTATTTCTCATAAATATGATATAGGTTTTATAGTTAAAAATTGTAACCAACAATTATTAGAAGCACTTGAACCTTGGTGTTCAACTATATATGTTGATTGTAATTATGATTCTTATATAGCTAAAGAACAACTGAACACTAAATTTGATTTACAAGAACGTATTAAACCTTATCATAATGAAAAGCAAAATTATATATTAGTTGAATTTGATGCTTTTAAATTTACACAACAGTCATTTAATATTATTCAAAATTTAGCTGATATTATATCCGAATCAGGAGAAGTAGGTACTTTTGAATTAGATTGTTTTAAAGTAGATATCATTAATTTAACTTCTTTTGAGAAAGACTTAATTAAGAATTTGGCTAACTAAATTCCTTAACCTATATTTATAAAGAAATAAAAGATATGTTAGAGTCAATAAAAATATATTATTATTATTCAATAAATGACTCTAAAAGAGAGCCACTTGATAAAGTATTAGCAACAGATGAAGGTATAGCATTAAGTTATTTTGCTAAACGTAAAAAAATGAGTAAAGAAGTTTTCAAAACGTTATATAAAGTAGACATATATGTCCAAACTGAACCTAAATAATTTTGGTAAAAAACTTAAATTTAGTAAAAGACCTGATAATAAAAAGGTTATAACTGAGAAAGAGTTATTTATAGAGACAATGGATTTATTCTATGATGTTTGGAATAGATCAAATAGAGTTTATGATAGTTATAAAGTTAATTTACTTGAATATGAGGAACCATTTTTTCGTATAATTGAAAATTGTTTTTTTCTTAAATATGAACCTTGGAAAGCAGAAATTATATTTTGGTATGTATTTGCTAGAGAGGATGAAAACGGAGAAATATCACCTCTACTACTTATTATTGAAGGAAAAGAAGAAGAAGTAATAGTTAAAACTGCTTCTGACTTATGGGAATTATTTAAAAGAATAGATAACGAAGAAAATAAAAATAATAATAATAAAACAAAATAAAGGTTATGAGAAAATGTAATGTATGTGGAGAAGAAATCCACCCCAAACGACTAGAAATTTTACCTAATACTTTTAGCTGTGTTAATTGTTCTACAACAGGTAAAAAAGCAGGTGTGACTATGGTTATAGGAGAAGGTGATCACACCTATAATGATCTTGTGATTATGGATAGGGAAGATTTTATTAAATACCAAGAACTAGAACATAGGTTATATGGTAAAAGAAAAGATGAAATCACTCACCCAGATGAAGAAGAAGTTCTTGAAGAAGAAGAAACTGAAAAGGATGAACTTGAGGGTATTGATGAAATAAAGGATCTTGATATTGAGGATCTGAAAGATGAAGATTAATGTCTAAACCAAAACCACTTACAAAAGAACAAATACAGTTAGCGATGCGGCATACCTTATCTAATAAGGCAGCCGCTCGTTATCTTAACGTATCCTACATTCATTATAAAATGTGGGCTAAACGTTATCATGAATTTGAGGGTGGTAGATCATTATTTGAAGCTCATAAAAATCAAGCTGGTAAAGGTGTTCCTAAATTCTTCGCTGGAACAGCAAATAAACAATCACAATGGAATGTTTTAGATATTATTGAAGGTAGAATAGCTGCTACTCATTTTAAACCTGAGGAAATCAAAAAGAAAATGATTGAGGGAGGTTATTTAAAAGAGGAATGTGCTGTGTGTGGCTTTCATGAGCGTAGAGTAAGTGATTATAAAATACCTCTTATTCTAAACTTTAAAGATAATAATTCAAATCATTATAATTTAGGTAATATAAGATTTTTATGTTACAACTGTTATTATTTAAATGTTGGAGAAATATTTAACCAACAAGATTTAACACAGTTAGAAACTCATGAACCTAAATACGGCACTAGTGAAGCAGTTGATTTTCAGTTAGATGATTATCAAAAACAAAGACTAGCAGAATTAGGATTGTATGAACCACCTAAACCAGAGAATGATGGCTCTGAGTTTATTTCAAGACTTTAAAATATTTATAATTGATGGCTAAGAATAAAAACCATGATAAATTGGTGAAGGACTATAATAAAAAAAAGTCTGAGCATCTTGATAA
>Ga0315906_10003064_pt1 | contig 22461 bp, 19 predicted proteins | sample LakEriMetagenome_4_FD_203526 | JGI IMG/M metagenome (GOLD analysis project Ga0315906, IMG submission 203526) | Freshwater fungal communities from buoy surface, Lake Erie, Ohio, United States - Buoy 2 MA122 | ecosystem: Environmental > Aquatic > Freshwater > Lake > Lake biofilm | place: USA...
CCCGGCGGTAGAGCCGGTTGCGGCGTGAGCCCTGCGCGCGGACCTCCACTACCTCATGCAGGCCTGCAACAGCGAGCCGCTGTTCGATTTCCGCCGCGTGGGTGAGCCCTGTTTCTCCCTCGATCTCGATCAGCAGCGATTTCACCGCCGGCAGGGTTTTTTCCGCACCACGCACGATGTCCACTTCAATCCCGTCCACATCGATCTTGATGTGATCCGGCGCGGGCAGGCTGAAAAGTTCGCGGAAATCATCCACGGAGCAGGCCGGAATGGCCTGTTCGAACACGGCTTCGAAGGCGCCGAAGGTGTTGCGCGCCTCACCGAGCGCATTGCTGCCGTGGCCTGCATCCGTATGACGCATGTGCAGGTGGGCTAGCCGCCGCTCCCCCTGACCCAGGGCGACGCAGAACGGACTCACGAATCTGCCGAGGCCGTTCAGCGCCACATGCTCGACCAGCAGGCCAAAATTGAAGCCGGACGGTTCGAAGGCCAGTACAGGGTTCCGCCCGCCGAGCCCCGAGTAGAGGGAATAAAGCCCGACGTTGGCGCCAACGTCCCACAAGGTTTCCCCGGGCGCAAAGCTGTCTATCCAGGCCAGGGTCTCGGGCTCATCCGTATGGAAACGGGACACCGCACTGGCGACGAAGGATCCACGCAACTGCTTGAACAGCAGCGTGCCACGCCCGGTCTCCACCTCCGCCAGATCCAGGCGCTCGAGATTTTCGATGACACGGGCATAGACCCTGCGCTGCTGACGATGGCTGAGCGGGGTGGCGAGGCCACGGACCACGGCGGTCAGAAAACGGGCGATGGAGCGACTCATGGTTGCGGACTATATCCCGTTTTCCTACAAGGAGAATATCCGGACGTGAAGCCCGCCTATCCCCATCGCCGTACGGGGTGGCACAATGCACCCTCTTTTCCAAACACAACAGATGGAGGCCCACGTGACGATCAAAGCCGGCGACAAGATGCCCACGGGCAGTTTCGGAATCATGACCGACAAGGGACCGGGTCAGCTGACCTCCGCCGAACTCTTCGACGGCAAGAAAGTGGTGCTGTTTTCCGTGCCCGGCGCCTTCACGCCCACCTGCTCGGCGAAGCACCTGCCGGGCTTCATCGAACATGCTGACAAGCTCAAGGCCAAAGGGGTGGATACCATCGCCTGCCTCGCCGTGAACGACGTCTTCGTGATGGGCGCCTGGGGCAAACATGCCGGGGCCGAAGGCAAGATCACCATGCTGGCTGATGGCAACTGCACCTTTACCAAGGCCTTGGGCCTGGAACTCGATGCCTCCGGCTTCGGCATGGGCCAGCGCGGCCAACGTTTCGCCCTGGTGGTGGACAACGGCGTCGCCAGCCACGTGTTTGTCGAAGCGCCTGGTGAATTCAAGGTCAGCGCGGCCGAGCACATCCTGGCCAATCTCTGAGTCTGCAAAGCTGGCTGGCGGTGAGCCTCGAGTTCATCGCCAGTCGGACTGCCGGTGCTTGTGTACGGCGCGATGCCCCTGCCTTGCGCGAGGCCGACATCCCGCTGCTGATGCTGGAGTGAATTGCCGTGAGTGACGCTCTCCTGCCTGGCCAGAACGGTTTCGACGCCGAAGCCTTCAGGCGCGAAGCCCATGCTTTTCTCGACTGGATTGCGTCCTACCTCTCACGTGTGGAACAGTTTCCGGTGCGCTCCCGCGTCGCCCCCGGGGCACTGCGATCAGCCTTGCCTGCCATGGCTCCAGAGCACCCTGAGCCCGTCCCGTCCCTGATTGAGGATCTGGAAAAGCTCATCCTGCCGGGGATCACGCATTGGCAGTCGCCCAACTTCTTTGCCTACTTTCCGGCCAACACTTCCACGCCGTCCCTGATGGGCGACCTTGTGTCCTCTGCGCTCGGTGTGCAGGGCATGCTCTGGATCACAAGCCCGGCGTGCACCGAGCTCGAGACACACATGCTCGACTGGCTCGCCGGTCTGTGTGGACTGCCGGACCGATTCCTGTCCTCGGGGGCAGGCGGGGGTGTGCTGCAGGATTCCGCCTCCAGTGCCGTACTTTGCGCCCTGCTGGCCGCCCGCGAACGCGCCACGGGTGGAGTCTCCAATGAAGAGGGCTGCCGCGGTGATCTGGTGGTCTATGGCTCCACGCAGACCCATTCCTCGCTGGACAAGGCGGTGATGGTGGCGGGACTCGGTCGACGCCAGTTGCGAAAAATTGCCGTCGATGCGGAATTCGCGATGTCTCCCGCGGCACTCAGGGCGCAGATCGCCGCCGACCGTGCCGCCGGCCTGACTCCCTGCATGGTCTGCGTGACGCTGGGCACCACTTCCACCCTCGCTTTCGATCCCCTGCCTGAACTGGGAACGATCTGTCGCGAGGAAGGTGTCTGGCTGCATGTCGATGCGGCGCTCGCGGGCAGTGCCGCGGTCTGCCCCGAATATCAGCCTTTGCTCACAGGTCTCGAACTCGCCGACAGCTACTGCTTCAATCCTCACAAGTGGCTGCTGACCAATTTTGATTGCAGCTGCCTCTATGTGGCTGATCGCAGTGCGCTCATTGGCGCGCTCAGCATCACGCCGGAGTATCTGCGCAACAGCATCAGCGACACTGGCGCGGCGCTCGATTATCGCGACTGGCAAATCCCGCTGGGGCGCCGCTTCAGGGCTCTCAAGCTCTGGTTCGTGCTGCGTCGCGAGGGTGCGGAGGGATTGCGCCGCTACATCCGCCGGCACGTTGCGCTCACGGAACGTTTTGCCAGCCATCTCGCGGCGGATGCACGTTTCGAGATCATGGCTCCACCGCGCCTCAATCTCGTCTGCTTTCGACTGCGCGACAGCAATCAAATCAATGCCGCGCTACTCGAGGCACTCAATGCCAGCGGCCGGCTCTACCTTTCCCACACCATGCTCGACGGGCATTACGTCTTGCGTTTCTGCGTGGGCCAGCCGCAGACCGCGGCCCGGCATATCGACGACGCGTGGGCGCTCATTGCCGAGACCGCGTGCGCTCTCGCATCGTGAATCGCCGACACCTCGGCTTCCTGCCATTACTGATCGGTGCGTGGTGCGTGGAATTGCCCGCAGCGGACGACCCGTGGTTGACATTGCGCGTCCGGCTCGCCGCCGGTGACACCGGAATCGATTTCAGGGCCTTGCGGCTGGCCTTCGCTGCCAGCGGGGAATACAAGGTCGATACGCCCGCGCTCCGCGAGTGGCAACGCAAGGTCGGGGAAGCCCTGACCGCCGCGGATTTCGCGGCCGCCGACGAGGCGGCCACGGCATGGTTGGCCCTCGAGTATGTGAATCCGTTTGCGCATCTCGGGGCAGCGCGGGCGCAGGAGGGGCTGGGAAAGCCCGCGCAGGCCGCTTTTCATCGCAAGGTGGCCGAGGGTCTGCTGGATTCGATCTGCCAGCGGGGCGAAGGGCAGACCCTGGACGCACCCTGCGCGGCCATCTCGGTTGCGGAAATCCATGCCTATCTTGCACGCCGGCGTCTGGAGCCCGGCGCCAGTCATGAGGCCGAATGCGCGGCTGGCGCGCCGTGCCTCGTGTTCGAGGTACGTGAGCAGGATACGGGGAACTTGCTCGATCTCCATTTCGACATCTCGCGACCCCTGGCCGCACGGCGCTGAACGAGGGTCCCTGATACTTCGAGCGGGTGGCGGTATCTCAGCAGCAGCGCCGCACTCCGTTCCAGCGGCGCGCCGTTTCGGTGGCAAAGAATTCGGCACGGCTCAGCGGCGCTGCGTCCTCTGCGGCGTGGTTTGCACGCCAATGCGCGAGGTAGCTTGCATAGGCGGTGTCACCGTTGAGCAAGCGCAGGACTTCCCGCAGGGTGCGCCCCAGCCGCACCAGCCAGTGAGCCGGGCGCGCCTGCTCACACGCTGGCATGGGCGCTTCTCACATACGGGGCTTCCGAGCTCGGTGCCACGACCGCCCCGCGCCAGTGGCGCAGGCAGACGCGAACCATGTCGATGACCAGTATCCAGGCGAGGCACATCAGGACCAGGGTCAGTCCCGCATTCAGCCTGTCGTTGAAGATCAGGCGCGGCGCTTGCGCCGCGAGGTCGGGCGGCAGCGCTTGCGCTGCCAGCTTGTCTGTCAGATCCCTGGCGTGGGCCAGGAAGCCTATCCTCGGCGTTGGATTGAACAGTTTCTGGAACGCGGCCGTGGTCGTCACGATCAGCAGCCAGCACAGCGGCAGTGCGGTCACCCACACATGCCGGGACTTGCCTGACTTCACCAGGATGGTGGTGACCACGCACAACGCAATCGCGGCCAGCATCTGGTTGGCGATACCGAACAGCGGCCACATGCTGTTGATACCGCCCAGAGGATCAATCGTGCCCATGTAGAGCAGATAACCCCAGGCTGCCACCACCAGTGCACTGGTGAGCAGCACACTGGGATACCAGCTGGTACGGCCCAGGGCGGGCACCGCGTTACCGAGGAAATCCTGCAGCACGAAGCGCGCAACCCGGGTGCCTGCATCAAGAGTGGTCAGGATGAAGAGCGCCTCGAACATGATGGCAAAGTGGTACCAGAGCGAGAGCAGTTCGCGGCTGGAGACCATCGAGAAGATGTGCGCCATGCCTACCGCGAGCGAAGGGGCTCCCCCTGTGCGCGCAAACAGCGTGACTTCACCCATCTCACGGGCCAGCAGCTCCATCTGTTCCACTGTCACCGGGAAACCCCAGCTGCTGATGGTGGCGACCGCCTGCGCCGCCTCCGCGCCCACCACTCCGGCGGGGCTGTTGATGGCGAAGTAGACGCCGGGCTCGAGCACCGTGGCCGCGATCATGGCCATCACCGCCACGAACGACTCCATCATCATTGCGCCATAACCAATCATGCGGGCATCGGTCTCGTTCATCAGCAGCTTCGGCGTGGTGCCCGAGGAAATCAGTGCATGGAAGCCCGAGATGGCGCCGCAAGCGATGGTGATGAATACGAAAGGAAAGAGCTTGCCGGAGAAGATAGGGCCCGTGCCATCTATGAACTGCGTCACCGCTGGCATGTGGATTTCGGGGCGCAGCAGCAGGATGGCGACCGCCAATGCCGCAATGGTGCCGACCTTCATGAAGGTGGAGAGATAGTCGCGGGGTGCGAGCAGCATCCAGACTGGCAACACCGCCGCCATGAAACCATAGGCGATGATCATGAGCGCGAGGGTGGGCGCGTCGTAGTCGAACCAGACCCGCAGGCTCGGGATGCCATCTATCCAGCCGCCACCCGCCACCGACAGCAACAGCAAGGCGATACCAATGACCGTGGCTTCCAGCACCTGGCCCGGACGCAGCACCCGCATCCAGAAGCCCATGAAGAACGCGATGGGAATGGTTGCCGCCACGGTGAAGGTCGCCCAGGGGCTGTGCTTCATGGCGTTGACGACCACGAGCCCCAGCACGGCGATGAGGATGAGGCTGATCATCACCACGCCAAGCATGGCAGCCAGACCGCCCAAGGGCCCCAGCTCATCCCGTGCCATCTGGCCGAGGGAGCGGCCGTTGCGGCGCAGGGAGCAGAACAGAACGATGAAATCCTGCACGCAGCCACCGAGCACGCCACCCAGCAGGATCCACAGGGTGCCTGGCAGGTAGCCGAATTGGGCGGCGAGGGTCGGGCCGATCAGCGGACCCGGACCCGCAATGGCGGCAAAATGATGGCCAAAGACCACCCAGCGGTTCGTGGGCACGAAATCGCGACCATCAGCGAGGCGCTCGGCCGGTGTGGCGCGTGTCCCATCCAGATGCAGGATGCGCGTGGCGATGAACAGGCTGTAGAAGCGGTAGCCGATGGCGTAGATGCAGGCCGCAGCGACGATGAACCAGAAGCTGTTGATGGTTTCGCCGCGATGCAGGGCGATTCCGCCAAAGGCGGCGGCGCCCAGCACGGAGATTGCCGTCCAGAGCAGGATGCTCGCGGGCGAATGGCGCGGGCGGTTCACGGGGGGCTGCTGGGACATGCCGTACTCCGAGGCGATGGCAGGTGAACTGCGTTTGGGATGAAAGGCGTCGCATTCTAGCATCGCCCCGGATTGCAAGCGTTGAGGGACCCCCCTGCCTTCTGGTAGTTTGCGTTCGCGAACCGGGCCCTGCCCGCACCGCGGTGGGGCCTGCGCCGGCACCACCACTCCCAGTCCAGTTCCAACACCAGGGCACCGCATGACCCGCTTCGTATTCACCACCGGTGGCGTGGTTTCCTCGCTTGGCAAGGGCATTGCGTCCGCGTCGCTCGGCGCCATCCTGGAGGCCCGTGGCTTCAAGGTGGCGATGATCAAGCTCGACCCCTACATCAACGTCGACCCGGGCACCATGAGCCCCTTCCAGCACGGTGAAGTCTTTGTCACCGAAGACGGTGCAGAGACCGATCTGGATCTCGGGCACTACGAACGTTTCGTGCGCTGTCGCACCAGCGCAAACAGCAACTACACCACCGGGCGCATCTACGAGCGGGTGATTCGCAAGGAGCGCCGCGGCGAGTACCTCGGGGCCACGGTGCAGGTCATCCCGCACATCACCGATGAGATCAAGGCTTGCATCCGCCAGGGCGCGGGCGATGCCGAAATCGCCATGGTGGAGATTGGTGGCACGGTGGGTGACATTGAATCGCTCCCCTTCCTCGAAGCCATCCGTCAGATGCGTATCGAGCTCGGGGCCCGCAATACGCTCTTCATACATCTCACCCTAGTGCCGTTCATCGGTTCGGCAGGCGAGATGAAGACCAAGCCGACCCAGCATTCGGTGAAGGAGCTGCGCTCCATCGGCATCCAGCCGGATATTCTCCTGTGCCGAGCGGATCGTCCCCTGCCGGCTTCAGAGCGGCGCAAGATCGCGCTGTTCACGAATGTGGAGGAGAAGGCTGTCATCTCCGCCATTGATGCGACCTCCATCTACAAGATCCCGATGATGCTGCACGCCGAGGGACTGGACGACATCGTGGTCGACAAGCTGGGTTTGAGCGCGCCGCCGGCGGACCTTCACGAATGGGAAGCGGTGGTCGAGGCGCAGGAGCATCCCGAACATGAAGTGAACATCGCCATGGTGGGCAAATACGTCCACCTGACGGAATCCTACAAATCCTTGAGCGAGGCCCTGATCCACGCCGGTGTGCACACCCGCACGCGCGTCAATATCCGCTATATCGACGCGGAGATTCTGGAGCGGGAAGGTACGGATGTGTTGGTGGGCATGGATGCGGTGCTGGTTGCTCCCGGGTTCGGTGAACGTGGTATCGAAGGCAAGATTCTCAGCGCCCGCTTCGCACGCGAACAGAAAGTGCCATACCTCGGCATTTGTCTCGGCATGCAGGTGGCGGTCATTGAATTCGCCCGTCACTGCGCCCGCCTCGAGGGGGCGCACAGCACGGAATTCAATCGCGCCACACCGCACCCCGTGATCGCACTCATCACCGAGTGGAAAGCGGCAGACGGCACCACGCAGCGCCGCTCCGAGGAAGTCGACAAGGGCGGGACGATGCGTCTCGGTGGCCAGCAGTGCAAACTTGCCGCCGACAGTCTGGTGGCCCGCGCCTATGATGCAGAGACCATCGTTGAACGTCACCGCCATCGCTACGAGTTCAACAACACCTACATGATGGAACTGGAGGCGGCGGGCATGCGCATCGCCGGCCGCTCCATGGATGGAAACCTGGTGGAGATCATCGAAATCCCCGGCCATCCCTGGTTCGTGGGCTGCCAGTTCCATCCGGAATTCACTTCCACGCCGCGCGACGGACATCCTTTGTTCACGGCCTATGTCCGGGCGGCGCTGGCCTACCAGCAACACAAGGGAAAGTGACTCCGCATGCGGCTGTGTGATTTCGAGATCGGAGGCGACAAGCCGTTTTTCCTTATTGCCGGTCCCTGCGTCATCGAATCCGCGCAGCTTTGCCTGGACACGGCGGGAACCTTGGCCGAGATGACGCGGGAACTCGGCATACCTTTTATCTTCAAGTCCTCCTTCGACAAGGCCAACCGCACCTCCCATGAGAGCTTCCGCGGGCCCGGGCTCGAGGCGGGGCTCGCGATTCTTGAAAAAGTGCGTCGCGAGATTGGCGTGCCCGTGCTGACCGATGTGCATGAGGATTCACCGCTCGCCGAGATAGCCTCGGTGGTGGATGTGCTGCAGACCCCTGCCTTCCTCTGCCGCCAGACCAATTTCATCCAGGCAGTTGCTCGTCAGGGCAAGCCGGTCAATATCAAGAAGGCCCAGTTTCTCGCGCCTTGGGACATGACCCACGTGGTGGCCAAGGCCCGTGCGGCAGGCAACGAGCAGATCATGGTGTGTGAGCGGGGGGCGTCGTTCGGTTACAACTATCTGGTCTCGGACATGCGCTCGCTGGTGGTGATGCGGGCTGCGGCGCCTGTGGTCTTTGATGCAACACACTCGGTACAGATGCCGGGCGGGCAGGGTGCAAGCTCCGGTGGCCAGCGCGAATTTGTCCCTACCCTGGCGCGCGCCGCCACTGCTGTCGGCATCGCGGGCCTCTTCATGGAGACCCATCCGGATCCCGACCGGGCCCTGAGCGATGGCCCCAATGCCTGGCCGCTCGCGCGCATGCGTGAATTGCTGGAGATCCTCCAGAGTCTGGACCAGACCGTCAAAAAAGCGGGCGTGATGCAGTCCTGAACATCGCGTGCGGATAAACAGTCCCCTGTCGCGCCGGCGCTCGCAGTGGCGGCGAGTCCCAGCATTGAGGAGTTCCGATGTCTGAAATACAGAAAATCCAGGCCATTGAAGTCATGGATTCCCGTGGCAATCCGACCGTGCGTGCCGAGGTGTGGACGCGCGGTGGCGCCCGCGGCTCTGCACAGGTGCCGTCCGGAGCTTCCACCGGTGAGCGGGAGGCCCTCGAACTGCGCGACGGTGACAAGTCGCGCTATCTCGGCAAAGGCGTACTCACGGCAGTGCGGCATGTGAATGAACTGATCGCCCCTGCGATGCTGGGGCGCGAGGTTTCCGATCAGGCAGGCCTCGACCGCGCAATGATTGACCTCGATGGTACCGAGAACAAGGCGCGACTGGGGGCGAATGCCACCCTTGCTGTGTCGATGGCAGCAGCCCATGCGGCAGCGGCCGAAGCGGGCTTGCCGCTTTACGCCAGCCTCAAGCAGGCTGAGCGCTACACCATGCCGGTACCGATGATGAACATCATCAACGGGGGCGCGCACGCCAGCAACAATGTGGATTTCCAGGAATTCATGATCCTGCCGGTAGGCGCACCCAATTTTGCGGAGGCCCTGCGCTACGGGGCGGAAGTCTTTCATGCGCTCAAGGCGGTCCTGCATCAACGCGGCGCGAGTACTGCGGTGGGTGATGAGGGCGGGTTTGCGCCTGATCTGCCCTCCAACCAGGCCGCGCTTGATCTGATCGCCGATGCGATCACCCGGGCGGGATTCAAGCTCGGCAATGAGATCGTGCTGGGGCTCGATGTGGCGAGCTCGGAGTTCTACAAGAATGGCCACTATCACTTGGCCTCCGAACAGCGCACTCTCGACAGCCAGCAGATGGCCGACATGCTTGCCGAGTGGACGCGCGATTACCCGATCGTGACCATTGAAGACGGCATGGACCAGAATGACTGGGCGGGCTGGCGCATCCTCACCGCAGCCATCGGTCGCAAGGTGCAGCTGGTCGGGGATGATCTCTTCGTCACCAACACCCGCATCCTGCAGAAGGGCATCGACGAAGGTATCGCCAATTCCATCCTCATCAAGGTCAACCAGATCGGCACGCTAACGGAAACTTTCGAAGCGATCGAACTCGCCCAGCGCTCAGGCTACACCGCGGTAGTCTCGCATCGTTCCGGCGAGACCGAGGACACCACTATTGCCGATATTGCCGTGGCACGTGGCACGGGCCAGATCAAGACCGGTTCCCTGTCGCGCTCCGATCGCATTGCCAAATACAACCGCCTGCTGGTGATCGAGCACGAACTGGGCTCGCGGGCTTCCTATCCCGGCCGTGATGCCTTCTACAACCTCAAGTAGCGCGAACATTGCATGTTGAGGGTCTTCGCCGGTCTGCTCTGTCTGCTCCTGCTGGGCCTTCAGGTCACCTGGTGGTTCGGCAAGGGCGGCCTGCGTGATGCGAGCGGGCTCGAAGCCCAGATTGAGACTCAGGAAAAGGAACTCGAAGCCCTGCGCCTGCGCAACGGCAAGCTTGCTGCCGAAGTGGTCAACCTCAAGGAGGGTCTGGAGGCCATCGAGGAAATCGCGCGCAGTGAGATGGGCATGGTCAGGGACGGTGAAACCTTCTATCAGATCATAGACCCTGCGCCTGATCTCGGGCCCCCGGCGCCGCCGGCCTCGGCACCGCCGGTGGCGCCGCAGTGAGCTCCGAAACGCATTCCGCACGCTGCTGGGCCGTGATTCCCGCCGCAGGCAAAGGCGCCCGCATGGGGGCGCCCTTGCCGAAGCAGTATCTGAGGCTGGGTGATCGCACGATTCTCGAACACACCTTGGAGCGTTTCCTGAAGCATCCACGCATCAGCGGGGTGACGGTGGCCATTGCGGCGGATGATGAGCTCTGGCCGGCGCTGGCGGCGAACCTGCCGCAGGTACAGCGGGTCGAGGGAGGCGCCGAGCGTTGCCACTCGGTCCTGAATGCACTGGCTGCGTTGCGCACGACGCTCGAGGATGACGACTGGGTGCTGGTGCATGACGCCGCCAGACCTTGCGTCCACGCCGATGACATTTCACACCTCATCATGACCCTTGAGGATGCCGACTGCGGTGGAATCCTTGGCACAGCGGTGCGGGACACGCTCAAGCGCTGCGCCGCCGATGGCACCATCGAGGAGACCGTTGATCGTGCGCGCGTCTGGCATGCACTGACGCCCCAGATGTTTCGTTATGGATGGTTGCATCGCGCGCTGTCCGGAGCACTGGCGAGCGGCACCTTGGTGACCGATGAGTCGCAGGCAATCGAACTCGCCGGCGGCGTCACGCGACTCGTCGAAGGTCGCGCGGACAATATCAAGATCACCCGCCCGGAAGATCTCGCGCTTGCCGCGTGTTTCCTGCGGGCCCAGGCAGAGGAGACATGACATGCGCGTAGGCCAGGGCGTCGATGCTCACAAGTTCAGGGACGGCGACCATGTGGTGCTCGGCGGTGTGCGCATTCCCTTCACGCGCGGCCTTGCCGCTCATTCGGATGGTGATGTGCTGCTGCATGCCATCTGCGATGCCCTGCTGGGTGCCGCCGCGCTGGGCGACATCGGCCGTCACTTCCCGGATTCCAGTGCCGAGTTCAAGGGCATAGACAGCCGTATCCTGTTGCGCAGGGTGGCGACCCTGCTCACCGAGGCAGGTTATGAAGTGATGAATGTCGACGCGACCGTCATCTGTGAGCAGCCACGCGTGTCGCCGCACGTGGCTCTGATGCGTACGCGCATAGCGGAAGATCTCGGCATCCCCGAGGGTCTGGTGAACCTCAAGGGCACCACCACGGAGAAGATGGGCTTCACTGGACGAGGGGAGGGCATCGCCGCCACGGCGATAGCGCTCATCAGGGCGCGAGAGGCCTGAGCCGGCGAATACCGTCGGGGTTTCAGGGCCCCGTCTGCAGGCACATCGACTCGATACGGGCATTGGACCCGATGGCCGTACCGTTGATGCCCTGCACCTGGGCGGCCGCCGTGGCACAGCGAGTGGCATCGTCAAATGTCACCTTGTCTATCACCAGATCATTGCCATTGGCCGTGACGGCGATGATCCACAGTATCCATTTCATGGCGCGTTGCTCCCGATCAGGAATGGGGGTGGCGTTTCAACAGGACGTACAGTGCGCCGGTGCCGCCATCGGCAGGCCGTGCGCTGATGAAGGCAGTGACTTCGCCAAGATGACTCAGCCAGAACGCCACGCGCGGCTTCAGCACAGGCGCGAGACCCGGCGAGCGATAGCCTTTGCCATGCACTACCCGCACGCATTTCCGGCCTTCCTCAACCCCGCGCCGAATGAAGTGTCCGAGGCGCTGCCGCGCTTCCTCCACCGTCTGTCCGTGCAGGTCGAGTGTGGCCTCGATCGCGAATTCACCGCGTCGCAGACGTCGCCACAGCGCAGGCTGCAAGCCCGGGCGGCGGAATTCCAGGTGATCGGCCTCACTCAGTTCTGCCTCCGAAGGCTCGACCAGTGACACACCTGACGTCGCGTTGACCCGCCGCCGGGGTGGCAATCTGGTCTTGCGTGGGGCGATCAAGGGCACCTCGTGCCTGAGCGGACGGACATCTGCAACGGCCGCGCGAAACAGGGCTTCTTCCTCCGGCGAAAGCGGCGGTGCGGGATTCTTGTGGGGCTGTGTTCTGCGCATGCTGGCGGAGACTCCGGGTGGCGCGGGGATGCCCCGCCCGACACTGCCGGAAATCTATCACGGCGACGCGGCGTGCGTGGTACCCTCCGCGGCGGCCGCCACTAGCCCATGCCGGGAGCCCTGTCGTTTTCATGTCTGCTCCGACCGATATCCTGACCAGCGAGTCGGCTCCGGCACGCAGCGCCATCACCGGACGCGCGCGCCCGCTTCGCCGGCCGGTACCGGTCCAAGAGGACGGTGCTTACCGCACGATGATCCTGACCTCGATCGCCGATATCGATGCCCAGCGTTGGGACAGACTCGTGGGTCCCGCAGCGATAACGCGCTCCCACGCCTATCTCAGTGCGGTGGAGGCTGCCGCAATCCCCGAATGCCGCTATTTCTATCCCGTGGTGTTCAATGCGCGGAACGAGATAGTGGCGCACGCCTGCGTGTACACCATCACTACCGACTTTGCCCAGCTGCTGCCGCAAGCCTTGCAGACAGTGGTGGGGTTCGCGAGACGCGCCTGGCCGAAACTGCTCAAGGCCCGCATCACGGAATGTGCGTCGCCACTCGTGGCCGGGCATTCTCTTTCGGTAGCGGCCGATACACCTGCCGCGCGTCTCATGGGCCGTCTGGCCGATGCCACGGCCGATATTGCCTGGGATGAAGGCAGCTCGCTGGTCGTGATCCGTGATTTTCTGCCCGATGAGGCGGAGATGGTGGAAGCCCTGCAAGGGCGAGGCTTCAATTGCGTGGCCAACATGCCGCTCGCGCGTATCACCGTGCGTTGGAAGAGCTACGACGAATATCTCGCCGCCATGAAGCCGCGTTACCGCAAGGATGTGGTGCGGCGCCTGCGCCGCGCGCGGGAACCTGACCTCATCGTGCGTCGGGTGGAACAGTTTGGCGATTCTGCGCAAACCTGGTTGAGGCAGATGCTGGTGGTGCAACAGGCTGGGTCGCGCTTCAAGCGAGAGGTGCTGACCGAGGAGTACTACCAGCAGATGGACAGTCGGCTGGGTCGTGACAGCTGGCTGTTGGTGGCTGAGAAGGATGGTCAGGCGGTGGCCCATGGCATGGTGATCACCGACCGCGACAACACGGTCGCCACTTTCTTCGGTCGCGAAGCCGGCAAGCCTGGACGGGAGTGGTTCCTGCTGGTGGACGAAGTGATTCGTGCCGGGATTGAGCGCGGGAGTCGTTACATCCACCTGGGGCTCGGCTCCTACGAGGCCAAGGCACTGGTGGGCGCCGAACGCCTGCCGCTCACCATTCTTTGCCGCAGCCGCTACCGGCTGGTCAACTGGCTGATGCGTCGCGTACCGGAGATTGTGAACCGCAGCGTGCGTCCTGCACCCGCAATCTTCAGGGACTGAGAATCTCGCCCCGGGTCGTGCTCCTGGCCTGCGCCAGATCCCACACGCCACCCAGCATGGCCACCATGAGCCGCAGACAGTAGAGCGAGGTTGCCAGCAGAGCGGCTTGCGACAGGCTCAGGCCGTGGAGCATGTACAGTGCACCCCCCGCCAGATCTCCAAGATGCAAACCCCCGATGTTGATCGGAACCACCTGCAGCAGGCCGCCGCACGCCACCACGCCGAGGAGGTCGATGAAAGCGATCTCCACCTGCCACATGCGTGCGAGATTCCAGACCGCCACGGCCAGCAGGGTCTGCATGCCGAGCGACCAGGCGAGCGCGACAACTGTACCGGTCAGATGTGTGCGCAGCGGACGCAGAATTTCCACCGCACGGCGACGCAGGCCGCGTGATGCGGTCAATGCCAGGAGTGGCAGCAGTGCCGCGGCAAGAATGACCGCTCCGAGCCACAGTCCATCGCCGGCCACCCGGCGCAGCATCCACGGTGCCGCCAGCACCGCCAGGGCCAGAGAGCCCAGCAGATGGTCCAGCACGATACCGCTCGCGATTCTGCGCCGGGACATCCTTGGCGCTGCAGCACTGCACAGCGCGAAGCGGGTGAGATCCCCGCCCACGGACAGCGGCACAAAGGTCTGGTAGAAGCTGGCGCTTGCGGTCAGGCGCAGTGCATGCAGGGGCGGGAGCTCGAGTGCGATGAGGCGCATCACAGTCCGAAAGCGGCCGGCATAGCAACAGAAAGCGGCTAGGGCCAGCAGCACGGAGCCAAGTACCGTCACTGCATTCGCGCGCGGGAGTTGCACGAGTTCGCCCTGCAGGCTGAAGAAAAGCAGCCCCAGGCCAATTGCCGCAAGGCCTGCGCGCACCAGCACGAGCCCACGCGTCATGCGCATGGTGGGCGGTGCCGGATCAGCAGGAACACGGCATCATCCGGGCTCAGGACACGAAGCGACGCGCATTCGCAAACAGGGCAAACCAGGGTGATTCCATCGACTGCCACCGTGGTGACAGCCATGAGAATTGCTTGGTAAGGAACACCCGTTCGGGGTGGGGCATGAGGATGGTGGCGCGTCCGTCGCTGGAAGTGACGCCGGTGATCCCCCCCGCCGAGCCGTTGGGGTTGTGGGGGTAGTAGCGCGCTTCTTGGCCCTTGTTGTTCACAAAGCGCACACAGACGCCGGAGGGTTCCTGTCCGAAGACGGCGCGTCCCTCACCATGGGAGACCACCAGGGGAGCCTGCAAGCCTGCCATGTCGGCGAGCAAAACCGAGGGTGAGGGCAGCACTTCAGCCATCACCAGTCGCGCCTCGTATTGTTCGGAGCGGTTGCGCAGGAAGCGGGGCCAGTGTTCGGCACCCGGGATCAGGCTCTTCAACTGCGACAGCATCTGGCAGCCGTTGCAGACGCCGAGGCTGAAGGTACCCGGTCGCTGGAAGAACGCACTGAAGCCTGCCTCCGTCTGCGCGTTGAAGAGAATCGAGCGAGCCCAACCGCCCCCGGCGCCCAATACGTCACCGTAGGAGAAACCGCCGCAGGCTACCAGGCCTTGGAAGTCGCTGAGCGACACGGCCCCGCCCATCAGATCCGACATGTGCACGTCGAAGGCATCGAAGCCTGCACGATCAAACGCTGCAGCCATCTCGCGCTGTCCGTTGACGCCCTGTTCACGCAGGATTGCGACGCGCGGCCGGGTCAACGCCAATGCAGGTGGAACCGTGAGGGGCAGCGCCGCAGGCACTTCAAGCCGCAGGCCCGGATCGTGACGGTCGAGCACGGTCGCCAGCTCCTCATCGGCGCATTCCGGATGGTCACGCAGGCGCTGCAGGCGGTGTGTGGTGGCAGTCCATTCCTCCAGCGGCACAAAGAGATCGTCCTGATAAAGCGATTCATCATCCCGCATGATCGAAAGCAGCGTGCCCGGCACCACGGAGCCCAGCACATGAATGTGCGCGTCCGTCATGCCCTGCCCAGAGAAGACAGCGCGCACTGCCGCGAGATCTCCTGACCGGATCTGCAGCACCACGCCCAGTTCCTCGTTGAACAGTGTCCGCACCGCATCCTGGCCCAGCGTTGCAATGTCGACCCTGAAGCCGCAACGACCCGCAAATGCCATTTCAATGAGTGTGACCAGCAGGCCGCCATCGGCGCGATCGTGGGCGGCAAGGAGGTAGCCACCATCGTTCAGCAATTGCACCGCGGTGAACGTGGCAGCGAGATCCTCGGGATGTTCGAGATCCGGGGACTCATGTCCCAGGCTGTCGCAGACCTGGGCGCAGATGGAGCCACCCAGGCGCTGCCTGCCGCGCGCCAGGTCGACCAGCAGCAGCAGCGTGTCATCCTCGGCTGCGAGCATGGGTGTCAGGGTGGCGCGCACGTCCGCTACGGGTGCGAAGGCTGAGACGATCAGGCTGACCGGCGAGGTGGTGGCATGCTCCACGCCGTCGGTCTGCCAGCTGCTGCGCATGGACATGGAGTCCTTGCCCACCGGGATGCAGATCCCGAGCGCCTGGCAGAGCGCACTGGTGGCAGCCACTGCCTGGTAGAGGGTGGCGTCCTCGCCAGGCTGGCCTGCTGCAGCCATCCAGTTGGCGGACAGCACCACCTCGGATAGATCGAGGATGCGGGCAGAGAGAAGATTGGTCAGAGCCTCGCCGATGGCCATGCGCGCGGAGGCCGCGCCGTCCAGCAGTGCCAGTGGTGTTCGCTCGCCAAGGGCAAAGGCTTCGCCTGCCACGCCCGTATAGTCGAGGGAGGTCACGGCGCAATCCGCGACCGGCACCTGCCAAGGGCCCACCATCGGGTCCCGCACCGACAGCCCACCTACCGTGCGATCACCAATCGTGATGAGGAATCGCTTGTCCGCCACGGCAGGAAAACGCAGCACGCGCGAAATCAAGGTCGGCAGATCCGGCCATCCATCGGGCAAGGGGCGCACAGGGAAACGGGCACTCTCGACGGCGCGGAACATCTTTGGTGGTTTGCCGAACAGGACGTCCATCGGCAGATCGATCACCGCCTCTCCGGTGCGCGTGTCCTCCACCAGCAGATGGGGTTCTTCGGTCGCCACGCCGAGCACGGCCACAGGACAGCGCTCCCGCCGACAGATGGCGAGCAAGGTCTCCAGATCGGACGGGGCCACACCAAGCACATACCGCTCCTGGGCTTCGTTGCACCAGATCTCCAGCGGTGACATGCCGGCATCCGCACTCGGAATTGCACGGAGATCCAGCCGACCACCCCGTCCACTGTCATGCAGCAGCTCGGGCACCGCATTCGAGAGTCCACCCGCACCCACGTCATGAATGGACACGATGGGATTGCGCGCGCCGAGAGCACAGCAGGCATCAATGACTTCCTGTACCCGGCGTTCCATTTCGGCGTTGTCGCGCTGGACCGAGGCAAAGTCGAGATCGCCTTGGCTGCTGCCACCGCGTTGGGAGGACGCAGCGCCGCCACCGAGACCAATCAGCATCGCAGGGCCACCCAGTACCAGCACGCAGGCGCCTGCGGGCAGTTGCTGCTTCTCCACATGGCCGGGCCGCACATTGCCGATGCCGCCCGCCAGCATGATCGGTTTGTCATAGGCGCGCCGCCTGCCATCCAGCGTGGATTGCTCGAAGGTGCGGAAGTACCCGCCGAGTGCCGGCCGACCGAATTCATTGTTGAACGCGGCCGCACCGATCGGACCCTCCAGCATGATCTGCAGCGGGCTCGCGAGGCGGGGATTGGTCGGGCGCGGAGCCTCCCAGTCCTGCATGAAACCGGGAATGCGCAGATGGGAGACCGTGAATCCACTGAAGCCGGCCTTGGGCCGACCACCCCGTCCGGTGGCGCCCTCGTCCCGGATTTCTCCGCCGGCCCCGGTGGCTGCACCGGGATAGGGTGAAATGCCGGTGGGATGATTGTGGGTCTCCACCTTCATGAGCAGCTGCAGTGGCTCGTGCCTGGCCTCGAAGCGGCGTGTGGCGGGATCCACCTGCCAGCGTTCACCCGTGTGTCCGCGCGTGACCGCGGCGTTGTCGCGATAGGCCGAGAGCACCTGATTGGGATGCGCCGCATGTGTGGCGCGAATCATGCCGAAGAGACTGGGGCTGCGCGCGACGCCGTCGATCTGCCAGTCTGCATTGAAGATCTTGTGGCGGCAGTGCTCAGAGTTGGCCTGCGCGAACATCATGAGCTCGGCATCGGTGGGATCACGATCGAGCGTGCGATAGCACTCCGCAAGGTAGTCGATTTCATCGGGCGCCAGTGCAAGACCCAGGCGTGCATCCAGGGCCTCGATCGCCGCCCGGCCTTCGGCGCGGAAGGGGACTCTGCCAAGGGCACCCGGCTGCAAGGCGCCGAAGAAACGGAGCCCGTTCGCATCCGCATGCACACTCTCGGTCATGCGATCGTGCAGCAGCGGGGCGATTTCATGCCAGTCCGTCTCACCCACTCCGTCGAGCTCCCACAGCACTGCGCGCTCCATGCGCAGAATCCCGGTGAGCCCGCAGTTGTGTGCGATATCGGTGGCCTTGCTGGCCCACGGGGACAGTGTTCCCACACGGGGTGCCACGTAGCGTGCCCGCGCGGGAGGTGTGAAGGTGGCGCTCGTGGCGCCGACCAGCGCCATCAGACGTGTCAGCGTGACGCCCTCCAGTGGGGCATCACTCCATACCACGTGAAGCCAGGTCGCCCGTGCGTGCGTGACGCCGGGGCAATGTTCGCGCAATCGCGCGAGCAGGCGTTCGATCCGGAAAGTGGAGAGAGCGGCGTCCCCGGCAAAAATCCGGGCGTGGGGCGTGGCGTCTGCAGACATGCTGGATCTTGGGATTGATGGAGGTGGCGCGGGAGCGCGTATTGTCACCCCGGCCCCCGCTTATCGCCACCAGTTCCGGTGCCGCCAGGCGGCCGCGTCACAGATGCAGGCGCTTGAAATTGAGATCCGGCTGGGCGCGGGCCCAGATCTCCTCGAAGCGAAAGGTGAGTTGCCGGGCACGCCGCGCATCGTCGAAGGCCGCCGTTGCTTCATGGCGTTCACCGGAGCGGCGGTGCAGATAATGGCAGCCATCGACCACCAGCCAGGCGTCTGCGGTGTCCCGGTGCTCGAGGGCGGGCACGCGAATCTCCATATAGCTCGAGAGGCGCTGGGCCAGATCTATCAGTCGGTGTCCCTGCGCAACCACGGGCGTCACGTCGCGCAGCAACACACGCACCCGGGCACGTCGGCTGCCGACGATGAGTGTCCGCAGGCCTTCGACAAATTCCGAGGTGTCATAAAGCACGGGGTCGAGATGACGCGAGAAGATGTCGACGCTGCGCCGGGCGCGACGCACGAGCGCCAGGCTTGTTTCCCGCACGGCCTCTGCATCGGCAAGGCAGAGGGCAGCATCCGGACTGCCAGCGCCTTGCTCGACCATGATTCAGATGGCGCGCGCGAGCGCGCCAGCCGCCCCGGCGTAGCTCGCGGGGGTCAGCGCCTTGAGGCGCGCTCTCTCCGGCGCGGGGATTTGCAGGGTATCGATGAAAGCGTGAAGCCCTTCGCGATCGATGCGCTGGCCGCGTGTGAGGCCCTTGAGCACTTCATAGGAGTCCGCAATACCATGGCGCCGCATCACGGTTTGCACCGGCTCGGCGAGGACCTCCCATGCGTCGTCGAGATCAGCCGCGAGCGCGGTGCGATCGAGCGCCAGCTTGCCGAGACCCCGGCGACAGGATTCCAGTGCGATGACCATGTAGCCGAGTGCCGCCCCGAGGTTGCGCAGGACGGTCGAATCCGTGAGGTCGCGCTGCCAGCGCGAGATGGGGAGTTTGTTCGCAAAGTGCTCGAACATTGCATTCGCCATGCCGCTGTTGCCCTCGGCATTCTCGAAGTCGATGGGATTGACCTTGTGTGGCATGGTCGACGATCCCACTTCGTTGGCGACCCGCTGCTGGCGGAAATAGCCGATCGAGATATAGGCCCAGAGATCGCGGCACAGATCAATGAGAATGGTATTGATCCGCTGACACACGGCGCTGAATTCCGCGAGAAAGTCATGCGGCTCGATCTGGGTGGTGTAGGGATTCCAGGCCAGGCCGAGGGAGGTCACGAACTGCTCTGCCAGACGCGGCCAGTCGATATCGGGGTAGGCCGACAGGTGCGCGTTGTAATTGCCGACCGCGCCATTGAGCTTGCCGAGCAGCGGCAGCGCTTCCAGTTGCGCCACCTGGCGCTCGAGGCGATAGACCACGTTCGCGAGTTCCTTGCCCATGGTCGTCGGCGTCGCGGACTGGCCATGTGTCCGGGCGAGCATCGCGGCGTCCGCATGCTCATGCGCCATGCTCCGCAACATGTCGCACAGGCTGCGGAGTCTGGGCAGCATCACGTCCTCACGCGACTCGCGCAGCATCAACGCATAGGACAGGTTGTTGATGTCCTCGGAGGTGCAGGCAAAGTGCAGGAAGGGGATTGCACGTGCCAGAGAACCCTGTGCGATGCACTGCTCGCGCAGGAAGTACTCCACCGCCTTAACATCGTGATTGGTGGTCTGCTCGATGGCCTTCACGCGCGCCGCGTGCTCGGGTGAGAAGCCTGTGGTGAGCGCCTCCAGACACTGCTGCTCCGCCGCGTCCAGCGGGGCGAGTTCGTGAATCTCCGGTGTCGTTGCCAGCCACTGCAGCCAGCGCACCTCCACCAGCGTGCGCAGGCGGATGAGCCCGAATTCGCTCATGCTGCGGCGAAGCTCGGCGGTGTGTCGGGCGTATCGTCCATCCAGAGGGGATACGGCAGTGAGTGCGTCCAGCGCGAGCGGGGGAGCTTGATTCATGGCGCGAAGAATACGAATGCCCGAGATGGGTTGCAACGCAAAAAGTCACTACAATCGGGCTCGTCCGCATCCAGTGGTTCTGCCCAGTGATCAAGTCTGCCGTTGCCCAGCGTTTTCGTGGTTTCCTGCCCGTGGTCGTCGATATCGAGACCGGCGGATTCAATGCCAGCACCGATGCCATGCTCGAAATCGCCGCCGTGCTGGTGTCCTGGGACGAGACGAAGGGCTGGCACAGGTCGGAGACCGTCGCCCGGCACGTGAAGCCTTTCGCGGGCGCCCGTCTCGAGGAATCGGCACTGAAGTTCAACAAGATCGATCCCTGGCATCCGTTCCGTCTTGCCGTTGACGAAAAGGAAGCACTCAACGACATCTTCAGTCGGGTCCGGGATGTGGTGAACGTGCACGGCTGCTCCCGCGCGATCCTGGTCGGGCACAATCCGGCATTCGATCTCTCGTTTCTCAAAGCCGCGGTGGAGCGCGCCAAGGTCAAGCGCAATCCCTTCCATGCCTTCAGCACTTTTGATACCGCGAGCCTGGCAGGCGTTGCCTTCGGCCAGACTGTGCTCTCGCGCGCGGTGGCGGCGGCCCAGCTCGAGTGGTCGGAAGAAGCCGCCCACTCGGCGATCTACGATGCGGAAAAAACCGCCGATCTGTTCTGCGTGATCGTCAACCAGTGGGATCGCTTCCGCGGATCCGATCTCCCCAGCGCATAGCGTTCGCGAGCAGCTCCCTGCGGTCCGCAAGAGTCACCTGGCCGCCACTCACCACCTGGCGCCCGGCCACCCAGACGTCACTCACATTATCCCGCTGGGCCGCATAGACGATCTGCGCCACCGGGTCGTAGACAGGCCACAGGCGCGGATCGTCGAAATCGATTGCGATGAGATCCGCCTGCTTGCCAAGCCTGATGGAACCAATCTCCTGCTCGAGCCCCAGGGCGCGCGCACCGTTCAGCGTCGCCATCTGCAGCGCGGCCGCCGCTGGCAGCGCCTCGGCATTACCGGTGATGCCCTTGGCCAGCAGGGCCGCGGTGCGCATCTCCGTCAGCATGTCCAGATCGTTGTTGCTGGCGCAGCCATCCGTGCCGAGGGCGCAGTTCACACCTGCCGCCATGAGATCGGCAATCGGCGCGATACCACTGGCGAGCTTCAGGTTTGATTCCGGGCAGTGGGCGATGGAGACCCCCGCATGTGACAAGGCCTCGATTTCAGTCGGCAGCAACTGGGTCATGTGCACGGCAAGCAGGCGCGGCGAGAGCAGGCCCAGCGCGCCCAGCCGCGCCAGCGGCCGCTGTCCGTCGCGCGCCAGTGCCTCCGCCACTTCCTGTGCGGTCTCATGCACATGCATGTGGATGGGGACATCGAGCTCCTCGGCGAGGACCACGATTTCGCCCAGCGCGGCATCGTCCACGGTATACGGTGCGTGCGGCGCGAAGGCGGTGTGGATGAAGGGATGGTCGCGATAGCGATCGTGCACCTCCTGCCCCTTGCGCAGGTACTCACGGGTGTCCTGCGCCCAGGCAGTGGGAAAGCCGATGACAATCATGCCCACCATGGCGCGTATGCCGAGTCCGCTGGCGGCGGCAGCGGCCTCGTCGGGAAACATGTACATGTCGTTGAAGCAGGTTGTTCCTCCGCGCAGCATCTCCCAGGCTGCGAGGCGCGTACCGTCACGCACGAAATCGGGCGCCAGCCAGCGTGCTTCGGCCGGCCAGATGTGTTCCTGCAACCAGCGCATCAGAGGCAGATCATCGGCCATGCCCCGGAACAGGCTCATGGCAGCGTGCGTGTGGGTGTTCACGAAGCCGGGCAGCAGCGCGTGGCGACGGCAATCCACTTCACGGTCCGCCCGGACCTGCTGTTGCCAGCCAGCAGTGGGCAGGATGGCAACGATACGGCCGTGCTCGATGGCCACGCTGTGATCCACCAGCGTGCCCAGGGTGGGCTCCACGGTGATGACCCAGCGGGCGTGAATGATCTGATCTGCGTGCTGCACGCGGGACAGTCCTCGAAACTG
>Ga0315906_10003065_pt1 | contig 22460 bp, 18 predicted proteins | sample LakEriMetagenome_4_FD_203526 | JGI IMG/M metagenome (GOLD analysis project Ga0315906, IMG submission 203526) | Freshwater fungal communities from buoy surface, Lake Erie, Ohio, United States - Buoy 2 MA122 | ecosystem: Environmental > Aquatic > Freshwater > Lake > Lake biofilm | place: USA...
ATCTCGGGCTTCACGGGGTCGATGGGCACGCTGGTGGTCACCGTCGACGGCGCGGCGGTCTTCGCCGACAGCCGCTACTGGGTGCAGGCCGAGGCCGAGCTCGCCGGCAGCGGCATCGAGCTGGTGAAGATCGCCACCGGCGCGGCCACCACCCACATCGACTGGCTGGCGTCCCACACCCCGGCCGGCGGCACCGTGGCCGTGGACGGCCAGGTGCTGGGCCTGGCGGCGACGCAGATGCTCAAGGCCGCGCTGGACCGCGCCGGCGTGAAGCTGCACACCGATGACGACCTGATCGATGCCGTCTGGCCGCAGCGCCCCGGCCTGCCGCCGGAAGCGGTGTACGAGCACCTGCTGCCCTTTGCGCCGCTGGCGCGTGCCGGCAAGCTGGCCCAGCTGCGCGAGGCCATGGCCAGGCACGGCGCCACGCACCACTTCGTGTCCACGGTGGACGACATCGCCTGGATCACCAACCTGCGCGGCGCCGACGTCTCCTACAACCCGGTCTTCCTCGCGCACCTGCTGATCGACATGACGGGGGCCACGCTCTTTGTGGGCGAGGGCAAGGTGAGCGCCGCCCTGGCAGAGCGCCTGGCCGCCGACGGCGTGCGTCTGGCGCCCTATCCGCAGGCCGGTGCTGCGCTGGGCGCCCTGCCCGCGTCGGCCGTGCTGCTGGTGGACCCACGCCGCGTCACCCACGGGCTGCGGCAGTGCGTGGCCGCCGGCGTGCGGGTGATCGAGGCCATCAACCCCAGCACCCTGGCCAAGAGCCGCAAGACGGCCGACGAGGCCGCCCACATCCGCGAGGCCATGGCCGAGGACGGCGCGGCGATGTGCGAGTTCTACGCGGGGTTCGAGCAGGCGCTGGCGCGACAGCGCGCCGGCGAGCCCGGGGCCCTGAAGCTCACGGAGCTCACCGTCGACGAGCACCTGAGCGCTGCCCGTGCCCGCCGATCGGGCTTCGTGGGCCTGAGCTTTCCGGTCATCGCCGGCTTCAATGCCAATGGCGCCATGCCGCACTACCGCGCGACGCCAGAGTCCTTTGCCGCGATCGAGGGTGACGGCCTGCTGCTCATCGACTCGGGCGGGCAGTACCTGGGCGGCACCACCGACATCACCCGCGTGTGGCCGATCGGCGCGCCGACGGCGGCGATGAAGCGCGACTACACCCTGGTGCTCAAGGGCACGATGAACCTGAGCCGCACCCGCTTTCCGCGCGGAACGCTGAGCCCCATGCTGGACGCCCTGGCGCGGGCCCCGCTGTGGCAGGAGGGCATCGAGTTCGGCCATGGCACCGGCCATGGCGTGGGCTACTTCCTCAATGTGCACGAGGGCCCGCAGAGCATCAGCAAGGCCATCCCCGACGCGAACATGGCAATGGAGCCGGGGATGATCACCTCCATCGAGCCGGGCGTGTACCGGCCCGGGCAGTGGGGCGTGCGCATCGAGAACCTGGTGATGAACGTGGGCGCCACCACGCCCGAAGGCGACACCTTCGCCGAGATGCTGGAGTTCGAGACGCTCACGTTGTGCCCCATCGACACCCGCTGCATCGAGCGCAGCCTGATGCGCGACGACGAGGTGGCCTGGCTCAACGCCTACCACGCCACGGTGCGCGAGCGCCTGGCCCCGCGGGTGCAGGGCGACGCGCTGGCCTGGCTGATCGAGCGCACCCAGCCTCTGGCATGACGGCTGCGGCCGGCCACGGCCTGCGCCTGGGCATCGACCTGGGCGGCACCAAGATCCACGCCGCGGTGCTGGACCCATCGGGCGCGGTGGTCTGGGAGCGCCGCACCGCCACGCCGAAGGACGACTACGTCGGCGGCCTGCAGGCCATGCGCTCTCTGGTGGTGGCGGCCGAGGCCGAACTGGGCGCAGCAGGCCTGAGCGTGGGCGTGGGCGGCCCCGGCAGCCTGACGCCCGAGGGCCGGCTGAAGAACGCCAACTCCACCTGGATCAACGGCCAGCGCATCGAGGCCGACCTGGCTGAAGCGCTGGGCCGCCCGGTGCGCTATGCCAACGACGCCAACTGCCTGGCCCTGTCGGAGGCCACCGACGGTGCCGGTGCCGGCCACGCGGTGGTGTTCGGCGTGATCCTGGGCACGGGCACGGGCGCGGGCATCGCCGTGCACGGCCAGGTGCTGACCGGCCCCAACGGCCTGGCTGGTGAGTGGGGCCACAACCCCCTGCCCTGGGCCGACCCCGCCGAGGACCCGGCCTTCGACTGCTACTGCGGCCAGCGCGGCTGCCTGGAGACGGTGCTCAGCGGCACCGGCCTGGCACGCGACCATGCCCTGCGCACGGGCCAGACGCTGAAAGGCCCGGCCATCGTGGCCGGCGCTGCGTCAGGCGACGCCGCCTGCCACGCCACGTTGTCGCGCCACACCCACCGCCTGGCCCGCGGCCTGGCGCAGGTCATCAATCTGCTGGACCCGGACATCATCGTGCTGGGCGGCGGCCTGTCGCGCCTGGATCACCTCTACGTCCAGGTACCGGCACTGTGGCAGCGCTGGGTGTTCTCAGGCGGCCTGAAGGACCCCGTGCGCACCCGCCTCGCCCCCAGCCGCCACGGCGACGCCTCGGGCGTGCGCGGTGCGGCGTGGCTGTGGGGGTGAGGCAGGGGCCGGTGGCTGCGGGTCAAGGAAACCGGATTTGACACCCATTCATTACCAGGGTAATGTGCGCCATGCCCATCGCCCAATCCAAACTCACGGCCCAAGGCCAGATCTCGGTGCCTGCGCAGGTCAGACAGAAGCTGGCCGTCGGGCCGGGCTCCGTGCTGGAGTGGACTGAGATCGGCGAGGAAATCGTCGTCCGCCGCGCCGGCAAACACAATTGCGAGGCGGTGCACACGGCACTCTTCGGCCAAGCCAAGCCAATGGCGTCACCAGCGATGTCGACTCCGGAAGGCATCCGCGAGCACATGCGCCGCAAGCATGCGCGCCGTTGACACCAACCTGCTCGTGCGCCTGCTGGTGCGCGATGACCCGGCGCAATTGGCCTCGGCCGAAGCCTTCGTCGAGCGGGGCGCCTGGGTCTCCCACCTCGTGCTGGCCGAGACGGTCTGGGTGCTCGACGCGGTGTACGGGCGCAACGCGGCTCAACTGGCAGCCGCCATCGAACTGCTGCTCGATCACCAGAGCCTGACGCTGCAGGACGCCGACACGGTGAGGGTCGCACTCACGCACTTCCGTGCCCGTCCCAAGCTGGGCTTTTCCGACTGTCTGGTGCTGGAGATCGCGCGCAAGGCCGGTCACATGCCGCTGGGCACCTTCGACCGCGGCCTCGCCCGGCTGGAGGGCGTGCAAAGGCTGTAGGGCGGCTGATGCGGCCCGCGCCGACTCAGAGCGACTTGAACCGCACCCGCTTGGGCCGTGCGCCTTCCTCGCCCAGACGCTTCTTCTTGTCGGCCTCGTACTCCTGGTAGTTGCCGTCGAAGAAGAACCACTGGCTGTCACCCTCGGCCGCCAGAATGTGGGTGCAGATGCGGTCGAGGAACCAGCGGTCGTGGCTGATGACCATCGCGCTGCCGGCAAACTCCAGCAAGGCCTCTTCCAGCGCGCGCAGGGTTTCCACGTCCAGGTCGTTGGAGGGCTCGTCCAGCATCAGCACGTTGCCGCCCTGGGCCAGGGTCTTGGCCAGGTGCAGGCGGCCGCGCTCGCCGCCGGAGAGGTTGCCCACCAGCTTTTGCTGGTCGTTGCCCTTGAAGTTGAAGCGGCCGATGTAGGCGCGGCTGGGCATCACGAACTGACCCACCACGATGTTGTCCAGGCCGCCGGAGATGTCTTCCCAGACCGTCTTGTCGTTGGCCAGGTTCTCGCGGCTCTGGTCCACAAACGCCAGCTTGGCCGTCTTGCCGATCAGCACCTCGCCGCTGTCGGGCTGCTCCACGCCCTGGATCATGCGAAACAGCGTGGACTTGCCGGCGCCGTTCGGGCCGATGATGCCCACGATGGCACCGGCCGGCACCTTGAAGTTCACGTTGTCCAGCAGCATGCGCCCGCCGAAGCTCTTGCTCACGCCCTTGAACTCGATCACCTCGTTGCCCAGGCGCTCGGCCACGGGAATGAAGATCTCGTTGGTCTCGTTGCGGCGCTGGTAGTCGACGTCGGACAACTCCTCGAAGCGGGCCAGGCGGGCCTTGCTCTTGGTCTGGCGGCCCTTGGCGTTGGAGCGCACCCACTTAAGCTCCTCCTTCATGGCCCGCATGCGGGCGTCTTCCTTCTTCTGTTCACCTTCCAGGCGCTTTTCTTTCTGGTCCAGCCAGTCGGAATAGTTGCCCTTCCAGGGAATGCCGGCGCCGCGGTCGAGTTCCAGGATCCACTCTGCCGCGTTGTCGAGGAAGTAGCGGTCGTGGGTGATGGCCACCACCGTGCCCGGGAAGCGTTGCAGGAAGTGCTCCAGCCACTCCACGCTCTCGGCGTCCAGGTGGTTGGTGGGTTCGTCCAGCAGCAGCATGTCGGGCTTGCTCAGCAGCAGGCGGCACAGCGCCACGCGGCGCTTCTCGCCACCTGACAGGTGGCCGATGGTGGCCTCCCAGGGCGGCAGGCGCAACGCATCGGCGGCCATCTCCAGCTGCAGGTCGGTGTTCTCGCTGCCCGCCGCGGCAATGATGGCTTCGAGCTCGGCCTGCTCGGCCGCCAGCTTGTCGAAGTCGGCATCGGGCTCGGCATACTCGGCGTACACCTCGTCCAGGCGCTTCTTGGCCGCCAGCACGCCGCCAATGCCCTGCTCCACCGCCTCGCGCACCGTCAGCGCCGCATCCATCTGCGGCTCTTGCGGCAGATAGCCGATCTTCAGGCCGGCCATCGGTACCGCCTCGCCCTCGATGTCCTTGTCCAGGCCAGCCATGATCTTCAGCAGCGTGGACTTGCCCGAGCCGTTCAGGCCCAGCACACCAATCTTCGCGCCAGGGAAGAAGGACAGGGAGATGTCCTTCAGGATCTGCCGCTTCGGCGGCACGATCTTGCCGACGCGGTTCATGGTGAAAACGTATTGCGCCATTTTTCAAATGGTCCTTTGTGAGAGAAACGAACAAAGGGCGCCGCAGGCGCAAAATCGTTTCGACGTAGTCAAAGCGTACTGGGCCATTGTCAAATGGTCCTTTGTGAGAGAAACGAACAAAGGGCGCCGCAGGCGCAAAATCGTTTCGACGTAGTCAAAGCGTACTGGGCCATTGTCAAATGGTCCTTTGTGAGAGAAACGAACAAAGGGCGCCGCAGGCGCGCAATCGTTTCGACGTAGTCAAAGCGTACTGGGCCATGGTGACTTGGGTTCAGTGAACAAAGAACGGACAAATTGTCGCTTTTGCAAAGAAGGCGCACGCGGCCTCTTTGCGGTGAATGACGGTCTTGCAGCGTTGGTCAGTGACTTTCAGCGCTTGCCCGAGGGCGGCCGGTAGCCGCCGCGGCCGGCGCCGCCACCGGAGGACGAACCACCGGGACCGCGCCCGCCTGCAGAGGCTGGGCGCTGCCCGGGTGACGAAGGCGATCGTCCGCCTGAACCCGCAGCGCCCGAAGGGCGGCCACCTGCGCCTTGCGGGCGCCCTCCCCGACCACCGCCACCACCGCCGCCGCCCCCACCACCACCGCCGCGCCGCGTGCCACCGATCCCGATGGTCATGCGGCCCAGCACGATGGGCTCAGCCCTTTCGCTGGCGGGGGGCTCGAAGCCCGAAATGGTCTCGCGCGGGATGGCGCGCTTGATCAGCTTCTCGATGTCGCGCAGGAAGATCTCCTCGTCCAGGCACACCAGCGACACCGCCTCGCCCGTGGCGCCGGCGCGGCCCGTACGGCCGATGCGGTGCACGTAGTCTTCAGGAATGTTGGGCAGCTCGAAATTCACCACGTGCGGCAACTGGTCGATGTCGATGCCGCGCGCCGCGATGTCGGTGGCCACCAGCACTTGCAGATCGCCGCTCTTGAAGTCGGCCAGCGCCTTGGTGCGCGCCCCCTGGCTCTTGTTGCCGTGGATCGCCATGGCGCTGATGCCCACGTCGTTCAGGTAGTCGGTCAGGCGGTTGGCGCCATGCTTCATGCGCGTGAACACCAGCACCTGGTGCCAGTCGCCCTGCTTGATCAGGTGGCTGAGCAGCTCCTTCTTGCGTTCACGGCCTACGGGGTGCACCTTCTGCGCGATGTTCTCGGCCGTGGCATTGCGCCGCGCCACCTCGATCAAGGCCGGCTCGTTCAGCAGCCGGTCGGCCAGGGCCTTGATCTCGTCGCTGAAGGTGGCCGAGAACAGCAGGCTCTGCTTCTTCGCCGGCAGCATGGCCAGCACCTTCTTGATGTCGTGGATGAAGCCCATGTCCAGCATGCGGTCGGCTTCGTCGAGGACGAAGATCTCCACATGCTTGAGGTCCAGCGTGCCCTGCTGGTGGTGGTCCAGCAGGCGGCCCGGCGTGGCCACCAGGATGTCCACGCCCTTGCGCAGGCGGTCGATCTGCGGCTGCATGCCCACGCCCCCGAACATCACCATGCTGGTGATGGGCAGGTACTTGCCGTAGGTGCGCACGCTCTCTTCCACCTGCGCGGCCAGTTCACGTGTGGGCGTGAGGATTAGGGCGCGGATGGCGATGCGCCCGCGCGCGTCGCGCTTCGCGCCCTGCGCCGCCAGCCGGTGCAGCATGGGCAGCGTGAAGCCGGCGGTCTTGCCGGTGCCGGTCTGGGCGCCGGCCATGAGGTCGCCGCCCTTGAGCACGGCGGGGATGGCTTGCGCCTGGATGGGTGTGGGGATGTCGTAGCCCTGATCGCGCACGGCGCGCAGGAGCGGCTCGGCCAGGCCGAGGTCGGTGAAGTTCATTCAGGATGGGCCCCATGAGGGCCGTGGTTCGCTGCCTGCTGGGGCCTGGATCCGGTGCCGGGGCACCGAGGGCCCACCAGTCCGAAGGCGCGAGGGTTTTGAGAGCGCCGGATGCGGCGTCGCCGGGTCGACTGGAAGACCTGGCGGACGTTAGTGTAGGCGATCGGGAGCGTGACGGTTGTCGGCACAGCAAGCGCGAGGTCCGTCACGACTTCCAGCGAAAACAGGGCCCCTATCTCTGCCGGGTGCTCCACTGCAGCCACGCCAGCGCCAGCAGTGCGAACGGCGCGCCCACCCAGGGCAGGTGGCGGGGTTCGAGGTGCGCGAGTGCGGCGCCGCCCACGGCCGCGCCCAGGGCAATGCCCAGGTAGAGCATGGAGTTGTTGAGCGACAGCGCCAGCGGCGTGTCGGGCCCGGCCAGCTGGGCCAGGCGAACCTGCTGCGGCGCCATCATGCTGAAGCCGAAAACACCCCACACCATGAACACCGCCACGATGGCCCACAGGTGCCCTGCGGTCAAGGGCAGGACCAACATGCAGATGCTCAGACCCGACAGGCTCAGCGTCAGGCAGCGTCGCGCGCCCAAGCGGTCGGCCGCACGGCCGCCGCCCAGCGTGCCGACCACGCCCGCCACGCCAAACAGCGAGATCACCCCCGACAGGACGCCGGGCTCCATGGGCCTGAGCGACTTCAGCACCGGCCCCATGTAGGAGAAGACCGAGAAGATGGCGATGAAGTAGACCAGGGTGAGCACGAACACCGACAGCACGGCACGCTGGCGCAGCAGCAGGACGGCGCCCCGCAGCGAAGGCCCCGTCACGCCAGAGCGCACGGCCGGCAAGGCCTTCCACAAGGCCAGGGCCGCCAGCAGCGTCAGCGCCACAGCCCCCCAGACCGGCAAGCGCCAGCCCCAGCCCAGCCCCATCCAGGTGGCCAGCGGGATACCCGTCACGTAGCTCAGGCTCATGCCCGCGAACACGATGGACAGGGCCTGGGCCCTGCGCTCCGGCGGTGCGATGGCCACCGCCAGCCCGGCCATCATGGCCGTGGCCGCGGAGCCGCATCCCATCAGCACCCGGGCCGCCAGCAGCGACCCCAGGTCCTGGGCCATTGCCGTGGCAGCATTGCCCGCCGCGAACAGCGTCAACGCGACGGCCAGCGCCAGCCGTGGCGCCAGGTCCGCGGTAGCTACCAGAAAGGCCGGCGCGAGCAGCGCCGTGGCCAGCGAATACACCGTGGTGGCCTGCCCCACCGCCCCGACGCTCACCCCGAAGGACTGCGCCATGGGCACCAGCAGCCCGGCGTTCATGAACGCCGCCGTGCCGATGACCAGGTTGACGAGGCCGAAGAGGTAGAGCAGGCGGGGCAAGGGTGCGCTTCAGCCCTTGCCGTGCTTGGCGATCAGCGCCTTGGCGGTGGACAGCAGTTGTGCGCCCTTGAAGCCGCGCTTGTCCATGTCGGCCACCCACTCGTCGTCCACGTTGCCGGACAGCTTGATGAACTCGTCGCGCTGGGCGGCGGTGAACTGGTAGATGGTGTTGCCACGGTCCACCGCCGTCTTGCGGCCGGCAGGGTCATTGCTCTGCTGGGTCTTGCCGAGCCAGGCCGAGGCGGCCATGCCGGAGTTTGCGTCGATCACGCGCTTGAGGTCGGGGGCCAGCGAGTTGTACTTCGCGGTGTTCATCGCCATCACGAAGGTGGTGGTGTACAGCGCTGCGCCCGTGTTGTCGAACTCACTGTGGAACTTGGTGAGCTCGTGCACCTTGATCGACGGCACCACCTCCCAGGGGATGGCGCAGGCGTCGATGGTGCCCTTGGACAGGGCATCGGTGATGGCCGGCAAGGGCATGCCCACGGGCGTGGCGCCCACCGAGCCCAGCATCTTGGTGATCTGCCGCGTGGGGCCGCGCACCTTCATGCCGCGAAGATCGGCCACGCTCCTGATCTGCTTGGTGGCCGAATGGAACATGCCCGGGCCGTGGACGTGCAGGGCGATGACGTGCGTCTCCTTGAACTCGTCCGGCGCCTGGGTCTGCACATACTCCCAGTAGGCCTTGGAGGTGGCTTCTGCGTTGTTCATCATGAAGGGCAGCTCGAAGGCCTCCACCCGAGGGAAGCGCCCGGCCGTGTTGCCCGGCAGTGTCCAGACGATGTCCACCACGCCGTCACGGGCCTGGTCGTACAGCTGCACGGGCGTGCCGCCCAGTTGCATGGCCGGGTAGCCCTCGAACTTGATACGGCCGCCCGAGTCCTTCTCCACCTTCTCCATCCAGGGCTTGTGCATGGTCAGCCAGACGTTGGACATCGGCGCCATGAAGGTGTGGAACTTCAGGGTCACGGTCTGCTGGGCCAGGCCGGACAGGTGGGGGGCGCCCAGCACGGCAGCCGCGGCGGTGCCCTGGACGAATTGACGACGCTTCATGAAAAAGTCTCCTTGTGAAGAACAAGCCGGAGGAACCGCGCACTGTAAGGACTGCACGGCCGGGGAACAACACGGGTTTCCCTGATCAAGGCACGGGCGCTCAACTGATGTACTTCACCAGGAAAAGGGAAATGGGCGGGAAGAACAGCAGCAGCAGGGTCCGCAGGGTATCGCTGATCAGGAAGGGCATGACGCCGCGGTAGCTCTCGGCAATCGGCACGTCCTTGGCCAGGGAATTGACCACGTAGACGTTCAGACCCACGGGCGGAGCGAGCATGCCGAAGCCCACCGTCATCAGCACCATGATCCCGAACCAGATGGCCACGCTCTCCTTGGGCATGCCGAAGTCCAGGCCCATCACCATGGGGAAGAAGATGGGGATGGTCAGCAAGAGCATGGACAACTCGTCCATCACCGCGCCCAGCACCACGTAGAACAGCAGGATCGCACCCACCACCGCCAGCGGTGCCAGGCCCCAGCCCTGCACCACGGCGGCCAGTTGCCCGGGCACCTGGGTCAAGGCCAGGGCGGCGTTCATCAGGTCAGCGCCCAGGAAGATCATGAAGATCATGGCCGAGGCCTCGGCCGTGGCGTAGAAGCAGTGCTTGAACTTGGCCCAGGTGATCTCGCGCTTGAGCAAGGCGGCAATGAAGGTGGCCGCAGCGCCCACGGCTGCACCTTCGGTGGGCGTGAACTTGCCGGTGTAGATGCCGCCGAACACGATGAGGAAGACGATGGCAATGGGCCCGATGCCCCACAGCGCCGACAGCGTCAGCCTGGGAGCCTCGGCGTGCTCGGGCGCATGCCCGGGCACGACGCGCACGTAGATCGCAATGGCCACCATGTAGCCCAGCATGGCGATGATGCCGGGGATCATCGCGGCAGCAAACAGCTTGGCGATGTTCTGCTCGGCCAGGATGGCGTAGATCACCAGGGGCACGCTGGGCGGGATGAGGATGCCCAGCGTGCCGCCTGCGGCCAGGGTGCCGGTGGCCAGGCGGCCGGAGTAGCCGTGCCGGCGCATCTCAGGCAGCGCCACTGAGGTGATGGTGGCCGCCGTGGCCACCGAAGAGCCACAGATGGCGCCGAACGCCGCGCAGGCCAGCACCCCGGCCATGGCCAGGCCGCCGCGAAAGCGCCCCATCACGGCGGCCGCAAACTCGAACAGCGCCTTGCTGATGCCGCCCTGGGTGGCGAAGTTGCCCATCAGGATGAACAGCGGGATCACGCTCAGGTCGTAACTGGCGAAGCGGGCAAAGGCCTGGGTGTTGAGGAAGTTGGCCAGCGGCAGCCAGCCGGCCTGGGTCACATAGCCGACGACGCCGGCCGTGAACATGGCAATGGAAATCGGCGTGCGCAGCGCCATCAGCACCAGCATGATGGCGAAGATGGTCACGGTCAGGGCAATGGGGCTCATGCCGCGCGCTCCTCACCAAAACCACGCAGGGCCTGCACCAGGCCGATCACGGCGGTGAGCGCCAGCGCCGGCACCATCAGCGCGTAGACGGTCCACTCGGGAAAGCCCAGCATCATCGAGCCCGTGCCGCTCTTCCAGGCGTTGATGCCGCCAATACCAGAGCGCCAGGCCAGCAAACCCATGCACGCGGCCAGCACCAAGGCGCCCAGACGGTCCAGCCGACGGTTGGTCGACTCCGAGGCCTTGGCGGTGAAGAAGTCCACGATGATGTTGGCGCGCCGCACCTGGCACCAGGGCATGAACAGCGCAATCGCCGCACCGGCCGCCGAGCCCGAGAGCTCGAAGTCGCCCACGATGGTCCAGCCGGTGGTGTTGCGGCCGATCAGGCTGACGCAGGTCATGAGCGTGATGCCGGTGAGCAGCACGCCCGCCAGGACCGCGCAGGTCTTGGCCAGGTTTTCGAGAATCTTCAAGTGGAGGTCTCCCAGGGAAGGTGCAGGTCAGGGGCGGCCGGGGCTCACAGGCGGCCGAAATACTCCCGCCGGTCCCACTCGGCCTTGTCGGCGGCCGCCTCGTGGCGCGCCACCTCGCTGGACTTCAGGCGGATGAACCAGTCCACCACGTCATCGCCCAGCCCGGCCCGCAGCGCTGGGCTGGCATTCAATGCAGCCAGCGCCTCGGCCAAGGTCTTGGGCAAGGCCTGGCCCTGGCCGCCATAAGGCGCCTCGGTGGCCGGCGGGGGGATGAGCCCTTTGCGAAGGCCGTCCAGCCCGGCGTGGACATGGGCGGCCATGGTCAGGTAGGGGTTGGCCGACGGCTCCCCCAGCCGGTTCTCGATGCGGGTGGCGCCATCCCCGGCGCCGCCCACCACACGCAACAGCGCGCCGCGGTTGTCGCGCCCCCACAGCACCGACTGCGGCGCCAACGCGTTCGGTCGGAAGCGGCCGTAGGCGTTGACCGTGGGCGCGCACAGGGCCGCCAGCGCCGGGGCGTGGGCCAGCAAGCCCGCCAGCCAGCGCGCGCCTGTGGTCGACAAGGTGTGCTCGGCGTCCAGTGCTGTGCTGCCCGGCGCAGGCTCGTCCCGGACGAAGGCGTTGCGGCCGGTACCCTGTTCCACCACGCTGTGGTGCAGGTGCCAGCCGCTGGACATGATGTTCGGAAACGGGGGTCGGCACACGAAGCTGGCGTGGTAGCCGGCGCGGCGCAGGGCCTGTCGCACCCCGTTGCGGAACAGCACCATGGCGTCGGCCGCCGCCAGCGCATCCATCGCATCGAACACGGCTTCGAACTGGCTGGGCCCGAGCTCGATCTCCAGCGAGCGCAAGGGCAGGCCCAGGCCCTGGGCCGTGGCCTGCACGATGTGCAGCGCCTCTTCGGCCTGGTCACCCCACTCTTCGCTGAGCAGGTGGTAGCCCGGGTGCAGCATCTGCACGGCGGGCGGCTCATGCGGCCAGGCAGCGCCCATCGGGTCCAGCCGGGGGTCGGTGATGCGGTAGACGTGGAACTCCACCTCCAGGCCGCAACGCAGCCCGTAACCGGCCTCACCCAGCGTGCGCAAGGCGCGTTGCAGGACACGCCGGGTGTCGAAAGGCACCGGGCGGCCGTCGCCGTACCAGGCCTGGGCTCGCAGCGCGCCCGTGTGGGGCGCCCAGGGCAGCGTGTGGAAGCTGGCCGGGTCGGGCAGCAACATCAGGTTGCCCGCGAACTCGAAGCCCGGCAACTGGTCTTTCACCGTGGCGTCAAACACCGGCCAGGCGGTGCGGTCCGAGGTGTCCTTCAGCAGCATGGTGCCCACCAGACCCACGCCGTTGTCCAGCGCGTCGCGCAGCACGTGCGGCATCAAGGTCTTGCCGCGCATCACGCCGTGGGTGTCGCACCAGCCGATGCGCAGGCGCTGCAGCCCGCCAGCACGCACGGCCCTCAGCAGATCCTGGACGGCGGCCTCACGGTCCCCATCGCCAGAAGCGGACGGCTCCCAGGCAGCGCAACGGGCAGCGAAGGTGCTCATCGGCGTGCGGCGCGGGGGGGACGCGGACAGGGCATGCGGAACATCCCCGGACTCTAAGCCCGGCGGGACACCGGCACCATCGTGGGAACTACGGTGAACGGCTTCACAAGAAAACGCAGGGCCGCTCCCAAGTTTTCTTGCTCTCCCTCGGGGGGCTGGGCCGGGCATCGCCCGGCCCTTGGGGGCTTCACAAGTCCTCCAGCGCGCTGGCCACCAGGGCCTCCACGCGGGCCCGGTCGCCCAGTTCCTGGGCCAGCAAGAGCGCCAGCTTGGTGAGCATCAGTTCCGACCGGCCTTCCGGCGCGCGGTCGATGGCCTCGGCCAGCAGGTCGTACACGCTTTCGAGGTCAGGCAAGGTCAGGCCGGGCATGGGAAGCACTCGATGGGATGGGGATTGGGAGGCAAGGCGTTCAGGCTGCGTGGCCCAGGCCCCGGCGCAGCGCCGCCTGCACACGCGCCGGCGTGACGGCATGCCAGCGCGCGCACACGTGCTGGTCAGGCCGCACCAGCAGGGCCGAGCCGGGGCCGCGCAGGCCCAGCGCGCCGCCCAGCGCCAGCGGCACCACCAGCGTCTGCACATCGCCCAGCGCCTGCCCGCCGGCGCAGGACGCCAGCGTGGCCTCGTCGTCCACGAGCAGCGTGAAGCGTCCGGCTCCTGTGCCGCACCACCTGTCCAGCAGGAAGCCTTCTCCCCAGCGGAAATTGGGCAGCGGCGCCCCGTTGACGGGCCCGGCGTCGAAAGCAGCACTGTCGTCCTGCGCGGCGTTCAGGGGCGAGTCCAGGTAGTCGTGCGGGCGCGAGGTGCGCCAGTGGTACAGCGGTCGCACGAACTCGTGTGTGAGCGACAACGACAACACCGCGTCGCGCAACCTACGGAAACCCCGGGTGGGCGGCGTCATGAAGCGGGTGCTCTTGCCGGCCTCCTGGACGATCTCGCGGGCGGCGGCCACGCGCTCGTGGCTGTAACTCGACATCAGCCCCGGGCCGGCACGGCCGTGCACGGTCGCCGCGAGCTTCCAGGCCAGGTTCTGCGCGTCCTGGAAGCCGGTGTTGGCTCCACGCACACCGAAGATGGGCAGCAGGTGCGCCGCGTCGCCTGCGAACGCGATGCGTCCGTGCACGTAGCGCGGCAGGGTGAGCGCACGCGCGGAGTAGACCGAAGACCAGTCCAGTTCCCAGGGCACGCCGGCATGGCCGATCAGGGCCAGTTGCGCATCGATGCGCGCTTTCAGCGAGGCGGGCTCCAAGGCCTGTTCGGGCGTCTCGCCCGGGGGCAGCTGGTAGTCCACGCGCCAGATCGAATCAGGCTCGCGGTGCATCAGCACGGTGTTGCCCGGGTTCCAGGGCGGGTCGAAGAAGGCCAGACGCTCGGTGGGCAGCGGCAGGTCGATGCGGATGTCGGCGATGACGAAGCGGCCCTCGTAGGCCGCGCCCTCCAGTTTCAGGCCACAGGCCGTGCGCAAGGGTGACCGGGCGCCGTCGGCAGCCACCACCCAAGGGGCCTGCTGCACGTAGGTGCCGCCAGGGGTGTCGATCTCCAGCGTGACGCCCGGCCCCTGACCCGCATCGTCTGCGCCGTCGCAGTCGCCATCACCGTCAATGTTGCGAAGCAGGCGCGACACCTTGTGGCCCCAGCGCACCTGCGCATGCGGAAACGCCGCCAGGGCCTGCAGCAGGTACTCCTCCACGTATTGCTGCTGCAGGTTGGTCATGGGGAAGAAGCGATCGTCCTCGCGGTGCGGCGCCTCCATCCGAAAGACACGCTGGCCGCGGTAGAACGAGTTGCCGAAGCGCCAGGGCAGGCCCTTGGCCGTGATGCGATCTGCCACCCCGGCCTGCTGCAGGATCTCCATGGAGCGGCGGGTGAAGACGATGGCGCGGCTGCCCTCGCTGACCTGTAGTTCGCTTTCAAGCACCACCACCCGCACGCCCTGCTGCGCCAGGCCCAGGGCCGTCACCAGGCCGATGGGGCCAGCCCCCACCACCAGGACTTGCACCTGCTCGTCGGCCACGGCCGGCGCCGTTTCATGGACCTGGTAGCGGTAGTACAGGGAGGGCCGGGGCTCGGCTTGAGGCTGGTGCATGGCGAGCGGATACAACAGGCGTTTGTAATAAGTATGCTGACGATAAGACTGATGATATTCTGGAATCCCACGATCAGGGACATTCTCATGCCCGCCGCACCGCACGCCGACATCCCTGACATCGAGGCCCAGCCCGGACACCTGATCCGCCGGCTGCAGCAGTTCGCCGTGGCGCTGTTCATGGACGAGACCCAGGGCCAGGACCTGACGCCGGTGCAGTTCGCCGCGCTGGCCGCCGCGCACCGCCAACCTGGCATGGACCAGCGCACGCTGGCCGCGACCATCGGCTTCGACACCTCCACCACGGGCGGCGTGCTGGACCGGCTGGAGAGCCGGGGCCTCCTCCAGCGCAGTGCCTCCGCCGAAGACCGGCGGGTGCGGTTGATCAATCTGACGGCCGCAGGCAGGGATATGCTCCAGGCCGTGACACCCGGCATGCTCGCCGCCCAGAACCGCATTCTTGAACCGCTGCCCCAGGCGCAGCGGCGGGCGTTCATGGCCATGCTGGAGCGGCTGGTGCAGGCCCATCAGACGCATCAGACCACCCATCAAGCCACCCGTCAGGCCGGCAGGCCCGGCGAAGGCTGAGCCTCACCCCAAGGAGCCCAGGCGATGCAACTGAGTTTTCTGGGCGCGGCGGACACGGTGACGGGTTCGCGCCACCTGGCGGAACTGGGTGGCCAGCGCGTCCTGCTGGACTGCGGGCTCTACCAGGGTTTCAAGGTCTTCCGTGAACGCAACTGGCAGCCACCCACCGAGGCGATGAGGGGGGCTGACGCGGTGGTGCTCAGCCACGCGCACCTGGACCACTGTGGCTGGCTGCCGGTGCTGGTGAAGTCGGGCTTCCACGGCCGCGTGATCGCCTCGCCGGCCACGCGGGACCTGGCCGAGGTGCTGCTGCTGGACAGCGCCCACCTGCAGGAAGAGGACGCCCGCCGCGCCAACCGCTACGGCTACTCCCGGCACGAGAAGGCCCTCCCCCTGTACACCCGCTCTGACGCGCTGAAAGCCATCGCACGCATCGAGACACTGGAGCCCGGCCAGGGCTTGCGGCTGGGCGAGGTGGAACTGGGCTTAAGCCCCATCGGCCACCTGCTGGGCGCCTGCGCGGTCAGCCTCACCCACCGCAAGGAGCGGCTGGTGTTCTCCGGCGATGTGGGGCGCCAGCACGACCTGCTGATGCCCCCGCCGCAGAAGATCACCCGCGCGGACGTGCTGCTGGTGGAATCCACCTACGGCAACCGCCAGCACCCTGTGGAGGACTCGGCGGCCCGGCTGGCTGCCGTGATCCGGGAGACCGTCGCGCGCGGCGGCTCGGTGCTGATCCCCAGCTTTGCGGTGGGCCGGGCGCAGGCGCTGCTGCTGGTGCTGCATCGCCTGAAGGCGGCCGGAGAGATTCCGCGCGAGTTGCCGGTGTTCCTGGACAGCCCCATGGCCACGCAGGCCACCGAGCTGTACCGGCGCCACCACAGCCTCATGCGCATCAGCTCCAGCGAGGCGCGCAACCTGCTGCAGGGCGTGCGCGTGACCGCCACCGCCCAGGCCTCGATGCGCCTGTCCCAACTGCGCTACCCCGCCGTGATCGTCTCGGCCAGCGGCATGGCCACGGGCGGTCGTGTGCTGCACCACCTCAAGGCCATGGCGCCAGAGCCCAGGCATCACATCGTGTTCGCGGGTTTTCAGGTGGCCGGCAGCCGCGGGGCCCGGCTGGTGGATGGCGCGCCCGAGGTGAAGATCCACGGGGAGTACGTGCCCGTGCGCGCCACGGTGTCGCACCTGGCGGGGTTCTCAGGGCACGCCGACAGCGAAGAACTCCTGGCCTGGTTGCGCAGCTTTCGAAAGCCGCCTCGCCAGACCTTCGTGGTGCACGGTGACCCCGCAGCCAGCGACGCGCTGCGCCTGCGGATCCAAGAGGAACTGGGCTGGGCCGTGCATGTAGCCTCGCATGGCGCTACCGTGGAGGCCTGAAGCGAGGACGCCGGTTCGATGAACCGGCGTCGGGCGCTCGAGGTTTTGCTGCCAGGGGCATAGACCCCAGGAAGGCTCAGGCCGCGGGCTTGTCAGCCGCCTTCTTGGCCGGCTTCTTGGCGACCTTCTTGCTGGACTTCTTGGCGGCCTTCTTTTCAGCCTTCTTTTCTGTCTTCTTCTCAGCCTTCGCCTCTGCCTTCTTCTCGGCCTTGGCTGCGGGCACCGCTGCAGGAGCAGGTGCGGGCGCAGGCGCTGCGGGCGCTGCTGCCTGAGCGAACGCGCCGGCGGAGAAGGCGACCGCGGCGAACAAAGCGATGATGGACTTCATGGTGGACCCTCTGGATTTGACCGCCCCGATGCGGAGCCGCCTGTACATTCAACGCTCCGGACAAGACATCGTTGACACCCTGCAGTGTCCCAGAACCCGTCTTGACCGAACTTACACAAACACACCTTGGCGCAGCCACTTGGTGGCCACCCATTTCTCCCCCGCCAGCACGGGGGCTCCCCCATGCAGTGTCTTGGTGATGGCATGGGGCCGGTCGTAGCTGAAGAAGACGGCGCTGCCGCGCACCGGGGCCACCTCCAAACCGGCATCAGGGAAGACGGTGGCACCACCTTGCTGCGGCGTGTTCAGGTACATCACCAGCGTGCCCACGCGCTGGCCGCCGCGCTCCACGATCTTGGGCGTGCCGGGCTGTTCGGGGTCGAAATAGTCGTTGTGGGGCTTGTACTGGGCCCCGGGCCGATAGCGCAGGATCTGCAGGCCTTCGCCGCGGTCCAGAGGCCAGTTGAGCAAGGTGGCGATGCGCCGCTCTATACGGTCGATCAGCGGCGTCTCGCCGCGCTCGAAAAACATGCCGTCGCTGGTGCGCGCGGCATGCACCTCGCTGCCGCCCGTGGCGGTGTCCACAGTCTCTGAACGCACGAGCCGCGGGGTGGCCTGTGCCATCAGGCCGTCGCACTCCTGCGCCGTGAGCAGGTCGGCAAAGATCACCACGCGGGGCAGGCGCAGCGACATCACCACCTTGACCGGGTGCCCGTCCACGACGATGACGTTGGCTCCGTCATCGATCTGCGGCGCCGGCACGCTGGAGCCGCCGCCGGGCACGGCCTCGCGCAGGCTGGCCAGGTGGCCACGAAGGGTGTGCTCCATCGCATCCAGCGCCACGTCCTCGTGCCAGCCGCTGGCCACCATGGCCTTGACCACGTCCTCGGGCAGGCAGCCGGCCTCAGCCTGGGCAATGATCCAGCGCCGCAACTCAGGGGTGACCTGCTGGACGGGGGTGGTGGTGCTGGTGGTCTGGGTGGTGGTGGACATGTCGACTCCTGCGGCAGAAGCGCTCGATGCGTGGATCAGTCGGCCAACCGGCGCCGGAAGACCAGGCGGTTGTCGGTGCTGATGCCGGCGTCCAACACATAGCCTTCCAGGTTGAAGGCCTGCAAGGCCTTGGGCGTGCGCGCCTTGTGTTCAATGGCCCAGCGCGCCATCAGCCCCCGCGCCCGCTTGGCGAAGAAGCTGATGATCTTGTACTGGCCGCCCTTCCAGTCCTCGAACTGGCAGTCCACCACACGGGCCTTCAAAGTCGGGCGCAAGGCCACGCGGGCGTACTCCTGCGAGGCCAGGTTGACGACCACAGGGCTCCTGTCCTGGGACAGGCGCTCGCTCAGATACTCGGCAACGGCGTCGCCCCAGAAGGCATACAGGTCCTTGCCACGGGGGCTCGTCAGCGCCGTGCCCATCTCCAGGCGGTAGGGCTGCAGACGGTCCAGCGGGCGCAGCGCGCCGTACAGGCCGGAGAGGATGACCAGATGTTCCTGCGCCCAGGCCAGATCGGCGGTGGACAGCGTGTGGGCGTCCAGGCCCTCGTACACGTCGCCGTTGAAGGCCAGCACCGCCGGCTTGCTGTTGTCAGGCGTGGCCTCGGGTTGCCAGGCAGCGTAGCGGCCCACGTTCAAGGTGGCCAGCGCATCGGACAGTTCCATGAGCGAAGCCACCTGCGCAGGCGTCCTGTGCCGCAGCAGGCCGATCAACTCGGCCGCCTGGTCGATGAACAGCGGGTCGGTGGCTTTCTTGGCCACGGCCGGGCGCACCGGGGTGTCGTAGTCCAAGGTCTTGGCGGGGGACAGGAGGAAGAGCATGGCGACAGGGGGAATGACGGGGATGGTACGGATCAGCAGCACGCGGTAAGCAAGGTGCAGATTGTGTCGCGCGGCACACCGCCCCTGGTGACGAGTTGTCAGCGGAAGTCCCGGCTGCGCGTGGCCAGGCCAGCCAGCAGCGCGGTGTGGTCCTCCAGGCGCCGGGCCACCAGGTGGCGCACTTCGCCCTCGCATTGCCACACGCCATAGACCGTGAGCAGGCGGCTGGCCAGCAGGGGCTTGCGCTGGGCCTGGGCCACTGCCGGCCAGACGATGACGTTGACGTGGCCGGTCTCGTCTTCCAGCGTGACGAAGACCACGCCCTTGGCGGTCTCGGGCCGCTGGCGGTGCGTGACCAGGCCGCTGGCGCGTGCCAGCCGGCCGTGGGGATAGTCGCGCAGCACGGCCGCAGGCTGCACCTTGAAGCCGCTGAGCGTGGGCCGCAGCAGCCCCACCGGGTGGGCCTTGAGCGATAGGCCGGTGGCACGGTAGTCGGCCAGGGTGTCCAGGCGCAACTCGGGTGTGTCCAGCGTGGCCTGGGCTTCGTGCGTGCGGGTGTTGCGCAACAGGGTGGTGGCGCGGGTGTCCACGCCGGCCACCGCCCAGGCGGCCTGGTGGCGGTGGCCGGACAGACCGGCCAGCGCATCACCCTGGGCCAGCAACTGCAGCTCCCGCGCGTCCAGGCCGGCGCGCCGCGCCAGGTCTTCGGGGCTTTCGAAAGCGTGGAACCCCGGCTCGCCGGGCCGCCCGCCGCGCGCCTGCTCGATCCGCCGGGCCGCGGCTTCGGGCAGCCCCAGCAGCCGGCTCAGGCCCAGGCGCACGGGTAGCAGGCCGGGCTCAGCCTGCACCCCTTCGGCCCGACCCTGCTGCCCTTGCTCCAGGGCCTGTCCCAAGCCTTGTTCCAAGCCCCGCTCCAGCGCGGTCTCCCACCCGCTCCAGTGCACATCCACCGGCCGCACGTGCACGCCGTGGGCCTGCGCATCGCGCACCAGTTGCGCTGGGGCATAAAAGCCCATGGGCTGGCTGTTGAGCAGCGCGGCCAGGAAGGCATCCGGGTGGTGGCACTTGATCCAGGCGCTGGCGTAGACCAGCAGCGCGAAGCTGGCGGCGTGGCTCTCCGGAAAGCCGTACTCGCCAAAGCCTTCGATCTGCCGGAAGATGGCCTCGGCATAGTCCTGCGAGTAGCCCTTGGCCACCATGCGGCCCACCAGGCGCTCGTGGAAGGGGCCCAGCCCGCCCTTGCGCTTCCAGGCGGCCATGGCGCGGCGCAGCTGATCGGCCTCGCCGGGGGTGAAGTCGGCCGCCAGGATGGCCAGCTGCATCACCTGCTCCTGGAAGATGGGCACGCCCAGGGTGCGCTGCAGCGCCTGGCGCACCTCGTCGCTGGGGTAGGTGACGGGTTCCTCGCCGTTGCGCCGCCGCAGGTAGGGGTGGACCATGCCGCCCTGGATGGGCCCGGGCCGCACGATGGCCACCTCGATGACGAGGTCGTAGAAGGTCTGCGGCTTCAGGCGCGGCAGCATGCTCATCTGCGCCCGGCTCTCCACCTGGAACACGCCCACGCTGTCGCCGCGCGAGAGCATGGCGTAGGTGGCAGCGTCCTCGGGCGGGATGTCCTGCAGGCGGAAGGCCGGCAGCGCACAAGCTGCAGGCTGGGCCCCGGGCGGCGGCGGTAGTGGCAGCAGTGGCGGCAGTGGCGGCGGCGCCACCATGCCCTGCTTGAACGCCACCAGGGTCAGCGCCCGGCGCAGCGCACTCAGCATGCCCAGGGCCAGGATGTCCACCTTGATCAGCCCCAGGGCGTCGAGGTCGTCCTTGTCCCACTGGATGACGCTGCGGCCCTCCATCGCCGCGTTCTCCACCGGCACCAGTTGCGACAGGTCGTCGCGCGCGATGACGAAGCCACCCGGGTGCTGGCTCAAGTGCCGCGGAAAGCCGATCAGCGCCTCGGTGAGTTCCAGCCACAGCCGACACAGCGGGGTGTCGGGGTCGAAGCCGTTCTCGCGCAGGCGCTCGGGGTCCAGGCGGCGGCCCGCGGGCGTGCCGCGGTCCACGATCCAGGACATGGACTTGGCCACCGCGTCGATGCGGTCCAGGTCCAGGCCCAGCGCGCGGCCCACGTCGCGCAGGGCCGAGCGCGGCCGGTAGCTGATGACCACGCCCGTGAGCGCGGCGCGGTGGCGGCCGTACTTGCGGTAGAGGTACTGGATGACCTCCTCGCGGCGCTGGTGCTCGAAGTCGATGTCGATGTCCGGCGGCTCGTTGCGTTCGGCGCTGATGAAGCGCTCGAACAGCACGCTCATGCGCGCCGGGTCCACCTCGGTGACGTGCAGGCAGTAGCACACCGCTGAGTTCGCGGCGCTGCCCCGGCCCTGGCACAGGATGCCCTGCCCGCGCGCCCAGGTGGCGATGTCAGCCACCGTCAGAAAGTAGGGCTCGTACTTCAGTTGCGCGATCAGCGCGAGCTCGTGCTCGAGCGTGGCGCGCACCGAAGGCGACACGCCGCCAGGAAAGCGCCGCAGCGCCCCTTCTTCGGTCAGCACGCGCAGCCAACTCGTGGGGGTGTGGCCGGCGGGCACGATCTCCTGCGGGTATTCATAACGCAGCTCGTCCAGCGAGAAGGCGCACTGCCCGGCCAGCGCCACGGTGGCGGCCAGCGCCTCGGGCGGGTACAAGGCGGTGAGGCGGGCGCGCGAGCGCAAGTGGGCCTCGGCATTGGGCTCCAGGCCGTGTCCGCAAGCGGCCACCGGAAGGCGCAGCCGTGAGGCGGTGAGCACGTCCTGCAGCGGCTTGCGCGAGCGGGCGTGCATCAGCACATCGCCTGCGGCTACCACCGTCAGGCCGGTGGCCTGCGCCACACGTGCCACCGTGTCCTGCAGCTGGTCGTCATGCGGGCCCAGCAGCCGCTCCAGCGCGAGGAAGGCCCGCTCCGGGCCGAACCAGGTCTTGAGCCACATGGCGTGGGCGAACACGGTCTCGAAGGGCTGCAGCGGATGCGGCACCAGCAATGCGGCGCAGCCTGGCAGGCCGGCGAGCGTGGGCGCGCGGGGCGACTTGCCCTCCACGTCAGCGGCGTAGGCCAGATAGTCGCCCTTGCCCGCACGCCGGCGCGCCAGCGTGATCCAGTGCGACAGGTTGCCGTAGCCCCGGCGCGACTGCGCCAACACCACCAGGCGCGGCGGAGCCTGAGGGTGGTCGGTATGCAGGGGTGCGCGTCCGTCGGCTCGCGCAGCGTCCTGAGCCGGTAAGGTTTCGCTGCTTTGCGGCGCCGACAAGCGCATCTCCGCACCCACGATCAGATGCAAGCCGACACGCTTGGCCTCGGCGTGCGCCCGCACCACACCCGCCAGCGAGCACTCGTCGGTGAGGGCCAGGGCGGTGTAGCCCAGCGCGTGGGCGCGCTGCACCAGCTCCTGCGGGTGCGAGGCGCCGGTGAGAAAGCTGAAATTGCTGCGGCAATGCAGCTCGGCGTAGTCGGCGGGCATGGACACGGAACGTGCAAAGCATCGAGAATACTGTTTTTTCATACAGTCTTCTTGAGTCCACCCCGCCAGCAGACCGCCGCGCACGCAACGTACGCAACGCGCGCCAGGCCGCTGTGAAGTTATGCTCCCGCCC
>Ga0315906_10003066_pt1 | contig 22450 bp, 35 predicted proteins | sample LakEriMetagenome_4_FD_203526 | JGI IMG/M metagenome (GOLD analysis project Ga0315906, IMG submission 203526) | Freshwater fungal communities from buoy surface, Lake Erie, Ohio, United States - Buoy 2 MA122 | ecosystem: Environmental > Aquatic > Freshwater > Lake > Lake biofilm | place: USA...
GGGTGTAGAGGCGCTCACGCTGTGCCTGGGCCTGGGCCCAGGTGTTCTTGAAGTCGTCGGCCATCGTCACGTTGTTGGCCCGCATGTAGTCGCGGTGCTTGCTGCGCGTGCTGATGTCGCTGCCGTCAGTGGCCTGCAGGCCGTCGTAGTGACGGTCGCCCCACAGGATGCCGGCGTCGTTGCGCATCGGCTCGCGGTGCTCGGCGGTGACTTCGATCAACTCTCCGGTGGTGCGGTCTTGGATGTAGCGGCGACGGGTCATGGCTCCACTTCCTCTTCTTCCTTCTTGCGATCACGCAGGGCGGCGATGACTGCTTGTGCGTCCATCAGCTCCTCACTCTGGCTTGCTCACGCCCACATCCTGCTGGGGGTTGCCGGAAACACGCGGAAAGCCTCAAGCTCCGGAACCTCGTCGGTGTGGCGCACGTTGACATGCCAGCCATCAATCGGAGCCATCTCATCCACCGCTTCGCCGCTGCCGTCTGGGGCAGGCAGCACGTTGCCCGTGGGCTTGTAGATCGTGCCGATGACATCCACCGCCGCGTACTTGGGCACCTTCATCATTTGGGGCGGCGCATTCCAATCCGTTCTCTCGGTCGTTTCAGGCCACGAATCCAGTATTTCCGCACCCTCTGGTGGGTTGTAGGTCATGTAGTCCTCGAAGTCGTTCTCAGCAGTGCCTTTGACAAGGTACTTGGTGGCAATCACCGTTTTGCTTGGCGGAGAAAAGTTTGGCAGTTCTTCAAACAGCGCCGCGTTGGCCTCGGCTTCGTCAGCGAATTTCAGGAAGTAATCGGTGTACATAGGTGCCTCACTGAATGGGTCGAAGGGGTCGTAGGTCATTTGCGTTTCCTGATCAAGCGCACAAGCGGCATCAACGCCAAACCGTCTAGGAATCCGCGTAGGAAGTGGGTCATGTTGTGATGGCCTGAGCCGCGACAATCTGGTTCATGCGCTTGTTGTTGATGCCAAGCATTTTCCGAGCGTCTTCACGCACCATGCGCTGGCCTTGCACATCAACCCAGACGTTGTTGCGCTTGTTTCGCATCTGCACTTTGTAGTCCACCCACCGGCAGTTTTCCGGCGCATATGGGCCATTGACGTCAATGCGATCAATCGTTAGACCTTCTTGTGCTTCTCCCATGTCTTGAGCAAAAGCAGCAAAGTCATTCCAACGGCCACAGATAGTGATGCCTCTGCCGCCATAGTCCGCATAGCGTGGATTTTTGGCATTCATACAGCGCTGACGCATGTTTTTCCAAATACGGTACAGCAGAGTTTCTGCACCTTTAACGCCGCTCCCGTGCTTAGTCATGCGCTGACGCTGCAAGTCAGTTTTGAGGCATCCACACGAACGGCTCATACCCTTGCGCAGGTTTGTGCCGACTGCGGTTGTTTCTTTGCCGCACTCACAAGCACAGCGCCACAGCGTCTTACCGTTGAAGCCTGCACGCGCTAACACGGTAAGCCTGCCAAAACGCTGGCCCGTAAGGTCAATTAAAGGTTTTCCCATTACTAGCTCGTTATGCTTTGAAGCTCTGCGTTTGACAGCCTACGAGGATAGTATACTATACGGCGGAGGTGGCCTGACAGTTCAAAACTTCCAGTGCCCAAATTCCCTAACGCCAATTTGTTAATGCCAGTCGGAAAAGCAAAAGTTGCGTTTGAATTTACAGTTCCACCACCAAGGCATGTAGCAGAATTTAAGGCTTCGAATGCAACACCTGTTTTGTAAACTGTATTTGCTGTTGCTACAGCAAGAACTGTGATTGGAATTGTTGATCCGCCCGCTTGATCTCCACGTACTTGCGCCGCAGAGTCAACGCGAACAGCAATATATTGTGAATTTGTTCCATCAGATAATGACCAAATTCTTTGACTGTTAGTTGATCTAACCCCCAAAATTGACCATTCACTGAACACTGTCCCAGCACTCGCGTTGTACCAAGGACTCAGCGTATTCACTGAAGCCACATCGGCTGCACGGGTCAGCGCGGTGGTGGTGGTGGGGATGTAGCTGGTGGGGAAGGCTCCGGCTTCGAGTTGAGCGCCCCAGACAAGCGTTTGGCTTGCCGTAGTTTGAGCGTTGGCTGCTCCTGGGTAAATAAGCGCCGTAATGTTGGTTGGAGCAGTAAGCGTCACATAAATGGTGCAGCGATACCACCCATTACCAACCGACTGAATTGTTGGGGTAGCGGCAGATACAGCCGTGCCGACCGCAACTGCCGTACCGGCGACGCCCGAGCCAGACAAGATAAAATCGGCCCTGACGTTGTTATTAACGGAAACATCTCCTGCCAACAATAAACGAGCGTTTGTATCTGTAGAGTTTGCCTTGCAAAACACGCTGTATGCGTAAGTACCCGCTGTCGTGCTTGCGGTTCTGTAAAACACCGCGTTAAAGGTGGCTGGGGCGTTAATCGCCAGCAGTGCGGCAGTGGTGGTTCCGTCTGGAGCAGAAGCAGCGTTTATCGTTGTGTCAAGCGTGGCTAATAACTCATACCAAGCATTGTTCCCAGCCACAGTGCCGATGCTTGAAAAGTTCGACGGGTAAATATTGTTGGTGCGGGACTCCTCAATCAACAGCCCCTGAGCCGCCAGCGTGGAGGGGTTGTAGTCGAAGCGGGGCATATGCGACGACACGCGCCAGGATGCAATCGTGCCGCTGCCCCCTGTGCTGGTCACATCAATCACCAGCACCTGAGTTGATGCGGTGTAGCTGGTGACAGTGCCTTCCATGAAGTTGGCACTGTTGGACTGCTGGCTTACGCGGACCAGATCGCCTACGGCCCAATAGCGATTCGCGCCCGCCGTCGCCGCGAGCGTAAACGTCTTGCTGCCCGTACCGATGGCCACACTTGACGTGCTGAAGTCCACGCCCTCAAGGACGCCATCGGGGCTGAACCACGTAGCGCCGCTGGCCCTGCTGAAGGTAATCTTCTCGTTCAACACCGGAATGGAAACAAAATCCAGCGTCAGCGAAGGCCGGCCGCCTGCGCTCATGTCGGGCAACCCGACGCGCCCGATGTTTTGCCCCAGCATGGTCAGGCTCCGATCACTGCGAGCCGTTGGCCAGGCGTCACGCCGAAGTACTCCACCGCCTCGCTGGGCAGGCGCAGGCCGCTTGTGGTGGCCGTTGGATTGCTGCCGTAGGCAAGGCAGCAGGGCGCGTCCGATGCCAGCCTTACGAAGCGCGTGGTGGCGGCAAAGACCGTGCTCTGCACGCTGCTCGTGGTGTAGGTGACCACCTGCGTGGTGCCAGGCAGTCGAGCCGCCTGCGGCACGCCGCCGATGTCGTTGGCGTTTTCAAGAAACTGAAATTCGGTGATGAAGAGCTTGGCCATGGTGTGATCCTCAGATGGTGATGAGTGGCGTCAGGCTCAGGCCGCGCCCAGGGTGGTGACGGTGCCGGACGATCCCTTGTACTTGAGCGCGCCGGCCTGGACGTACAGCGTGCCGCCGCCGCTAGGGGTTGCGGGCTCGGTGGAATTGGCGATGAACTGCAGCGGGGCCGTGGCGCTGAACATGATCTGCTGCACCGCGACGATGGCCGAAGGCGTCACCGGCCTGGTGGGGCTGGTGCCGGCGGCCAAGTGCTGCAGGAAAACGTCGGTGCTGCTGGCCGACCAATAAAGTTGCAAATTGTTCCCAGCGGCGACCGTGACGACCAGGGTAGTCGCGGCGATCAGCGCTCCATCAGAGCCGCCGTGCTGGCCGGGGATGTCGAAGATCGAATTGCTGTTCGCCAGGTCCGACCCGTTTTTGCGCAGCCACACGCGAGCGGTCTGGATGCTGTTGTTGGAGTTGTGCAGCTGCAGCGAGAACGACAGCGCGAAGGTGCCGGCCTCGGCAAAGGTGATCTTTGAGCCATCGACAATTGAGACCCCTCGGCTTTCCGACGTGGTGCCCAGCGCCACAGCGTAAGCTGTGGTCGCGGAAGCAATGGTCTGGTCCGTGAGATCCAGAAACGACCCGTAGGCCCCGAGATCCCCGCCAGGCCCCTGCGGCCCGCGTTCGACGATGGTGACGATGCTCATTGCGTGACCTCTGCGCTGATGCTGATGGTGCCTCGGATCAGGCGATAGACCAAGCCGCCTGCAGTGACGATCTCCAGATCGTACTTGCCGAAGCTCCAGGTGAAGGCGGCCGACTCTGCGGCGGTGATGGTCAGCGTGATCTGCCCAAGATCGCCTGCGATGGCCAGCTTGCCGTTTGCCGTGGTGGCCTCAAACAGTACGGTGGTCACGTTCGTGGCCGCGCGAACCTGCATGCGCGCGGTGGCGCCGGTCAGATTGATGGCCGCTCCGTCGTCATCCGTCCAGCGAATGATCTGCTCGTAGCTGGCGCCTTTTTCGACGCTGAGATTGTGGACTTCGGCGCTCATGCTTGCTCCAGAAGCCGCTGATCTATCGCGGCATGAATCAGGCCCTGCTGCTCTTGCCCAAGGCCGGCAAACTGCACCGACACGATGCGCCTCTGCTGCTCGGCGATGACTTCGGTCGGCATGGCCGCACCGATCATGCTGGCCAGAATGTCCAGCTCGGCCACGACGTCGGCTAGGTTGAAGTCGCGCGACCAGGAAATCTGCGGCGCGGTGGTCAGGCCAAGCCACTGGCGCGAAAGCTCCCAGGCTCTGCGCTCAAGGCTCTCCATCCTGCCGGCAAACTTGGCCAGCTCGGAGTTCAGCGCCTGAAACCGCATCTGCAGGGCCAGGCCGGACTCGCGCTGCGACGATGAGGCGATCACCAGGCCTATCTCGTTGATCTGATCCTTCAGCGCCGCGATGCGGTCCAGGTAGATCCGCGCGGGGCCATCCGGTGGCGCGATGAAAGCCGGCGTGCTGCCGCTGTGCACCATCAGGTTAGATGAGCCGATGGTTTCGCCAACGACCTGCGCAGCCTGGACCTTCTGCGCATCCGTGGAGTTCTCGCTAACCTGCATGGTCAGCAAACTGAACGTCTGCGAGCGCAGGATCTCGTCCAGCTCGCTGTCCAGATTGAACATCCGCCGCGACAGGTCCGCGATGGGCGCAAACGGGCCGAAGTACGGGAAGTCCCCGCCCTCGGTGAAGATCAGCAGCGGGCACTCGGTCAGCGGATGCTCACCTTGCGCCAGGATGCGCTGCTGGCCATCCATGGCACGCCAGGATGTCAGGTCGAAGTGCCATGTGCAATCGACGCGCTCGCCGGTCTCCAGCGTGAAATTGCCCGAGAACTCCGCGTAGGTAAATTTCCCGTCGTCGCCGATCTGGTAGTCGGTTAGCAACTCGGGCTTGATGCTGGTCCAGTACGGCGCAACCCTGGCGCGCACCTGCTGCTCCAGCGTCGGGGCCATGGCCGGCGGCATGTCAACCAGCAGCAGCATGCTGCCGCGTGCCTTGGCCTCCACCACGAACTGAGACCAAAAGCTGTCGATGCTGTTGCCTTTGCCGTCAATGTCGGCGGCCATCGCCTCGTACAGCGGATTGGCCATGGCGCGCACGGCAGGCCGGCTGGCGAGGTACCCGGCGAAGCGAGAGACGACCTGGGCCAGCGGCGAGGCGTACCAGGCGATTTCATTGCGGCGCGCGTACTTGGTCTCACTCTCGCGCGGGTACTGGATCAGGTACGACGACGCCACCGCAATGGGGCGCGCCTTGCTGTCGAAGCTGATGAGAGGCCGAAATGGGCCGTCGCCATTTAGGGCGAAGCCTATGAATTTGAAGCGCGTTATATCTTGATTGGCCATATCACTGGTATATTGCAGGTTCGTTTCACTTTAACTCACCGGCTTTACCAATGAGCATTAATGAACTCCTCGCACAGAAAGCAGAACTTGAGCGCCAGATCGCCGAACAAACCCGCGCGGAGCGGGCGTCTGCGGTCTCGCAGATCAAGACCCTGATGTCTACCTATGGCCTCACGCCTGGCGACATTGTGACCGACTCCGCGAAAGTTGCAAAGAGTCCGGCCCGCGAGAAGTCTACGCCCCGCGCCACCGTTGCGCCGAAGTACCGCAACGACGCCGGCAACACCTGGACCGGGCGAGGCCTCAAACCCCGGTGGCTGACCACGGCCCTGGCTGGCGGCGCAACGCTTGAGCAGTTTGCAATCTGACGGAGACGACGATGGACATTGAAAGCCTGAAGGAAGCCCTCGGAGACGAAAAGTTCACCGCGCTAAAAAGCTACGTCGATGATCTGCAAGGGCAACGCGACAGAGCGCGCCAGGAGTCGATCACCGGCCGTCGCGGCATGAAGGACAAGCTGGCCAAGCTTGAAGCGGACCAGAACGCGCTGATGGAGCGCCTGGGCATTGACAGCCTGGAGGATCTGGATCTTCTGCCCGATGCCAAGGGCGCCGCCGAGGCCGCGAAGCAATATGACGCCAAGCTCAAGCGCATGGAGCGCCAGCTGCAGGAGGCGACAACTCAGCGCGACGAGATCAGCGGCAAGTTTCGCGGCAGCTTGCAAAAGGCAGCCATCGCCGAGGCTTTGTCGGGCCATGAGTTTGTCGCGCGCGATCTGGTCGAAACCTTCGTTTCGCAACGCCTGACCTGGGAAGGAGACGACCTATTGTTCAAGTCCGACGATGGGCGTATGATTCCGGTCAAGGACGGGATCGCAGGGATTGCGAAGGCCCGTCCGGAATTGCTCAAATCGACCGGCACGGGAGGTGCTGGAGTCCGGGCATCCAACGCTGGAGGCGGTGGAGCCAAGACCATGACCCGCGCCGAATTTGAAGCACTCGCACCCGCTCAACGGGTAGAGGCTGCAAAGTCAGGCGTCCAACTCGTCTAACTTTCTGGAGTTCTCACCATGGGTGCCACCCTTACCAATCTCATCCCGACCCTGTACAGCAATCTGGACGTCGTGTCCCGTGAGCTGGTTGGTTTCATTCCCGCTGTGACGCTGGACGCGCAAGCCTCGCGCGCCGCAGTCAACCAGTCCGTGCGTTCGTTCGTCGCGCCTGCCGCATCGGCTGGCGACATCACCGCAGGCGTCACGCCTCCCAACGATGGCGACCAGACCATCGGCGACCAGGAGATCAAGATCACCAAGGCGCGCCGGGTTCCGATCCGCTGGACCGGCGAGGAAGAGCGCGGCTCCGGCCCCGCTGCTGCTGCCATCCAAGGCGCCCAGATCCAGCAGGCCATCCGCACGCTGTGCAACGAGATTGAGGCCGACATTGCCGATCTGTACAAAGTGGCGTCTCGCGCTGCTGGTGCTGCTGCCACGACGCCTTTCGGCACTGCTGGCGACTACACCGCTGCCAGCCTAACCCGCAAGATCCTGGTCGACAACGGCGCGCCTGTCTCCGACATGCAGCTGGTCCTCGACACGGCGGCGGGCGCCAATCTGCGCGGCAAGCAGGCCTCAAGCTCGCAGGAGTTCGGCGACACCATGCTGCGCCAGGGCGTGCTACTGGACGTGAACGGCATGATGGTCCGCGAGTCTGGTCAGACCAAGACGCACACGAAGGGCACTGCAGCATCGGCCACGACCAACACGGCCGGGTACGCGGTCGGCGCGACCACCATCACGCTGGCCTCGGCTGGCACCGGCACCATCCTGGCCGGCGATGTGATCACCTTCGCGGGCGACACGAACCAGTACGTGGTGACCACCGGCGATGCTGACGTTTCCGGCGGCGGCACTGTGGTTCTGGCCGCTCCCGGCCTGCGCCAGGCGATTGCCGCCTCTGCAACGGCGATCACGGTGGTGGCCAGCAGCCCGCGCAACCTGGGCTTCGCTCGTTCGGCTATCGTGCTGGCGCAGCGCCTGCCGGCCCTGCCGGCTAACGGCGACCTGGCCTCGGATCGCACCAGCATCGTGGACCCGCGCTCGGGTCTGTCGTTTGAGGTGGCGCTGTATCCGCAGTACCGGCAGATGCAGTGGGAGGTGTCCTGCGCCTGGGGCGTCAAGGTCATCAAGCCCGAGCACGTCGCCATCTTGCTGGGCTGATGTCTCAGACCGCAGCAACCGTCCGCGTGATGCCCACTCACCCGTCGCAAGGTGAGTGGGTCACGATCAACGCATCAGATTTTGACCCTGCCGTGCATCAACTGTATGGAACAGCGCCAGAACCTGATGCGTCACCGAAGCCGGCAGAAATGCCAAAGCGGCGCGGACGACCGCCGAAATACCTGAACCAGGAGCCCAACGATGGCAACCGCTGAAAACGCGAAACTCCAGTACGAGGCGGGGCAGACCTCCACCTCGATGACGACCCTGACGAACTCAGGCGACGAAACGACCTTCACCAGCTCGGCCTCGTTGTGGTCCAAGCGCTCGGGCTATGCGCCCGTGGTGTTGCCCAACGGCCTGCTGACGGGCGGGGCAGTTACGCCGGCAACGGCGGCCACCAACAACACGGTGGACGTCGCGGCGCTGACGCTTAACCTGAACGGCGTGGTGACCTCCGTCGCCGCTGTGTCTGCCACTTCCATCACCCGGCCTGCTACGGCGGTGTCGAAGGTCAACTCGATCACCGTCAACAGCTCGGGCTCGGTGGCAGTCGTCGCCGGCACGGACGGATCAACCACGGCATTCTCCGAAACCCGAGGGGCTGCTGGTGGGCCTCCGCTCATCGCCGTGGACAGCGTGGAAATCGCCCAGGTGCGTGTGACGTCAAATACTGCCGCCGTCATCACCAGCGCGCAAATTTTCTCGGTGGTGGGCACGCACACCGAGCGCGCAGACTACCCGCTGTTCGACATCAACTACAGCGCCGGCTCTGTGACCTTTCTGGCCGCGCTGCCGGAGATTCACACCGGGCCGACGCCGAAACGTGTCTACGCCTCGTTTGCCGCGCCGATCTTCAGCGACGTGCAACTGGCGTCGGACTTTGTGCCGCCTGAGACGACGCACAGCCTGACCAGCACCCAGGTCTACGGCACCACGCTTGGCTCCACGGCCTCGACGCTCAATCAGGGCAGCTTTACCGCCTACCTGCAGGATGGCGTCGCCGATGGCCTAGTGCAGCTCAAGAATCAGGATCTGTGGTTCAAGTTCTTCCCCGATCGCTACAAGTCGCCGTACCTGCTCACGCAGGGCAAGCTGGGCGTTTCGCGCACCTTCCCGGCTGGCGACAACATCCAGGCGGCTTGCACCATTTCCGCCACGGAGCGCGCAACTGAGGTAGGCTGATGTTTGATCTGAATCGATTCGAGCAAGCACGGTTCGAGTCGAAGAAGGCGCGAGTGGCCGTCGAGGCGCTCGCGTTTTTTTTCGACGAAGGCGAAGCACCAGAGTGGGAAGTCCGCGGCCTGAGCGCCAGCGAGCTGCACACCGCGCTGGAGGCCGAGAAACGCCAGTCCAGCATTGACAGCATCGTCAAGGCCATTGCCACCAAGGCGGACCAGGCCAAGGCCATCAGGCAGGCCCTGGGCATTGCCGGCGACACACCTGGCGAGATTGCCAAGCGCCTGGAGATTCTGGTGGCCGGCTCGGTGGCCCCGAAGATCGAACTGTCGGCGGCCGTGAAGCTGGCCGAGGCCTTCCCGATTGAGTTCCTCATGCTGACCAACAAGATCAGCGAACTCACTGGCCAGGGCGCCGATCTTGTAAAGCCAAGCGCCGCCTCGCAGACGATCCAGGGCTGAGCGCGACACTTGCGCTCCTGGAACAGCGAGGCGGCTACCTCTACCAGCATCGCCCGGATATCATCCCGCAGGGTTTTTTGACCGACGAAGAATTGACGATCTGGGCGGCGTACTACGAGAAAAAGCAGCAAGATGGCCGACATACAGCAAACCGTTGAGCTGATTTTCAAGGGTCAGAACCAGACCAATGCGGCAATTTCGCAGATCCAAAAGGATCTCGGTGATCTCTCGCGCAATGCCGACAGCTCCACTACCGCGATCGGCAAAACCAACGCCGAGTTAGACAAGATCGGCGGCAACAGGGCCGGCATTCAGTCTGCAACCGTTGCGCTGCAGGCCCTGGCCGGCTCGCTGGTCATCAAGGACTTCATCGACGCCAACGTTGCGATTGAGCAGTTTCGCAACACGCTGAAGCTGGTCACAGGGTCAACCGACGCGGCGAACAAGGAGCTGGACTTCATCACCAGCACGGCCAACCGGCTTGGCATTGAGGTTCGAGGTGCGGCTGGGGCATACGCATCGTTTGCAGCTGCGGCCAAGGGCACGGCGGCCGAAGGCGAAGGTTCGCGCAAGGTTTTCGAAGGGTTTGCCACGGCGTTTGCCGCTTTGGGGACAAGCGGCGCAGATGTGGCCGGCGCGTTCACGCAGCTTGCGCAGGGCGTCAGCAAGGGCAAGTTTGAGCTTGATGATCTGAAGTCTGTTGCAGAGCGTCTGCCGGGGTTCTTCAACACTTTCGCCGACTCGCTGGGCGTCACCAATGAAGAATTTTTCGACCTGATCTCCAAGGGCAAAATCGGTATCCCCGAGCTGGTCAAGGTAGCGGAACAGCTCAAGACTCAATTCGGGTCGGCGGATTTCAGCAGTTTCAACAATGAGCTAGCAAGGCTCAAGAATTCGATCACTGATGCGCAGGTGACCATCGGAGACGCTGGGGCATTTCGATTGCTTGTGAAAGCAATTGAGGGCACTACGGTCATTGTCGCCGGGTCAACTGCCGCCATTGTGCTATTTGCCGAAGCGTTGGGCACGGCTGTTGCCGCTATCGTTTCAACGTCCGGCACGCTGAGTGATTTCAGAAAGGGCAACATTACCCTTGCCGAGGCCATAGAGAGAAACAGTGATGAAGCAGACAGATTCAAAACTGCCATCAGCCAATCCTTCGACAAGGCCGCCGCCTCTGTCGATGGCTTGGTGCCAAAATTCTTGGGGCTAGATACTGCCACCAAGAAAACGACCGCCTCAAGCACCGGCCTTGCCGTAGCGCTCGGCGACGAAGAAAAGGCAATGCTCGCGCAGGTCGCATCTGCGCAAGAGCTGGCCACCGCAAAGGTCAAGGTCAAAGACAAGAGCGCAGACCTTGCGAAGCAGCAGCTCGCAGAGCAAAAGCTGTATTTGGACACGACGAAGGCCGCCCAGGATTACGCCGTCAAGCTGGAAAGCATCGCATCCAACGAGCGCATTAAATTTATTGAGGCGCGCGTCAAACTGGAGATTGCCCAGGCGGTTGCGGATGCTCAGAAATTTGAGTCAGCAATTGAAGCTCTTGCAACAACCGTCGAATCATCAAGCGGGGTAATACAAAGCCTTTTTGGAGCTATTGCTAATATCGGTGGACCCGACAATCTCAGGAAGTTGGAGATTATTACAGATCAATTAGAAATAGAAAACAAGATACGAAGAGAAGCATTAGATTTGCAAAGAACATTGATCGAATCTCAGATTGATCTGAACAACGCCAGAACCGCGTCCTTCCAGCGAGGCAACGCCTTGATCCAGATCGACGGCAAGGGCCTGCAGCCGCACCTGGAGGCGTTCATGTGGGAGATTCTGAAGACCATCCAGACCCGCGTGAACCAAGACGGCCTCGAGCTGCTTGTGGGGACTTGACATGCTGATCCGACTGAGCACCACAACATTTGACCCGCTCGGCGTCATTGAGCTGAACGTCAACTCGGAGCAGTCCGATTTCGGCGAAGCGCGCCGGCGCGTGACCCGCATCGCCACATTGGACGGCGGTGCCGTCTTCAACGACTTTGGCCTGGCCCAGGCAGACAAAACAATCACGCTCGTCTGGGCCATTGCGTCGAAGGCCCAGCAAGACGCCGTAGAGCGCTTGGTGAGGCTGTACGCGCTGATTCAGGTTTCTGTGCCCACCGGCATTTTTTTAGCGGCCCCAGAGGCCTATGCTTCAACCCAGAGCACCGGGACGCTGACGCTGCTGGTCAAGTCGAAACTATCAGGAGATTGAAATGGCTGTCCCATCAGTTGCTACCTATTCCGTCAAGGCCAAGGAGGAGGCGCATAAGGCTTTTCGTACCTTGATCGACGCCGGCTCCGCTGCAGGCCGGCTCAAGATCCGCGACTCTGCCGACGTGCTGCTGGCCAACATCCCGCTGGCCGACCCATGCGGCACGGTTAGCTCAGGCACAGGCGTGCTCACCTTTGACGTCACGGCAGCCGAAGACACCAGCGCAGACGCGACCGGTACGGCGGCCTACGGCGAGTTCACTGATTCCGATGGCGTCGTTCATTTGAGCCTGCCGACCCAGGCCGGCACGGCGGCCGTGAGCGGCAAGCTGGTCCTGAACACGCTTTCGATTGTCAGTGGCGGGCCTGTGAAGCTGGTAAGCGCAACACTTGGTTGATGTAATGTCGACAGACATTTATTTTTCAGATGTTTCTTTGTTGCTCCATATGAATGGGGCAAATAATTCTACTTCTTTTTTAGATTCTTCATCTTCTACCAAAACCGTCACAGCAAACGGCGGTGCGAAAATTAGCAATGTTACGCCAAAATTTGGCAGCGGCAATGGTTTTTTTAACAGTCTAGATTCAGTTGAAGACTATTTATCTATTACAACATCTTTAGATTCGTTTAGATTTTCAACGAATGATTTTACAATAGAATGTTGGATAAGATGCACGATTGGTAATGCCGCAATTATTGATGCATATAGTGGAAATCCATCAAGCTCAATAGATAATGGTTACCAACTATTTATTAACAATTCTGGAAATATAGAGTTCTGGATTGGCGCAAACGTCAGTGCAACTGTTACATCATCTGGTGATTTAAGAGATGGCAACTGGCATCATGTAGCTATTTCAAAGAATAGCGGAAATTTTAGATTGTTTATTGATGGTACTCAATCTGGAGGAACTCAATCTGACAGCACAAATCTAAATTTTCAAGCAACAATGTTCGCAATCGGCGCCCAATATTGGGATGGCGACGTTTATTTTCCTTATAATGGTTACATTGACGAATTAAGAGTTACAAAGGGCATTGGCAGATACACAAGCAATTTCACGCCGGCAACAGAAGAATTTCCAGAGTTTGACAAGATAAATGCAATTTCATCTGATTCTGGAGTATTGTCAAATGTTTCTGTTGTAGGTAACATAATAACATTTGCACGAGCCGATGTGCCATCCATGCTCGGCGCAGCCAATCCGCTGGCCACGCACGATTTCACTTCGGTTATCGGCGACGCGACGACCTACTACGTGATGGATCTCACCACGCCAAGCGGTCTAGTGCGGGTGCCGATCTCAAGCTGGCAGGCCACGCTGCAGAGTGGCCTGAGCAATTACGTGCAGTGCGTGGTGCCTGCGGTCTCGGATTACGTCTCGGCCATCAATGCTGCAACGCAGTTCAAGATTTCGCGCTTGGTGGACGTGCCAGGACTGGCCACGCCGCTGACCTACGAGATGGCCACGGCGCCAGTGCAGACAACGACCTTCGACCAGGGCCCGTTTCGGTACACCTGCACCATCAGCGGCTACAGCTCGGGCTTTGCCCCCAACGAGACGCCCAGCGCGGCCTACAACCGCATCATGCAGGGCATTAGGTCCATCAGCATCAACCAGGGCGGAACGCGCGTGCGGTGTTCGATTGACTGGCTACTGCGGCCATCGCAGCGGGTGTTCGCCAGCTCCGAGGAGTTCGTGGTGTCCTACATCAACTACTACGTCGGCGAGGGGGATGCCTACATGGAAGTCGGGGAGCGGGCCTGATGGGTCGCGGCACGATCCTGGCTAACCTGGGCGCTGGTCAATACACGATTAAGCTCGACTTCGGCGAGTCCCGGCTTGCGGCGCAGTTGCTGCTACTGACGGGCGCCAACACCGACCTAGACACACAGATTGCAGCGCAGCAGGCCAAAGTAAACACGGCCCAGGCCGCCCTCAACGCCAGCAATGCCGCGCTGGCAGCTGCGATCAATGCCTACGTCGCGGGCAACAGCGCGCCCAATCTGCTGCCTCCGGTGGAAACCGCCAAGCTGGACCAAGTGGCCAAGGAGGAGGCCCTGCGCAGGGAGACTGTGGCGCTTGGCAAGCTGCAGGGCTCAAAGGCCAACAACCTGCGCAAGATTGACGATCTCAACAGCTACCGAGTGAGCCTGACGCTGAACGCCTGGTGCGCGGATTACACCGAGGGCGCATCGGGCACGGTGGCCACGCTGGAGATTCCAAACGAGCCCAAGACGGTGCTGATTGCGCCAGCAGGCAGGGCACCAGTCGATGCCGATGGCGATCTGCGCATGCGGGCCTTGATGACGGCACCGCAGGCCTACTACAACGTGGCAATCCTGCCAGGTTGGCAGAAGTTCAAGCCGACGTACCGCAGCGGCGTCATCACTGCTATCAACGGCGACACGGCCGATGTGGCGCTGGATGAAGCGAAGTCCAGCTCCGGCGGCATTGCCGACATCGGGCTGGCCAACATCGAATTTGACGTCAACCAGACCAGCACGCTCACCAACGTGCCGATTGTTTATCAGGACTGCAACGGCACGGCTTTCGAGGTCGGCGATGCGGTGGTGGTGCAGTTCATGGCGCAGAGTTGGAGCACGCCGCGCATTATTGGGTTTATGAGCAATCCAAATCCATGTCAAAACGCTTTTTTTAATTATGGAAAAGTTTTACCATTTGATAGTTTTGACGTTAGTCAAATAACTCCCGGACCAGTAATTAACTATTTTGGCGGTCCAGGAATAAGATATCAAGCAAGCCCTGAAATTACCTTAAATACTTTATGGTGGGGCGGCGATGTTGTGTGGATTGGCCAGACTGGTTCAGTGTCATGGAGGATGGAAGGCGATCCATATAACTTCCCATATGTAGTGTTTCGAGACACAACAATTGATTGCACAAGCCCTGAATTCTATGCTTGGCTGGCATCAAAAGATTCGTATGCAAACTATTTTCAACAATGGCACGTTTGCGGTGGCGCGGTTTATAATGAGCAAATAGGATCGGAAAGAAGGCAAATACTATACTTTGCCGCAATTAACAAAGAAGAAGCCGTTAGCGGAAACTCACAGTCTCTGAATGAAACGCTATATATCTACCGAAAAGACTTGGCAACGAATGCACTGACAAAAGTGTATGAGTTATCTGTTGCAATAGGTACGCAGAACAGGTTTGACGAAACCTCTCCTTGGGTAGACAATGAAGCGACTGGAAATTCTTTTGTTCATTTGACGGATGCCTCCAGTGGGCCGCTGCTTTCATCAAGTGGCAAAAAGATTTACAAGGTAATTCGAGACACAAACGACAATCCGCATTTTGGTTATTGCATTAAGGTATCGTTTCATCCAACGCAGCCTAAAGCCATTTTTGCCTTTATGAGCAACTGGCAATACGGCTATATGCAATGGATTTATCAATCTGGGGCAACGTTTACGTCTGCAACTGGTGTAGTTGCGGCGGAATATCATCCAGATGACGGCAGAATTTGCAGCCTTGCAATAAGCAATTATGCTTTTGATCCTCAAGTGGATACAGAATTGCCTAATGGATCTATTGATTCGTTTATAGGTTTTGGAGCTTCTTTTACAGCAACCTTTAGCGAAGGTGGACTTACCGTAATTTCAGATGATCCAAGGCGCGCATTTGTCGGGCAACTTAATGTTTGCTTTCCACAAAACAACGTCATTGTTAGCAGGCAAAAGATTAGGCGGGTTAGCTTGGCAACCGCTCCTGCTTGGTCTAGAAACTTTTTTAGCGGCGCATTTACTGAATCATATGTTCAAGGGACGATTGCCGGCAGCATATATTTATCAAATCCTCAATTGCCGCTTGTGCAATTCAGATCATCTGTAGCGCATTCGTATTTGCTTGCATCGTTGACGCAAATATATTATTGGGTCAGGGTTGTCTATGCAAAGAACCGTTACTATGCAATGTTTTACACAATACAAGACGAGCAGCCAGGCGGCGGAATTCCTGCAAGGCTGTTGTCATCAGAGTTTACGCAAGCACAAATTGTAGAGGATACTGGCGTGACATTTAATGATTCTGCTGGGTCGTCTAGTGGATTGTCAATCTATACGCCGGCAAGAATTGGCTTCACTTCAAAGTAAAACCATGAAATTCGAAACCGCATTTGCCCTGCTGCTCGGCCACGAAGGCGAGTTCAGCGACCACCCCGACGACCCCGGCGGCAAAACCCGCTACGGCGTCACCGAGGCCGTGGCCAGGGAGACGGGCTATAAGGGCGACATGCGCGAGTTGCCGCTGGAGCTGGCGCAGCGGATCTACCTCGAAAAATACTGGAAGCCGATCCGGGCCGATGACCTGCCGCCTGGTGTGCGCTACGCGACTTTCGACGCCGCAGTCAACAGCGGGCCGGCGCAGGCCACTCGATGGCTGCAGCGTGCGCTCGGGGTAGAAACCGATGGCGTCATCGGGCCGCAGACACTGGCCGCCGCCTACGCTCAGGACGCCAACGCGCTGCGCATGCGCATGCTGGCCCAGAGGTTGCGGTTCATGACCGGCCTGACCAACTGGCCGGCGTTCTCGCGTGGCTGGGCGCGGCGGATTGCTGACCTCATGGAGTCGTGATGGCTTGGGGCAAGGACGATTGGAAAAAGCTCGCTGCCGCCGTTGCGCCTGGCATCGCCACCGCGCTGGGAGGCCCGCTGGCGGGCGTGGCGGTTTCGGCCATCAGCGACAAGCTCCTGGGCAAGCCTGATGGCACTGAGTCCGAGATTGCCACCGCGCTGGCCACAGGAGGCACCGATGCGCTGGCCAAGCTCAAGGAGGCCGAGCAGGCCTTTCAGGTGCGCATGCGCGAGCTAGACATTGACCTCGAGCGAGTGCACCAGGCCGACCGAGACGGGGCGCGGCAGCGCGAGGCGGGCACCGGAGACACGCTCACACCTCGGCTGCTGGCCATGGGGATCACCTGCGGGTTTTTTGGCGTGTTGGGCTGGCTGCTGACGCAGGGCAAGCCAGAAACCGGAGGCGATGCGCTGCTGGTGATGCTGGGCGCCCTGGGCGGCGCCTGGGCATCGGTGGTGGCGTACTACTTCGGCTCGTCGTCAGGCAGTGCGGCCAAGACGCGCATCCTGGCTGATCGGAACTGAGGCCGGAATGCGTGAAGGGCAGCGCTCGTCCTCGATGACCCAGGCGCCAATCCAGACCTGACGATCATGCGGCGGTGACAGCTTGCGCAGGCAGGACTGGCACTCATCGCGCCAGGTGCCGGCGCAGCGGGCCGTATCGGCCGGGAGACGGGGCGGAATTGTTGTCATAGGTGCACGATCAGGCTCAGGGTGACGACGCCAGCGGCAGCGACGCCGACGCCCAGCAGGATGACCTTGGTAACGGCCTCCAGCATGTCGTCGCGCAGCGGGTCGGGGTCGTCGCGCAGCAGCGGGCAGTTTCGGCCCTGGCAGCAGCGGCCATCGCAGCAGGTACGGTTTTCGGTGGATTTCATGGTCATGGCTCCTCATCATCGAATGGCAGTCCAAGAACAAGCCGAATGGCTGGGCCGGCTTCGTAGCGGGTGCGCCTTCCGTTGCGAGACATGTCGTCTGGGTGGCGTGTCTTTTTCAGCAGGCCGGCATCGCAGGCATACCGCAAACCAGTGTTGATTGTGTCCATGGTGCCGCCCCATTTGTCTTTGATGTCCTGGATCGTCAGCCATTCGTCGGGGTTGGCCGAGAACCATATCAGGGCCTTGTGGTGCAGGCGCACGCTGGCGCGTTTGTAGGTGCCGGGTTTCATGATTGCGCCCGCAGAGCGGCTTCCAACTCTGCCAGCTTACGATCCAGCTCGGTGTTCTGCGCCTCAATGCTCGTGCAGTTGGGGCACTGACTGGGCATGCACTCCCGCGTGGCGCAGGGTGGCTCCTGCACCGGCTCTGCCAGCGCGGCGCGGAGGGCTGGAATGACGGTCGCAGCGCGGTCAGATTGCCATCGCGTGTTGTTGCTCCATCCAATTTCGTGCAACGCCTCCAGCGCCTGCTGGGCGGCTTCGCGTAGGGTGGTCATGTGCTCTCCTCCGCTTTGGCGATGGCGGCTAGGCAGTGGTCAGAGTTAACGCTGTGAATCCATTGTGCGCGTGAGAGTTTCAACGCCTCCAGCAGCGCATCACGCTGGGCCACAAGGCGGCGCAGTTCGGCGGCGGCGGCATTCATTTTTGCGTTCCATTCAGCGCCACCACAGGCCCGCACATCGAGCCAATCAGCCAGCCACAGGGCTTTACTCTGCGCGTTCATCCCTCACCCCTCAGCGCAGCCGTCAGCCGCTCAATCCTGGCCTGGTGGTACATGCACATGGCATCGGCGTACTCGCGGGTGCTCAGGGCCTCCAGCAGGGCCGTGCGGGCCTGGTCAAGTTCGCGCTGCATGCGCTCTGCGTGGGAGAGGGCGCCGAAGCAGCGGCGTAGGTATTCGCGGATCATGGCTGCGTCACCTCCATCAGCACCATGGCGCGGCGCACCGCGTCGGACAGGTCGAGCCAGTCGGTCCAGCTCAAAACGTGCTTGATGTTGACCTGCACGACGCTGGCGTCAATGAGCTGGACGCTGGCGACTACATCGCCGTCAGCGCGCCTGATCTCGCAGTGAGTCACATCGACTTTCATGCTCTAGCCTCCATCGCGCAGCGGCGCGCGTAATGCCACACACTCGACGCCTGCACGACCTGCACAGGCGCCTCGAAAACGCGCTCAGGCTCCACCATCACGCCATCGGCGGTCTGGAGGTAGGCGCGGCGTTTGTTGCCGTGGTTGATTAGCATGCCCCGCTGGACGAGGTTGTAGATCAGTCCTTTGGTGCAGCCGACGTGATCCACGATGGCGTCAATCGTCTGCGGGGTGCGGCACATGGCCGCGATGCGGCGGTGGGTGTCTTTCATTGCTGGCCCCTTGCGCGGATGGCGGCGGCGCAGCCTGCCAACATATGCGCCAGATCACGCGCCACCTGCTCGGCAGCGCCACGGGTGCGGCAGTCGGCGACGACGGTGTACTGCGTGCGCACCACCAGGAACCGCAGGCCGTCGGTGTTTTCGTGGGCGACCACTTCGTACTCAGTCTTCAGCGGCTCATATTGGCTCATCGCTGGCCTCCGTCGGTTCAATGTCGGTGGCCTCGAGCGCGGCGCGGATCTGGCCGGCGCGTACCTTGGCGGCATCGGTGGCCTCGGCTCGGCCGTCTCGGTCCAGCTGCTTGATGGCGGGCTTGAGCGCGTTGAGTTCGTCCACGGTTTTGGCGGCGTCGATGCGGCGCATCACGGCGCCGAAGTCCAGCACCTCGTCTGCTGGCTCGGTGGCAGGCTGGCGCTTGGGCGGCTTGGCCTCGGGCGGGTCCATGTCTTCGACTTCCTCGGGCGTGTAGGTGCCAACCACGACGCCGGGAAACACCGTGCGGATGCCTTCGCTGATGCAGCGTGCGCGCAGCATGGCGCGCGGGTACTGCGTCCAGGTCGGGTTTTTCGTCAGGCCGGCGCGCTTGGCCATTTCGATGGTCCACTCAATCTCGACGCTGCCGCCTTGCTGGTGCGAGAACTCTCCAGCCACGCGCTGGTCGTTCATCGAAAGCCACTTCACGCGGCCTCCTGCGGTCTGGAACCTGGCCAGCATGGCGTCCGCCTTCAATGCGGGGCGGTTCTGAATGATGTGGTAATCGCGGGCCGCGATGGCAGGGTGCAGGCCCTCGGCCTGGGCGATGAGCATGAGCGCCATCGCTTGGTCTGGGGTCTTGACGCCGAACAGGCCGGACTTGGCCACTGCCAGCGCCATGCGCTCGACTTGATCGACGGGAACGAGTGCAGTTGACATTCGGAAAACTCCTACGGGTTAGAAGGACACTTTGGCACGCAGCTTGTCGACGATGGAGTCGACCTCTGCAAGGAACGTCACGATCTCACGCTCCAGCGTGGCGATGTATTCGGGATTACGCGGGATGCGCTGCACGTAGAGCTGCAGGTCTGGCGGCATCCTGCTATCAAACGACACGAAGTCGCACCATTCGCGGTTGGTGATCCACATCTGGCCCTGCACCTGGGCCATGTGCTCGTCGGGCATGCCTGAAAGCCAGGTTTCTAGGTGGTTGGCAGAGTTGAATGGGCACTTGATCTCCACCAGGCCGTTGTCGGCCATGTCCTCGGTGACGAGGCCGTCCGGGCTGCAGCCTGCGGCCAGCGTTGGGTGCTGGACAAAGCCTACCGTCTCAACGTGCAGGACATGGGCCTCAATGTAAGCCTGCAGCGCTGCGGGTTCCTGATCGGTGCCCCACTGCATTGCCATCGTGCGGGCCACGGGCGCAGGCTGGCCAGTCAGGCGCTCGATCACCTGTTGCCACAGGTACGTTGTGCGGGCAGCGGTGGGAAGGCCCTTCTGTGTCTTGGCCAGTACGTGCTTGAACCCGCTGGCCGTGACCTTGCCAACGCGGGCCTGCATCCATTCGTCAGTGCGCTGCTCAAGCGCGGAGGTGTCAGTGGTCATGCTACCTCCAAGGTGGTGAGTTCTGCGGACGCTTCGGAGGCTGCCGAGCCCTTGGCCACGGCGGCGCGGAGTTCAGATGCCAGGATCAGGGCTTCCTCATCGGTGAGCCAGATGCTGCAATCCAGCCTCCCGGCGCCGCTGCTCATGATGAACACGGTGTGTCCGAATTCCGCCGTGGTGGTGGAACGGTGAGCCTTGAATGTGGTGGTCATGGTGGTCCTTTCAGTACCAATGGTGCGGGTCATCGTGATATGGATCGTCGTTCATGCTGTCGGCCATCAGCTCCATGGCGCGGTCATCAATCCAGGTGCGCTCGTCGCGCAGGATGCGGTCCTTCATTTCCATGCGGGCGTGCAGGCACTGCGCATCTGAGCCGGTGAGCATCAGCGTCCAGAGCTGGTCTGCGGTGGCCTCGCTCATGTCCAGGTCTTCGAATCCTGCGATGCTGGTGGTTCCGCCCTCGGGCTGACGCAGGTTGTCGCACAGCCAGAGGCTGGTGCTAAACGTGTCGGCCAGCAGTTCGTCTGCTGCATCGGCGCGGTGGCTGTCGTCAGGCGTGCGCTCGTCGTCTTCCCAGCGCGGGTCACGCGGGTCGGTGCACGGGCCCCAGGTGGCGCTGTCGCCAGGGCCGTAGGTGGTGAGGTTTTGCATGTGGTGGGCTCCTGTGGTTTAGATGAAGGCCGCGATCAGGCAGCCGAGGGTGATGCCGAAAGCGGCGGCGAATGCGTAGTCGATGGGGCGGAGGGGTTGCATGGTGACCTCAGATTTGTTCGACCTTGGAGATGGTCCAGCCGAGCGCCAGGCCGCGAAGCCTTGCGTCATCCATCGAGCGATGGACTTCGACGTTGATGAACTCGCGGTTCAGAATCTTGGAGAAAACGTAGAAGGTGACGCGGATCATTTGGTGCTCCTGGTTGCGTGTTGCGATGGAATGAATCATAAACGCGGCGTTACCATCAGCGCAAGCATTGTTTACTGTTTCGCAGGGTCTTTCCTATGACCGCACTCAATGGGTGTTTACATCTTTATAAAAGTCCCGTTACACTGCGGCCCATGATGAAAATTGTCCGACACCCCGATAGCAAGCTGATTGACCAGCTCGGCGGGCCTGCGCAGCTTGCGCGGCTGCTGGGCATGGACAAGCCTGGCAGCATTCAGCGCATCGTCAACTGGCGCAGGCGCGGCATCCCGTTGGCCGTGAAGGTGCAGCATGCGCAAATCTTCATGCCGGCCCTGCTGCTAGGCCAAAAATCGTGAAGCAAGGCGACCGCGTGCGCCTTTCGGACGGCGCCGATGCGATGGTGCTCGAGGTCGGCGTGGCTACGCTGCGGGTGGCGCGGATTCGCCAGGACTGGCCGTTTCCCGGCCTGCCTGAGTCCGTGCTGCGCGGCACCGTCAAGCGCCTGCCGTCGCGGTATCTCAAGGAGACGCCGCAGGATGTGGGGGAGGCGCGGTGGTAGAGATACGGGGGACGGCAGACTCTGCCGGTCATTGGGAATGAAGTCGCGCTCTGCTGGCGCCGGCAACGTGTACGGCCTTTCATCCCGGACGTTCTGCGCGGATCGCAACCGCAACGTCCCCCACCATTCAGGCCACGCCGCGCGGCCTTGAGCGCGGCAGATGATGCGCTGAGGCGCGGAGGTGATGATGCAAAACGAGTACGAGGATTTCCTGGCGGGCAAGGCCCAGCTAGGTGGTAACCACGGGTTCGATCCCATATGGATGCCGGACTTCCTGTTCGACTTCCAGGCCTCTCTGGTCGAGTGGGCAACCCGCAAGGGGCGCGCTGCGATCTTCGCGGATTGCGGCCTTGGCAAGACCGCCATGCAACTGGTGTGGGGCGAGAACGTGGTGCGCAAGACGGGCGCGCCCGTGCTGCTGTTGACGCCGCTGGCGGTAACGCACCAGATCGTCGAGGAGGCCGACAAGTTCGGCGTCCGTGCGGCGATCTCGCGCGATGGCGTGGTGCGGCCTGGCATCAACGTCACGAATTACGAGCGACTGCACCTGTTCAACCCGCAGGATTTCGCTGGTGTGGCGTGCGATGAGTCGAGCATTCTCAAGAGCTTCGACGGATCAACCAAGACTGCCATCACGGAGTTCATGCGCAAGCGACCGTATCGGTTACTGGCC
>Ga0315906_10003067_pt1 | contig 22450 bp, 32 predicted proteins | sample LakEriMetagenome_4_FD_203526 | JGI IMG/M metagenome (GOLD analysis project Ga0315906, IMG submission 203526) | Freshwater fungal communities from buoy surface, Lake Erie, Ohio, United States - Buoy 2 MA122 | ecosystem: Environmental > Aquatic > Freshwater > Lake > Lake biofilm | place: USA...
GGCATAAGTCCTCGCTTGGCAATCCCAATAAACCTTTCGGTTCGCGTCTCCTCGATGGTCGACTTCGTGCCAAGGCGTGCGCCTACCAACGCCTGCACTGCGGGATTTTTATGCTCAAGCAAGGCTTTGAACTCTTCGTCAGTTTTAGAGAACGCGTAAGTCTCTTTGCCTGTGGTTAGGCTAGTCTTCATTGGCGGTACAACACCAGCGGCCTGCAACATAATTGCAAACTTTTGGTTGCTCATCAAGTCGCCTAGTTCGTACGCGCCTAGCGCCATTGCTTTTAAATCTTTTACCGATTCCAAGTGGTCACCGAGTACTTGCAAGTCCAGCGCCAGTGTCGGTTCTGTAAACATGCGTATGGTTAAGTCAATTAAGCGCAGCTCTATCTGCGGAAAGTCTTTGCTCATATTGCCAAACAACTGCCATGTCAGGGCTACATCGTTCATGCAGTATTCCCCATACCTTGCTAACTGCTCGGGGGAAAAATCGATCCGTCTCAGACCAAGGGCGTTCTCAACTTCTGTACCCTTCTCGCCTATGCCGTAGTACTGCGCTAGCACCTTGAGACTGCCCCCTACGTTAGTGCCATGCAAGGCTCTGCCCATGGAGAGTGTGTCCAACCAACCCTTTGGTTTAATGTTGAAGTGCCAATTTAGGATTGCCCCATCAAATATGGCGTTGTGGGCTAGTGCCAGTGAATTTGCCCAATCGAATTGCTTGAGGTATTCGGCAGTCTGAACCATCGTTCCGCTAAACCATTCTGGCTCTCCGTCATCTACCTGCACTGATACCCCTACGACATGGAACTGTGGGTCACGGATGTACTCTTCGGTAGTCTGCTTGGCAAAGCCTACCTCGCGGGAGTAGAACGTCTCAAAGTCAACTGTAATGATGTTCATATTGTTTTGCACCCATTGGTTATCCAGTTATCCAACTTATCAACATTATTCTCGTTGATGACCACGGCTACGCCACCGGATTCGTTGATAGCCTTAAGGTTCTTCTCTTGTAGTGCGGTAGTCTTACCCTTGCCAGCCTTGGCTTCGATAGCTACAAAGTGGCCGTTAACGCAACAGAGAAAGTCGGGAACGCCACTGCTTCCGTATCCAGTGCCGATAGGCATGGCGTAGTAGACGTTGTGGGCTTTGAGGATTGCCTTGATCTTTGCTTTGACCTTGGCTTCAGGTGTGGTTGCCATCTAACACTCCAGTTGTTTATGGAGTCAATATAGCACATCACTTTACTTTGTCAATAGTACAGACGTAAAAAAACCGCCCGAAGGCGGTTGGGGGTTACCCTAACATTGTTAGGTCGTTTTACTTTAGTGCGCTGATCTCACGAGTCAGATACCACTGGGCTTTGCGCAAGTCCTCCATCCTGTTGCCTTTGTGGTCGGCACGAGTCAGGTACTTCACCACGTTGCCGATGTTGTAGTTGAGCTTCTTTGCTTCGATGAAGTCGATGGTTTCGATTCCACCTACTTTGTAATGGGCAGGATGGTCTACTGGGTCGAACATTTCGATCTGCATAGGTGTGTTTGATGAAGTAATGGACAGAGTTTTCCAACCCTTTATCGTCTCATCCATAATTTTCTTATGCTCAGCCATCCCTTTCTTTATTTTAGGTAGCGTAAGCGTAGTCTTCTTTGCCTTCACTCCGGCTTTCTTCTTTGCGTTCCACAGCACTGTGTATACGTACTGAAGTCCAACGCCAATAGCCTCGGCTACCTCTGCGGGTTTGGCCTTTGGGTTCTTGGCTACGTAGTTACGCACTTGTGCGGCTTTGGTTACTTTTTTGATTGTCATGGTTTATTTCCTGTTTGGTTGTTAACGTACTCGGTAAGAACTTCTCTCATCTTGGCTTGCTTTGACATTCGATGGTTGGTGTCGAAATAATCCATCACCTCTTTCGGCAGTCGCAAGCTCGTGCAAGTTAATGCGGGTTTCTTACCAAGCCCCCGCCCCTTGCGTTTCTTCTCTAACTTTAAATACTCAATTCCTGTGTTCAAAATGTTGCCTCCTCATAATCCTGTTGTGGCTTCTTTAGTTTGGGGAATCGCTTCGGGTCTAGTCGTGTGAACGGCCACCACGCCATTAGCTCTTCCTGAGTCAGCACTTTGTTTGACAAGGGCTTCGTAGTATCCTTTTGGGTACTTTGCTTTTTGCTTAACATGTTTTCTTAGCCATTCGGCTCCTCCTAATTCTATAAACATAAGATACTCAATATCAGACATTCGCATGTTGCGACCTTTAAGTGGCTCAGGCGGTTTAGGTCTTGGCATTATCTTTTCATTCCCCGTACAAATACGGCAAAGGATGCTGACGTATCCCCACCATTTTTCATCATGTCAAACTCTTGCGCTACTTCTTCTAGCGTGTTGTTACGTATCTTCTCGGATACCTCGTTGAGTTGAGCTTTGACCATTTGACGTTTACGCCAACCCATAGCTTTCTCCCACATGTTGAGTTCAGGTTCCTTCATGTATCCCCCAATACTTCTAAAATTACTTTTTTAATCCTGCCGTATGCGTCTGCCTTGGTATACGGAGCGGCAAGTATTATATCTATCTCACACAGTGCATCGTAGTACTGCGTACCTTTTAGTGCGTGCTCTAGTTTGTACTCGTCTTCGGGGTACTGAAACTCAAGTACGGCTTTCATAAGCGGCCCCATTGGTTAGCAACATAAGTAGGCGGGCCTTTCGCCATGTTCTACGTACGTCAGTCTGTGAAGCATTGCGGTACTTAAACTTTGGGTCAGTACATGGCCTCAGTGGGATTGCTTTGGATTGGTATTTCATTTCGTCTTTCATTTAGATTCTCCTAACATTGTTAGCCTGTTTCACTATGCCAGTTCCCGCTCTGCGGTAAGTAAGACAAAGACTTCGGTAGTGGCTCGGCAACCCACGCCCTCAATCATCTGCTCAGGCTCTACTAATTTCAACATACCCAACTTACCTCTCATGTCAAGTGGGAGTGTATTATCATCGTAAAGTTGTATATCGTCACCTGTTTTAACTAAGTACTTTCCACTAGATAGTAAGACTAGGCTCGTACCTTTATCTGATTTAAACTTAGCTTCTATGTCAGTAACAGTAAGCATCTCGGCTTCCGCCTCTCGTAGTTTGGCTAGGTTGTGCGCCTGTCCACTGATTACTGCATACTTCTTAAACTCGTCAGGGTGTTGTACAAACGCAAACGCTTTCATAAGCGGTACTAGACTATGCAAAGCACTCTGATGATCTCCACGCTTGCGACTTGTTTGTCTGCCAACAACTCGGTTAGCTTCTGCCAACGCTTCGTTCACACGCTCGCCTACACTCTTGTTACTGAATGTTTTCTTGATAGCGGCTAGGGCTTTCTTAGCATCCTTAGTGCGATACGAACTTATACGCTCACGCTCGTTTCTGATCGCATTGCTAGTGATAGAGAACACATGCCCACCCTGATCGTAGCGATAGTCTCGGTCGATCTTGCCGATCTCTTCTCCATCTTTGAATACTGCGAACTTAGAAACTGTGATCCGTGGGCGGGTATCCATGGTCTCACTCTTAACTTGTCCGTAATACTCATGTACCTTGAACTCCCATGTCGGGTTCTCGGTGATAACCTTCCACATGATCTCGTGCAGGGGTTTCTCCACTGCGAAGTCAAAGTCACTCTTACGCCTACCACACAATAGCTTATCGCTAATGGTGACGTTACTCAATGTCATTGCGGTGCTTGCATCCATGATCTACTCCTTACCATTCAAATTTCTTAATGATTGCATCTACCTTGGCCTTGACCTCGGTGCGATGGTGCTCGTCTTCCTTGATTGCATCTATGTTAGTACCTAACATTGTTAGCTCTAGTTCCTTGCGTGCTTCCTCCAACTTGGGGTCGTTGGTGATGTTCATCTTAGTAAGCAATGAGCAAAGCTCTAGCGGGTTGCTCACCAGTGTGTCGTGGTATCGCTTCTTACCACCCGATGTGTCGTCGAGCTTCTTAGACATGCCTACTAGCATTTCATGTAACCGCTCCCATGGCTCACGCATAGCGTCAGCTAGCTTGTTGTCTTGTTGTGCAGTGAACTCTGCTTGCATCTCGGCTAAGTCATTCGCAGGTATGTCCAAGCGAAAGTCACCCGCCTCTGGCACAGGCTTGACTGTTCTACGAAACCCAAACTTCAGCTTCACATCCTCAAGGTCGGGATAGTCCTCGGCTCTGTACATCTTGCCTAGGTGCGTAGGTGCATCCTTCACTAGCTCAGGATATGCGTGAAAGAATGAGCCACACATGGCATTGAACGTCTGCTCGTATGCGTTCATGGTCTGCTTGTATTCCATAAACAACGCAGTCGGCAACATACGCTCGCCCTTGTCTGCCCATGGTAGCGTTCGCTGATTGTGATAGAGCCTAACCTTGGCGGCAAAGTTCTCGATCTCCTTACGCAAGTTAGTACCTGCGAATAGGTTCTTGTGGACACGCGCTGCGTCTACGACTGCTGATGCGTCAGTATTCACTTGTGCCGTTGTATCGCGGTCTAGCTTTGATGCAGGCCACACGCTGATGTTCAATTCCACTAACACTGCTGATGCACTAATACTCATTTTGGTTCTCCATATACTTGGTTTGCGATTGTGGCAAAGCGGTTGATTGCTTCGAACTTGGATACTTTGTTAGTCTTAAATGTATGAGCCAAGGTCATAGCTAAGATAACCATGCCCTCGCCATTAGAAACTTCTTGCTCAGCGAACCGCGTAACGATTCGTATACCTTCGTTCTTCATTTCTTCGGGTGTCATTTCAGTTCTCCTGTGGTTTACCGGCTAATCTAGCCATTTGATATTTACTGTCGCCTATGATTTGCATACTGAAGTTGGCTTCGTTCGGGTACACATGGTAGGTGTACGGCTCAGTCATACCCAACTCCTTGCGCCTGTCCTCACTCCAATACTTCTCTTCGTATATCTCTGCGCTTTCTAAGACTTCCACTAACTGCATGGCTTTCTCTTTGGGCATGATGTACTTCTTGTATCCAATATCTACTATTACCATACTGCCTCCCTTAATCCATAATGTGAATCGTTCTACCATTGTCAGCAACAGCATCGTTACCTCCTGTGATTACCCACATAGTCGGTGCTGTCCATTCGCTACCCCAGTTCGGTACATAGCCATCGGTCAACACAATGATGCACTCGGGTTTGATAGCCTCGTCACGCAAGTATTGAGATACGCAACTAGGGTCAGTGCCCCCGCCACCCTTGGGTTTGGTCGAGCTAACAATGTTAGATACTTCCGCACCCTCATACTTCTCATGCCCTGCCACTGAGCCATCCCAATAGATAAGATCAACCATCTCGGGGTTGACTTCCTCAGCCACGCCTTTCACCTCGGCTAAGAATTCGTCAAGCTCACGCCCACCGATGGAGCCCGATGTATCTATGGCTACTACGATGTGTCCAACCTTCTCACCGATCATGCTCGGCATATACATACCGGCAGACAAGTATCTGCGGTTGACTCTGCGCCATGACGATGTGTCCTTGTTGTTGCATGTAGCTTTCACATACTCGCGTAGTTCTTCACGCCAGTTGATCTTGGGTTGCAAGTGTTCATCAATCTCACGCCCGATACCACCCGCACCTTTGCCATGTGCCTTCTCATGTGCCATGACACCCTGACGAATAGCTTGGTCGATCTCACGCTCAAGGGTTTTCTTCTCCTCCTCGCTCATCTCTCTCGCACCATCCCAATCGTGGTCATCGAACCCACCACCCCCATCGCTCTCTTCGAGAAGGTCGAACACTTGCTTGGAGTTCATGCCCTTGAACTGTGGGTCATACAGTCCCATGCGCTGACCTTTCATAATCCCATCCTTGTACTTAGGCATGGAGATCACATCCTCGTTAGGGTCGAGTTCATGAAGCATCAGGTTAATAACGTAGTCACAAGCACTGTTGGCACGGCTATGATTCTCGTCATTGAGTTTCTTCCATGTAGTCAAGTGTCTGTACATCTTGTGTGACACCTCATGCGCCACGACAAATGCCAATTCTTTATCGGTCAAAGCCGCCACAAACTTACGCCCATACTTCTCATCCCTACCATTGGTAGATGCAGTGGGTATGTCATCCACTACGCTAGTACGGCCAACCATCATCACACCTTGGAGTAAGGCGAACTTAGGATTACGCATGAGCGTGATCTTGGCCTTCTGTAATTTACGTTCTTCTAACATTGTTAGGTTCCTTCTAAATGTCGTTGCTTGTTAATCATGTCGGCAAATAACTTCGCCTCTTCAAACGTGTCATGCACTGATATAACTTCTTGGGTTTCAGTAAATGCACTTGGGTAATCCTTAGCGTCAACTAATTCATACTTGCCTGTGTAGTAGAGTTGAGCAACAACTACCTTGAACTTCGGGTCATGCTTGCTCTTGTCTACTGTCGTTTGCCTACGCACAAATGCGTTACCAATTCTCTTAGAGAAGGTCATGGTTCTTAGCCACCCAATCAGCGAACGCCTTGCAACTGAACGCAATACTCTGTTTGCTTGGTGTCTTGGCAATGTTGATAGCGAACACCGCTTGCCACTCTGCATCGAATCGTTGTAGGTACTCCATGAATGGGGCAATGGTTGTCTTGTCTACCCGAGCAATCGCACCGAATACCACAATGGCACATGCACCCGCTGACGTAGGTATTGCCGTTGTCTTGGGATGCGTGATCGTTGACTCCCATGTCGGCAACTGATCTGAGAACTCAATGTATGCTTGCATATCCCGAGCGGCTGACTCACCCACAGCACCGGACAAAGCCGCAATCACAGTTTCAGGGTCGTTATCTTTGCGTGACCTAACAATGTTAGACGCTGTCTCAAGCGAGCGTGGTGATACGAAAGCCTTCTGAGAGTTCTTAGGGTTAAAGATGTAGGGGTTGTCGCCTTGCCCTGCGTCTGTGTAGCTAGCCATTGCATGAGGGAATCGGTTGACCCACGCAATCACCTCGGGCTCGATACCTTTACCAATAGCCCACTCAATCCACTGCTCGGCATCGGGTTTGCTGATCGTTACGGGAACCAGTCGGTTACGGCTATGCGCTTTCAGGTTGTCGCCCACGCCGTCTGTTGAAAGGTTACCAGTAAGAAAGACAATGGTCTGTCTGTCTCCATCGGTCGGTAGTGGAATGTCACCTAGTCTAGGGTTAGCCTTCTCTAGCATAGGGTGAAGCATGTTCTTCACGGGGTCTGCGCCCTTTGAAAATTCGTCAAGCATGATGACAAGGGGTTTGCCTTCATGAATCTTGAACCTAGCGTTAGGGTAATACCTAGTGGTCTTGGTATCGTGGTCGATCACAGGCATGGCAATGTCGCCCAAGTCCATGTTCGGCACGTCTATGTATGCGTACTCGTAGCCCAAGCCGTTAGCAATACTCTCCAATAGGGAAGACTTGCCGATACCCGGCTCGCCTTGTAGGAGAAAGCGCGTAGTAGGATTGGTGCGAATCAGGTTCGCGGCTTGTTTGAGGGTAATTGATTTACCGAATTTGATCTCTGACATATCTAACCTTTCTAATGTGCCTAACATTGTTAGGCGATTTCTGATTTACTCTGCATTTTTGACATGGTTCTCCCACATCAGCTTATATTATACCACAATGTTATGGTAAAGTCAAGTCCTTTCGTCATGGGTCTGACTAAAGTTGCGGTTGCCTAGCTTGTATTAACCGATCAATCTCTTCTTGCGTTGGCATCTTCGTTATGTACGACTCGTACTTGTCGTTGGGTAACTGATTCGGTTTGAGCGGCCTTCTCTCGATCATCTCATCGCTATGCCACTGCATCATGATCTTGTCCAGCATCCGCTCGACTGCGCTTACTGGAATATCCACATCCATGTCATGCCCCACCAGTGGGTTGCGGTGCGTGTACGGCATGGACAGGGCTAACAATGTTAGAGTCATGCGGTAATAGTTGTCGACCTTCCCATCTTCCGGTTGGTCATCGCGTATCGCTGCAAAGAAACTCTTGCACTGCTTAGAGTATGCGTACCACAGGGTCTCCTCTGGGTTTGTATTGTGTACTAGCCCCAAGCATCTGTAACCCTGCGGCTTGAACTCCATGAGCTTCACAGATTCGAGTGCGGGTTGCCACACTTGCTCGGTTCTCCCTTGGTTCCTCCCGCCTTGCCACACCCCCCGCTCTTTGTACTCGTAGCCAATGTTGTCGGCAATCTCCATCATGGATACCCGCAGTTCGTTGGTGTCCATGTTCTTGCGCAGTTGGAGGAAACCACCAAAGTACTTCATGAACTCTGAGTATTGCGCCCTAACAATGTTAGATGCCTTGCGGTTAACGTAGTGTGAGTAAACCACATCCTTCTCAAGCACACTCAAGCACCCGCCTTCACAACTTAATGTGAGTGAGCCATTCTGTTTAAGCACATGGCGTTCACCACCGAGGATAATGCCCACCTTCTTGCGGTCTAGCCAAGCGGGTATGTCTAGCACCCGACCGATCATCCCTGACTCCATTAGTCCTGTGTACTTAGGTGTAATGATGATCTTGTCGTCTGGTGTAAACGTGAGCAGGGGCGAGCGGTAGTTAAGCAACTCGATGTTCCCATTCTCACCTTCTCGGATTGAATAGATGTCAATGTCCTCACGTCTGCCGAGCGGTATGCAAGGTGTCGGGCTTGATCTGCCGTGTTTGTCGGTCTCGGGTGTACGCCCGCGAATGGGTTTGGTTTTCTTGAGGCGTGCCTTTGCATCTGCATGGTTACGGATACGTGGCAAATAATAGGTTGAGGCATGGAGCCCCGTCTGTCTTTCTTTCATGATTACTCCATTAGTTCTGCGGGTGCGCGTAGGCGCAGGGCTTTTACGTTCTTCAGCGTGGGGTACTTCAGGCAGAAGCGTTCCCTTGCGGTGCTTATATCTTTAGCCTCGGCAACCTCAGTCACCCAATAGCCAAAGCGGTTACTCCATCCTGTCATTAGGAATTTAGATAACATTGTTAGGGTCTCCAATAAAGTAGGTCAAGTGCAAGCACTATGCAAGCACACAAAATAACAATGCGTTCGAGCTTTTCCCATCTAGTTAACATTGTTAGCCCCTCAGTTCTTTTTGGTTGGTTTGCTTGAGCGTTACTCTTGCGCTGGCAGGTGTAACAAGTTGGTAGTTGCCCTTGCCGTATTCTTGGACTACGCACCAACTCATGCGTTCTTCTCGGGCGGCTTCTTCACCGCAGAATAGGCAGACTCGGTAGCCTAGTGACCACCGCTCACTGTGTATATCGTCACCGCAGTTGCGGCACTCTTTCCAATCATTCATACATCTAACCTTTCTAATGAGCCTAACAATGTTAGGGTGCTTCTAACGGGCGGGATTGCCCCTAGATGGTTTTATCCCATCTAACTTATATTATACCACAAAGTTATGTCAAAGTCAAGTTCTTTAGTCTTGGGGGAGACGAAAGTGAGACGCGAACTTGTTCGAGGAAGCACGAAAGGTAGTGTTATAAAGTTATGTTATATTTTAAGTGGGGTCGGCAGTAGGGTTATTGTGGAGGGGCAGAAATGGGATGTTATGAAAGCAAATGGGGGTGCGTTATGAAAAAAGGGGAAATGTAACGAAAATTTAGGTAAACGTAACGTGAAACGTAACACGGGGTTCTCCTCTGAAAATGAGGTTTTTTTAATATAATGTTATAATGTTATGTGTTTTTTAAGAAAGGGTATGTGGTCTCCAAAATTATTATTTGCGCAATACACTTTGCACTTCTGAGCAACGTCACTGCCTCAAAACTTTTGTAACTCGTACCCCTTTCCGAAAAACGCGTAACATTATAACTTTCTAGGTTTCATGCGGGTTGCGGGGCGTTACGTGCGTAACATTAGCTCGTAACATTAGAAAAAACATAACATTGTTAGGTCGTTGGCTATCGCCTACCTGAGAACTGGTATAGAAAAGGCTACCCTCAAATACCTAATGTTACAGATCGACCTCATTGGCTACCGCCTACCTGAGAACTGGCATAGAAAGACCTCAATCAGAAAAGACCTAACAATGTTAGGTCAAGACGAAAAAAAGCCCGCACTAGGCGGGCTCGGGTTAGGTTGGTAGGGGTTAGGTTTTATCCCATAACCTACGATGGAAGGGTTTACCCTCAGCAAACGCAATCCAAAATGAAGTCAGGTAAGCGTCAGGGAAACGATACTCTTTGAATACTTTTGCGACCCTAGCACGATGGGGGTTAGTCCTAACGTTTCCCCTTAGTGCTACCAATGGCGGTACAGTGGCGCGAATTTCATCGAGCAAGGCTTGAATTTCTTGATCTTGCTTTTGATAGACTTCGCTTGATTGAGTACAGTATTTCATAACATTTCTCCGATTGACCTAACAATGTTAGGTAAGGGTTTCCCCTTACCTTGGTTTACCCTTAGTCGATTGTCGCCACGTCAACACCCATGGCAATCAATGCTGACGTTATGTGTGTTTGTGCCTGACGTTCTTTGTCGCTGAGGGAATCAGCGTTCTTTGTAGCTTTGTAAAGTGTCGTCAATTCCTCAACCAAACGTAATGTCAGCGAGCGGTTTTGTCGAGCGCCTACCGGTGCGTCAGTTGGTGCAATCACGCCGTCAGCGTCAGGGGTTTTGGGTTCCATGTGTTCTTGTGCATATTTGCGAACACGTGCCCAAACTGTCGAGGGATTGCTATGCTTAGCCTTATTGAGAACCGCAAACAATTCCTTTTTCTCAGCGTGAACCAACTTAGCTTCGTCGCCCTTGTCGTTATGCTCGACAAGATACCAAGGGAAAGGGAACACTTCGCAAACCTTGATAGCGTATTCACGCTCAGCACCATAAGCCCTAACAACGGCTTCAGCAACATTGTTGCGCAAATCAGACAATGACAATTCAGACACTTGAGTAACTGTAATATTTTCCATGATACGTTCTAACCTTCTAATAAAACCCTAGGTGTCAGACCTAGGAACCGATGCAATCATTTTGTTTGCATGAGTATATTATACCACAAAAAACACCGAAAATCAAATGTAGCGTGAACAATAATTATGGGTTTTATCTAACAATGTTAGATCATTTTAAAAAGTCAAAAGGTCAGAGGGTACAGGGGGCAGGGACACCAAACAGCCCAAGAGGAATCCTAGAAATACCATACACACTGTGGAGCTCAAACGATCTCGCGTTTTAAAATTCCGCCAAGTAAAAATAAACCCGTCTATACAGAACACCCCCCGGGTCTAAGTAAAAACCCTAACCACAAAAAATTTTTGCAAAAAATTAAAAACGATGTTACATTTCAGCCTTCATTACTCATTGGTGCGCTTACCCGGTGATTAAACTAGAGCCTACTGCGGAACATCCTGTTCCTTTTGACGTATCCGAAGAGTCGCCTAAGACTCAGACGGATGCCATTGCCATTGCTGTAAATACTGCTGACTTTATTAAAGAGCTCGGTGGTGGAATTGACTTCAGCGAAAAGGACGGTAAGCAGGTTGTTGATCTGGTTACCAAAGCAGCCAAGACCCCCAAGCACATCAAGTCATCCGGTCAAGCTGCGGCTGCCCTAGCAATACTAAAGAAGTACGACTTTCAAGCTGTTGCTGATGCGCAACAAGCGCGGAACCTGATTACCAACAAGCTAATTGAACTAGCTGACTGCGGAGACCTGAAGATTGAGATCAAGGCTCTTGAGCTACTCGGCAAGCACTCAGACATTGGCATCTTCACTGAACGCAGTGAGATTACTGTGCACCACACAACATCCCAGTCTCTTGAGAATTCAATCAAAGAGCGAATCAAACGCCTGCTGCACAGCGACGTGATAGACATTACCCCACTTGACGATTTGGATGCCCAACTGGGAACCCCGTTGGAGGTTCTGGATACTGAAGAACTTGTAGACTCTGAAACCCGCGAAGACGTACCTGACCATGAGTGAAGCACAAATTTCATTGAAAGACTTAGAAGGGCTGGTCGACACGGGCAAGCTTACAGATACTGACCTGCGCGTACTAGAGAAACAGCTAATACATCTGGAAAAACTTAAAAACCGGGAACTTGCGCAAGAGAAATTCATTCAGTTTACAACCCGAGTCTGGCCAACCTTTATTTCGGGTAAACACCACAAGCGGATGGCCGAAGCTTTTGAAAGGGTAGCCCGTGGAGAATGCAAGCGTCTCATTATTAATATGCCTCCTCGCCACACTAAGTCAGAGTTTGCCTCCTACTTACTACCTGCTTGGTTTTTGGGCAAGTTTCCACATAAAAAAGTCATTCAAAGCTCAAATACAGGCGAATTAGCGGTCGGTTTTGGCCGAAAAGTGCGAAATTTGGTGGATTCTGAGGTCTACAGCGAGATATTTCCTGATTTGCACCTGCAAGCGGACTCAAAAGCAGCCGGTCGGTGGAATACCAGCAAGGGTGGTGACTATTTTGCGATTGGTGTGGGGGGTACGGTGACCGGTAAGGGCGCTGACCTGCTCATTATTGACGACCCACACTCAGAACAAGAGGCTGCGCAGGCAGCAAGTAGCCCAGAGATCTATGACAAGGTGTATGAGTGGTACACATCTGGCCCTAGACAGCGTTTGCAGCCGGGTGGGTCGATTGTTATTGTGATGACACGCTGGGCACAGCGCGATTTGACCGGTCAAGTGCTTAAAAACGCCGCTTTAAGGGGTGAAAATGACTGGGAAGTGATTGAATTTCCGGCTATTTTGCCCTCTGGAAATCCACTTTGGCCTGAGTTTTGGAGCAAAGAAGAGCTCGAAGCACTGCACGAAGAACTGCCAAATGCTAAGTGGCAAGCTCAGTATCAGCAAAATCCCGTTGGAAATGAGTCAGCGATTATCAAGCGCGACTGGTGGAAGATATGGCCGCACGAAAGAGCGCCCCAGTGTGACTACATTTTGCAGACATGGGACACGGCGTTTGAGAAAACACAGCGGGCTGACTACTCAGCAGGGACTACTTGGGGCATCTTTAACTGCGAAGAAGATGATATGCGCCCAAACATCATATTACTCAACACCTACCGCAAGCGTGTGGAGTGGGTGGACTTGAAGAAAGATGTGCTAAACGAGTACAACGAGTGGGAGCCAGACGGCATGTTGATTGAGAAGAAGGCCACGGGTGGCCCGCTCATTTACGAACTGCGTGCCATGGGTATACCTGTGCAAGAATTTACGCCGGGTAAGGGACAAGACAAAATTGCCCGCTTGAACGCAGTATCGGACATAATCGCTTCTGGGAAAGTGTGGGTTCCCGATACTCGTTGGGCTGAAGAATTGGTTGATGAGATTGGGGCGTTCCCGTCAGGCGAGCATGATGACTTGGTTGACGCGACAACACTTGCTTTAATGCGCTTTAGGCAAGGTGGATTCCTCCGACTTCCTAGTGATGAACTAGACGAAGTTAGATTGTTTAAATCGGGCAGACGCGCAGCGTACTACTAAGGATTAATAATGGCTACAAGTTCAATTGAGAAAAGTTTATATGCAGCACCTCTTGGTATTGAAGAAGAGTTAGGTGGAATGCCCGACATTGAAATTGAGATTGAGAACCCAGAGGGTGTTCGTATTGGCATGGACGGCCTAGAGATTGAGATTGAACCCGGTAAAGATAATGAAGGCGAAGAGTTTGACTCTAACCTTGCTGAGTTTATGGATGAGGGCGAACTGCAAAAGATTGCTGAAGACATCATGGGTGATGTTGATAGTGACATCAACTCCCGTAAAGACTGGGTTGAGATGTTCGTCAAAGGACTAGATGTTCTGGGTATGAAGTATGAAGAGCGTACTGAGCCGTGGCTTGGTGCTTGCGGTGTTTACTCAACGGTACTTACAGAAGCGGCGGTCAGGTTTCAGAGTGAGACTATTATTGAGACATTCCCGGCTCAAGGCCCGGTCAAAACGGAAATCATCGGCGCGATTGATAAACTTAAAGAGCAAGCCGCGGAGCGTGTCAGAGAAGACATGAATTACCAACTGACAGAAGTAATGTCAGAGTATCGCCCTGAGCACGAACGCATGTTGTTTAACTTAGGTCTAGCTGGATCGGCGTTTAAAAAAGTTTATTTTGATCCCAGTTTGGGACGTCAGACTTCAGTATTTATTCCTGCTGAAGACATCATTATTCCTTATGGTTCGTCTGGTGCTCGTACAGCAGAGCGCGTGTCTCACATCATGCGCAAGACAAAAAACGACATTAAAAAGTTACAAGTAGCGGGCTTCTATAAAGATGTTGAGTTGGGTGAACCTGCGCAAGTACACACAGACGTAGAGAAGAAAAAAGCCGATGAGCAGGGTTACTCACTCACGGATGATGACCGCTATCAGATTTATGAAATCCAAATTGATTACAACTTACCCGGCTATGAAGATGAAGATGAGATTGCTCTTCCGTACATTATCTCTATTGATAAAGGCACAAACAAAATCCTCTCTATCTACCGCAACTGGGAAGAGGAAGACACTCTCAAAATTAAGCGCCAGCATTTTGTCCAGTACGACTACATACCCGGCTTTGGTGCTTATGGCTTTGGTTTCATACACCTTATTGGTGGTTATGCCCGTGCCGGTACATCTCTTATTAGACAACTTATTGACGCTGGCACGCTAAGCAATTTGCCCGGTGGCTTGAAGACCCGTGGCTTGCGAATCAAAGACGACGATACCCCAATCTCTCCCGGTGAGTTCCGTGACATGGACGTGCCTTCTGGTTCAATCCGTGACAACATCATGGCTCTGCCATACAAAGAACCATCACAGGTTTTGGCGGGTCTCTTAGATAAGATCACGGAAGAAGGTCGCCGACTGGGTTCTGTTGCTGACATGAAGGTCAGTGATATGAGTGCTAACGCACCGGTAGGTACAACACTGGCTATTCTTGAACGCCAATTGAAGACGATGAGTGCGGTGCAGGCTCGTGTGCACTACTCGATGAAGCAAGAGTTTAAGCTCTTGAAGAACATCATCCGTGACTACGCTCCTAACGAGTATGAGTATGACCCAGCCAGCGGTGACCGCATGGCCAAGCAGTCTGACTACGATGCAGTAGACGTGATCCCAGTTAGTGACCCCAACAGCGCGACGATGGCTCAGCGCATCATGCAGTATCAAGCTGTGATTCAGTTGGCGCAGCAAGCACCGCAGATCTATGACTTACCGCAGTTGCACCGTCAGATGATTGAAGTCTTAGGCATCAAGAACGCAGACAAGCTTGTGCCTACGAAGGACGACGAGAATCCTAAAGATCCTATCAGCGAGAACATGGGCTTCCTCAAAGGCGAGCCTACTAAAGCGTTTATCTACCAAGACCAAGATGCTCACATCGCTGTGCATACGACGTTTATGAAAGATCCGATGATCGCGGCGCAGATGGGTCAGAACCCCATGGCTCAACAGATGCAAGCTGCTATTCAAGCACACATTGCAGAACACTTAGCGTTTGCGTATCGCCGTAAGATTGAAGAGCAGATGGGCGTGCCGCTCCCACCACCCGGAGAGCAGTTGCCAGAGCAGGTGGAAGTTCAGTTGTCTCAGTTGGTTGCGCAGGCATCCGCTCAGCTTCTTAATGCAAACATGGCTCAGCAGCAACAACAGCAAGCTCAGCAGATGGCGCAAGACCCGCTCGTGCAAATGCAGCAAGCTGAACTCCAGATCAAGACACAAGAAGCCAAGACCAAAGAGCTCAAAGTTCGTGGTGACTTGCAACTTAAAGCTGAGGAGTTGGCGCTCAAAGCACGCGAGAGCGCAGCCAGAACGGGTGAAGATCCAAACATGGCGGCGGCTCGTATGCAGCAAGAGATCATGCAGGCGCAGGAGTTACATGCCCTAGAAGTTGCAAATCAGCAACAACAGCAGCAGATTCAGGCGCAACAAGCTCAGCAGAAAATGGGGCAAGGCGATGAGCAGCATAAGTTAGCCATGATGCAGAAGATGATGCAAGCCCAACAACCGCCCGGTAAAGGATAGATATGGACAGAAGAATCCTAGATTTGCTCTCCTCTAAACTCGAAGAGCATCGTAAGAGTCAAGTTGAAGTTTTGTGTGATGGTAGCGCGAAATCCTACGATCACTACAGAGAATTGTGCGGTTTTATCCGAGGTCTCCAGATCGCACAGTATGAAATAGGTGACCTCGTGCGTAAACTTAAGGACTCTGAAGATGACTGAATTTGATGTGAAAGCGGTGGACTTATCGGCGGTACTCAATGTATCTGCTGAGGAGAAAGCCAAACAAGTGCCCGATCCAGCGACGTACCATATTTTGTGTATGTTGCCCAAGGCCGAAGAGGAGTTTAGCGAGACTGGGATTTTGAAGTCTGCTACTGCTATGCACCACGAGGAGCTTTTATCCCCCGTGTTGTTTGTGGCCAAAATTGGCCCCGATGCGTTTAAAGACGCCACCAGATTTCCGTCTGGCCCAAGCTGCAAAGTTGGTGACTTTGTGTTAGTACGTCCTAACACGGGAACCCGCATGAAGATTCACGGTACAGAATGGAGACTCATTAATGATGACTCTATTCAAGCGGTCGTACAAGACCCCCGTGGCATTCAACGTCCCAACTAAGGAGTAAATTATGGCCAAAGACGAAGAATATAAATTCCCCGACGAAAAAGAAACCAAAGCCGACAAGGAAGAAAAAGTCGAGTACGAGATTGAAGGCGATGGTGAAACGCAAGTCGAGGTAGTAGACGACACTCCCGAGGAAGACCGTGGGCGTAGACCCATGGAAGAACCTCCCAAGGATTTTGCTGAGGATGAACTGACTAAGTACGATGAAGGCGTGCGTAAGCGCATCCAGCATTTTACGAAGGGCTATCACGAAGAACGCCGTGCTAAAGAATCAGCAGAGCGGGAGCGAGAAGAAGCCCTGCGTATTGCCCAAGCTGTAGTTGAGGAAAACAAAAAGCTCAAGGGCTCTTTGAATACTAACCAGCAAGCCCTGTTAGAACAGGCTAAAAAAGTAGTTGGTAACGAGGTTGAAAAAGCCAAGGCCAGATACAAAGAAGCCTATGAAGCAGGTGACTCAGACGCTATTGTAGATGCGCAGGAAGCATTGATCTCCGCTAAATCCAAGATGGAGCGCGTGAACAATTTTAAGCCCGCCCCTTTACAAGAGGAAAAAACTGAGGTACAAATACAACAGCAAGTTACAAAACAGCCACCAGTAGATCAAAAAGCTCTGGCTTGGCAATCAGAAAATAAGTGGTTTGGTGCTGATGATGAGATGACTAGCTTTGCACTTGGACTCCACACCAAGCTAGTTAAATCTGGAGTTGATCCTCAGTCCAACGAGTATTACGAGAAGTTAAATTCTCGAGTTAGACAAGTTTTCCCAGATCAGTTTGAGTCTGAGAAACCGGTGAATGCGCCAACTTCGCCGAAAAGATCAAACGTTGCACCTGCAACCCGTAGCACAGCGCCTAAAAAGATCGTGCTTACGCAGACACAGGTGAATATCGCCAAGCGGCTTGGAGTTCCTTTGGATCTCTATGCACGTAAGGTTGCGGAAGAACAGTTAAGGAAATAAAATGGAAAAGTCAACACGTTTAGCACGAGAGCTCGATACCCGCGAAAAGACGGAGCGCCCAAAACATTGGATGCCCCCTCAACTTCTACCCGATCCCAATCCGGAACCGGGTTATGCGTTTCGCTGGATCCGAATTGCTTCGCTTGGCAAAGACGACGCCACTAATATTTCTGGAAAGTTACGCGAAGGCTGGGAACCTGTAAAGGCTTCTGACCACCCTGAGATTCGTATGTTTGGCTCTAGCGGTAACGCAAGGTTCCCAGACAGCGTTGAAGTGGGCGGTTTGTTGCTTTGCAAAACACCTGTGGAATTTACTGAACAGCGCAATTCGTACTATCGCAATCAAGCGGAAGCACAAATGCAATCAGTAGACAACACCTACATGCGCGAGAATGATCCGAGGATGCCTATGTTTAAAGAACGTAAGTCCACGGTCACTTTCGGAAAAGGTACTTAAATTTTTTTGGAGACTTAAATGTCAACTACCAATGCTCCCTATGGGCTACGTCCCATCAACCGTAACGACGGCATGCCTTATGCTGGCGCTACAAGTCAGTATCTGATTAACCCAGCAGGACTTGCGTCCAACTTGTTCTATGGACAAGCTGTTCTCATCAATGCAGACGGTTATATCGCTTTGTGTACCGCCAACGGCGAAGACTTAACTACCAATAACCTTGGTGGCTCTAGTCTTGGTGCTTGGGGCGTTTTTGTTGGTGCTTCATACATCAACGCACAAGGTCAGCAGATTTACGGTCAGTACTATCCCTCCGGCACAACCGGCGTGGTGACTGCATACGTTATCACTGATCCTAACGTGACTTTCCAAGCTCAATTGGATGGCCAAGTTACTCAAGCCGCTCTTGGCGCAAACACCTTCTTTGCTGCTGTTCAGTCTACTTCTACAGGTTCTACCCGTACAGGTAACTCTACCAGCGCCTTGGAGAGCACAGTAGTTACTACTGCCGCTGCGTTTAAGATCATCGGTTTCGCCTCCCCATTGACTGATACTTACACTGAAGTGTTTGTTAAGTTCAATCCCGGCGCTTCCGCTTTCACTAACGCCGTTGGCATCTAAGGAGCTAAATCATGGCTATTTCACGCGCACAACTGCTCAAAGAATTACTCCCCGGCTTGAACGCTTTGTTCGGTCTTGAGTACGCTAAATACGGCGAAGAGCACAAAGAAATCTACGAAACAGAGTCATCTGAGCGTAGCTTCGAAGAAGAGACAAAGCTGTCTGGCTTTGCTGCTGCACCTGTTAAAAACGAGGGTTCTGCCATCGCTTATGACAATGCACAGGAAGCATTTACTGCACGTTACACACACGAAACCATTGCGATGGGCTTTGCCATCACAGAGGAAGCTGTGGAAGATAACTTGTACGACAGCCTGTCTTCACGTTATACCAAGGCTCTGGCCCGTGGTATGGCTTACACCAAGCAAGTTAAAGCCGCTTTTGTGTTGAACAACGCCTTTGCTGGCGGCCCAACATACGGCGACGGCGTGGTGCTTTGCTCTACTGCTCACCCCTTGGTTTCTGGTGGTACTAACAGTAACACTCCATCTACTCCTTCCGATTTGAACGAGACTTCTCTTGAGAACGCCGTTATTCAGATCGCTGCTTGGACAGATGAGCGTAGCTTGTTGATCGCTGCTAAGCCTAAGAAGCTGGTAATTCCACCTGCTCTGCAATTCGTTGCGACTCGTCTGCTTGAGACCGAACTCCGCGTTTCTACAGCCGACAATGACATCAACGCTTTGAAGAACAATGGTTCTATCCCTGACGGCTATTGCGTTAACCACTACTTGACAGACACCAATGCTTGGTTCCTGTTGACAGACGTGCCTAACGGTTTGAAGCACTTTATCCGTACCCCCATGTCTACTGGCATGGACGGTGACTTTGACACAGGTAACGTTCGTTACAAAGCCCGTGAGCGTTACAGCTTTGGCGTGTCAGATCCACTGGGTATCTTCGGTTCACCCGGAGCCTAATAAAACAGCCTCACGAGGGCTATTTGGGGCCACCTTCGGGTGGCCTTTTTGTTGTCACAAAGGTAAACTACGATGAACTTGCAGCCGTTTTGGTTGCATAAATTTAGGGGTATATCATGAAATTTGAAATGGAATTTGGCTACTTTGGCAACAACAAATTGTCTATTGAGACTCACGATTTTGAGATGATTGAAATTTTTCAACAGTTCGTGCAATTTCAGGAAAACTACGGTTGGGCTGTTGAGTACATAGCAGTACCTGACGACGAAGAGTTTGAAGACGAAGATGAGACCGAAGAAGAGTTAGATGGCGCTGTGGCTGAAGCCGCCGCAGAAGCTGCTAATAAAGAGTAATACTAAGGGGCTTCGGCCCCTTTTTTCTTTTTGGCTTTCTTAGCAATACGCTCGTCGTGGTGGTGTATACGGTGGCAGTTGGCGCAAAGCACAACACACTTCTTGACTTCTTCCATGGCGCGTTTAAATGCCCTGTTTTTGAGCAGTTTGTTGACCGAGGCTTCTTTGGTATCGCTGTTTATATGGTGGAAATCAAACGTAGCTGGGTGGTTCTGCCCACACTTTACGCAGGCTAATGTAGCTTTAAAGCTACGCCACTGATCTTTATACGCCTTGGCCGAGGCTTTACTTGCGGCAATTACAGTCGCTTTATTTTTTTCATAGTACGTATTTGCGTACGTCTTTTGTTTAGTTTGCTTAACTTTTGGATCTTTATACGGCATGCTTGATCCGATACCGCCAGTACAACGCCGTTTTAAAACCCCAAGGTTTAGATGGCTCAAACATTTTAAAACCTATAGCTATCAAACTGTTAGCAGAAGCGGGGTTTTGATGGGTGTCCGTGATGACCCAGTTCATGCCTAGTCTCTTGGCCACTTTAAGACGCTGTCGGATAAGCCGCTTCTGGAGTCCCTGTCCTTGATGAGTTGGTATAACGCCTGCGCGACATAGGTACATAGTGTCAGACCAACGAGTAGAGGGGACAATACCACCAAAGCCAACGGCTTCACCGTCTTGCGAGTAAACAACATGCCAGTATCCTTGTGTAATTGGGTAAATTTTATCGTGGGGGAGACATGCTTTTTGAAGCAACGTCAATAGTTGCACCACCTCTGGCTGACGGGTATCAACAGGGACGACGCGGTATTTCATGCCTCCATAATGCCGGAGGATTGTGACAAGAAAAATAAGTGTTGCACACTTAAAAATACCGTGATATAAATACAGCAATCCGGGCTTATCCGGTGTTCTGACAGTCCCGGCTGACGACATGCAGACAGAACACCCCAACTTGCATGTAAGGAATACATCATGGCACGCACTACGTTTCAAGGCCCAGTTCGTTCATTGGGCGGCATTTATCAACAAGGCCCAGCTACTGTTATTGACATCACAACAAGCACCACATTAAGCCCCGAAGCTCACGGCGGTCGCATCATCGCTGTTGGTGGTTCTTTGGCAGCAGCAGTCACTTTGACTCTGCCAGCAATCAACGTTTCAACAAACTCTGTTACATCTGGCCCCGGTCAAGACCCAAGCACAGCTAACAACGAAGGCGTTGTTTACACAATCTGGGTTCCTACTACCATCTCTACAAGCTCTTTGAAGATTGGTACAACTTCTGGTTCTGGCGATTTGTACGTTGGTACTGTGATTTCTGTTGACTCAGACTCATCTGGCGCAGTTGTTGGCTTTTCTGCCAACGGTTCTTCTAATGACTTCATCAACTTAAACGGTACAACTACCGGCGGCGTTGCTGGCACATGGATTCAAATTGTTGCAGTTGCTGCTGACAAGTACATGGTGACTGGAAACGTTATTGGTTCTAGCACTGTCGCTACACCTTTCGCAGATTCCTAATCAACCCAAGGGGCTTCGGCCCCTTTTTTAAAGGAGATTGATTATGTCAATGCAATATGACGTTAAATCACAGCATGGCGGGGTTTCCGGCTTGATGGTTCCGTACCGAACTCGTTTAAAGGGAGCGATTGTTTTTCCTTTTACTGGTGCTACTGAGTACACTGTTTTGGTTGACAATATTAGTATTAGCGGGACTTACGCAAGAGCCACTACAACAGCAACAATTACTGCCATCAATCACGGTCTAAAAGCGGGTGATTGGGTTTATTTGGATTGGGATTTAACAGACAACCCATATCAAGTTCAAACAGCGGCTACTGCAAATACGTTTACTGTTACTGTTGCCAATTCTGGTGCAGCCAGCGGAAATGTCACCGTATACAATGACGTACTACTGCAAATAGATTCGTCAAATCAAACTGCATACAACGTAAATATTCCCGGAGAAGGTATTCTTGCCCATTACGGCATACGACTTTTCTTAGGGGCCAATACGCATATTACGGTGTTTTATGGCTAAGAGTCCAGCATGGCAGAGGAAAGAAGGTAAGTCCGAGAAGGGCGGCTTGAACGCCAAAGGCCGAGCCTCCGCGAAAGCGCAAGGTATGAACTTGAAGGCTCCCCAGCCCGAAGGCGGCTCCCGGCGCGACTCTTTTTGTGCGAGGATGGGCGGGATGAAAAAGAAGCTAACCTCTGCCAAGACAGCCAACGATCCAGATTCACGTATCAACAAAGCTCTTAGAGCATGGAATTGTTAACATGACTACACATTCCGACACAGTTAAAAGCACGCTGGATATTATTTCGGTGTTTGCAACCATAGGATCGTTTTTGGAAATGTTTACCCCAGTATTTGGTCTTATTGGTGCAGTCTGGACGGTGATGCGAATTGCTGAAATGATTGCGGGTAAACCCTTTGCTGAACTTATTCGCAGGAAAAAAGATGCCGTCAGTGAGTAAGAAGCAACACAATTTCATGGCGGCGGTGGCTAACAACCCATCGTTTGCTAAGAAAGCAGGCGTCCCACAG
>Ga0315906_10003072_pt1 | contig 22421 bp, 21 predicted proteins | sample LakEriMetagenome_4_FD_203526 | JGI IMG/M metagenome (GOLD analysis project Ga0315906, IMG submission 203526) | Freshwater fungal communities from buoy surface, Lake Erie, Ohio, United States - Buoy 2 MA122 | ecosystem: Environmental > Aquatic > Freshwater > Lake > Lake biofilm | place: USA...
TCGCGGCGGGTCTGATTCAGACGTCGGCTCGAAACGCGGCCGGAACCTGTCGACTGGGTGAGTCGGGTCCGAGGGCCCACCGCATGGCGCGGGCCAGAACATCGCCGGCCGGACGCACGATCGCGCGCTCACCCACCGGGAACCACGGAAGTCGTAGCGGAACGCGAGCCCACAACGGAAGGAGGCTCACGGCCGCGGCGGCGATCACGCCGTACACCGGGCGGGCGATCATCGGCAGCGGGGGAGTGACCAGCAGATAGCGAGCGGCTTCGCGCGCTTCTCGGGAACTCTTCAACTCGGGGCGGTACTCGGCTAGTTGACGCTTGAGTTGCAGAGTCGACGTGGGGGGTTCGATCACTCCGAGACGATCGGCGATCACGGCCATGTCGGCCACGTAACGATCGGCGTCAGCGTTCGACAGAGTGGTCTCTCCGAAGCGACGGTGCGACTGCAAGAACGAATCGACCTCGGCGAGATGCACCCACTTCAAGAGGTGCGGGTCGTTCGCGCTGTAGCGACGGCCGTCGCTCGCTGTCCCGACAACACGCGTGTGAACGCGCTTCACCATCTCGATGGCCTTGGTGGCCTCGGTGTCCGGACCGAACGTGGTGGCGGCGAGGAAGTCGGCGGTGCGTTGCAAGCGCCCCCACGGGTCGTGGCGGTAATCGCTGTGTTGGGCAACGCCGGCCATGGCGAGTGGGTGAAGGGATTGGAAGAGCAGGGCGCGCAAACCTCCGATGAACATGGCGGTGTCGGAGTGCACGGTGCGGATGGGACGGGTCTCGTCGAACCAACGCGGACCGGGAGCGGTGAACAGTTCGCTCGCCCGCTGCTCGGCATTGGCCCCCACCACACGTGAGCGAACGGCGTCGGCCAGGACCGAGCGCACGGGTTCGATCGGCGAGGGACGGTGGGCCTTGGCGTTCACGGCTTCATCGTTCCATCTCCCGCGGTGGACTGCTCTGTCCGGATCAGTACGCTCGTCACATGTCGGATGGTCAGAAGACCGGCGGAGTCGAGTTCGATCCGAACTCCTCGAAGATGCCGCGCTGGATCTGGAAAGCAGTCATCGTCTTCTGGCTCGGCTTCCTGGCCACGATCCTCGTTCGCTACGCGTACGACCGCTTGTTCTCCCTACTCATCTTGTTGCTGGTGTCGTTGTTCCTGGCCTTGGCCATCGAACCCGGAGTGGCGCGGTTGGCCCGTCGCGGCTGGCCTCGCGGCCGCTCGACGCTCGTCATCCTGCTCGGTGTGGTCGTAGCAGTTCTCATCTTCGTCGTGGCGATCGGAACCTTGGTCGGCACACAGGTGGCCGACTTGCTGCAGAACTCCGAGCGCTACGTCAATCGCACGGTCAACTTCCTGAACGACACATTCGGCGCGAACATCGACGCTGGTGCCGTGAACGACAGCATCCAGGATCCGAATGGATCGGTGCAGGAATTCATTCGCAATCGACAAGACGACGCACTGCAACTCTCGGTGACCGCGCTCGGTCTTCTGCTGCAGGGATTCTCGGTGATGTTGTTCACCTTCTATCTGGTGGCTGATGGCCCGCGTATGCGCCGTGCCATCTGCAGCCGCCTCCCGGCGGCCCGGCAGCAGCGTGTGCTCGACACTTGGGATCTCGCGATCGACAAGACCGGTGGCTACCTGTACTCGCGAGCGCTACTCGCCGGCGCTTCAGCATTCGTGCACTGGATCGCGTTTCAGTCGATCGGCACGGCGGCACCGGTCGCCTTGGCCATCTGGGTCGGCCTGATCTCGCAGTTCATCCCGGTGATCGGAACGTACGTCGCCGGAGTCCTCCCGATTCTCCTCACGTTCATCGATTCGCCCATCAAGGCGCTGGCGGTCGTGCTCGTGATCATCTTGTATCAGCAGTTGGAGAACTTCTTGATCGCACCGCGCATCACCGCGCGAACCATGGAGATACATCCGGCCGTGTCGTTCGGTTCGGCGATCGCCGGTGCCGCGTTACTCGGGCCCGTCGGTGCCGTGCTGGCACTTCCCGTGGCGGCGATGGCGGTGGCATTGGCGTCGGCTTCGGGCGAACGACACGAGCTGATCGACAATCCGCTCGTTCGTGTTGCCGACAAGAAGCCGAAGCGGCACGAGCGGAACACCGAACACTCGTCCGGCGAGCGCCGTCGTTTTCGACGGGGCCGCGGCGCATGACCATCGGTTCGGTCGATCCGCTGGCCGGCTACGAACCGATCGCGGCGTCGTTCCGCAGTGGTCAGCTCGAGTCGGTTCATCACGCGGCAGTGGTCGCTCTCGACTCCGATGGTCGCGTGGCGTTCGCCGCCGGCGACCCGGCTCTGGACGTCTACCCCCGTTCGTCGATGAAGCCCCTCCAGGCCAACGCGATGTTGGCGTGTGGTCTCGACCTTCCCGACGACCTGCTCGCGCTGGTGTGCTCGAGCCACGACGGCTTACCTCAGCATCTCGACGGAGTACGTCGCATCCTGGCGACCGTCGGCCTCGATGAGAGTGCTTTGTGCAACACACCCGACTTGCCACTCGACGACCATGAGGCCCACGACGTCCTGCGTCGTGGTGGTCGTGAATCGTCGCTGCAGCAGAATTGCTCAGGCAAGCACGCGGGAATGCTCGCCACCTGTGTGGCCGCCGGATGGTCACGTGATGCGTCCTATCTGTCCGAAGACCACCCGTTGCAACGCGCGATCACCGATTCGCTACCCGCGTTGACCTCCGGCACGGTTGCGGCTATCGGTGTCGACGGCTGTGGAGCGCCGGCGCACGTGATCAGCCTCATCGGCTTGGCCCACGCTTTTCGCAACCTGGCCACGGGTGAAGCGGGTGAGCACGGCCGGCGGATTCATCGCGCGATGACCTCTCATCCCGAGATGGTGGGCGGACCGAGGCGCGATGTGACGCTCGTGATGCGGGGGATTACTGGACTCATGGCCAAGGACGGAGCCGAAGGTGTGTTCGCCGTGGCTCTTCCCGACGGGCGCGCCGTGGCCATGAAGGTGGCCGACGGAGCCAATCGTGCTCGACCACCGATCATGCGTGGCGCGTTGTCCCTTCTCGGCATCGACACGTCGTTGGTCGACCCGAGTGCGTTCGCATCTCCCATCCTCGGCCATGGACGGCCGGTGGGAGAAGTGCGTATCGTCGGGTCACTGGCGGCCGCAGTCGGAAGCCAGAACTGATCTCCGATGGCTGGCATCCCCTTCGTTCCTCCGATCGATTCGCTCGAATACGGCACTGTCGCGTCGGTGAGTCCGCTCATTCGCCGCGTCGTCGCGCGCAATCCATCGCGGTTCACGTTCACCGGAACCGGCACCTATTTGGTGGGGGCAGGCCGTGACATCGCGATCATCGACCCCGGCCCCGATCTCCCCGAGCACCGCCGGGCTCTCGAAGACGCAGTTCGCGATCACGAGGTTCGGGCGATCGTGATCACCCACTGCCACACCGACCACGTGGGCCTGGCGGCTTGGGCTCGTGAACTCACCGGTGCTCCCACGGTTTCGTGGAAACCGCATGGCGACGTCGGCATTCTCGACAACGACGCCGACATGAAAGTGATGGAGTCCTTGGCTCCACCGCCCAAGACCGCTGAGCAGATCGAAGAGGAGCGCGAGATCGCGCGCAAGGCCGGGCTCGATCCCGACGACGCGGAGATGCGCGAGTCGGTCGACACCGACTTCGTGCCCGACATTCAGGTCGATGACGGCGACGTGGCGGTGGCTGGCGACGGCTGGACGCTGCGCGCGGTGCACACACCTGGACACACGTCGAATCACATGTGCGTGGCCCTCGATGAAGAAGAGGCTTTGTTCACTGGCGATCACATCATGGGTTGGAGTACCACGATCGTGTCGCCACCCGACGGCGACATGCGCGATTACCTCACGTCACTCGCCAAGGTTCAACGTCGTGGTGACCGAGTGTTGTGGCCCACCCACGGAGCGCCAGTCACCGATCCGGCGCCGTTCCTTTCCGCGTACTACGACCATCGCCTCGCTCGGGAGGCCCAGGTACTGGCCTGCGTCGCCGATGGCATCGGCACCGTTGCTCCGATGGTGCGGCGGATGTACGCCGCTGTCGCACCCGAACTGCACATCCCGGCAGCGCGTAGCGTGCTCGCCCATCTCACGCAGTTGACCGCGGAAGGCCGTCTGTTGGTGGTCGACGACGACGGCCCGGCGCGGCTGTCGAGCACGTATCGCTTGCCCTGACGCTCACCACGGCCACTCGAGTTCTCGCTACCATCGCATCGATGGACGTGTTGCGCACTCCCGAGTCGGCTTTCGCCGCTCTTCCCAATTGGCCGTACGAGCCGGTGTACACCGACGTCACGGCGCACGACGGAACGACATTGCGAGTGCACCACGTCGACGTGGGTCCGAGCGATGCGAGCGAAACGATCTTGTGCATGCACGGTGAACCCACCTGGGCGTATCTGTACCGCACGATGATCCCAGTGTTCGTGGCGGCCGGTCATCGCGTGATCGCCCCCGATCTGGTCGGCTTCGGACGCAGCGACAAGCCGACCAAGATGACCGACCACACATATGAGCGTCACGTCGACTGGATGAGTCAGTGGCTTCTCGCCAACAACCTGCACAACCTCACGCTCGTGTGTCAGGACTGGGGTGGCTTGATCGGACTGCGCGTCGCGATGGCTTTACCGCAGCGGTTCGCGCGCATCGTGGTGGCCAACACCGGTCTGCCCACCGGCGATCCCGAACCGAACGAAGCGTTCTTGAAGTGGCGCGAGTTCAGCCAGAAGGCCGATCCGTTCCCGACTTCGGCGATCGTCCAGGGTGGATGCACCAGTAAGCCGCTCGCACCCGGAGTGATGGCCGCGTACGACGCGCCGTTTCCTTCCGAGGAGTACAAGGCTGGGCCCAAGATCATGCCGTCACTCGTACCGGCATCGTTGAACGACCCGTCGAGCAAACCCAATCGCGAAGCCTGGGAAGCGCTTCGGTCGTGGACCAAGCCGCTGGTGACGATGTTCGGCGACAGCGATCCGGTCACGCGCAACGGTGAATGGATCTTCCGCAAGAGCGTGCCCGGGGCGGCCGGAATGCCGCATCAGACGATCGAAGGGGGTGGCCATTTCTTGCAAGAGGATCGTGGTCCCGAATTCGCATCGGCTGTCAACGCGTTCGTGGCCAAGACGCACTAAGAGTTGCGTTCGTTTTTCGTGAGCCGTCGCAATTGCGAGGCCACGTACGGGCGGATGCGCCTCATGCCCCCGCGCTCGGCGAACGCGGTCTCCAATCGTCGTAGGGCCGCGATCACGGCTGCTCGGTTCGGCTCCCAGCCGCGCCGTTCGCATTCGTCGATCCACTCGGCCGGTGTGACGTGCCCACGTTGACCGTTGCATCGGCGACAGGCGGCGACTTCGTTCTCGATGATGCTCGGGCCACCTTTGATGCGGGGCACGAGATGCTCGGTTGTGGCTTCCACCAGGCCGATGTCGATCGGTCGGCGACACCAGATGCACTCGGCGCCGTCGCGGTCGAGAATTGCGGCCATCCGCGCCCGTCGCCCCAACTCACGCCGCTCGGGTTGGCGCCAGTTCGCGTCGAACCGTCGGGACGTCACGGTTTCATCTCACCAGAATCCTGGTGATCCGTGCGATTCGGCCCACCGATTGGTGACAATGAGAATCGTGACTCGAGGCCGCTTCGCTCCGTCGCCGACCGGTGTACTGCACGTGGGCAATCTGCGAACTGCCATCGCCGCATACGTCGGAGCTCGGGCCGCCGGGGGCGATTTCGTAGTTCGTATCGAGGATCTCGATCGTGCGAACAGCACGTTCGATCACGAGCAGTCGCAGATTCGCGACCTACGTGGCCTGGGTGTCGAGTTCGATCCTGTGGTGGTTCGTCAGAGCGGGCGATTCGCGGTGTACGACGAGGTCATCGTCGACTTGAACGCCCGCGGCCTCACCTACGAATGCTTCTGCTCGCGTCGTGAGATTCGCGAGGCGGCCAGCGCTCCTCACGGCGCTCTCCCGGACGGCGCATATCCGGGCACGTGCCGTGATCTGAGCGCCGACGAGAGGCGTGAACGTGCACGTGCCGGGCGGTCGCCGGCCATCCGACTGCGAACCGACGGTGAGTCGTACGAGTTGATCGACGCGATTCACGGCGCGTATCGCGGAACGGTCGACGACGTGGTGCTCCGACGCAACGACGGTGTGCCCGCGTACAACCTGGCCGTGGTGGTGGACGATGCGTGGCAAGAGGTCACGCACGTGGTGCGTGGCGACGATCTGCTGTCGTCGACCCCACGTCAAATCCATCTGCAGCGTCTTCTCGGTCACCCCACTCCCGAGTACGCGCACGTGCCACTCGTGCTCGGTGCCGACGGCGAACGGCTGGCCAAGCGACACGGTGCGGTGACTCTGTCCGACCTCGCCGCGCTCGGCGAGTCGGTCGAGGCCGTGCGTGACGAATTGTTGACGAGCCTCGGTCTGCCGACTGGTCCACTCGGTGATGTGGCTCGACGATTCGACTGGTCGCAGATCGACAAGAGCCCGTGGACCATCCCGGCGCGCTGGCAGACTCGAGGGTGATGAGCCTCGACGACCTGCAGCGTGTCCTCGCGTACGACGACGCGATCGATCCGACCGACGACTTGCGGATCGTCGGACCCGAGTTGTTGGTCCTGCCGTTCTGGACACCGGCGATGTGCTCGGCCGTGATTCGCGCCGCCGAAGCGGTGGGTGGGTTCAGTCCGCAACCCGACGATCCGGTTCCCGGCCACGAGGTGAGCCTGGCCGCCATCAGTCCAGCGCTGTTCGAGGCGGTGCAGAACGACCTCGGGTACCGGATCTGGCCGATCCTGCGGCGTGAATGGCCGCTCATCGACTACCACGGGCTTCGCGACGTCTTCGTCATCAAGTACTCGAGTGATTCCCAGACCGAATTACGCATCCATCACGACGTGGCCCAGGTGTCGGCCTCGGTGAAGTTGAACGACGGCTACGAAGGTGCCGAACTCGACTTCCCACGCCAGCAGTTCAGTAATCGCGATCTGCCGATCGGTTCTCTGCTCGTGTGGCCATCACTCGTGACGCACCCGCATCAGACGCTCCCGCTTCGATCGGGAGTGAAGTACGCGCTCACGATCTGGTTCGAGTTGCCCGCGCAGTACAACTGACCGCGTCCCGAGTGACACGGGTATCCGCCAACTGAGCGGCGTGTCTCACTACTTTCGTCGTCATCGTGCGAAGCGTGGCGGTGACTCGATCGATTGGTTGGCTCACACTTCCTTTGTCGTTGGCCGCACCGTTGATCGCTTCGTCGTGTTCGACTGCTACTGGTACCGCTGTGGAAGCGGCTACGCGACCGGCGGCCACCATCGACTTGCCACCGCTCGTGGCGCAGCCGACCACGACTCCGCCGCCCTCGACCGCCGCTCCCGTCGTTTCGTCCACCACCGTTCCTCCTCCGCAGGTGGTCACCGTTCCGGTGGGGGCCCCGGTCGAGTTGATCGAACCCATCGGACGGCAGTCGGGTGCGGGCGCGGCGGCGGTTCAGCAACGCCTGCTCGATCTCGGCTTCTGGCTCCAGGCGGTCAACGGTGACTTCGGAGTCACCACCCGACAGGCCCTGCAGGCCTTTCAGAAGTACTACGGCCTCGAGCCCTCCGAGTCGGTGGACGTCGCAACGGCCGATGCCCTGAACAACGCGACGATTCGCGCGCACGGATTGTCGACGTCGGGAACTCTCGTGGAGGTCGACAAGAACCGGCAGCTCATGTTCTTGGTTCAGGACGGGGTGACTGTCTGGACCTTCAACATCTCCACCGGGAGCGGCGTGCCGTACGTGTCACGAGACAAGAACGAGTGGGGCAAGTGGGTCCGCGGCGATTCGCAGACCCCCGACGGAATCTTCCAGATCAATCGTGAGTACACGAAGGGCTGGCGGGAGGGTGACCTGGGCGAGATCTATCGGCCCAAGTACTTCAACGGTGGCATCGCTCTGCACGGTGCGTACAAGATCCCGCCGTATCCCGCTTCGCACGGCTGCGTTCGGCTGTCGACCCCGGCCATGGACTTCGTGTGGTCGTCCGGACTGGTGCCGCGGGGGACCATGGTCTGGGTTCATTCGCAGGCGTAGACGGGCTGTGGCACTCTGTGCGAGTGCTTCCGGTGATCGGCGCCCTCAAACCGTGGACTGATCCCGGTGTCGTCGCCCTGCAGCGATTGCCGCAGCGGCCCACCCTCACTACGTTTCCCGATGCCGAAGCGGTTCGACTCGGGCGTGAGTCGAGTCCGTGGTGGCGGAGCCTCGACGGAACGTGGGATCTCAAACTCTGGAAGCATCCCGATGTGGTTCCGGCATCGGCCGTGTCGGGTGCCGGTAGTGGCTGGCGGCGCGTGGCCGTACCGGGCAATTGGACGATGCAGGACTTCGACGACCTGCCGCACTACACGAACGTCGACATGCCGTGGCCGCTGCGTCCACCGCATCTTCCCGATCGTCTGACCACGGGCGTGTACCGCCGCTCGTTCACGGTTCCGGCCAACTGGCGCCGTCGCCGGATCGTGTTGCACGTGGGTGGGGCCGAGAGCGTGCACGCGGTCTACGTGAACGGTGTGTTCGCCGGATATGGAACCGACAGTCGACTTCCGAGTGAATACGACGTATCTGGTCTCGTCACTTCCGGACGCAACGACGTTGCGATCGTCGTGATTCGTTACAGCGCGCAGTCGTACGTGGAAGATCAAGATCAGTGGTGGATGGCCGGCCTGCACCGCGAGGTGTTCGTCGAGGCACGCCCCGTGGTCCATGTCGCTCGCCTCGACATCGTCGCCGACTGGGATGGCGAGAAGGGCTCGATCAGTGTCGACGCGCACATAGAGCCCGGTGCGGGTGATCTCGACAAGGGTTGGTCGATTCGCACGTGGGTCGAGACGCTCGACGGCGTTCGTAAGGGCAAGGTTCTCGAAGCACGGGTTGCCGCGTCCCATCGTGTTCCATACGTGTTCACCGGACATCACGCCACTGCCAGTTCGGAGATTCGCGGGGTCCGACCGTGGTCGGCCGAGACTCCGGAGCGCTATCGCGTGGTTGTCGAATTGACGTCTCCCGACGGCGAAGTCGTGGAAGCCCTCGGTCAGATCGTGGGATTCCGGCGGGTGGAGATCGTCGACGGCCTGTTGTCAGTCAACGGTTCCCCGATCACGGTGATGGGCGTGAATCGTCACGACCACGATCCGGATCGTGGCAAGGCGGTCACGGTCGAGGGAATGCGGACCGATCTGCTCACGATGAAGCGGCACAACATCAACGCTGTGCGCACGTCGCACTATCCGAACGACCACCGTTTCTACGACCTGTGTGACGAGCTCGGCCTGTACGTCGTGGACGAGGCGAACGTCGAGAGCCATGCCTTCAACACATCTCTGTGTCACGACACGTCGTACCGCTCGACCTGGCTCGAACGAGTTGGCCGCATGGTCGAACGCGACCGAAATCATGCCTGCATCATCATGTGGAGCCTCGGCAACGAGTCCGGATATGGCGAACACCACGATGCGAGCGCTGCTCTCGTTCGCCGTATCGACCCCACGCGTCCGCTGCACTACGAGGGCGCGGTGTTCCACGCCGGGTGGACCGATGGAGGTCGCAACGTCACCGATGTGGTGTGCCCGATGTACTCACCACCCGCGGCCATCGAGTTGTACGCCACGCAGAATCTCGGCACCCGTCCACTCGTGATGTGCGAGTACAGCCACGCGATGGGCAACTCCAACGGTGGGTTGGCCGACTATTGGCGTCTGATCGACGAGCATCGCGTTCTTCAAGGCGGATTCATCTGGGAATGGAAGGACCACGGTCTGCGGCAGCGCACGGCGCGCGGAGAGCGATTCGCCTACGGAGGCCAATTCGGTGATCGACCCAACGACGGGAACTTCGTGGCCGACGGGCTGGTGTCCCCGGAAGGCCGTCCTCACCCCGCCATGCAGGAAGTGGCCTGGGTGCATCGACCGGTGTCGGTAGTCGCCGCGGGTTGGAAGGTTCGTGTTACCAATCGGCAGTCGTTCCGTGGACTCGAATGGTTGAGCGGCGAATGGTCGTTGCGCGATTCGGTTCGCCTGGTCGCGAAGGGTACGTGGAATCCCGAAGTTGGCCCGGGCCAGTCGGTGATCGTCGATCACCCGGTGTCGCGCGAAATCCTCGATTCGTGCCGTGGTGAAGCGCTGCTCACGTTCCGCTGGACGTCGCGGCGTACCACACCATGGAGCGAGCGCGGACATCTGGTGGCCTGGGACCAAGTGGTGCTGCGATCCGACGAACGCTCACCGGAGTGGGGGGCCAAGACCGCTCTCGGCGTGTCGTACGAACCTACACGGCGTGCCCTCGTCACTCTTCCGTCGCTCACGCTGTGGCGTGCCGCGGTCGACAACGACGGATTCAAGTTGTTGCCTGATCTGCGTGACCGCATGGGAATCGGCGGGGCCGCCCTGTCACGTTGGCTGGAGACGGGTATCGATCGTCGCGATCCGCACGACCTCGTCGATCACTCGTGCGAGACCTACACCGACTCGGACGGTTGGGCAGTGTTCCGACACTCGGTCGTGGTACCCGATTCGTTGTTCGATCTACCGCGCGTTGGTGTGTCGTTCGAAGTGAAGCCGAGCAAGTTGTTGCGCTGGTTCGGCCGCGGTCCACTCGAGAACATGCCCGATCGCTCGGCTGGAGCGTTGGTCGACGTGTTCGAAGCGTCCCCCGATGATCTTCCGTACGTGGTTCCTCAGGAGTTCGGCCTGCGGACCGACTGCCGTTGGCTCGAAGTCGTGTATTCGCCGACACGGCGTTTGCGCATCGAAGCGATCGAGCCTCATTCGCTGCACATGTCGGCTATCGGGTATCGCGACACCGATCTGTTCGTTGCTGCCGATGTGACCGAGCTCGTTCGATCACCCAATCTGGTCGTACACGTCGACGTGGCCCACCGCGGGGTCGGAACAGCCACCTGCGGCCCCGATGTCGACGAACGATTCCGGATTCCAGTCGGCCGATTCGACTTCGGCTACCGAATCAAGTTGATCGAGGGGCGCGCCTGACCTGAAGTTGGCGGTCGTCGGCGGTGAGGCACCGACCGGTCTCGAGATCGAACTTCCAACCGTGCAGTGTGCAGACCAGGGTCGAACCTTCGAGTTCGCCGAACACCGTGAGATCGGCTCGACGATGTGGGCAGTAACGCTCGACGACGTAGTCGCCGATGGTGATTTCGGTCGACGGCGGTGCTGGCGCGAGTCGTCGAACGGCTTCGTCTTCGGCTCGTTGCATGCGTTCGACCGAGAGTGATTTGAAGAAGTTGTAGAGGAACTCGTTGTATTCGGTACGACGCCACGCTGTGAAGCGACACGACAAGAAGAGTTTGTCGCTCCAGTCGACTGCTTTGTTGGCGACCACTGTTTCCACCAGTCGTCGATCGATGTCGAATCGGAAGCCGTGATCTTCTCCGTTGAAGGGTCGCACCCGCCCGTTGGGGAAGTCGATGAGGATTTCCAGATCGCCGGCGCGCAGGAGACAGGCTGCGCCGATGGCCGAACGCAATGTGGGCGCCATCACCATGAGTGGTTCCCACCAACGTGAGAGTGTGCCCACCAGATCGGTGGTTGGTTTGGCCCACGACTCCTTGTGCTCTGCGAGCCACTCACTCCAATCGGCTTGATAGCCGAGCAGGTAGTCGCGCTTGTTGGTGAAGATCGACTGAACTTCATCGTCGGCCATCGGGTGTCGAACCGACACGTGGTGATCGTCGAGAGTGATGGTGGTGCCCGGGACGTTGAGGATGCCGTGGTGCTGATTGTCGGCGAGACGACGAAGGAATTCGGTCTGGTCGGGGAAGATCGACAACTCGTCACCAGCGATCACGTTGAAACCGAAGAGGTCGGGATCGAGGAAACAGGGCGGTCCGGCCGACGGCACAACTGAGCCGGCACCGATCGCTTCGACGTAGCGCAACGCTCGTGCGAACTGACTCTCGACTTTGTTGCTGATGAGTGACCGCTTGCGGGTCACCGGTTCGTCGTAGACCATCGGATACCAGATGGCTCCCGAGAACTGCAGCCAGTGCAGGTCGACTGGCCCGTGCGAACGAAGAGCGTTCAGATCACTCGTGCGGCAATCGTTCTGATCGACGAGGCGATGCACCCCGTCGGACACGACGAGGGCCGAGTCGCCGCCGGGTCCGTCGGCGATGGCCGTTTCGACGTGAATGGCCACCGTAAGTCCGTCGCCCAGGTCGGTTTCCTCGCCGTCCTTGGTGCGGATGAACTCATTGAATCCGAGAGAGCGCAGTCGTCGTTCGAGTTCTTGGGTCGGGAAGTCGGGGAGAAGGATCGGTGTCACACGCGGAACGTTCTCGACTAGCCACTGTTCGTCGAGGTGATCGCCATGGAGATGTGAGATGTAGAGAAACGAAGGACGACGAATTGCGTCGGTAATGGATCGAGGAAGTCGATCGTTGCGTGGAAACGGAAACCACGAGCCGAAGAACGCCGGGTTGAACCACGGATCGCACAGGATCGAACCTTGGCGAGTCTCGATCAGAATTCCGGCATGGCCGATGGATGTCGCGCGCACGGCAATCGCTCGTCAGTGGAAGCGGCTCACGGTGTTGGCGGATCCTTGTGCACGGTGCCCGCGCGCGACACGTGCTCGGTCCACTTCGTTCCGTCCCAGTAGCGGTAGTCGTACCGACCGGCCGGATCCTTGTACCAGTCAGCGGGAACCGTCGGTGTGGCTGCCGGTGATGTCGTCGTTGCCGGTGTGGCAGCGGGTGTTGACGTCTGCGTCGATGCGAGCGTTGGATTCGGGTTCGTGACGGTGTCGCGGCTGAGGAATGCGACGACTTCGGAACCATCTCGAACCGACACGATGGAGACGACCGCCCAACCATCGGCCGACTTGGCGGTCAGCGTGGAAGCGAGCGCGTCGCTATCGAAGGCCGACACCTTGACCGATGCGAATTCCTTCATGAGCCGAGTGTACCGATGAGCCGATGGCGCTCTTCAGCAGGATCACGTCTCGGTATTCGCTCCTTCGGTGGCCACGAGATCGCGGGCCTGGGCGTCGTCGGGTCGACCGTCATAGATGAGTCGTCCGTCACGCAGAGCGATGACACGATCGACGCGTGCGACGAATCCGAGTTCGTGGGTGGCCACGATGGCCGTGGCGTCACCGATGTCGTCGAGCAAGGCGAGCAGTGCGTCTTTGCCAGTGGCATCGAGTCCGACGAAGGGCTCATCGACGAGGAGCACGTCGAAGGGACGGACGAATGCGAGTGCGATTCCTGCCTTCTGCTTCAGACCGCGACTGAAACGTGACGGGAGATCGTCGGCGCGTTCGGCAATGCCGAGGCGTTCGAGCAACTGGGTGCCGATTCGTTGCCAGTCGCCGACATCGTGCATGCGCGCCACGTACTCGAGGTGTTCCCACACCGACAGATCGTCGTAGAACACGGGTGTGTCGGCCAGGTAGCTCACATGACGGCGCGCCTCGAGTGAGCCGGGCTGGTGACCGTGGATCTCGATCGAACCCCCCGTCGCATCGAGGAGACCGGCGGCGATCCGCAGCAGCGTGGTCTTGCCCGATCCGTTGTGGCCAATGAGGGCGACCTTGCTGCCGGCATCGATGGAGAGAGACAGTGGATGCAGAACCGGACCGTCGCCGTAGTCCTTGGTGACACTTCGTGTCGTGAAGTTGGCGCGCTCTTCCGCTGTGTTGTCCGATGCGGCCGATGGCGGACCAGGGTGGCGATTGCTCGAAGTCATGGCTGGGTTCTCATTGTGTCCGGCTCTGTCGGGGTTGACGACTTTCCTTGGCGGCGTTGGCGATCCAGGCACTGATCGCATCACGACGATGGATCCACGCAGCGATGAGCCCAACCATCAGAACGATCGCGATGCTGGCTCGCAGTGCGGCTGCTTCGGGCCCGTTGCCGTTCTCGATGGCGTGACCGGCGAATGCGAACGGGACATGACCGACAGTGGCCAGAGCGATGGGCCAGATCGCCTTGAGCACGCTCATCGTTCCGGCGACTTCGGGTGGCATGAGATTGTTCTGAGCGGTCGATGTCAACGGATCGGGAGCACCCGAGACGATGTTGACAGCCGCACCAGCCAGTCCGGCGAGAACGCCCGGAACCACCGCGATCATGGTGATCACCGTGTGATCGGGTGAGAGGATCGACGCGGTGACGGCGAAGACGATCGCACACGGGATGCTTGCCACGATCGACGCGTACGTGAGCTTGAGATACGACGGACCCCGTTCGACGGGTAACGAATCGGTTCGTTCTCCGTGATCGATTTCCTGGGCCAGTGGCTCGAGGAGCTCGAGACCGACGATGAAACTGAGCAGCCCTGAAGCGACCACGAGTGGCGTCGAACCGTCAATGACGGCGGCAGCCGCCGCTCCGCTGGTGGCCGACAACATCGCGATGCGCAGAACTCGGGTGACCGGGTAGCGAGCGATGCCGTACAAGGTGCGACGCCACTCGGCCGACCCACGACCGGCTCTCGAGAGTCGCAACCAGGGCCGGCGTCGACTCTGTTCGTGGGCGAGCTGTCGACGCAGAAGCATCACGGTCCGCAGATCTTGCATCGTGACGGCGAAACGCAACTGAGTCACGAGTGCCGAACGACGTGAGAGTGCCTCGAGAGATTGTCGCCCGATCGTGGCGACACCGACCACCAGAAGAGTGAGGGCAACCGCGAGACCGATCAGTTCGATCGGTCGTGTGCGCTCGCCCCACAACCCGAGCCCACCGATCGAATCAGCCGGACCGTAGGCCCTGGTCGGTGCGGTGACGGCTTGCCATCCAACGAGTCCGAATCCGATCACGGTGGCAATCGACTGGCGGAGACGAATGGCGTGAGCGATGAATGCGGTCGCGACGAACAACCCCCCGACACCGAGGCCCCACAGCGCGCCTCCGGCGGCCCAGGCGACCTCCGAACCCGGAAAGCGCCGACCCGCGAGTTGCCCGGCGAAGGCACCGATCGCGGTCGCGGCGAACACGATCGTTCGTATGCGCTGTACCGCCGGACGTCGTAGCGCTCGAGCGCGGTCGATGGGTGCGAGAAGTGCGTGGCGCACGTCGGCCTCTTCGAGCGCCAGTGGTCCGCCCCGACTTCCCGAACGCAGTCCGAACGTGATGGCGAGCACTGCGGCCAGACCGAGCCAACCGGGCCCGAATCGCTCGACATCGGCGACGAAGTTCGACGAGGCCGGTTCACCAGCCACCAAGTCGGAGACGAAGAGAATGCCGCCGCCGTACATGAACGCGGCGAGATACACGCGATAGAGCGCCTCGAACCACTCGACTTCGGCCAAACGTCGACGTTGCCGAGTGCGGCGCAGTTCGACCAGTGCTCGAAACGACGCGTGGTGCGCAGTGCGCGGGTCGCGGTGCCGATCGTGATCGGGTGTGACTGATCCGGTCTCGGCATCGTTGGCCGGGTCGGCTGACCAGCCCGACCACGAAGCCACGAACAACTTGGGAGGAGCGAATCCGGCGTGTTCCATGGCCAGCACGTTCAGACAGGCCGAGACTCCGGAACCGCAGTACGCGATCACCTGGTCGGCATCGTCGACGCAGAGCGCCGAGTAGTGACGCCGTAATTCGGCGATCGAACGCAACCTTCCACCGTCGAGGACGTCCGACCACGGAGCGTTGTACGCGCCCGGAATATGTCCGAAGCGAGTGTCGACCGGGTTGGAGTCGCCGCGAAACCGCTCGGCCGACCGTGCGTCGATGAGCACCGCGCGGGACGTCGCTGCCGATCGCACCTCGTCGATGGACGCGAGACGCGCGTTCGGCCAGGGGACCGGAGTGAACCGCGCGGTCGAATCGATTAATGCAGCGCCCGTCTCCACCTCATCGGGATGAGCCGCGAGCCAGGCGCCGAATCCGCCGTCGAGGAGCGAGGCCGAACAGCCGAGCATGCGCAACATCACGACCAGTCGTCCGGCCGTCATGCCTCCGGTGTCGTCGTAGGCCACGACCCAGGTGTCGTTTCCGATGCCGACTTCAGTCATGGAGTGAGCGAAGTCGTCGGGTGTGGGAAGAGGATGACGCCCGTCAGTGGGTGCACTGTGACCAGCGAGGTGACGATCGATGTCGACGAACACCGCGCCGGGAATGTGGCCGGCCTCGAAAGCAGCCCGTCCGTCGCGACCGTCGAGATACCAGCGGACGTCGGCCACGACGATACGAGCCCCCAGGTTGCGTAGTCGATCGAACTCGGCGAACGAGATGACGGGACCCGGAGTCGAGCCGGACGACGCAGCCATGGCGACTGCCATCTTTCCACTCCGAGCCGTCATACTGGAACCAATGGACGTTCGTGCCATGGAATCGTTCACGTCGTTGCTCGCGATCATCGCCGCGAGTGGTGCGGTCGTTCTCGTGTTCGCGCGAGCGATTTCGTCGTCGTGGATTCCGGCCGCCGACTTCGTTCGTTCCGTTCACTCAGTCTCGACATGGCTGGCTTGGCTGGTGGCGGCTGTGGCCACTGCTGGTTCGCTCTACTTCAGTGAAGTGGCCGACTACGTGCCCTGTCGTCTCTGTTGGTTCCAGCGAATCTGTATGTACCCCCTGGCCGGCATTCTCCTCGTGGCTGCGTTGCGGCGTGATCGCGCGGTGAGGTGGTACGCGTTGCCGTTGCTCGTTGCCGGTGCCGTGTTGTCGTCGTATCACTACCTGATCGAATGGCGGCCATCACTCGACGGCGGAGCCTGCGGGGTCGGGCCGTCGTGCACTGACGTGTGGTTCCGCAGTTATGGCTTCGTGACCCTGGCGTTCATGGCCCTGTCCGGCTTCGCGGCAGTCGCCGCTTTGTTGTTCGTCACACCCGTTGCCGTCCGCGGCGACAGGGAAGAAGACTGATCGTAGAGAGCGGAGGAATTCGTGGTCGGAGAAGCAAAGAACGAGTCATCGATGTCGAAGTCGACCAAAGTCGTCATCGGAGTCGTCGTCATCGCGGTGGTGGTCGCATTGATCGTGGCCATCGCCACGAGTGGCGGGTCTTCCGATGACTCGTCGAGTAGCGGCGCCACCGATGGTTCGAGTGCGGTGACCGCCCCGGGTGCGGCGTCCGAAGTTGCGGCGGCCGAGAATCAACCGGTCACGATCGAAGGTCAGATCCTCGACCCGCTCGGTGACCCGTCGGCCGATTCGGCCATTGGTGCTCCTGCCCCGTTGCTGCGCGGTTACTCGTTCGACGGACGCCCGGTGACGATCGAACCTGGTGACGGTCGGTCGTACATGGTGGTGTTCCTCGCGCACTGGTGTCCGCACTGCAACGCCGAAGTGCCGCGTCTCATCGAATGGAAGAACATGGGCATGGTGCCCGACGGCCTCGAGGTCGTCGGCGTGAGTACGGGTGTGGCCGCTGATCGACCCAACTACCCACCGTCCGAATGGATCGTCGAGAAGAAGTGGCCCTGGTCGGTCATGGCCGATTCGGTCACGCAGGACGCGGCGATGGCCTACGGCGTCAGTGGCTATCCGTTCTTCACGATCATCGGTGCCGACGGCACCGTGAAACTGCGCGCGTCGGGCGAAAAGAGCATCGAGGAGATCGACGCTCTGGTGGATGCGGCGCTGGCTGGTTAGCCACCCTCTACGGTGGGTTCGTGGATCTCGCCGAACTTCAGAGAATCATCGAGCTCACCTACGGAGATCGTGATCGCGCACGCGGTGTTCCGTCCACGGTGGCCTGGTTGGCCGAAGAAATGGGTGAACTGGCGCAAGCGGTCAGGAAGGGCGATCGTGCGTCCCAGGTGCACGAATTCGGCGATGTTCTGGCCTGGGTCGCGAGCCTGGCCAATCAGATGGACATCGATCTCACCGAAGCGGTCGAGCGTTATGCCGCCGGATGTCCGCGTTGTCACGCGACTCCGTGCGCGTGTGCGTGACCGCGCCCTCTCGGCGTACTCACGGATCGAACTACTGTGCCGAGGGTGAGTTTCGACCCTTCGACCTACGGTTTCGACCGCTTCCTCCGCTACGACGACATGGTCGCCTGGCTCGAGCAGGTGGCTGCACAGAACCCGCACCTCATCGACCTCGACACCTACGGCCACTCGTATCAGGGGCGCAAGTTGTGGATTGTCGCGATCACCGACAAGTCGATGGGTGATCATGATACGAAGCCGGCCCATTGGGTGGACGCCAACATCCATGCGGTCGAAGTCACTGGTGGTGTGGCCGCTCTGCATCTGATCGACCATCTCGTGCGCGGTCACCGCGCTGGTGATTCGAGAGTGACCGCGGCACTGGCACGTCGAACGTTCTACGTCGTGCCGCGAGTGAATCCCGACGGTGTCGAGGCGGCGCTGGCCGATCGTCCGTCGTTCCATCGGTCGAGTGTGCGCTCGTGGCCTTTCACCGACGGTCATCGTTGGCCTGGTCTTCACCCCGAAGACATCGATGGTGACGGACGTATCCGCACGATGCGAATCCGCGACGAGCACGGTGCGTGGGTCGAACATCCCGACGACGCGCGCGTGATGATGCCGGTACCTCTCGACGGCGAAACCGATCGTCCGCGCTATCGACTTCTGAACGAAGGTCGGATCGTCGATCACGATGGGTTCACGGTGCCGACCCCGCGCGACCCGTCGGGGCTCGACCTGAATCGCAACTTTCCGGCCGGTTGGTCGACAGCAGTTCTGGGCTCGGGTGATCATCCTATGTCCGAACCAGAGATCGACGCGCTCGTTCGCGCCGTGCGTGCACGACCGAACGTGTGTGGTTACAACGCGTTCCACACATTCGGCGGTGTGTTGTTGCGTCCGAGTAGCACCAAACCCGACTCGTCGTTGCCTCCTGCTGACGTGTGGGTCTGGAACGAACTCGGACGGCGCGGGACCGAACTCACCGAGTACAAGGTGCATTCGGTGTACGAAGACTTCACGTGGGACAAGTCCGATGTGATGAGTGGGGCAGCCGACGATTGGGCCTACGAGCATCTCGGTGTCTTTTCTTGGACCACCGAGTTCTGGGACGCGATCCATCACGCCACCGGCGAACGCGCCCACACGTTCATCTGGTACGAGGGTCCGACGACCGCTCAGGAATTGGCGGTGGCCAAGTGGAGCGATCAGAACGCTCCGGGTTCGTACGTGGGCTGGACCCCGTTCGAGCATCCTGAACTCGGGACCATCGAAATCGGTGGTTGCGATTTCTTCTCGGTCTGGACCAACCCACCCTTGTCGATGCTGCGCAAGGAGATCGAACCCCACGCCGAATTCGCCGTGTTCCAGGCCTTGGCCGCACCATGTCTGGAGATCACCAAGTTCGAGGCCGAGTCACTCGGCAGTAACACCTGGCGGGTGCGTCTCGGTGTCTCGAACACTGGTTGGCTCCCCACGGATGTGAGCAGTTGGGCTCGCAAGAACAACCTCGTGTTGCCCATCACGGCTGAGGTCGACATCGACAACGGTTCGGTTGTCGGCTCGCCGGCCAAAGTGAAGCTTGGTCAACTCGACGGTCGGATGTCGTTCCGTCTGAACGGTGGCGCGATGTCGGACGGAACTCCTGATCGGACGCTCCACGAGTGGGTCGTATCCGCTCCGGTCGGAGCGAACGTGAGCGTGAGCGTTGCTCACCAGCGCACGGGCCGTGTGACGGCGAAGCTCGTTCTCGGCTGATCCAATGGCCGATCAACTCGACTTCGAGGACGAGTTCGATGACGAACTCGACGATGAACTCGATGACGACGACCTACTGGAGTCGTCGGCGAACACCACGTACTCCATCTCCGAACTCGCGTCGGCCATCAACGGAGTCCTCGAAGACGGATTCGACGAAGGTGTGTGGGTGTGGGGTGAGATCTCCAGCGTCTCGGTGAAAGGTGGTCACACCTACTTCACCCTCGTGGAAGATCTGGGCGGCGGTAAGCGCGCCCAGTTGAACGTCAATCTGTGGGCTGGAGTGCTTCAGCGCATCCGACCGGTGCTGAAGTCGAGCGGTCTGGCCATTCAGAACGGTCTTCGAGTTCGCGTGCGAGGCGAACTCGACTTTTATGCGCCGTTCGGCAAGTTGTCGCTCGCCATGCAGGAAATCGATCCGCGCTTCACGTTGGGTGACATCGCCCTTCAGCGCGAAGAACTCGTACGAAAGCTCAAGGAGTCGGGTCTGTACGACGCCAACCGACGACTCGAACTGCCCACGGTTCCGTTTCGTATCGGCCTGGTGACGAGTTGGGGCACAGCCGCCTGGGCCGACTTCACGAAGGAGATCGAGGGGAGTGGACTCGGATTCACGGTGTCAGTAGTCGATGTGCGCGTCCAGGGTGACTCGGCCGTGCGCGAAGTGTCGAACGCCATTCGCTATCTGTCGCGACGTGGTGACATCGATGTGATCGCGGTCGTTCGCGGTGGCGGAAGCAAGGCCGAGTTGGCCACGTTCGACGCCGAACCGATCGTCGACTCGATCGTCAGATCGTCGGTTCCGGTGTTCGTGGGGGTGGGCCACGAGATAGACACGAGTGTCGCCGACGAAGTTGCCTATCGCCGCTACAAGACCCCGACAGCCTGTGCGGCCGGCCTGATCGAGCGAGTACGCGAGTTCGTGACGAGTTCCGAAGAAACATGGGAAGCCATCGCGCGGGCCACGACCGACTTGCTGAACGATGCCAACGTCGAGTTGGTGGAGACTGCACACTTGTTGGCGAGCCGCACCCGTACGGCAGTGGCCCGTGCCGAAGAGCGTCTCGAGTACCGGAGCCGGCGGCTCGGTACCGCCGCACGGAGTCGCCTCGACAACGCGGACACCGCACTTGTCTCACGCGCTGAGCGACTGAGGTTGCTCGATCCTCGTCGCATCATGGAGCGTGGCTGGTCGATCACTCGAACTGCTGATGGTCGCGCTCTGCGATCGGTGGCCGAAGTGGGACGTGGCGATCGAATCGTCACCCAGATGGTCGATGGCGTGGTCACCAGCAGCGTCGACGAGATCTCCCCGGAGATACCGAAGTAGAGTCGGAGCAATGGCCAAGAGAAGTGATTCGGAAGTCGGTTACGCCGAAGCGCTGGCCGAGCTCGAGCGCATCCTCTCCGAACTCGAGGCCGCCGACGTCGATGTCGATGTCTTGGCCGAAAAAGTGGCTCGCGCCTCCGAACTGATTCGCTTGTGCCGTGACCGAATCGGCAACGCGAAACTGCAAATCGACAAAGTAGTCGCTGGTCTCGAAGACTGAGCGACCCGTAGCCTGTCCTCGTGACAACCGCGCCTCCCACTTTGTTGGACATCGCGCGTCGTGTCGAGAAGCGGATCGACGAAGTGTTGCGAGCCGAAGAATCTCGGTGGTCGGAGTTCGACTCCGACTTGGCTTCGCCGGTCGCCGAGATTCGCCGTTTGATCGCTGCTGGCGGTAAGCGCCTTCGTCCGGCGTTCTGCTTCTGGGGTCATGAAGGTGCCGGTGGAGTCGACGAGCAACGGGCCATCGACGCCGGGGCCGCCCTCGAACTGCTGCACGCCTTCGCGCTCTTTCACGACGACGTGATGGACGGATCCACGAGTCGCCGGGGCGAGCCGGTGACACACGTGGTGTTCGCCGACGAACACCGAGCTGCCGGAAGCAGCGGAGAAGCTCGTCGTTATGGAGAGGGTGTCGCGATCCTCGTTGGCGATTTGGCGTTCGTCTACAGCGATCGGTTGCTCGATGGTGCATCCGATCGCGCGCGCAGCATTTGGCACGAACTGCGAATCGAATTGAACGTTGGTCAGATCCTCGACCTCGTGGGATCGGCGCAGCACGAACGTCGTCGCCACAAAGCCGAGCGTATTTGTCGCTACAAGAGTGGCAAGTACACGATCGAGCGCCCGCTTCATCTCGGCGCCATGCTGGCTGCTCCTGATCGTCACGAGGAGTTGATACCGCGCTTGAGTGCGTACGGCCTTCCTCTCGGCGACGCGTTCCAGATGCGCGACGATGTGATGGGCGCGTTCGGCGAATCGGCGGTGACGGGTAAGCCAGTGGGTGACGATCTTCGCGAAGGCAAACCCACACCGTTGCTCGCCATCGCGGTCGAGCGAGCCACCGAGGCCCAACGCGCGATTCTCGATCGAGTCGGCCGCGACGACCTCGATGCCGATCAAGTGCGCCGAGTGCAGGACGTGATCGTCGAGTGCGGAGCGCTCGAGCAGATGGAAGCCACTATCGCCCGGTTGGCCGACGAGGCCGTGGCGGCTCTCGATCACGTCGACCTCTCTGGTCGCTCGCGTGGAGAACTGATCGCATTGGCCGAATTCGTGACGCGCCGTCAAACCTGAGAATCGATCCAATACGCTGATCACATGCGTGCGAGGTCGATGTCGATCGTGATCGGACTGTTGGCGTTGTCGGCCTGTGGTGGCGACGACACCGCCGGTGTCGATTCACTACCGCTTCTCAC
>Ga0315906_10003073_pt1 | contig 22417 bp, 28 predicted proteins | sample LakEriMetagenome_4_FD_203526 | JGI IMG/M metagenome (GOLD analysis project Ga0315906, IMG submission 203526) | Freshwater fungal communities from buoy surface, Lake Erie, Ohio, United States - Buoy 2 MA122 | ecosystem: Environmental > Aquatic > Freshwater > Lake > Lake biofilm | place: USA...
AAGAACTGGACTTGATGCATTATCAAGGCAAATTTATTGCATCCACAGGAACGTTAAAACGCAAAACGGATGGTCTAAAAAAATGACCATTCAAACAAGCATTGATGGATTCCGAGTAATCGCTGAACGTAGCGGAAACTATGGTGGACAAAGCGAACCAATCTTTGTAGAACAAGATGGGAAGTTAATTTCTTGTAAGGTTTCAGTATTTAGATTTCACGGAGAAACAAGGTATGAAGCATCGGTAGGTGTGGCTTATTGGGATGAATATTGCCAAAGAACAAACGATGGCAAACCAATGGGTTTATGGGCAAAGATGCCACATACAATGTTAAGCAAAGTTGCAGAGGCATTAGCTTTGAGAAAGGCTTACCCACAAGATTTAAGCGGTCTTTACACAGGCGATGAAATGGCACAATCAACAGAGGAAACCCCAGCCTATATTAAGACGCACGAAAACTTAGAGGACTTAGAGTTAGCGATTGATTTATGTATAAATACTACTGAATTAAGCCAACTTTATGCACTAAATAGCGAACTTGCAACTAAAGATGTAACTAAATTATTTACCAAGAAAAAACAAACTTTATGACACCAATAAATAAACTATGGGATTTAAGAGAGAATGTTAAGTTCTGGAATTACAAAGTAGATACAAGCTACCCACATAACGCAAAGGAAATGATGGATAAGCTAAATGCAGCTAAGGATGAACTTAAAAGACATAAACTAAGATATTTTCCAGAGTTATTAGACCAACCTAAAAGAAATTACATACCTTATAAAATGTTAGCTGATAAATTTGAGGTATTTGAAAACTATTTAAACGATTAATTATGCCTTATTCAACTTGCTGCGGAGCATATACCGATATGGATGAAATTGGAATTTGTCCAGATTGTTTAGAACATTGCGACTGGGAAGAAGAAGAAGATGAGGAGGATTTAGAACAAGATAGACAAAACGAAATAGCATTAGAACAAGAACAATTAAATAAACATTAAACTTAAAACAATGATTGTATTAAACATTTGCAAAGAGGAAATTAACTGGAAAGAAGCTAAAAACGGCAAACACTACGCAAACGTAGCTACCGACTTTTTAAAGCAACCAGATGAAAAAGGAAACACTCACACAGTATGGAATAACCAAACAATGGAGGAACGAGCAGAAAAAGCTAAGAAAAACTACTGTGGCAGAGGTAAGCAAGTTTCTTATAACGCACCAACAGGTAAAAAGGAATTTGCCGTAAACCAACAAGAAAGCGAGGACGATTTGCCCTTCTGATATTAACCCCCACGTTGGGCGACAACGTTAAGCGCAAATTTAAAACCTACAACTATGAGCCAAAACCAACAAATTGCTAACTACCTAAATAAAGGTAGAAAATTAACCCCTATTGATGCTTTAAACAAGTTCGGATGCTTTAGATTAGCAGCACGAATAGCAGACCTTAGAAACGATGGTATGAATATAAAAACTACCATTATTAAGCTAAAAAATAAGAAGCAAATAGCACAGTATTCGGTTAATTAATGTAATTTTGTATTAGGTGTCGCATACCTATTAGCAACTTATTGCCCTTGATTTGAACCCCCAATGCGACTGGGGGGAATCTGATGGGGCTATTTTATTTTATGGCAAAGAGATTTACAGACACAGAAAAGTGGAAAAAACCTTTTATAAGGTCTTTAAAAGCCCCTTACAAGCTACTTTGGTTATACATTTGTGATGACTGCGACCATTCTGGAATTTGGCAAGTTGATATAGAAGTTGCACAAATAAGGATTGGCGAAAAGTTAGATGAAAAAAAGGCATTAGAATATTTTATAGATAAGATAATACCATTAGAAAATAATACTAAATGGTTTATCCCAAGTTTTATTGAGTTCCAATATCCAAGCGGTTTAAGTGAAAACAACAAAGCGCATACAGGAATAATTAAAAATTTAGAAAGGTATAAAGAACAAATTGATAATTACAAGCCCCTTATAAGCCCCTTGCAAGGGGACAAGGATATGGTTATGGATAAGGTAATGGTTAAGGATAAGGTTAAGGTAATGGTAACAATGCCATTTGATAGCGAAGAATTTTTAAATTATTGGGAAATGTGGAAGGAATTTAAAAGAAAACAATTTAAGTTTACATACGCTACTCCACAAAGCGAACAAGCAGCTTTAAAAGACTTGGTAAAACTATCAAATGGTGATGAACAAATTGCACTACAAATAATTGAACAATCATTAGCAAAAGGCTGGAAGGGTTTTTTTGCACTTAAAAACGAAACAAATGCAACAGGAATTAGCTACAATCGCAAACCAACTTTTACAGAGCAGCAATCTAATGCCCTTAGAAATCTATAATAAACTTGAACCAGATGAATTAAAGGTTGCAGTTGCTTTAGATACAATGAGTGTGGGTAGATGCTCACCAATTGAGGTAAAAGAACACCTTAAGACCTGTATTGCTTTAAGCGGATGTCAAACACCTACAATAGAGTTATTTCAGTTTTTATGCGAATTTGTTATTAAAAACTATGGGAACTTCAAACTAAAAGAACTTGGAGTAGCTTTTGAACTTTACGCAATGGGTAAATTATCGGTTGACAAAGCGATTATGTTTACCCCTAAATTCTTTGGGGATGTGATGGCTGCATATAAGCCGATAGCTTTGCAAGTAAGACAAAAGACCTATGTAGAACCTAAACCAGTAGAGATACCTAAAATACAAGATGATGAAATTATTGAGGCATTGTACGAAAACTGGGAGAAGTCTGCTAAAAGAGGCTGGGAGTTGCTAAATACTATGGCTTTTGATGTACTATGGAAACGTAAAGAACTAAACAAGGAAAATCTAAGCCAAGAGAAGGCAGACCAAATAAAGAAAAAGATTATAGCACATTACAAGGTAATGGCTAAAACACCTAAAGACTTGGAGAAATTAAATAACGAAATATTTATCAAAAACGAGTGCAAAAGATATACTTTGTACTTATTTTTACAAAACCAATTATAGCCACCTCAAGAATTAAATATTTTTAACCAAGATAGTAATTAGGGAACTTGGGGTGGTTTTTTAAACTTATGAAACAATTAACATTTATTTACGAATTGCTAAAGTTTACGATTATCAGTGTTCCTTTAGCTTGTTGCATTTATTTAACTGCACATTTATACTTTGAATTAAAACGATTATTTAGATGACAGGAATAGACAACAACATTGAGGTTAAATTAATTTATTTAGATACAAAAGAAGAAATATGGTTTAGGTCAATAGCAAAGGCGATTAGGTTTTTAGGTACTGACTACAAAACGATAATGACCTATATGAACCCAATTAACAAAAAACGATACAAGCATAACGATAGATTATGTGTTGTTAGATTGAAAAAGTAACCCTAATTTTGCTTTATGCCATTGATACCTTTACCCAAGTTGTTAGAAAAGACCCAAAAGGTAGTAAATGCGTATATAAGGAAACGAGATGAAGGGTTACCTTGTATTAGTTGCGGAAGCTATAATGGTAATCAAGCTGGACACTACTTTACAGTTAAAGGGTATTCGGCTTTAAGGTTTAACGAATGGAATATCCATTTACAATGTGCTGGATGCAATATGTTTAAGCACGGCAACCAAGCAATGTACCGAATAGGACTTGTAGAAAGAATAGGTGAAAAAGCGGTGAAGGAGTTAGAGTTTGAAGCGGTAAACAATAGGCTAAAGAAATGGACAAGAGCAGAATTAATAGATTTAATAAATAAATATGGCGAAGCTAAGTAACACAGGAAAAGTATCCTTTGGCAAAAGAAAGACTGGCAAATACAAAAAGACATCTGGTCCAAAGGACAAAGCAGTTAAACCTTATAACAGACAAGGTCGATGAAAGACACATACGGAAAGAAGCTATATACTTGTAAATGCGGTACAGTTACCGAAGGCTATGTATGGTTTGGTAAGATAAAAGAAACCCAATTTGAATGCACTAAGTGTGGCAAATGGGTAGGATATGAAAACTTAGAGAAGAAAGTAGATAGTATTATTTCAATACGAACACCAACAAAGAACCGATAATGAACATCAACGAAATCAAACCTAATCCTAACAACCCAAGAAAGATTGATGGGGATGACTTTGCTAAGTTGGTTAAGTCTATTCAAGAAGACCCAAAGTTACTTGAAGCAAAGCCGTTAATCATAGATGAGAACAATGTAATCTTAGGAGGTAACCAAAGGTATCGTGCTTGTTTAGAATTAGGAATCCAAGATGTACCTGTTATCAAAATGCCTAACTTAACAGAGAAAGAAAAAAAGAAATTACTTGTAATTGATAACACTCACTATGGAATGTGGGATATGGATATGTTAGCAAATGATGATTGGGAAGTTGGAGATTTATGCGATTGGGGAATTAATGTTGATTTCTTAGTTCCAACAAATGAAGAACCAAAATCAATAGACAATACTAAAAAAGGAAAGGTTTGCCCTAATTGTGGCATATCTTTGTAATACAGGTAAAATACAGGTAACTTATGGCATTCCCAAATATAGAAACACAATTCACTAAAGGAGTAAGCGGAAACCCTAATGGTAGACCTAAAGGTGTGCAAAATAGTAAGACTCGTTTACTTAGATTACTTGAATTAGTACAAAAGAAACGCAACCCAATAACAGGCGAAGAAGAAGATTTTACTGTACTTGAGTTAATGGATATGCAAATGATTAGCAAGGCATTGAAAGGCGACCAAAGAGCATACGAGGCAGTAGTAGATAGATTAGAAGGTAAACCAAAACAAACAACCGACATTAACGCTGATGTTAGAGGTAATGTCCAAATTATAATAGAACCAGATGCAGGATGTGAACCAATTAAAGATTAGAGGAACACCTGTCTTTTATGCTAATAAAAATGCATACGAGGAGGGTTATCCAATAATTTGTAATGAAGGAGGCTCAAGGTCAAGCAAAAGCTATTCCGTTGTTCAGTTACTAATCCATATTGCTTCAAGCAAACCCAATACAAGGATTTCGTGTGTATCTCATTCCCTACCACATATTAAGCGTGGAGTTTATAGGGATTTTAAAATGATAATGGAGCAATGGAATTTATGGGATGAAAGTAGTTTCCGTTATACTGATTTCATTTATACGTTTAAGAACGGCTCTTACATTGAGTTATTTGGTCTTGAAGACCCTGACAAAGCAAAAGGACCAGCAAGGGATATACTATTCGTAAACGAGGCAAACCTTATTAGTAAGGCATTGTTTGACCAGCTTTTGATTCGTACAACTGGACAAGCATTCTTAGACTGGAATCCAGCCGACTTTATTTCTTGGGTATATGAGGTAGCTGATAACCCAAAGAACAAGCGCATCCATTCTACATACTTAAACAACATAACTAACTTAAGCGAAAGCCAAATAAAAAACATTGAGCAATACAAAGACTTGCCAGATGACTTTATGTGGAAAGTGTATGGCTTAGGAGAAAGAGGAGCAGCAAAAGAAATTGTCTATACTCAATGGAAACAATACGATGAAGCACCAGATGGCGATGTATTCTACGGATTGGATTTTGGTTATGTTCACCCAGCTGCATTAGTTAAGGTTACGCATCACGAAGGACAAAACTACTTTGAGGAAATAGTTTATCAAAGCGGATTAACTTTAAGCGACCTATCAAGATTGATTAAGGAGAAGCTACCAGAACGTGCAACAATATATGCGGATGCTGCCGAGCCTAAATCTATTGAGGAACTTTACCGACAAGGGTTTAACATTAAACCAGCCGTCAAAGATGTATGGGCAGGTATAGTAAAGATGAAGTCTTATCCAATAAACTTACATTACAATAGCAAAAACCTAAGAAGGGAGTTTATGTCTTATAAATGGAAAAAGGATAAAAACGATAACGTAATTGAAGAACCTGTAAAGGCAAATGATGACTTGATGGATGCTTGTAGGTATGCCGTGTTTACACATTTAACCAAGCCTAAATTTGAGGTGTCGGTATTTTAGGATAAATTGTCTAACTTTGTTAAAATTCATATATAATGGGATTACTTGACTTTTTTACTAAAAGACAAAAACTATCAACTGTTTTACCACAGATACCTTTTAACGGACAAGTTGCAATACAACAAGGGATAATCACTTGGCAAGGTGGAGATAATATTAGCTTTGTTCGTGATGGTTATTCAGCTAATGACATAGTTTATTCAATCGTAAAATTAATTACGGATAAAGCAAAACTTGCACCATTCCACGTTTACAAAGTAGTAGATGAAACTTCCGCAAAGAAGTATAAAGCGTTAATGAGCCAACCAGATAAAATTGAAAACTGGAAAGATGTAGAAAAGCTACACAAGAAGGCATTTGAATTATATACAGGAGATGCAAGATTAAACGAGTTATTAAAATATCCAAATGAAGATGATACTTTTGGTGATTTCGTAGAAGCGTGGTGTGCGTTTAAGTTAATTACAGGTAACTCTTTCATTTACGCAAAGATGATTGAAGGTGGTAATAACAACGGCAAACCTTATGAGATGTACGTGCTACCTTCTCAATATATGTACGTGTTAGCAAACATTCAAAATTTTCCTCCAACTATTAGCGGTTACCAATTGAATTATGGTCCACTTTGGAACTTTACTAAACAAGAGATATTACAAGATAAATACTTTAATCCACAATGGAATACAACTGGAAATCAACTGTATGGTCAATCTCCTTTAATGGCTGCTGCGAAAAACTTGACTCGTTCAAACGAAGCGAAGACTGCAGCTGTTGCTTCTTTCCAGAATGGTGGTCCAGCTGGAGTGCTATTTATGAATGATGAACGCTTTGACCCTATTAGTGGAACACAACAAGCACAAGCACTTAAAAAAGCAGTAAGTGAAAAAGGTGGCTCTGCTAACTTTAATTCAATTGCGGTTAGTGGTTACAAAGTAGATTGGAAACAAATCGGTTTAAGTCCTGTTGAATTAGATATCATTGAAAGTGAGAAATGGGATATGAAAGCACTTTGTAATATTTACGGAGTACCTGCACAACTTTTAAACGATAGCGATAACAAGACTTATAACAACCAAAGAGAAGGCGAAAAAGCATTGACATTGCGTTGTGCTATTCCTTTGCTTACAGGTATTAGAGATAACTTAAATCGTAAACTACATTCTGATTGGGGTTATCGTGGAACTGATATTTATGTTGACTTTGATGCAAGTGTTTACGGAGAATTAGAAGCAAACAAATCGGAGCAAGTAGAATGGTTAGATAAAGCGTGGTGGATTGCACCAAAGCAAAAGATGGATATAATGGGATTAGAGATTCCTGATTACATTGACCAAACAGAAATGGAAAAATTATATATTCCATCAAGTTTACAAAGTCCAGATGAGTTCCAACCATTAACACTACCTGAATAATGATTTGGCAAGATTATAGGAAACTATACTTAAACGCAATAAAAACCTACTCACCTAAGTTCAAGAAAGAACTACAAAGGCAAGTGGATACTTATTGCGATACCCAAGATTTAAACGCTATTAGCGATAAGAAGATAAAAAAGACCATCCAAAACGTTCATATTGCAATGGGCGTTAAGATGGCACAAATTTCCGAGAAGAACGTATCTAAGTCAGTAAAAGGTTATTTCGGTCCAGAGGAGTTTAAAAGTAAGCAAACGGATTTGTTTACTTATGTGATGCTAACTTATCTTGAACTAAAAGGATTAGACAATATTGCAGCAGAGATAACTCAAACAACTAAAAACCAAATTCAACAATACTTAATGAAGTCAGTTGAAGAAGGTTTAACGATGCAAGAAACAATTAAGCTATTAAGAACGGCTGGGATAACGGATTACAGAGCCGAGATGATAGCAAGAACTGAAACAGGTAGAGCAGCGAACATAGGCTCAATGGTTGGCACGGCATCCACAGGACTTGTAACTATGAAAGAGTGGATAGCAGCAAGGGATAACCGAACAAGACGAGTGCCAAGAGATATGTTTGACCATTATCATATGGATGGAATAAAAGTAGCATACGATGAAAAATTTAATGTTAAAACTAAGAATGGCGGTTTTGAGCAAATGTTACATCCTTGCGACCCAAGTGGAAGTGCTGGGGATGTTATCAATTGCCGTTGTACGTTAGGTTACGAAGCCGTGCGAGGCGAAGATGGAAAGCCAAAAAGGTTACAAGATAACCCACCGAGAGGAGATATGGGGTTAGTATGGAATCTAATAAATAATGTGGCTTTGATGCAAATTTCTAACTTAATAAGAGATTTGTTAGCAGATTAAAAAAAATTAATAACTTTGTTATATGAGTAAGATTGAAAACAAAAGCTACAATGATATGATTTTGGATATAGAGCCAGAATCAAGAACAGTTAAAGCGTGTTGGTCAAGGATTGGTAACGTTGATTTAGATAACGATATTATCGTTGCTGAAGCGTTTACCAAGACTATCAAAGAACGTGGACCAAAAGGCAAAAATATGATTTGGTCTTTAGTAGACCATAAAGCTGATATGGCACATACTTTGGGTAAGCCTAAAGAATTGTATATTGAAGGCGATATGCTTGTTGCGGTTACTGACTTAATAGAAACTGAATGTGGCGAAGATGCAATCAAGTTATATGAAGCTGGTTTAATCAATCAACACTCAATCGGATTTAGTACGTTAAAGTCGGATGTAAACCAAAAGACTGGTGTGCGTACAATTACCGAATTAAAACTATATGAAGGTTCTGCGGTTCTTTGGGGTGCTAATCCAGAAACACCAACATTGGGTTTCAAGAGTGAAATCAAAGAAACTAAAGAATCTTTATCAATAAGATTAGAAAACTTGATTAAGGCATTTAGAGGTGGAAGTTTCACAGACGACACCTTTGCTTTAATGGAGATTCAAATAAAACAAATACAAGCCGAGTTATTAACTTTGGAGATTACTGAAACAATCACTCAACCCGCAGAAGCAGTTGAGCCGACACCAGAAGTTGAAGAAAAGAATGATGAGGAAGTATTAAAGGCAATTAAGCAATTTAACAATCTATTTAAAAAGTAAAAATGGAAAATTTAATCAATGAAATGGCTGAGAACCTTAAAGGTTTTCAAGCTAACGCAGAAGCACAAATCAAAGAAGTGTCTGCACAAATAACTGTCGTAAAAGATGAGTTACAAAAGCAAATCGATGGTCAATTAGCTGCACAAAAGAAAGCTGAGAAGAAAGAAGTAAAATTCATCGACCAAGTTATTATGGAGAAATTAGATGGCAACTTCGATGCAATGGAGAAGTCATTAAAGAACAATGGTAAGTATCGTTTAGATTTAAGCGATGTTAAGACTATGACTTTAAGTGGTAACTTAACTGGTGATGCTCAAGCAACTTATGCTCCTAACCCAGCTATCCAACCTTCTCAAAGTTTAAACTTTAGAGATTTAATCCCAACAGTAAGAAGCGAAAGCGGATTGTATGTTTACTATCGTGAGAACGCTGGTTTAACTAACAACATCGCAGCTCAAACTGAAGGTTCTAACAAAGGTGAAAACAACTACTCTTTAACAGAAGTTAAAGTTGTAAACGATTACCTTGCTGGTTTCTCTACTTTCTCTAAGCAAATGTTGAAGTCATTACCTTTTATGACTCAAACTTTACCAAGAATGTTACAAAGAGATTTCTTCAAGGCTGAGAACGCTGCGTTTTTCTCTACTGTATCTGGTGCTGCAACAGGTTCAACTACAACTGCTGAAACTAACGATTTGTTACAATTAGTAGATTATATCGCAAACCAAAAACAAGCAAACTTTGTAGCTTCATTTGCATTAGTATCTGAAACTCAAATGGCTCGTTTATTGAAAGCAACTATCGCTGCTGGTTACTATGCTGGTGCTGGTAGTGTTATTGTTAACCCTAATGGTGGTATCACAATCTGGGGTGTTCCAGTTGTTGCTGCATCTTGGGTAACAGATGACAAAGTATTAATCTTTGATAACAGCTACTTAGAAAGAGTTGAAGTTGAAGGTTTAGCTATTGAGTTCTCTTATGAGAATGGCGAAAACTTCCAAAAGAACTTGGTAACTGCTCGTATTGAGTGTTACGAAGACATCAACTTAATGTTGACTACTTCTGCAATCTTTGCTGATTTAGGTAACGTATAGTTCTAAAGGTTTAGTAAATAATGACCCCTACCAATTCGGTGGGGGTTTTTTATTGGAATAAATTAAGTAATTTTGTAAAAAAAGGATATGTCTTATTCTAATTATATAAATGACTTTAGTGCAATGCCTTTGGGTTCTACTTGTGAGCCTGTAACCTTAGCAGAAGCTAAAAGTTATGCAAGAGTAACAACCAACGCAGAAGATGCTCTAATTGAAATTATGATTAGTTCTGCAAGAGAGGCGGTTGAAGTAGCCACAGGATTGAGTTTAATCCAAAAGGAAATAGTTGTATTTTTTAACAATGTAAGCGGCAATTTCCCAATACCATTTGGTCCAGTAAATATCAACACATTTCAATTGTATGATATGGGTCAAGATGGGTTAGAAATAGAAAGCCCAGATTATGATTTAATTGGTGGAATACATCCTACATTGGGTTTCCCAAGATATGCTAATCTAAAAGCTACATATTTCGCTGGTTCTACAACAATTCCTAAAGACCTTAAATTAGCCATATTAGACCAAATTTCTTATGACTATGAAAATAGAGGGTTAGATGGTGATTCAGGTATTTGTGAAAAGACTTGGAAAGCGTGTCAAAGATGGACAAGAATAAGCCCAATTTTATAATATGAAGTTAGGAAAAGCGAAAGCAAACTACGTTGATGCCAACACGATGACTCGTCAAGTTGGAATTTATGCTCCCACAAGGGTAAGTGATGGTCAAGGTGGGTTCACTACCACATTTGCCCTACAAAGCACAGTTTGGGGCGATTTAAGACCAGATAATCAAGTTCGTGAGATAGACCAATCGGAATTACAATTCGACCAAAAAAACAGGCTTTACATTCGTTTTGGGGTTAACATTAACAATTCTTATGAGGTTGACGTTGAAGGTTCAAGATACACAATACATTCTATTAAGAACGTTGAGAACCAAAATAGGTTTTTAGAGTTAATAATTTATAGATAATGGCATTTGGTCTTAATTTAACAGGAATAAAGGAAGTTAAAAATGCCTTGAAAACAATGGACAAACATTTAAGGCAAGATGTAGGGGATGAAATTAATGCATCTGCTTTAACCATTCAAAGTAGCGCAAAGCGACTTGCACCTGTTGATTTAGGTTTTTTAAGAAATAATATTGCTTTAGTTCCTATTGGTGATTTAACATTCTCAGTAGAAGCAAAAGCTAAATATTCGGCTTATATTGAATTTGGAACAGGTGGTCAAGTTAGCATACCAGCAGGATATGAAGATTTGGCAATGATGTTTAAAGGTAGAGGATTAAGAACTATAAACATAAGACCACAACCTTTTTTGATACCTTCGTATGAAAATGAAAAGCCAAAATTAATACAAAGACTAAAAAAATTGTTAAATGCTTAACCCTAATATAGAGATAAAGAAATGGTTTTATACCAACTTGACAAGTGCAAGTGGATTGGTTGTTTACGATGGTTTTGCTCCAGAGGGTGCAGGTAATGAGTATATTGTAATGACTGGAAGGACATCAACACAAGACCAAGGCAAAAATGGATATACAAATAGTATTTCAATCGTAGTTGATATTATTACAAAAAATGCTAACTTTGGTTATAAACGTGCTGAAACTATAAGCAATTTAGTCTTGACGGCAATAAATTCAGACACCAATATTACATTGGCAAACGGATTCACGGCATCAAGTTTAAGTGTTGAAAGTGTAAGAAACTTAGACGGCTTAAATCCTTTAGATAACGTTTTTAGAGTATTGATAACTTATAACATTATAATAACACAAATTTAAAATTAAATAAAATGCCAGAAACAAAAGTAAGCGCAAGAGATTATATTCTTTTAGCTGACATAAACAATGATGGAACATTCAAGCCTGTTGCTTGTTTAACATCTAACTCATTAACATCAACTAATGACACAATAGATGCAACATCTAAATGTGGTAACGAGTACACTCCAGCTCCTTCTTTTTCTCAATCTTTTGAGTGTGAAGGTTTTGCGATTGATGAAACAGGTACTCCAGCTAAAGATAGCTACCAACAATTATATGCTGCTCACGCTGCTAAGACTTTATTCGCAATTAAAATGGGTAAAGCAGTTCCATCTTCAGGTGATATCACTTATGGTGGTGCTGGTCAATTAGTGTTTATTAGCGATTTCGGTGTAACTGCTGACGATAAAGATGATGTTAAATTTACTGCAACTTTCGTAGTAAGTGTTCCTCCTATCACACAAACTGAAACTGTATAATAAATAAAAAACTATGTACGAATTAAAGACTGACAACAACACAATCCACTTAAAGTGGGGAACTTGGGCTATGAAAAGGTTTTGCGAATTAGAGAATAAAAATCTAATGCAGCTAATTGAGGTTTTATCTGGAGGGGTTTATGACTTAGATACAATCGTTCATATTGTTCAAGCCGCAGCAGAAAGTGGATGCAAGAGCCTTAAAAAGCCTATTGACTTTGATGAATTTGATGTGTGCGAATGGATAGACCAAGTTGGTGGGTTATCGGCAAAAGATGGACAATTGGTTGAGTTTATGAGATATATGCAAGACTCAATGACTCCAGATTTAAAGCCAGAGAAAGGCACGGATGAAAAAAAAAATTAGGGTTTTATAGTTGGGACTCAATAATTATTCTCGCTATTGAAGTTGGCTTAACGATTAACGAGTTTTGGCAATTGACGTGGCGAGAATTTTTGTTGTATAAAAGGGCTTATGATAATAAACAGTTAAAGGAATGGGAACGAACAAGGATGATTAGTTATTTGATTTATAAAGCTAATACAACCGATAAAAGTCCTAAAAGCATTAAAAGTTTTTTTCCTTTGCCAAGTGATGAAGTTGAAGATGATAAGCCAAAAATAACCCAAGAACAATTGGCAAGGACATTAAAGTTGTATGGAGTAAAATAATAAAATGGCACAAGAAACGTTAAAAATTACGATAACCGCTGACAATCAACAAGCGGTAAAAAATATACAAGAAACAGTTACCGCAACCCAAAAATTAGGTACTGCTTTTAAAACGTTGCCAAGTACAAGCAATCAAGCAACTAATGCATTAACAAACTTATCAAGGGTTGCACAAGATGCTCCTTATGGATTCATTGGTATTGCGAATAACTTAAATCCATTATTAGAATCATTTCAAAGATTAAGTAAGGATGCTGGAGGTGCAGGTGGTGCTTTAAAAGCAATGGCAAGTGGTTTAATGGGTCCAGCAGGTATTGGTTTAGCTTTGGGTGCGGTTTCATCAATTTTAGTCGCATTTGGTCCTAAAATAGCTGATTTTATAAGTGGCACAAACGAAGCCACAAAAGCAGAAGATAAGTTTGCACAAAGTTTAAGTGATGCAAGAGCCGAAGCAAGTGAGACAGGAATAAGATTACAAGCATATTTGACAATTACTCAAAATGCAAGTGTAAGTGATGAAAGAAGGGCGGAGGCATTAAAAGCGGTTAAAAACGAATTAAGTAAAGTAAATAGTGCTTATGCTTCAACAATTACAAATGTTGACCAAGCAAGAGCAGCGGTTGATTTATATACACAAGCACTGGTTGCACAAGCTATAACATCAAGATATATTGATGAAATTGCTAACAAAACAATTGCTTTAGCAGATGCAAATAAAAAGATACTACAAACAGGAAGGGAATATTATGCAACATTAGAGTCAACTAAATTAGCTATTAATGGTTATGCAGATGCTTCAGTTTATCAAGCAAGTGCAATTAGCAAAGCAAAAGATGCTAATATTGATGCAAGAACGGAGGCTATTAAATTAAAGAATGGGATAATTGGTTTAAATACAGAATTAGCTAATACAATAACATTAGCTTTAAATAATCCATTTTTCCAATTAGATAAGGGAGCAAAAGCATTAGCACAATCAACAAAAGAAATTGCTGATAATATTCAAAAAATAGGAGGACAACCGAGACCATTACCAGCAGATGCAGAAAGTCCTATTTTAGGTAATAAACCTACTTCTCCTGCATTACCAAATGCGCCACAAACATTTACAGGTAATTTTAACGGAATTGATGCAGCACAACAAGCATTAGATGTGTTGGAACTTGCAAAAGCACAAGCAAAATATAACGAACAATATAAATTAACAACAGAGTTAACAAACCTACTTGCTCCAGCATTTGATAGTGTAATTCAAGCAATGGTAATGGGTGAAGATATTGGGTTAGCATTACAAGCAGCTTTTAAACAAATAGTTATTCAGTTAGCTTCAATGGTTGCACAAGCATTATTATTTCAAGCTATTATGACTGCAATTACTGGTGGTGTTGCTCCTGCAGCTGGTGTAGTAACTGGTGGTATGGGAATGGGAGGTGGTAATTTCTTAGGTGAGTTTTTATTAAAAGGTTCTGATTTGATTTTGGCAACTCAAAGAGCAAACAACAACTTAAATATTAGACGAGGCAATTAATGGCATATACTAATAAATACAAAATAACAATGGCTACCAAAAGCGGTAGCATATCAACACTATATTTACAAGAGGATGGTTATGCAGGTGCTTTAATAGAATATCCAGCTATTACTTTACAAATTCAATACATCCCAAGAAGCGATGATATTTTTGAGGCAATTTATGTTAGTCAGTTAAACGTTATTATAGATGTTACTGATAACTTAAACAATATGCCTGACTTTACTTCTTTAAACGATAGGAAGTATTTATGTAAATTATTTTACGATACTACTTTAGAATGGCAAGGATGGGCATTAAGTGATTATGTTCAATTTTCATATACAACAGGCAGAAAGGAATTATCTTTTAATGCTATTGATGGATTAGGTATGCTTGAAAGAATACCATATCAATTGCCTGTTGATTATTCTTTAATTGATAGAATTACTTGTTTAGCTTTTTTACAAAATTCATTAAGTAATATTGGTTTTGGTTTAAATTTAATAAGTGGAATAAGTTTGTATGCAACATCTATGTTAAATAGAACAGTAAATACTTTTAACGAACCTTTGATACAATCTTATCAAAATTATGCTTCAATAACAAATAATAATCAAGAACCTTATAATTGTTTAAAAGTAATAAGTGATATTGCCAAAGGTTTTGGTTGCCGTTTATTTCAAGCACAAGGCAAATGGTATATTGTACCTTTAACTCAATTTGCACAATCAAGTTATTATTTTACAGAATATAACACAAGTGGAACAGTTGTTACAAGTGGAACAAAGTCATTAACTGGACAAATACAAGGATATACAGGTAATACAAGTAATTTATTTTATGTTGAAAATAGTCAATTTAAAATATTAAGAAAAGGGTATAATAAAATAAGATTAGAAAAAGAAATTGAATACCCAAATAATTACATAACTAACTGGGATTTAAAAAATTATACAGTAGTAAGCCCAACAGAGGGTAATGCTTTTGGATGGGTTGAAAGAAGGGAAACAGGTGGTATTATATTTATCAAGAGTTATCCAGAGAAAGAGTACAATTCATTTATTCTTAATAACACAGTTTCAGCTGCGCCATTTGATTTAGGAGTAAGCCCAATAAATTTACCTAAACTTGGTATAAATGAAACGGCAAAAATAAGTTTTGATATAAGTGGTATTGGAGTTCCAGCAAGTGGTCCAGATGGATTATTTATTTTAAAGGTAACATTAGTAACTCCATCTTTTACATACTATATAAATGACAAAAAGGAATGGGCAAATATTGGAAGTAATTATTATTATTATCCTTTTGATGCTGCTAATGCAAAAGCTAATTTTACATTACAAACTCCACCAGCACCAGATAATGGTGTATTTGCATTTGAGTTAGTTTTAGCTGATAATAGTTCTCCTTATTGGAAATCTACTGTTGCTGGAGTTGAGGTACAAAAATTCAACCTTCAAATTATACCTTCATTTATTGGCTTTAGAACTGAGAGTTTTGTAAATGATACAGAAGAATATGTTTTAGATATAGATTTGCCATTAGGTTTTAATCCTAACGTTGATGGTAATTATTCTTACAGAGGATTTTTAAGTAATTCTCTTGGAGAAACATTAATTGGGTGGTATAGATTTGAATATCCTTTAGATATATATAGAAGTTTAAGTGAATTAGTAGTCAAACAATATTCAAATTGCTTACATACTAATGTAATAAATATTGATAGTTCATTTATGGGTATGAATACAACAAACGGAAGATTAAGCGGTGCTATGCGTTTAACTTCTGCTGATACAGACCCAGCACAAATAAATGTTAGTAATAAAAAATACATTTTAGGTAATTCAACTATTGACTTACAAAATGATATTATACAAGCTACTTTATTAAATATAAACAATGAAAATGTTGAAACAACTTTAAGAACTGTTTATTCTAATAATAACCTTTCAAATGTAGTATCTGGTTATGGACATTTAAGGTCAACGGCTTATACAACTAAAGAAGCAGCTTATGCAGCACCTTTAACAAGTAATTTAGTTTATTTAGAAGATATTGGAGTTCCAAGTGTAGGGGATGTTTATTACACAAATGAACTTTTAATAACTCCTTTTAATGGTGCAAACTTATGGTGGAAAGTAATGACAACAGATATATCGTTTAAAGCATTTAAAATTAGCGGAGCAGGTGAAATATTAGAAACATACGGATAATTGATTAAATTTGTAATATGGCAGCAGTAATAGGAAATAACGTAATGCTTTATTGGCATAGAACAGATGTTGACCCAGAGGTTGATGTCGCTTTTGCGTGTAGTACAAATTGTACGTTTGATGTAAGTGTAGACCAAAAAGAGGTGACAAGTCAATCAAGTGCTTGGTTTAGAGAATATAAAAACGATGTGGCTACTTGGAATGTAACCTGTGATGGGTTAATTACTTTAAGTGGCTTTTCATATTTGTTTATGCTTGAAAAGCAGTTAGCAAGAGAGCCAATAGAGATTAAGTTTGTTGTTGATAATGGAGTTGATGGATTGGTTATTATTAACGGGACTTGTAATATATCAAGTTTAGCAATAAACGCACCCCAAAAGGATGTGGCTACATATAACATAAGTTTACAAGGTAGCGGAGTATATGGAATAACAGGAACAACTGTTGACCCAGAAGGAATTATTATAGTAGGTTCAAACCCTGTTAGAACAAAAGGTTACACGGCAATAGGAGGGGAAACATCAATTACATTTACTGACACAATAGGTTATTCTTGTCTTTACGTTTCAAGAGGTGGTGTGGATGCACAAAACATTTTAACAACAGGAACTGCAACAGGTGATGATGTTAAGTTTGTAAGTGCAACAGGGGTATTGACTTTTGGTAGAGTTTTGGTAGCAGGGGAATATATTAGAGCATTATTTCAATAAAATATTATGAGTCAAATTCAAGTAACTGGCGAAGCAAAAATAAGAACATTAACTGGTGCATTAACTGCAACTGCTGGGGTTGTTACTTCAGTTCCTTTAGGTGATGCAAATGGGGTAGCTACTTTAGGAGCTGATGGAAAAGTACCATCTGCTCAATTACCAACTTTAGGTTCTTCATATAAGGGAACTTGGAATGCTGCTACTAATACACCTTACATTGTAGATGGTGTTGGTACGGCAGGGGATTATTATTTAGTTAGTACAGGTGGTACTTGGAATGGAATAGTGTTCGTTGCAGGTAACACAGTAATTTATTCAGGAAGTATTTGGCAAAGAGCTGGTGGTGGAACTGGGACAGTAACTTCGGTTGCTCTTTCTGCTCCTGCTGCTTTTTCTATTACAGGTTCGCCAATTACAGGTGCAGGTACTTTAGCAATAGCTGGTGCAGGTAATGCTAATGACTATATAAAAGGTGATGGCACTTTAGGTGTATTTAGTAGTGCAGCAGTTGCTTCAATTACTGGAGGAGCATCTACCATAGCTACAAGCAATTTAGATACATCAAAGGCTTTAAATTCTAACTCAAGTGGTAAGGTTGTAGCTAATATAACAACAGCTACTGAATTATCTTATTTAAGCGGTGTAACTTCTAATGTGCAAACGCAATTAGATGGCAAAGGTCCATCTTATACTTTAGGTAGTGTTAGTTCATCTCCTACAAGCGTATTGGTTATTACTGGTACAGGTGCGCCTGTTAATGGCACATTGACTTTTACAATAAATAAATCATCAACTACTCAAAATGGTTATCTTGCTTCTGCAGATTTTACAACCTTTAATAATAAACAAAATGCAATCACTTTAACTACAACTGGTTCAAGTGGTGCTGCAACTTTAGTTGGTTCAACTTTAAACATACCTAATTATTCTATAAATACTACTGATTTTGTTACTATTGGTACTACACAAACTATTACAGGTACTAAAACTTTTGATGGTGCTATTAGAAATGAATCAGGGTTACTTCTTAAAAATGGTGTTCTTTCAGGATTAGCAGGATATACAAGTCTTGCTGGTGCATCTAATGGTTTAATCGTTCAATTGAGTGGTAGTTCAAATCAGCAAACATTAATATTCCAATCGGCTGCGGCATATTCCTATACATTACCAGCATCAAGTGGTACTATCGCTTTAACAAGTAATATTTCATATCCAGTAACTTCTGTATTTGGAAGGACAGGTGTGATTGTAGCAGCAAGTGGTGATTATACAACAACGCAAGTTACCGAAGGAACTAATCTTTATTTCACTAATGCAAGGTCAAGAGGTGCAATAAGTTTAACCACTACAGGTTCAAGCGGTGCTGCTACATACAATAGCACAACAGGTGTATTAAATGTTCCTCAATATAGCACCGATTTAAGTGGTTATGTTACTATTGGTACAACGCAAACAATAACAGGTAATAAAACATTTAATGAAGCAACAAGGCAAGAATCAGGATTATTACTTAAAAATGGAGCTTTAGCAGGAGCAACAGGTTATACAAGTCTTGCTGGTTCAGCTTCTAATGGATTGAGTATCCAATTAAGTGGCAGTTCTAATCAACAAAATTTGATATTTCAATCTGCTGCATCTTACTCATATACTTTTCCTACTGCTTCAGGTACTTTAGCTCTTACAAGTCAATTAACAAGTGGAACTGTTACAAGCGTAGGTTTATCATCTTCTACAAGCGGAGTATCTATTAGCTCTACTCCTGTTACTACAAGTGGTACAATTATTTTAAATATTGCAACTGCAAGTGGTTCACAAAATGGTTTATTATCAAGCGCAGATTGGAATACATTTAACAATGCTGCAACAGGTAGTTTTCTTCCTTTAAGTGGTGGTACATTATCAGGTAATTTAATAGTTAATGGTTCTACTAATACTCCTTTAAAAATAACAGCTACTGAACCATATATGGAGATTCAATCAAATGGTTCAACTAATGTTTGTGGAATTAAGTTTTTACCATCAACAGGTTATGATGCTTATGTAGGTAACTATGGTTCTGGTAAGTTATGGTTGATTGCAGGTAATGCGGATAATGCTTATGTTGATACAAATGGTGATTTATTTAATAGAACAGGTGTATATGGTACAATTTCGGATATAACATTAAAAGAAAATATTGTTGACGCTACTCCTAAACTTGATGATTTACTTAAATTAAAAGTAAGAAACTTTAATTTTATAGGCAATGACAAAAAGCAATTAGGATTTATAGCTCAAGAGTTTGAAGATGTTTTCCCTAATGCTATAAGTATAGATAATGGTTATGGTGATAATAATGGTAAAAAAGTAGTAAAAACAACTGTCTTAATTCCAATGTTGGTTAAAGCTATACAAGAGCTTAAAGCTGAAATTGACGAGTTAAAAAGAAATAATGGGTAAATTAATAGAAACGAATAATTAAGTAAATTTGTAAAAATTATATAAAATGTCTTGCTCTCAATCAAATGCTGACTTTAAACCAGCAAATTACAATATACAGATATGGAGAAATGATACTTGGAGTCAAGTATTTTTATTGACTGCAAATGAAGTGCCTATTAGTTTAGTAGGTGCTGAGGTTGAGATTCAAGTGCGTAAGAAGCCTAATAGTACAACTGCTGAGTTAACCTTAACTGAAGCTGCAGGTGGAGGTATTACTGTGGGTGGAGTTAATAACAATCAAATTACACTTAATAAACAAGTAGATATTGCTGCTGGAAGCTATGTTTATGATATGGCTATTTTGTTTCCTAATGGCAACGAAAAGACTTATATCTGGGGTAACTTTATTGTTTACGAAGACATAACCAAATTATAATGAGTACAGAGATAACCATAAATCAAGACATAGTAGAAATAAATGTAACTGAAGAAGTAGTTGTAATTGAAGCTCCATCAGGTGCTTATCCTTTGCCAAGTATGGTTAGTTCTGTATTCGGTAGGACAGGTAACGTAGTGGCTCAAGAAGGCGATTACACCTTAACTCAATTAGGTGATGTAACTATAACCTCACCTACAAACAATCAAGTTTTAAAGTACAATGGCACTCAATGGGTAAATGGAACTGATACAGACACAGGATTGACTTCCGTAGGGTTATCTATGCCAAGTGCTTTTAGTGTCGCTAATAGCCCTTTAACGGCTAATGGAACGCTATCAGTAACAGGAGCAGGTACAACGGCTCAATATGTAAGAGGTGATGGTAGTTTAGCTACTTTCCCAACGATTGCTCAAGAAGCACAAAGGTTAATTACAGAGGTTTATAATAGCACAGGTGCTACGTTAACAAAAGGCACAGTAGTTTATATCAATGGTGGTCAAGGTAACTTGCCAACTGTTACTAAAGCAATAGCTACTGGTGATGCTACATCTGCTCAAACTTATGGAGTTGTTCAATCGGATATTACGAATATGAACAATGGTTTTGTAGTTGCAATGGGTTCTTTAACAGACTTAGATACTCAAATATATCCAGTAGGAACTCAACTTTATTTAAGTGGTACAACTGCTGGTGCTTGGACATCAACTAAGCCTTATGCTCCTATACACTTGGTTTATGTTGGTATAGTGGTTAGAAGCCATCCAACTCAAGGTGTGGTTGAAATTAGAATACAAAACGGATATGAATTAGATGAATTACACGATGTGTCTGCTCAAAATCCTACTAACGGAGATATTTTACAATATGTAGCTGCTACTGATTTATGGACTAAGGTTGCAGGTACTACAACTAACATAGCTGAAGGAACTAATTTATATTATACTGATGCTCGTTCAAGAGCTGCTTTTAGCGAAAGTGTAACTGGTTTAGATTATAACTCTACAACTGGAGTTTTAAGTACTACAAGTGGTTTTGGAATACCTACAACTGCAAGTCAAAGTACTTGGAATACTGCATATAATAGAAGTTTAACAAGTGCAGCGGTTACAGGAACAACTACTAAAACATTAACTTTAAATCAGCAAGATGGTGGTACAATAACTGCTTCTTGGACTGATATAAATACGGATGCGGTTACAAGTGTATTTGGTAGAACAGGTGCGGTTACTGCTCAAAGTGGTGATTATACAACTACTCAAGTAACAGAAGGTACAAACCTTTACTTTACAGATGCAAGAGCAAGGGCAGCGATTACATTAACAACAACAGGTACAAGTGGTGCAGCGACTTATAGTGGTGGTACTTTAAACATACCACAATATCAAGGGGTTTTAACTAACCCTGTAACAGGTACAGGTACAACAAACACTTTACCAAAGTTCACAGGTGCTTCTACAATAGGTAATAGTAATATTACCGATAGTGGTACTTTGATTACTTTAGGTAGTAATACAAATATTTCGGCTTTAGGTGTTGGTAGTACTAATTTAACTCAATATAGTATAAGAGTTGAAAAAGGAATAACAGGTTCAATTATATCTTATGGAATAAGACAAGATGGAACAGTACAAACAGATGTTACTAATACTGCTTATGGCTTTAGTAATACATTAAGAACGTCTGCTGCAAGTTTTACGCTATCTAGCTATACTCATTATGATGCTGGACAAGCTACATTAGGTGCAGGTAGTTCTGTTACAAATCAAACAGGTTTTTTAGTACAAAGTGGTTTAATTGGAGCAACTAACAACTACGGATTTAGAGGCTCTATTCCAAGCGGTACTAACAGATGGAACTTATTTATGGATGGTACTGCTAACAACTATTTAGCAGGTTCATTAGGTATAGGTTCTGCTGGTTTATCTACATATTCTTTAAGAGTTGCTAAATCTTTAACTGGAGCAACAACAATGTATGGTATTTCTTCTGAAGGAACTATACAAAGTGATGTAACTACAGGTGCAATAGCTT
>Ga0315906_10003077_pt1 | contig 22390 bp, 5 predicted proteins | sample LakEriMetagenome_4_FD_203526 | JGI IMG/M metagenome (GOLD analysis project Ga0315906, IMG submission 203526) | Freshwater fungal communities from buoy surface, Lake Erie, Ohio, United States - Buoy 2 MA122 | ecosystem: Environmental > Aquatic > Freshwater > Lake > Lake biofilm | place: USA: Lake...
AGAACTGGGATTACCTAATGTCATTAGATACTTTAGGATTTGTTTATCCTGATGGCACAATTAGATTTATTGATTGGACAAACAATGAAGATTTAAAGATTTTCAAAGAAGCAACACGTATTAAAAAATATGAAGAATACGTACAAAAAGGTCCTGATGAAAACCCTGCTCAAGCATATACTTATGAAATGCCTACAGATGCAGAAATAGAAAATATAAAAAACATTGTAGCTAAGATAAAAGAAATGAAATCTGAAATCTTAGAAATGATGGATGAAGATACTGTTTTACAAATTCCTCATCAAATGTTTTCTAAATACTTTGACATATCTAATGTATTTTCTTCTATAGATTTTGTAAAAGAACAAAATGGTTTATACAAACCTGTTCAGACTTTAGATAAGTTTAAAGAAAACCTAGTGGCAACTAATTCTTTAGTGCCTGTAAGAATAGCTCAAATGTCTGCTGGGAAAGCTATACCTAGTAGCATAAGAGAAGAGAACATCGTTGGTATTGTTAAAAAGGATGCACTACTAGGATTTATTTTTGAACCTTCAATTGAACAAGGATACACAATCATTGATGAAAACAATGAAGAACTTTCTTATGAGAAAGTATTTGAAAAGGAAAATTTATCTAAATCTAAAATTGCAGATCTTTTAAAGAATACAGTTAATTCTAGATACAATGATTTTTATTTATTAAGAACTAAGAATAATGAGTGGATTCTAAAGCCAATGTATAGAGCTGCTCCTGTTACAGAAGTATCAGAGGTTGTAAACTTTTTATCTACATTAGGTGCATTGCAAACTTTTAGGCCAGAGTTTTCAGAAGAAACTGCGGATGCTTTAAATCAGTTGATTAGAACTTTTAATAATAGAGGATGGGGTTTTAATGCATACAAAGGTATTTCTGCAAATATTGATTTCTTAAGAATTTGGAATGATGAGCCTGTGTTTGGTGTTAGATTTAGAGCATCGGGTGATTATGCATATGCAGAAAATCTTAACAAAGCTAATTTGTCTATTGAATTTAGTTTTGATTACTATGATATACAAAAGCAATTAAACATTCTTTACAGAGAGTTGAATATTAATCCTAAAGAATATTCTTCTTCTGTAGAAAACATGTTGAGATTTGGAAACATTCTTCAGGCTAAAATAGAAGACAATAAACATTTGTTAACTCCTACTGCTAAGAAAGTACTAGCAGAGATTGAAAATGAATTTAAAAACACTATTAGTAATCTAAATACAAGTTTAAACAACCTTATAGAAAAAGAATCTAAGAAGGCTGATAAAAACCCAGAAAATAAAACTTTAGTAAATCCTAAGGACATTAAGTATTTGTTATTTAGAAATCTTAATACTTTAGAATTTAAATTAGCATCTAGACAAAAATCTACAAATCCTTTATTAAACTATAAAGTGTTTGAGCATAACTTAGAGAATAGTTTAAGAGAGCTTATTATTACACCAGCAAAACCTTCATTAGGAACTGCTGCAACAGTTAAAACAACTACAGTAGCTACTCCTGTTAAGACTGAAGAAAAAAAACCAGCTACTATTAGAAAGATAGGCATTAGACCTGATAGATCTGATAGAGCTAATAGTTTAGTTACTTCTTTAAATGGTTTATCATTTGTTGCAAGTAAAGAAATTCAAAAACAAATTGATGATGTAAAAAGAATGTTAGGATCATCTGTTAAGATTGATCCTACTATAATTGCTGATAAAGTTGAGTCTGCTTTTGTTTTAGGTTATATTGAAGATAATGTAATCACATTAAACAAACTTCTTCCTATAAGTGGAGTTATATATCATGAAGCATTTCATGCTGTATTCAGATTAGCATTGACAACTGAAGAAAGACTTAGATACTTAGAAGCAGCTAAAACTATCTTAGGTAGTTATAAAACAGATTCTATTGGTAAGTATCTTCAAGTTGGTTCTGAAAAAGTATACTTGGATGAATTTAGAAAGAAAAGAAATTTTGCAGGAGTTGAAGATAACATCATTGTAGATTATATCTATGAAGAATATTTAGCAGATGGATTTAGAGATTATAAATTAAATAAGTCAGAACCTAAGAATGCATTAATTAAAATGCTTTATTCTTTATTAGATGGTTTTATTAATTTATTTAAGAGCCGTGGATACAGAGATGCTAAAAATTCAATTAATGACTTATATGGTAAGATTGATAAAGGAGAATATGCTGATGTAATTGGTGATAAGTATGCTGCACCTAGGGCTTATGCGTTATCTAGTATCCCTACTTCGCTTATCAAAGTTGGGGACAATGTTCAAATGGATTATAAGCAAGTTGACAACTATACTACAGATCAGTTAGTTGACAGAATTACTAGAGAGATGCTTAAAAGATCTGGTGACATTGTCAAAGGAAATCAGGAAAGTTTTAATCAAGTATATGATGAAATAACTAGAGATTTAATCAACTATTTTAACATCAACAACTTTATTACAGATGATAATCCAAACTCTGCTGAAATAATTGCTACATATGAGCCCATGTTTAGAAACATGAGATTCATGATGGGAGCTGCACATAGAACAGATGTTAATGAAGACTTTATATTAGACAACCTAACTGATGATTTAGATCTTAATGGTTATTCATTCTTAGATATAGATGGCTCTAATGCTTTTTCATATAAGACATATGAAGAAGTTAAACAGCTAGTGCAAAAATCATTTGGAAGTGTAGGAGTTATTAAAGATAAAACATCTGAAGAAGATCAAACAGAAAGAGATGAGTCTGATGAAAATGAAGATGATTCATATTTTGATAGGAGTGATGAGGATGAAATGGGAGAGAATTTTGAGGATGGAGGTATTCTTACTTATAAGCCATATGAGGGAAGTATTGAATTTCAAAAGTTAATCAAGTATATCAAGTATACTTTTGTTGATGAGAGACTGGGAGTGGCATTTGATAAAATGGTAAACAGCCGTGATGTAATTAATCAAATAAGAAAGATTACTTATAATACTCCAAAAGAGAATATAATTGAAGCTATCTACACTCATATCCAATATTTAAAAAGTAATATTGATAACTTCAATGAATCAGGATTAGCTAGTGAATTAGGCTACATCCGTGAAGACATGATTCAAACAATTGATGATTATAACACTCTAAAGGCTGTATATGAAACACTAGATGAACAAGCATCATTGCATAACTTTTTACCAACTAGATCTTTGGGTATGCCTTTCTATAACATGTTTGTTAATGTGTTTTATAGAGCAAACAAAAACATATCTGCTATTAGTATAAATACTAATTATGAAGAAGTATCTACAGATGAAAGAGAAAATTTTGACAGGTCTCCTGTTAAAAATAGTTTTAGAGTTAATAGTTTAATACAAAGATATAACACTAAAGTAGTATTAGATAAGCTTAGAACTAATTTAGAAATTGGACTTGAATCATTTAAATTAGAATCTAATTTACCAGTATATGCAAAACTTAAAAGTTTAGTTCAAAACTATAATTATGTTATACCAACTAATCAAGAAACATTTGATTATACTGTAAACAGGTTATATACAATTACATCTTATGCTAATCTAAACATACCTAGAAATGTAATTGAGTTTGCAGTAGCTGCTTCTGTTAAAGAGAACTATAAAGAAAAAGCTACTTTTGTTGATCCTATACTTGCTCAAAATAAAAAGTTTTTAAATGCTGGAAATTATTTTAATATTCAGGATTTCATAGATAAGTATAACACAATATTAAATTCTCTTAATAAAACAGATGCTATTAAAACTAGTGCAGTTAATAGTTTTATGTCTGAGTATGAAAGTATTGTTCCTTTTGCTATCAAGTATGATCCTTCATTAGTCAGCAATACTATTTTAAATCAGGATAACAAACCTATTAATCAATCTATTCCTTATGTTCCTTCTGTACAAATTTTAAATGAAGTTAGATGGAAAGGCCTAGCAGCTACTTTACTAAAGTATTATGGTGATACTAAATTCTTTGAAGACAATCCAACATTAGCTGCCATAATAAATAATACTACATTTAATCCAAATGATAAAAGTCAATTTGCAATAGATCAAGATACAGCTCGTATCTTCTTTGAGAATTTTGACATTAGTGTTGCTGGGGGGATGTTCCAAGAGTTTGGTAAAGGCAATAGAAGACAAAGTACTTACAAAGCTTTAGGTGATAAAGGGTATGCATTAAGTGTATTAGGTTTATTTGCTAATAGATTTTCTGTAACAGGTAATTATGGTCAAGAGATTATCATGTTTGAAAAACCTATTACTCAGTTAGAAGCAACTAGTACTCAGTTTAACATGACTAGTTTGTATGATGATTATACTAATAAGAAAACTCGTGCAAGAAAAGTTAAGAGTAAATTAAAACAAATCATTAAACAAGAGTATAATAGAATTGCTAATGAGTGGTCTACAAGAGATGCAGTTAAAATAAGATATGAAAATTATAATTGCAGAACAACTAAAGATCGTAATGTTACATCATCAGATCTTACATTAAGAGCTTACAACTTTAATAGATTAAAAGGATTTTTTGAAAGAGATTATGAAGTTTCTTATGCTGGAGAAGAAAATGACAGCTTAAGTAATATCCATAGCATATTAAAAAATGCAGCAATTGCAGGTACAGCATTTGAAGACATCTTATCACAAACATATTATGATGCTAATAATAATCCTTATGACTATACAGTAGATGAGGTTTTATCTGAATTATTATTTGACTATGCTGAAGATCAAATAGCAGAGCTTGCACAATATTTTAAATCAATTGATATTCAATTAGATGATATTCCTAGTGGATTTAGAGTAAATGGTGAATTCACTTCTTTAGCTAAATATGATAAGGTAGTTGAAAGAAAAGAGAGTGGAGAAATAGAAGAAAAATTTTATTACAGTCAAGATAAAACAGCTCCTTTAAAAGATCTTTTTATAGAAGACTTTGGATATAACTTTTGGTTTAACTCTTTAGAAATGAACCAACTTTTTGATGGGGATTTAGCTGTTGGTGTTGACAATGTTATAAACTTCTTTAAGCGTCAAAAGTCAGGTGTAATTGCAGGTAACAACTATAGAAATATTAATATTCTAGAAGCCAATGACAATAGTGTATTTGCAGTATTCAAAGGTCTTTCTGCATTTTTAGATTCTAATAATCCAGGAATACCTCTTACCACTGATGAAGAAATGGGTGGAGATAGAGAAATGAAAATAGCAGATGGTCAAGGTTGGAGTGGAATAGATAGAAGAATTAAAAAGTTTAGAAAAGATGGTATTCTTTCGCCTGAATTAGAAGCAATGCTTAAAAAGCTAAGATACACTACATTAAGTACTGATGAAATTATACAGCTTAATGACAATGGTATATTTTTAGGTTCTGATAAACCAGCCGTGGGACACCCTTACTTTTATTATAAAGATTCAGAGCATTACATTAATAGAAGTGATAATAGCTTTGTATCAGATCCAGATCGTGTTGCAGAATTATATGAGGAATTAGATGCATTAGAGATGGACAATCCTACATACACTGATGATGCATTAGCTAGACATAGAGAAATCATTAAAGAAATCCATAGCTATTTTAAACCAAAATTAGGTAGAGCTTTTAATCATCACTTATTAAATGCTCTTGAATACTTTAGAGTAGATGTAGCATTTGATGACACTGTATCTAAAAAAGGAACTGTACAACCATTAATCATTAACATGAACCTATTAGAAAATAATATTCTAGAAGGGCATGGTGAGATGACATTTAATGATAGTGTTAAACCTGTAATTAATAAAGATGGTTACATTAACTTAGAATATAATGCTCATGCTATACCAAATGATTTAGTATATGAGCAAGTTTCTACTGCAGGTATTTCTAAAAAAACAACAGATAGTATTCAGAAGAAACTGATATTACCTGCTCAGTTAGATCATAAGAAGTTTCCAGGTGCTAAAAAGATACTTGATTTGCAATTAGAAATTGTAAAATCAAGATTACAGTTATTAGAAAGAGTATTTAAAACTGATGACCCTAAGACTTTAGTTACTAAAGCAATTCAAGCTGGGTTAATGAAACAAGGTGCTGGAGAAAACTTATTAAAGTTTTACTCACTGGATACCAACAATAAAAATAAATTTAATTTGAATTTATCTATTTTAGGTAAACAACCAATGTTTTATTTTTTCAGTTTATTTAACAATTCAATATTTGGTCCTAAAGTAGCAGGTAAAAAGTTCTACCATGTTTCAGTGGCAGGTTATCAATTAATTGTAGATGAAAATGATAAGCCTGTTCCTAGAAAAGAATTAGATGCAAATCCTGAACGATATGCAGGATATAAAAGAAGATACCCTACTGTAAAAGAAACATATGATGAGAATGGTAAGCTAATAGATTATGTAGTAGAAGTAATTATTCCTCGTGAATTAGCTTCTACAAAAGAAGAAGTAGAATTTTTTGAAAAACTTTACACTGATTTCTTAGCAGCTCGTATTCCAACAGCTGATAAAAGATCTATGGTTAGAGCTAAAGTAGTTGACTATATAGATGCTACTTATGGTAACTCTATCATAGTACCTTCTCAAGTTCACTTCTGGGCTGGATCTGACTTAGATATTGATGCATTGTATGCAGAGACATATGATTATTATAGAAATACATTAGGTAAGTTAGTTAAGTATGGGGACTATAGTGGATATACTAAACTAGGACTTAGTAAAAAGAATGCTGAGTTTCTTGAGTATTTACATTACATGGCAACTGATCCTGTTTTTGCAGATCTTGTAGATAGCGAGCAAGACAGAATTAATTCTGATCAAGAATTTAAAACTAGATCATTAGCAAATGCTGTTGGATTATTTGGAGATGAAGTCCGCGAATTCTTTTCTGGTACTGAAGACTATGTGTTAAACTTATTATCTCCTGATGTATTTAAAGAATTATCAAAAGGAAAGAGTGTAACATTATCTATTCAAACTACAAATGATAAGAACAAAAAGAAAGGAACAGGCCTAGAGTCTTTAGGTCAGTTAATGGGTGCTAATGTTGTATCATCTAACAAGAGTTTAGGTAATATCCTTAAGTTGATGGATAGATTGATTGCAGTTGTTAATGTAATAAACAACTATAATCTACCATCTACACCTGATGCACTTGAGGCATTTACTAAAAAAGAAGGTAATCCTGTTCACTCAAGATTGCATAATGAAATCTTACTAGAGAAGATGGAGTTATTAGGAAACCCTGATGTATATGAAACTTACATAAAAAATGCAGATGGTGAAAAAGCAATTAATGAATACAAAGCAGATAGAAAAATAGTTGATTCTATTTCAGATTTTAAAGGAATTGATAAATCTGATCCATACCAGTTTCAAACAGTAGGTCGAATTAGATCTGTTAATAATGGAACACTAGATTCAGTTTCAGCTAATGCAAATCAAGTAAAATCAGCAGCTTTAATTGGATCATCAAATGTAAAACTCTCAAAAGCTTTTACATTTAAGTTTGTACATAATGGTAAGGCTATTGAAACTAATAAGCCTATAGATGAGTCTGTTCAAAAGATGGGAGGTGCAACAGATGTTTCATTAGATGACGCTAAGCATCAAAGTTTAGCACCATTAAAAATTTCTAAAATTAATGCAGGTGTTGTAGGTGCGTTATACATTTATGGATATCCTTCTCAGTTTGCTAGATTAATTAACTCTGTAGATTTAATTGCATCTGCCATTAAAGAATATAGCTTGAATGATGACCCTAGTTATTCTAGAAGTATTTCATTTAGAATGGGATTCTCTGTATTCTTAAATAACAAAACTCTATCATTAGTAAATGCTAATAAAACAGCATTTGAAAAGTTTGGAGTATTAAAACCATCTAAAAACAAAATCAATAAATTTGAAATTGATCATAGTAATATTACGATAGAGTTTAATGATGTTGAATCAGGTGTAGAAGGAAATACTTTAGATAATTTTAACATTACTATTAAGAATAATAAAGGAGAAATTATTGCAGGTGAGCTTGGTAGTATTGTATTAATGTCATTTTACAATGAGTTTTTAAAAGTTGGAAATGCTATTTCATTTAAGATTGGAAAGCTTGCTCATGTAATTAAAAAATTAAGACCTTCATTTAGAACATTATCTGGAATTAAAGATGCAGTTGATTTTATAGAGAACAATGAGATTTTTGAAAATGCACCTGATATCTTTAAACAACATCCTTACTTAGAAAAACTTGCAAAGGATGGTATTACTGAAATGTCAACTAGATCAAAAGAAGTGTTGTTAGATGAAACTAATTTGTTCAAAGCATTTACTTCATTATTTAGATACGATAAATCAGTAAACATAGAAGATGTAGTTCTTGAGTTGAAATCAATTCTTGGATTATCATCATTAAATGCATATGTTCAATCAAGGATTGACAATATTGATGAAAACAACATGTCTCAAGAAGATGTATTTGTTAAAGCAATTCATGATGCCACAAGTATTTCTTATTGGCAAAATAATAAAATTGAAAAGGATTTAAATATTTTAAAGCGCAAGTTTCCTAAGAATGAATTTCTAAAGTCTTTGACAATAAAGCCTGCATTAGTTTCAGGTAAAGGAAAGACAAAAGTAATTACATCATTACTAGGTGGTAAATTATCATCAGAAAATCAAAATAGAGTTATTAATGATTTCTATCAATTACTAACTGATTCTGATGAGTCTGTTTATAAAATGGCAGTAAATGTTGCTGTTCATGGTATTGTAAAAGATGGTGGTATATCTAGAAATGAAGGATTCTTAAAGATAATTGCACCTGATTTATTCATTCACATGAGTAAGAGATTGGATATAATCCAAGACAAGTTGTATAAGTTGGATACTCAAAAAGGTATGACATCTGCTAAATACATAAAAGGCTTAAATGATGTGTTTAAAGAGATATATTCATTACCTTCTATATCTAAAGACACAGCTGCTACTTATACAAACTCTATTCTAAGAAAACTTGTTTCAACATTAACTAAACAATCTATTGGTAATGGAGCACTTAGATTAAGTTTTTATCCAGGTAGTGATAAGTACTTGCCAGGTAAATATTCTGATATTTCTTTAACATTACTTAAGAGTATTGTAGATACCATTCTACCAAAAAACAAAGACTTTATTTACACTGTAAGAACTAATCCAAAAGGTATTAGAAAAATACTTCCTGTAAATGCTGGGATAAATACTAAAAGAGGTCTTAAGGGAAGTAATACAAGATTTGAACTTTGGAAAGCAGATAGTAATAATGAATTGATGTTTGACCTATCTGGCATCACAGATACAAACAGAGATGTGGTAAATAGATTATTATTACCTCAGGGTATCTATCAAACTAGAGATGGTAATTACTCTTTCCCATTATATCAGATAAACAACTTTAATGGGGACCAAGTATTCCTACTTACAGAATTAGATGGTAAACCTTTTACAACTGAGTTCTTTGCAAATCTATTTGATTCATATAAGAGTACAGATGAATTCCAATTCTTATTAAGAGGTACTACAGCAAAGTATGTAGTGGTAGATAGACAAGGTGCTGATAGAATATCACCTAATGCATTTAGAAATGATGTTGCTACAGAAATTAAAAAGCTTGTAGATAGTACATCAAATGTAAATGCACCTAGTTCAAATATTGTTCAATCATTACCTAGTGATGTTAAAGTAGTTCAAGGAACTACAAACTTAAGAGTAGATTCTAAAACTCTACTTACTCAAATATCTGGTGCTAGATATGTTTCTGGTAATCAAATCTTAAATATAAGTTCTGTAGGTGTAAGATACTCTGCTAGAAATGGTAAAGCATTCATGGAAGGTAAGTCTATGAATGAACAACAATTAAATGAGTTTGCAAATAAATTAGGATTTAGTTCTTATGAAGAAGCAACTAAGGATACTACATTCAATACTTGGTTAAACTCTAAATCAATTAGCGAGTATTGGTTAATACCTTATGCACCAGAAACAATTAGTGGTGAGGTTAGAAAAGAAGATCCTGGATCTTCAGAAGAAAAGTTATTCGGATTAGATAGTGAAAACGATAATACAATAGAGTTTCACATAAACACTTTAAATACAGTTTCTCAATTCTTAGAAACTGTAGGAGTGCAACAAAGATTAGTTCCTGAGTTTTTAAGACAAGATGGTTCTGTTGTCCAAGGTGCATTGGCAGCTGCTAACTTTGTAAAAGGTACTGTAGATATTATTGATGACATTAATAAAAGACCTGCCGCATGGAATAAGATGCCAGAGGAGGCAGCTCACTGGTGGTATAGATTATTAAAGACAAATTCTCCATTAAAAGATTTGTTGTGGAAATCTGCAAAAACAGGTGAAAGATTAGAAGTACTATTGAAAAATCAATATGGAGAAGAGTATGAGTCTGTAATGTCTGATAATGCATCAATTATTGATGCTCTTACTGAAGAATCTATTGGTCAATTAATTGGAGAAGCAATTAAAAAAATAGAAGAAAAAAATGGAGCTCCTGAAGATTATTCTTTCCTTAAAGCATTTGTTGAGTGGATTAATAAAGTTTTAAAAACTTTTACAGGATATTTTGCTAGTACGCAAGATCCATTTGAAGTGGCTGCAATGAAAATTTTAACTTCAGATATGTCAGATTTAATGACCATGAAGGAGTATGCAAAAATACATGACTATATTTATTTTGCAGATAAAATAACAGAAGCATCGTTTGAAGATATAAAATTTGATGATCTTAAGCAATATGGTACTCTTGCAAATAAAATTACTGATATAGATGAGGTGGTTTTTAGTTTCAATGTTAGAAATAGTAAAAAATTATTAGAATCTGCTTTGAGAAGATTTGATGATGAACAGCTTTATAATATTTTTCCTAATGTTAGTATGTATAGTCAAGCGGGTGGAGATTATTTTGAGAGGAATAGAGGTAGACTAACTAGAAAAGCAATAGAAGGGTTGATTGAAAAAGCTATGGCGGAAAGTTGGAGAGAGCACTATATTGAAACTACTGCTTTTGATTTTGGAGGTGAGCTGCTTAATTGGTTATTAACTACTTTTCCAGAAATGGTTGATAATCATAGTAGAAAACTAGAAGAAGTAAAAGATGATAGAAAATTTATAGATAAGTTAATAAATGATAGGTATAAAAAAAGAACTAGATACTTATCAAAAACAATTGATAGTTTTTTAACTATTGATGAAATAAAACTAGATGAGGATTTAATTGAGAGTTTTGATTATAAAAAAAGTGCTGTGCCAGCACTTACAAAAAAATTAACAGATAGTCAATTAAAAAACTTAATCTCTAATAACGGCTATGAAAAAATTACACCAACTCTTAAAGTATTACCATTAATACTTGAAAAGTATGGTAGAAAAGATTCTCCTGAAACTATAGATCAAAAAGTGGAATTAGTTAAAAAAAATTTAAAAAAAGAAATTTCTAATGAACAATATGATGCTGAGTTAACAAGATTGGAAAACAAAATAAAAGGTATTCCTATTTCTTTAACAGAAACTCTTAAAGTAGATGGTCTTAAGAAAGAAGAGTCTGCTATGATTGAAGCTATAAAAAATGCAATAGCAAAAGAAAATCCAAATAAAAGATCAATAACAGCAGAAGAGTTAGTTAATGAAATTCATAACTTCTTAGAATTTAATTATGCATTGGGTTTTGCAAATGAACAAAATTATTTAGATTATAGAATTGATCAAACATTTTCAATTAATCCTAGAAATAAAAATTCTTATGATCCAGCTGATGATATTCAGGAAGAACTAGAAGAAATAGGGTATGATGTAAATAATATGACTGAGGACCAGATAATGGCATTACCTCCTCAAGAAAGAATGAGAGTTGCTAGAATATTAGGAGTTAATGGAGGTACGGGTTCTGTCAAGCATAATAAAATATCACTAAGATTTAATGATACATTTCATACAAGTTATGGACAAGGATCACATTTTCATCTATCTCCTTCTGCTTGGGCCAATCTTACATATTTTTATACAGGTAATTCTAAATTTAAAGATGCTGTATTATTACATGAAATACAAAATGATAATATTGAAGAATTATTAAAACTACAAAAAAATACTAAAAAAGGTTTACAAGATGCGATAAATGACTATCTAAAAGATTTAGCAAAAAATACAGATGATAGGATTAAACGTATAGAATCAGGAAAACTAAAAGAAGTGAGTGTTAACCCTTTTGTAGAAGATATAAGAAAAAAAGCTTTATTAGGAAATGCGACAACACTTAATACAATTCTTTATGATTTATATTCGCAAGATAGACTTCCAAGCAAGCGTAAACATGAAATTTTCTTAGAAAAAATTGATGAGCAAATTAATCTTTTACCTCGTATTGAAGATATTTTATACGATATGATTCAAATTAGAAAAAAATTAGATAACTACTATACTAGAAAATTGATATTAAATGATATAAAAAATAAAGGTGGTTTTTTTGCATTATTAAACGAAAGTGAGGAGGGTAGACAATTGCTTATAGACTTAACTTTTCAGTTAGAACAAATAAATAAAAGACCATATAATGCTGATCAATTGTTAGATATGGGAATTGATGATGTAGTTATTCCTAAAGATGAGGCAGATTCAATTATTCTTAACTCTAGATTAAATGATTTAATTAAAGAGCTAGTTGGTTCTAAATATGGTGTAGATCTAGCTACAGACGCTAGGAGTATTGCTGGATTTGTTCGTGCAGGAATTAAACCTAGAACAGAAGGTACTAAAGTACAAACAAACATGAAAGTACTGTTGGCTAATGCACTAAATAGATCTTTAGAAAATCAAGCTAAAAGTGCATTTCTAGAAAAAAAATCACTTATATCTTCTCAAAAAGTTTTAACTAAATTCAATTCTCTTACACCATTTCAAAATATTTCTCAAGAGCAACTTGTTAAAATATTTGAAAATATGCAATATAATCAAAGATTATTAGAAACTAATGTTGCATTGAGAGAAGTAGAGTTACAATCTAAAACTCCTACATTAAGTGAAAATGAAAAAGGATTTGCAAAAGAAGAGTTACTTAAAAAATATGAAGCAATAAAAGAGGAAACTGAAAAACTTAGAAATCAATCATTTCCAGAAGATGAAGTTATAGCTGATACAATTGAGTTAGAACTTAAATATTTTGCTCCTTTAGTTCACTATACCATACAAAAACATATAAAGAATCATGGTAAAGCTATGCCTATGTATTTCAGTGGTTATAACATTACTAATCTTACTCAAGGAAGTAAAAGTACAGCTCTGATATATGCAGGAAAAGATGAAGTAGCTTTTACAAAAGAAGAAGCTGATTACATTAAATATGAAGCTGCTTTAGAACTTGATTTAATTCCAAGATATATTGTTAAAATAGGTGAAGACAAAGTACCACAATCTGAAATTGAAAAAGGAATTAAGGCTTTAGCAGCTTTTAGAAAAACAGATAAGCATGCTGCAAATAGGGTTATAAATCAAATATTTAATATATCAAATGATAGACCTATTGAAACAGGTGCTATATATAATGCTATGACTAGAATTCCAGGTATAAAGCTTGTTTGGCAACCAATTATTCCAGGAATTAGAGGTGGAGAAGGTGGATATTTAGTAGATTTGTCTAACTACAACTATAGCACTCCTTTGTTATATGCTTTAGAAGCTGCTAATAAACAAACACAAAGTGAACAATTGTCAGAAGATAATGACCCATTCTGTTAAAATAAACTAAAATGAAAATATGTAGCGTAGGTGCTAGAAGAGCACTAGTTAATCAATTTGAAAAAGATAAAGCCATTGATGCTTCTGGTAAAGTATTGGATATGAATACTTTAAAAGAAACAGATAATAGACTCAAGAATAGATTAAAAGAACAATTTGGAATTGCTAGACCTATTGTAGATTATGCTGCAATGACTGATGACAATGTAGTGTTTTCTGCTAATACGTTTAGTGAAATAGATGCTTTGCATGGAATCTATTACCCTGAAAATAGAATGTATCAAACAGATTACACTAATGATTCTACATTAACTCCACTACAATTAACAAATAAGTATTTAATTCCTTCTGATAACAATGTTGGTGCTTCTTTTACTCAGTCTATTGAACTTACTTCGGAAGAGGTAAGTAAATTTAAAATTGGTTTAAGCATGAGTTACCCTAATTTAGAAGCTACACCTTTTAAATCTAGGGTTATTAATGGAGAACAGAGGTATAAAATAGCATTGCACAATAAGCCATCAAGATCTACAGAAATTTTAACTCCTGATGTTCCAATGGAAACTGCGCAAGTTAAAAATATAGTTGATCAATTAGTTGTTCAAAATACAATAGCCCCTCTATTAAAGAAATTTAAGGGTGCTAAAGTAAATTGGGTTACTGAAGATGAAATGCAAGAAATTCTTAGAGCTAATCCTAAAGTTTTAATATCTAATGGTGTTACAGTTAATGCTGTTACAATTAAGAACCAAGTGTTTTTAGTTAGAGGTAAGGTAAATACTTCTATAGCATTAGAAGAATTAATGCATTTGTTTGTAGATAAACTAGTCACTGAAAGAAAAACTTTATTTATTGGATTAAGAAATCAGGCATTAAAAGAATACCCTGGTTTAGCTGTTCAAATTGAAAGTGAATACACTAATGAGAGAGGATTCAATCAACAGGCTAGAGATATTGAGTTAGTTACTAGGGCTATAAAGGATTCTTATATGAGAGTCCAAGAAGAAAAAGAAACATCAGCTAGTTCTTTTGCTACATCTGTTAAGCAATTTATAAAGTGGTTAAAGAATCTTTTAAATGACACATTTGGTTTCCAGTTAGATGCTATGGATCAACTTCCCTTGAATTCTACAATAGGAGAAGTAGCTGTATTTTTAGATGATACTAATATTGTCTTATCAGGAGCCGAAGTAATAGAACCAAGATTTAACTTAATTTCAAAGTCAGATGATTACAATGAAGAAGAGGCTGTAGAGAAACAAGCTAAAGAAGAAGGCAAAACAACAAAAGAAAAAAAGCTAGAGAACAATGCTAATGAGATAAAGAGATTAGAAAATCTATTAAAAAAATTAAAGAAAGATCCTGCAAAAGCTAATATTGTTACTACTGTAGAAATACTTTTAAAAAACATTAGAGATTATAGACAATTAATAGAAGATGATGTTAAAACAGTATCTGTAACTAAGTTTGTAGGTAGTCCGCTGCATGATGAAAAACTTGCAAAAAGATTTGACAAGTTTGCAAATTTTGGAACATTTGTTCATGACTTTTTATATCACATCACTATTGATTCTTTAGAATTTGGATATACTCCATTGCAGATACTAAATAATAATCCTGATTATTTTCATGATTTTTATGAAAAGAATTTAGATATGCTTGAGCTTCCTGGCCTAAATGAAAAGGGTAGTAAAATGTTACCTAAAATTAGAGAAGAAGTATTGTCAGATCATTTAGTAAACATTGTAGGTATTATCAATGATCCTTTTACAAAAGGTGATATAGTTATTCCAGAGATTACAATATTTGAATATGATTCAATGGGTAGAGCTATCGTGGGTAGATTGGATTATCTAATTATTAGAAAAGATGGCACAGCTTCTATTGGAGATTATAAGACTACTAGAGCTAAGTTTCCAATGAAGAACTATTCTCATTTGGCAATCTTTAAAGAAAGATATACTACAGCATTAGAAGATGGTGTTCATCCAGCATTTGAAAGATTTTCTGGAAGAAGTAAAGCAAGTATTTTCTTATCTCAGATTGGAGTATATGAAAGATTACTAAAGAGGATTGGTATAACCACTAAGGATAATAAAATCATAAATATTATTTATTCACCTAATGCAAAGTTTCAAAACATGGATGACATGTGGGTATATGAAGATATGCATGTGGCTGCTGTAAATATTGAAGGTGATCAAGGATTAAGTTTAGATTTAGATGAGTATGGTAATCCACTTCCTGAATTAAGTCCTATGTATAAGCAAGTACTAAGAGCACTTGCTACATCTATTGAAGTTCCTGGTGAAACAACAGATGAAGAACTTGAAGCTAAGGTGAAAGAAAATATTAATTACATATCATCTATACCTCAAGATACTTTAAAGATTATATCTGATAATCTAAAAGAAAATTTAGATAAACAGTTAAGTCAAATAAACTCAGAAATAGCAAATCTTAAAAAGAATAATGCTGATCAAACAAAGATAAATGAGGCAGAGGCTAGAAAAAGACTTTTCTTAGAAGCAAGAGATTGGTTTAGTAGACAAACTATTGAAGATGGAGTACTTAAAGAATTGCCTAAAGAATTAATTTTAAAAGGTCTTTATGATAAAGTGCGAGAAATAATTTCAAACTTAAGAAAAGACTCTGAAGAAGTAGCAGCATCTTCTACAGGAAAAGAAAAAGTAATTAACATATTAGGTGATAGATATTATCAGCTAGAAGACATGAAGAACTTTTTAGAGTTCTTTAAAACATTATTGATTAATAATTCTGATGTAACAGAAGATTCTGATATCATGTCAGAGATTAATAAATCAATTGACTCAGCATTAATTGGTCAAGGAGTTTATGTTGAAATGGCTAGAGAGCAATTTGTGAAAGTGCTTTTATCTACACCAAAAATAACTGCTGAAGAAATGATGGCTCAAATGGAATTACTTTTTGAACCTGAAATGAAAAAGCTTGAAAGAATAATTGCAGGTGATGCAACAGTACTTCAAAACTTTACTTTTTATTTAGGTGGTAAGGTTAGAAAGATGTTTGGTAGAAAGGCTAAAACACAGGTCATCACAGGTGACATGAAAGAAGAAGCTCAAAAGAAGTTAGATAAAATAAAGTATTTTTTAAATAACAAAAAGTTTGATAGAAACTTTGTAGACTTATACATTGATAACACTTTTACTAATCCAGAGTCTGATTTTTATATTGGTTCTACAATTAAATTAGGTATGTCAGGTGATGAGTTAAAAGCATCTCTTGGTAATTCTGAATTAGCTATTAGTGCTTTGGCATATTATGCATCTAATGCTACACAAAATGCAAGTATTAGATTTTTTGATAGAATGGCCAAATTAAAGTTTGATAGTTTTGTTAGAAAATACAGTAGTAAGTATGGTAGTTATCAAGCACTTAATACTGCAATTAGTGAGATGGTATCAGAAACAGATTTTGAGAAAGGTGAGTCTCGTAATTTTATGTCTTTCCTTACACCTTATGATTATAAAAGTAGAGAAATTCAAGATCAATATGATTATGAAATACGAAAATTATATGAGGATAGAAGCACTATAAAAAAATCAGATGGTAGTGAGGATTTTAAAAAGGCTCAATTAAAAGAAATAAATGAGAAACTTAAAAAACTTAAACTAGAACAAGCTAAGTGGGAAGTAGATAATTTAGAGACAGAGACTATTCCTGAATTGTACCTGTTAAAAGTTTCTTTACCTGTGGAGATACAGGATAGAATTGATGCAATTAATATTAAAATCCAAACTATAAAATCTAGAAATAGTAATGAAGATTGGTTGATTGATGATTCTGACATGATAGAAATAAAAGATTTAGAATCTGAAATTTCATTATTGAAAAAACAAGCAATCTTAGAGAATCCTGAAATAGCCGCAGTATATGAAAAAATGCATATGTACTATGACTTTCATGTAAATGAAGATAAGTTTGAATATGCTAGAAGACAAGTTTTAAAAACTTACTCAGAAGATAGTGTAGAGTATAAACTATTCTTAGAACGAAATTCAGATTTAGTAGCAGATCCTACATGGCTTGAAGACTTAAGAGCACTTGAAGAAGAAAAAAGAGAATTGTATGGAAGTTCTGATCCAGTGTTAGATGACTTATATGAGCAAAGAAGAAAGATGATGAACAAATACAGATTCAATAGTGTATTTAGTAGTAAGCCTATCTTCAATCCTTTGTATATGTCTGATGAAGATTATGAACAGTTTTCTCAAATAGAAGAAGCAATAGATGAGATTTACTCATCAGCTACAGGTGTTAAACCAAGTGAAGCTGCAAGAAAAAGAATAAATCAGATTGATAAAGAATTAGATTCAATGCGTCAAACTCAAAATAGACCTGAGTATATGAAAGAGTTGAATGAACGCATGAGTGAAATCATTAGAATAAATAAACAAATAGGTGAAACTACAGATGTTGCAGAAAAAGCTAAGTTACAAGCACAACTAAACATAAAAGATATAGCATTTCAAAAATGGTATAACAGAAATAATACTTCAAAATATACACTAGGTACAATTGTAAAGAATGGCAAGGTTGCAACAGCACCTAGAAGATTTAATACAATGGCTATGCCAACAAATCCTAGTTTATTAATTAGAATACCTAATTCTAAATACAGAACTAGATCTTTAAAACCTGAAGCATATAATCCAAACTATACCCCTTCCCTCAAAAGAAAAAGATATGGCCCTGGGAATTATGCAATGCCTAAAGGACATAGATATAATGCTGATATAGGTAGATTTGAGATGACATCTGATGCGATGTGGGTAAATCCTAGATATATGAGAATGATGCAAGATAAAGAACTTGCTGAATTCTATAACAAATATGTTATGGATGAATTCTATAACAAGCAAGTTGGGATGTCGGCCAATAAATTAGAATTTTTCTTTCCTGGTGTTACACAACATGCTGTTGATACAATTGCTCAAGATGGATTAGAAGGTGCAATAAGAGAAGGTAGAGAATGGGTTAACAAACACATCTTGGCCAATAGTTCTGAACTTGAAAAAGCAACTAATGAATATGGTATTTCAGGTAAACAAAGAGTTAGATTTAGTCACAATTACAGATTAGATACTAGTTTAGGAACTAAAGATGGTATCAATGCCATATTAAAATGGGGATTAGAATATGAAATCTATGATGCAATGGAAGAAGCTAACTTGTTGTTATCTCCATCTGTTGACTTTTTAAAATCATCTATGAATCTAATTAAAGATGAAGTTGTTCGAAAGCAATATCAAAAAGTAATTGATATGCTTGAGTTCGAAAGAAACAAATTTGTGTATGGCCAATACTATGATGGCATAGATAGTAAAAATCAATTAAGACTTAGAAAGACATTAAAGCAAATTACAGGTCTAATTAGTTATAGCAGATTAGCATTTGATCCTGCAATGCAACTTGGTAACTTAGTTTCGGGTAATGTTCAGATGTTCTTAGCAGCTCAGGGTGAAAAGTATGGAATGGGTACTTATAAAGATTGGGCTTGGGCTAAAAAACAAATGTATAGCCCTGATGGATTTATGTGGAATATTATTGCTGATTGGGGTAAAATAGATGATGTATCTATGGCAACTAAAATATCTAGATATTTTAATACTTCCATGAATTCCCAAGAAAAGCTTCTTGATCTTGCAGGACAATCTAAACAGAAAAGATTACTTAAGAGAGCTTTGGCTATTGGAGATTTAGCATATGTAATTCAGGATAAGGGTGAGGTTGAAATTTCTACAACTACTTTATTAAAGAATTTAATTGCTCATAAGTATAATGTTTATGAAACAAATCCAGATGGCTCTTTAAAATTAGATGCTTCTAATAATCCAATGTTTAAAAAGGATTCTAATGGAGACTTATTGCAAATTAGTGCTTATGATGCACTTATAGATAATGGTACAATGATACCTGGTATAAGAAGTGATGTTGCCATGACTATTGATGATTTAGAATCTATAAGATCTAAAACTAGAATGGAATACTTGCAACATCAAGGTAACTATGCTAAACAAAATCAAACCCAGTTTGAAAGTGGTATGATTGGTACATTAGCTTTCTTCTTCAGAAAGTACTTAGTTCCATTTGCAGAGAATAGATTTAAAGGTTCATTTGGAATGGGTGATCCTAAAAACTGGAATAGTGGTCAGGTTCAAAGAGGGTGGTGGACAGCAGTTGCTGATATATTTTTTAAGTTAGGTTATGGCCAAGGCTTCCTTTCACTACTTCCTGAAATAATTGCTGAAAAGACAGGTAAACTTGAAACTAATGAATTCTATCGTATCAAAGCTGCTCAAGCAAGAAGAGAAATCATGAATGGATTTATTTGGACAATAGTTTTTATATTATGTAGAGGTCTTGTTTATGATGATGATGATAAGGATAAGGTTAAAAAATTGAGTTGGGCTGAAGGCCAAGCTTTAAGGGTATTAGCTAAGGTGTCAAATGAATCTAGATCAATGTTATATGCTCCATTTATAGGAAAAGGAGAAGACTTTATAAAGAACTTTAGTACATTTACTTCAGTATTTAATGAAGGTATTCAAATTAAAGATGGATTTGAGAATTTAGTATATCTCATTGCTTATGAAGGTTTTGATTCAGAATATGCATTTGAGCAAGGATATTACAAAAAGAAAACATTTAGGTTTCCTAAAGGTACTCCAAAAGTATTGGCTCAATTCTATAAATTAACTGGTTTTGAAAATATCCAAGACTTTATAGATCCAGTACCAGCACTTAAAACAATGTATCAGAAAAAGAAATAACTTGATACTTACCTAAAATCTTAGTATATTATAGTATGGCTAAAACTAAATCAAGCAGCAGTATAGTTAAAAGATTCATTAAGAAGGCTAAAGTCAGAAGACCTGGGGTTCATTCTAAGAAGAAAACCAGTGGCCTGAAGACAAGCAAGAACTATAAGAAACTTTATAACAGACAAGGAAAATGACACCCGCTCATAAACAAGCATTATGGAATGCTATCCTTAAGTTAAATAACAAACCCTATATAGGTAGTGGTTATGGTGCTTATAATAATGTAAAGAATCCAGCTCTTAGAGGTGGACTTTACAATTGGAAGTATAGAGACATGAGAGAGCTTTATGTGCAACTTGTAAAGTATTGTGAATTAGGAGAATCTGAAGCACTGTGGAGAGTATTGCTTAGGTATAAAACTAAAATTTATCCAGCGTATCTTAGACAAATTTATCAATCTTTAAAATGTACATAACTATGGCAAAAGCAGGACTTTACGCAAACATCCATGCAAAGAGAGCTAGAATAGCTGCAGGCAGTGGAGAGAAAATGAGAAAAGTAGGGGCTAAAGGGGCACCTACATCTAAACAATTTAAACAAGCTGCTAAGACAGCAAAGAAGAAGTAACTTAAAAACTAAATAAAAATGGCACAACCTCCTACAATTTACAAACCAGGTAAATTAAACTATGTTTGGAACTACCTTGGAAAAACTTTAAAAGAATTTTCAGAAGCACTTACTACTTATAGTTCAGGAAGTAAATTATCTGCTGGAACTAGAGAACTTGTATTAAATGATACAGGTCTTCTTCTTTTAAATACAGGTGATTTAACAATTGCTACAGATCCTATTAATGGAGATGATATCCTTATTAATGCTACAGATAGAGCTACAATACAAGCTGGTGATAAACTTCTAAACGATGAAAACACTGGTGGTAATGCTTATTTCTATGCAGGAGATGGTTCTAGTAGTGATGGAATAGCTAATGCAGGAGATGGTGGTAATGTAAGAGTATATGCAGGAGATGCAGGTACTAGTACATCTGGAACTCAAGCATTTGGAGGGGATGTAACCATTAGAGGAGGATATACTACACAAACTGCTAGTACAGGTGGTATAGTTTATATACAAGGTGGTGCTAGTGTAGATAATATTGAAGGTAGTATATTTATTGGAAGTGGTATTTCTTGGATATTTAATCCAAATAATGGAACAATTGCATTTCCACTTGTAAATTATAGTATGTTACCAGCTGCTCCAAGTAGTGCAGGTATGAGAGCAATGATTAATGACTCTCCTTCACCAGCAGTTGGTAATTTTGGAAATGTAGCTAGTGGTGCTGGAGCTTTTGTAGTACCAGTATTTTCAGATGGTTCAAACTGGGTAATAGGATAATTAAAAATTTACAATATGGCAAAATCACCAGCTTGGCAAAGAAAAGAGGGTAAGTCTGCATCAGGTGGACTTAATGCTAAAGGCAGAGCTTCATACAATAGAGCTAACCCTGGGAAACCAGGGTTGAAAGCTCCACAACCAGAAGGTGGTCCTAGAAAGAAATCATTCTGTGCTAGGATGAAAGGTATGAAAGCTAAACTTACCTCTGCAAAAACTGCAAGAGATCCTAACTCAAGGATTAACAAGTCTTTGAGGAAGTGGAAATGTTAAAATTATTTTTATATTAGCATCATGAAAAAGCTATTAATTATTGCATTATTCTTTGCAGCCTGCAAGAGTGATGCACCTGAGGTAGAGAAAGCAGCACCTGCTTGTGTACCT
>Ga0315906_10003080_pt1 | contig 22383 bp, 19 predicted proteins | sample LakEriMetagenome_4_FD_203526 | JGI IMG/M metagenome (GOLD analysis project Ga0315906, IMG submission 203526) | Freshwater fungal communities from buoy surface, Lake Erie, Ohio, United States - Buoy 2 MA122 | ecosystem: Environmental > Aquatic > Freshwater > Lake > Lake biofilm | place: USA...
GCTCACTTACACTTAAAGGTTGGCTAGATGATTTTCCGTTCCAAAATGGCAAAGGTATTTTTTATATTGATTCTGATATTGAAAATGCTAAACTCCTATATGTAAAAGGATGGCCAACCATTGATAACGTTTTTGGTAAATTCATGATTCGTAACCAGAAAATTATAATTACGACAACAAAAGCTCAAGTTAACAATAATAAAATCCTAAATGCCCATGCAGAAATTCCAGATATGACAGCAGACTTTCCTTATCTAACTGCAATTGGCAAATCCTCAGGCAGTACTAAGAATTTTCTAACCTTTCTAAAAAATACTCCAATTAACAAAATGATAGCCAAGCTACCTGAAAAAATTACTGCAACTGGTGATGGAACTGCTGATTTATACCTAAAAATACCATTTGTTAATCCAGAAAAAACCATGGTCAAGGGAACATATCAATTTAATAATAATAAAATTATCTTTGACTTACCTATACCTGTATTAAATAATGTTAATGGAGAGCTTGGTTTTACTAACAATGGTGTATCGGCTAATCTAATTACAGCTAATGCACTAGATGCAAATACATTAATAAAAGCTAACACTAATTCTAATGGTATTATTCATTTTGATATTATAGCAACTAAACTAAACTATAATAATACCTTACGGTTTTATCTACCGACATTTGCGCCAATTGTTGATGGCTATGCCACAACAGTATTGAGAATTGACATAACCAATCAAGGTTTAAAAAAAATCTCAGCAACAAGTGACTTAGAAAATGTAACCATAAATGCCCCTAAACCACTGCATAAAAAAGCCAATACAAGCAAGCATTTAGTTTTTAATATGATTAGCAATCAGCAAAATAATGGGTTTAATATTAATTTTAATTATGCGAATTTATTGTTAGGTGATATTATACTTAATAATAAGGGTAATGTAGCAAAAGCTAACTTAAATATAGGTGACATACCTAATAATGATACTGATATTGTCCAAGCATTAATAAATGTACATTCTAATTTTACCAATTTTTATTTTCTTGACTGGTTAAAAACCAGTAATAGCATTACTCGTAATGACATTACAAGTAATAGCGCTACTTCAAATAGCACAAATACAGCTAATAAACACGCCAACTCACAGCGAGGTATGCAATACACAAGAGCACACAATAATATCTCCACTTTTCCTATTAGTATCTCGTTGTATACTGATAATTTTTATATAAGCAATACTAACCTAGGTAATGCTTATGCTGCAACCTATATAACCCCCAATATAATTGCATTTAATCTTAATAGTAATTTAATGAATGGCTACGGAGTATATCAAACACATGAAAACAATCTCAATCTGTTTTTAAATTACGTGCATATCACCAATGATTACAAGAAAAATAACAGCAATGAGAGTCACATTAATAATAAAACTAATTATATAAACAATTATGCTCACGAGCTAAATAATACCTCTATAGAATCCATTGATTTTAAAAAACTATTTGAAACTGAAAAAACCAAAGCACAAAACTTCTCCCTATTAGAAACAACCCCATTAACTATACCAAGCAGCAAAATTAATGCGAAACAAATTTATTATAATGGCAGTGATATTGGTAGCTTAAATTTATCTATTTTATCTAAAGGACCTAATTTAATTATTCAGAGCAGCACATGGATTAGTCGCTACTCACAAACAAATTTTAATGGGACCAACTATTGTGCAAACTGTAGCATTCAAAAATCGTTAGTAGATCTAAATACCAATATTAAAACATCTGACCTAGGTAAGTCTTTAAATAATCTTAAATTTGAGGGGATTTTAGAAGGAGGATCGGGCACTATACAGCTCCAAACACAATGGCGAGGAACATTTGCTGATTTTAACCTCAAATCTATTGCAACTATAATTAACCTTGATATTACCAATGGAAAGTTTCTAAAAGTTGATACAGGCAATCTTCTAGGAAGCATTATAGGAATTATTAGCTTACAAAGTATCGTTAATCTTGCTAAATTCAACTTCAATAGCATTTTCTCTAATGGATTTACATTTAATACTCTAAATGCAAAAGCATATTTATTTAATAATGAATTATATTTAAAGTATTTGTATATGTCAAGTACTCTAGCTGCCGTTGGTCTTAGAGGTTACATAGACCTAAATAATAATGAATTAAATCTATATTTATCTATTACTCCACATGTTGGAATTGGCGTTGCAGTTGGTGCTGCTATTATAACTTTCAACCCTCTAGTTGGCATTGCTACCTATATAGCTGAAATCTTACTACGTAACCCTGTAAATAAATTATTTGCCTTTAGCTTTCATATTACAGGCAGTGTGAAAAACCCCAATATAACACAAATTAGTGCATCAAAACAGATACAACATAATATAAATTCAACCGTTGGACAATAGGAGGATTACGAATATGGATACTTTAAAAGTAGCAGCGATTCAAATGACATCTACGACCAAATGGCAACAAAATCTGGATACTGCAATTAGCCTAATACAAAAAGCAACCCAAGATGGAGCGAAACTTATAGTACTGCCAGAGTTCTTTATTAGGATTGGAGAGGGTAGAGACAAAGATTTTTTAGATATTATAGAAGAAATTGGAATAGGTAAAACCCAAAGCAAACTAAAAGCAGTAGCAAAAGAATATCAAATATACTTAGTCGCTGGAACTATTCCGATTAAGACTAAAGGTAATAACAAATGTTACAATACTACAATTGTTTATGATCCACAAGGTGAAATGATGTGTTATTATCATAAGATACACTTGTTCCGCTTTGATGGACTAGAACAAAAAATTGATGAAAGCGATTTATTCCTAAGTGGAGAAGATATTGTAACCTTTAATATAGATAACTTTAGCTTTGGGCTTTCAATTTGTTATGATTTACGGTTCCCTGAATTATTTCGTGAGATCTCAGGAGTGGATGCGATAATAATTCCTGCAGCATTCCTCAAAAAAACTGGAGAAGCTCATTGGGAAATATTATTGCGCGCACGTGCAATTGAAAACCAATGCTATGTGATTGCTTCAGCACAAACAGGACTCCATGAAAACAAGCGACAGACCTTTGGTCACAGCATGATTATTGATCCGTGGGGCATCATTAAAACTACGCTAAAATATGGAGAAGGCTTTATAATTCATGAAATGAATAAAACCACTATCAATAAAGTAAGAGCAGATTTGCCAGCATTACAACACCGAAAACTATAAAATAGGAAAAAACTAGTGGACATAGCAAAATTTGATGATATTAGCATCAATTATAAAGTATATGGTATTGCTGATGAAGTAATCTTATTAATTAGCGGTCTTGGATGTGATCATAAAGTTTGGTCTTTTTTAATCCCAACCTTAATACAAAAACATAAGGTGATAGTTTTTGATAATCGAGCTGTTGGGCAAACTCTTGATAAAGGGCAATCATTTAGCATAAGCACGATGTCTAATGATTGCTATAGGCTACTTAAATACTTAAATTTTACTAAAGCACATATTGTAGGGCACTCTATGGGCGGTAGTATTGCACAGCAATTTGCCATATCTTACCCAGATATAACTCATAAATTAATAGCTATTAATGCAATAGCTTATACTCCTAAAAAAATATCATATTTATTAAATAATCAGAATAACCTCTGGCGCAAAAATAATTTACCGAAAGTAGAGATTATAAAAATGTTCCTACCTTGGATACTTTCTAGTCAATTTCTAGAAAATGATACTTACATGCAATCTTTTATAAACGCTAGCCTTAATGAAACAAACCCACAAAATGTAGATGACCATCTAAGACAGATTAATGCTTTAGTAAACTGTGATTTAAGAAATGAGTTAGAGCAAATCACCCATCAAACACTAGTAATTTCTTCAAAAGAAGATGCACTTGCTCCACCATATCTAAATAATGAAATTGCACAACATATCAAAAATAGCCAAACTGCTACCATTCCTGGCGGACATGCTAGCCAGATTGAGTACCCCGAAGTTTTAGCCCACACAATTTTAAAATTTTTAGACTAATATCAAGGATACAATTGAGCTTTGAGCTTGTGCGCCGCAATAAACAATTAACTTGACAAAGATTTTAGGATATGGATATAATACTGACTGCTAAGCAGTTTATACTCTTTTTTTATTGTAACTATCATTCATTAATTTACAATAAACTTAATAAAATAATTATTTTTTAAAGGTATCTTAATATGCGTAAATTATTATTATCTCTATGTGCAATTGGTTCTTTCTCTATGGCTTTTGCTAATTACCTACCAAATGGTAATTATTCTGGATTCTTAACATCAAGTAAAGGTACTGTAGATAGTGCTGATGCGAGTCAAACAACAATAATAAACGACATGGCTAATGTTATCATTCCTCAATTGCAAGATCTTAGAGCTAGTAAGGGCAAACTGTCAGGGAACATTATAAATATGGGGCAAGGAAATACCAATTGCATTAGCAACCCATCATTTTCAGCTACTGCAGCTGGAATCCCTATAACAACACACGATGTGATTCTAACTAACTGCGCATTTGATGAAGCAAGTAAAACTTTTACTGGTGATTTTAATGCAACTATCATATTTTTTGTTCCACAATCAGGTAGATTTTCCTTCACATTACAACAATAAAATATTTAACTTTTAGCACATATTTAGATACCATTATTTGCAATGTTATCTGTAATTAAAATTAACGAGGAACTAGGATTTGATATGAAAAAAACATTATTAAGCACAATTCTTGCAAGTGCAGCAGTCTTATCTTATGCTGATTTTGATTATACTAATTTCCAACGCTTTGATAATCAAATTGGGTTTGGAATGAACTACCAAAATGGTAATTTTAATACCAGCCAAAGCAATGGTAATGCAAACCAATTTAGCATTACTACACTAAACTTAGAAGTGGAAAAGCTATTTGATATAGGGTTATGGCTTGATTTTAATGCTGGGGTTGCGCAAACTTATACTCAAACAACCTCACCGAATAATGGCGGTGGCTCACCTCTTGGTTCATACCCTTATTTACAAACTCTAAATGCTAAAGTAGGTTATAACTTCCCGATTACCGATTCTTTTGCATTGGTTCCATATATAACTCTAGGAAAAAATGCAAACCTAACAATGTTTAATAGCGTAGCTGGTGGTTATACTAAGGTAAATGTAACTAACGACTTTTTCTATACTTTAGGTGGTGGACTTAGAGTGGAACTCCCTATAAATAAATATATTGATGTATACCTTGACCAATTAGTTGCTGCTAATATGGATCAAACTAATTATAATTTGAATGCATTAAGCGATCCAAGCTATATTGTAAGCCCAATCTCAGCTTCAAATACTCAATGGACTACTACCCTTGGTATAAAATTAAACCCGTGGCAAAAGCTACAGCTTGGTGCTAATGTGTTTTATACCAATTATAGTGGTTATAGTCAACAGTCCGTAGCTATCCTCAACAATAATATAACCTCAGTTCCTTCAACAGCGTTTGGATTTCAAATGTCTGCAGGATTTACTTTCCAATAATTTTATCTTAAAAGGAAGTAGCTGCTTCCTTTTAATTTAATTAAATACATGCACTCATCATCTTTGAATTTTGGATTTTACCAACCTGATTTATAATAAAACCATTGGTAATGAATTTTCAGATTTTTGCGAAATCATTGAAATTTATAGATTTTTTATAAAAAAATATTCTTTGTAAAATCAATATGTTACAAAATATTTTATGAAACCCATTGAAAAATCATTGACATAACCCAAATTATTTGGTATAAGTATGTCTTAGTGGGTTTCATTGTGTTCGATATATTTAAATTTTTAGGGAGTACATTATGAATAAAGCTCAATTAATAGATGTTATTGTTAAAAAGACGAAGATTTCTAAAGTTCAAGCTGGAGATGTTATAAACACGTTTATAGCTGCTATTAAAGGTTCTTTAAAATCAGGAGATTCTGTAACTTTAATCGGTTTTGGATCTTTCTCTACAGCTAAACGTGCTGCACGTGTTGGTCGTAACCCAAAAACTGGTAAAGAAATTAAAATTCCTGCAACTACCACGCCTAAATTTAAAGCGGGTAAAGCTTTCAAAGAAGCTGTTGCTGGAGCTTCAAGTGCTGCTAAGAAAAAGAAATAATTATCTTATTTGTAATTAGTAAAAGGTGTCGTTTAACTAAAACGACACCTACACTGTTTCAAACCCTAAGATAGATTGAAGCTTGAATTATGCAAAAAACACTCCTCAAACTCTTCTATGCCTGTCTAATCGGCAATCTAATCGTTAGCTGCGCAACTTCAAAACAAAACACTTCTAGTATAAACAATAATTCAAATATAAAATCTATACTACCAAAGGTTCCTAAAACCAGCTTACCAGGTGGGAATACCGATAACTGGAGATATATTGGCACAACAGATAATAATCAAATTGCAGATGAAATCGATAATAACAGCATTAAATCAATAAATATTCAAATCTATCAATTTTTAGATAGAAAGACTATAGTAAGTCCCAATAATTTTGTTTATGCAAATCAGCAGCAGCCATATAAATTTGCTTTAGGTTTATGGACTATAAACTGCATTGATAAAAAATATATATTAAATCAAATGTCCATATATGACACCTATGGTACTTTAATCAAAACATATGACTATACATCAGATAGTAATGTAAAGTGGTTAATCATTGGGGATAAGACTATTGCAGAAATGCAATATGAGTATATCTGCTTGTCGCAAAACAAAAACCTCGGATACTAGATGCTTAGCTGCTTGCTCTTGGTTTGAAGTGAATTGGTCGAGTTGTTGGTTGCTTCACAAAAGACTTTGTACTACAACTCTTGGTAGAAGAACAACCACTACAAATTGTACCGCACTTCTTATTACGCATATTTACAAAGGTTTTAAGTAAATAAATACTCGCAACAGATACTACTAACATGATACTTAAAATATCTAAAATATGTGCATTCATATGTAATGAATCCTTATTAAAAATTTAGATTGCCGCATCATTACTAATGAAATGATGGGCAATGACATCAGACACAATTAAAATTACTAGCTCATGCTACTTAGATGAGTAGGTATGTAGCATCTAGAATTGATGCAGACCTAGTAGTAATACTGTTCTATATACTATAAATGCCATAACATACGCCAATACTATTTGGTAGGTAAACATAATTATTGGCCATTTATACGAGTTTGTCTCCCGCTTTACTACAGCTAAAGTTGAAATACACTGCGGAGCAAAAATATACCATGTAATTAATGATAATGCTGTAGCTAAAGACCATGAGTGCTGCAAAAATAAAGTTAGATTTTGCCTTACTACTTCCTCATTACCACTAATTGCATAAATCGTACCCAGCGCAGAAACTGCAATCTCACGCGCTGCCATCCCAGGGATTAAGGCTGCTACAATTTGCCAATTAAAGCCAATAGGTAAGAAAATAAACTCTAAATAATGCCCAATCTTACCCACAAAACTGTAATCAATTGCAGGTAAGGTAGCCCCTATTGGAGCATGTGGAAAGGTAGATAAAAACCATAAAACTATCATTATAGCTACAATTATTGTACCTGCACGACGAAGAAAAGACTTGGCTGGCTTAATAAGCTCCATAGCTACATTGGCAATACTTGGAATCTTGTAACTCGGTAATTCCATAATAGAAATTTGCTTACCACTCCTTAAAAAGAAGAATTTTAAAACAAATGCTACTAATAAAACAAAGATTATCCCTATTGCAAATAAAGCAAACATTACTATACCCTGTAAATTGAATAAACCAAATACTGTTGTTGTAGGAATAAATGCACTGATCAATAAAGTATAAATGGGTAGCCTTGCTGAACAAGTAGTTAATGGACTAACTAAAATAGTAACCAACCTATCATTCCTATTTTCAATAGTTCTAGTTGCCATAATTCCTGGAATCGCACAAGCAAAACTAGATAAAATTGGAATAAAGGCTTTACCATGTAAGCCACAACTTGCCATTATCCTGTCCATTAAAAAAGCCGCCCTTGCCATATACCCGCTATCTTCTAAGAGTATGACAAATAATGAAATAATTAAAATCTGAGGTAAAAAAACCACAACCGCCCCCACCCCAGCAATAACACCGTCTCCAATAAGCCCGCCAATTAGAGTATTGGGAAATAATCCAGTGACGTAAGCTTGTAACCAATCAACGCCACTTTGCATCATATCTTTTGGAACCTCAGCCCAGCTAAATACGGCTTGAAAAAGCAAGAATAAAATCGCTAATAAAATTGTTATACCATAAAATGGATGTAATAAAACTGTATCAATCCGTTGTGAGCATAAAGAGGGTGTACCTTGAGTAATTTTTACATCTTCTAAAATTTCTGCCACACGAGCGTGGTAATTGCGAGATTCAGATAAGTCAGGGGCTTGCCACGTACATGTAGAGGCATGTAAATCTGGTACCAAATCATCCACAACAGCAACAAGTTCTGCAATGCCTTGCTTCTTAATCGCAGTTGTTTCTACTATATGGCAGTTTAGCTCTTGCTGTAGCTTTTGCAGATCATAGTTATACCCTCTACGCTTTGCAATATCTATCATATTAAGCGCAATCATAAGCGGTTTGCCAGTTTGTTTTAACTCTAACACCAAACGTAAACCATTTTGTAAATTAGTTGCATCAATAATGCATAAAATTAAATCTATCTGCTCTTCTTCTCCAAACGTACCTAAAACAACATCTCGGGTTATAAGCTCATCAGGACTGTGCGAACGTAAACTATAGGTTCCTGGTAAATCAACTAATGTGCAATTAATATGTTTTTTTGTAATAAAATACCCATGCTTCTTTTCAATTGTAACTCCTGAATAATTAGCTACCCGCTGCTTGCTACCAGTTAAAGCATTAAATAATGCGGTTTTACCACAATTAGGATTACCAACTAATGCAATATTAATGTTTTTGTGCATACTTTAGATAACCTCTTTAGTCAGAATAACACTCGCATCTCTTTTACGTAATGCTATCATTGTATTGTTATTATTAATTCTAACTGCTATTGGATCCCCACCAAACATTCCTTTATGTAATAGCTTCACATTAGCACCTTCAATAAACCCCATCTCTAATAAACGCGCCTCTACCTCGCCTGCAATAAAGCCTTTGTTGCTAGAAATACAGGATTCATCAATTTGTGTAATAACTCCCGACTGTAACTTCTTAAAATCTGATAATCTTTTCATGTATTTAATTGCCATATAAAATATATTATTTAAGTACTACATTATAATTGAGAATGATTCTCAATTGCAAGTATTTATCCTAGGAGTTTTATCGAAAATATACATAAGCTTTGTGGTTAAACATTGTATAATAACGTATATACTCATGAAATTTATGGAGAACTTTATGCAAAAATATATACTTAGCATCTTGTTATTTATTTCAAACGCATATGGTTTTGCCAGTAACAATATTGCACAAATTGAAGCAGACCGAGCGTACTCAACAAATAACCTAGGCAAATTAAATAATCTATACAAACTTAACCCACAAGATCCAGTTATTACATATCTAAATGCTAAAATAAATCTACTCAATAAAAATGCACCCTCATATGCAGAAAACTTTGTTAAAATAATGCCTGATGGTTACATGAAAAATGATATCTTACATCAACTATTAATCTTTTATTATAACAATGACTCTTTTGCTAATTATAAAAACAGCTACAACGCTCTAAATAACACCCAAATTTCGTCTAATGAAACCTGTGGTTTTGACATTGCTAATTTTAAATTAAATATTAAACAAAAAGCAATAACAGATCTTAACTGGTTAACTAATAACAATATTACTCCCTGGTGTGCAGAACTTGGGATGCTTAAATATAAAAATCACGAAATAAGTAGCAATGCGCTAAATCGTATGTTATATAATCTGGTTATTTATGGTGACTTAAGCACCTTCAATAAACTTGCACCACAAATAAAAACTAAACCAATAAACTTTAATGCATATCAAAATTCATCATTTAGTAAATTACCGCAAAACCCTTTCATTCTTACATACTATATTAGCCTGCGCGCAAAAAAAACTCCTGATAAAGCATATGATATGCTAAATGCAATAGCAATAAACCCAAACTCCAAAAGTATTTTGGCTAATTATATTGCCTTACAGCTTGCGCTCAAACAAAATTTTACCGATGCAATTAGCTTATTTGAAAAGTATTCTTCAAATAATTTAAGTAATGATATTTTTGAATGGAAAGCACGTAGTTATTTAGCAAAGAATAACTGGAATAAGCTAATACTTACCATTAACAATATGCCAATAAGGTTACAAGAAAAAAACACTTGGTTATACTGGATGTCTCAATCTTATAAAAACCTAAATAGACCAGAGCAAGTAGCACTATCTTTAAAAAAAATACCCTTGGATTATTCTTATTATTCGATGTTAGCCCAAAGTGAATTGCAAACTGCGCCTATATTTAACAATACGGTTTTGAAAAAAGTAACTTTAGAAGACACTGATTTTACAGATGATATTGAATTTGCACTACATCTATACCGACTGGGAAAATCTAATAACTGCAATACGCTTGTTGTTATTGGGACGTATCAATGGTTTTATTTATCTAGAATAGCAACTACACAACAATTACTTCAAATGAGTATTACAGCAAGAAATAGTGGTTATTATGATTTAAGTATAGCAGCGGCTAATAAAATAAATATTCGCTATACGTACTTAAGCTTCCCTAAGCCTTATTTATCTTACTATGATGAATACTCTTCAAAAAATGGTATTAGTAGTGCTTACGCCCTAGCGGTTAGCCGTCAAGAAAGTAGATTTAATGCTACATCAGTTGCTTTTGATGGTGGACAAGGATTAATGCAAATTATGCCACAAACCGCAAAATATATATTTAAAAAAGCTAATTATGCCCCTTGCTCACGAATTAACTACGAATGTAATATAAAAATTGGCACTTGGTATTTGGGTAACCTTTTTAGCAAATTTGGCAGTTTTATCTATGCAAGTGCTGGATATAATGCTGGACCAAATCGAGCTAATCGCTGGCAAAACAACCTATCTGGGCTGGACAATCGCATTCAAATTGAGTTAATTCCTATCCAAATCACGCGCGATTATGTACAAAAGGTTTTAATTAATAAAGCCATTTATGACAATCTTGACCAAACTACTGGCATTAATTTATTGCAATTTATAACTACCCTTTCTGATTCACCACATAATATAAATATATTAGATGATGATAAAACAGACGCTGATAAGTTATAACCATGAAAAAATTACAAATATATAAAGTTGGCGGTAGTATTCGAGATAAATTATTAGGCATTCCAAGTAATGATAACGACTATGTAGTTGTGGGTAGCTCTATTGATGAAATGCTTGAGCTTGGATTTAAGCAAGTTGGTAGAGACTTTCCAGTATTCTTACACCCCCACACTCACGAAGAGTATGCTCTTGCGCGCAGTGAGAAAAAGTCTGGCATTGGATATAAAGGATTTAAGTTTCAATTTGAAAAAAATATAACTCTTGAAGATGACTTAAAACGACGAGATCTAACCATTAATGCTATCGCACAAGATAACCAAGGCAAATTAATTGATCCATTTAATGGAATATCAGATTTACAAAATAAAACTATTCGTCATGTATCCATTGCTTTTAAAGAAGACCCTTTACGTGTAATTCGAGCTGCCCGCTTTAGCGCCCAATTTGATTTTAAAATTGCTCCAGAAACTTTCAAATTGATGTGTAAAATCACAAAAGATCAAAATGAACTGCAAAGTTTGCCTAAAGAACGCATTATGCTAGAATTAACTAAAGCTCTAAATAATCCTAATATAATGACTTTTTTTGAAATTTTGAATCAATGCGGTGCATTAATACAAATACTGCCAGAATGTCACATTTTACTCACTAATGAAAAACTAGCACGTATACTAAAAATTGCATTTAATGTAATAAATTCTATATCAACTACATCGACTAATGATAAGCTAATTATTTTACATTATGTAATTAACTTGCCTTATACATCTGATGAATATCTACCTGCAATAGAAAAAAGTATACTTTCTCATGAAGTTAAAACATTAATACTCATGCTATTAAAACTATACCCAACAATCTTAAAGCTAACAGGAGTGACACCTAAGGATATGGATGCAGAAACTTTACAACAAATAATCATGGTTATGGACCCAATTAGACAAAAAACACGTTTTGCATATTTTCTAAAATTAGTGCGAGCTATTTCCTTTAGTGATAGTAAAACAGGTGAAATTAATAAAATAATGTCTTTATTTCATAATATTACACAACTATTTAAAACAATTAATTATAGCGAATTATTTGAAAATGGTATTTCTAATGATCATGGTCAGATAGTATACAATAAGAAGTTAGAAATAATTCGCAAATATTTAAAACAATAATCAATTCTGAGGCAATATTAATATGCATAACGTAATTCCCATGTTAGATAAACATGTAACTGAAATTAGTTTAATTCTGTATTTCTTTATGATATTTGGGGTAATTGCATCAAGTATCAGCGGAGCTATCCGTGCAATAGAAGCTAGAATGGATATAACAGGAGCTATCTTACTTGCTTTTTTAAACTCTAATGCTGGAGGAACAGTGCGAGACATTTTACTTAACGTTCCTGTATTTTGGATACAAGATCAGTTTTATATCTGGCTTACATTTATTGTTGGAGGGTTATCATTTATTATAATATACTTTAAAAATAAAGTTATTGGTAGCCGTAAATTACATAAAATTTTAATTATTACTGATGCTATGGGAATTGCTGCATTTTGCCTTGCTGGAGTAGAAAAATCCTTAGCCTTAAATCAAAATAACGTAATTGCAATTATAATGGGAATCTGGACTGCTATTGGCGGTGGGGTAGTTGCTGATATTATCTCTAATCGTGTACCCTTAGTTTTCTCACAAGAATTATATACAACCGTTGCATTTTTAGGAGCTGTATGTTTTTTATTCCTTGCGGGATTTCTAGAAGTTAATCATGCAATTGCAGCTTTTGTTTCTGCATTCCTTATGGTTGGGTTACGCTTGTATAGCGTTAAGAAGAAATTAAAACTCCCGCTTGTAAAAAACTAACCTTTATTTTTTTTAATAGATTGAACCTTAATTATGCAACTCAAAAATATTTGTCTTCCAGTTAAAATATATAATTCTATGGATGAATTATCCCAAATAGACCAAGATTTAATTAAAAAGTCTATGCAAGCTATGCAGCATTCATATTCTCCTTATTCAAATTTTAAAGTGGGAGCTGCTGCTATTTTAAATAATGAAAATATCATTATTGGTAGTAACCAAGAAAATGCTAGCTATGGAGTAACTATCTGTGCAGAAAGAGTACTTTTAGCTAATCATTCTAGTTTAGACACACCAACTCTAATTAATACTATTGCCATTTCTTATAAAAGTAAAAATGGATCTGATAATCAACCAATTACCCCTTGTGGAATCTGTAGACAAGCATTATCTGAACAAGAATTTAAACAAAAAGATGCGATTAGGATTTTATTAGTAGGAAAAAATGAAATCTGGGAATTAGAAAATGCTAACGGATTATTACCGTTAGCATTTGATAGCAGTTTTATGCCAGCTTAGCAATTAGATAAAAATATTATATTGCGAATCCTCGTGGAGGATTCGCAATAACACTCTAATCTGTGCTTGCAGTATGTGCTGATGAATTATCCATAAAAGATGGATTAACTTCAGCCGAATGACTAGCACTATTATCAACGGTAGCTTTTACTGACAAACGCATTCTGCCTCTATCATCAAACTCTACCACCTTAACTTTAACGCTTTGTCCTTCTTTTAAGAATTTACGTACATCATCTACACGTTCGTGAGCAATTTGAGATACATGTACAAAACCTTCACGTCCACCAAGTATCGCTACCATAGCACCCATATTTCTATCTAAAATACGTGTAACTGTACCATCATAAAGTTCGCCAACTTTAGCATCAACAACAATATTTTCTATCATTGCTTTAGCTCTTTCAGAACCTTCACGTTGAACACAAGCAATAGTAACTACTCCCTCATCTGTAATATCTATAGTAGCACCAGTTTCTGCAATAATAGATTTAATTACTGATCCACCTTTACCTATTACATCTTTAATTTTTTCAGGGTTAATTTGCATAGTAAATAAGCGTGGCACTCTATCGGATAATACTTTAGGATAAGGCATCGCTTCTTTCATTAAATGTAAAATGTGCAATCTACCATCTAAAGCCTGCTGCAAAGCAATATGCATAATTGGGCGAGTAATACCGTCAATTTTAATATCCATTTGTAATGCAGTAACTCCTTTATCCGTTCCTGCAACTTTAAAGTCCATATCCCCCAAGTGATCCTCATCACCCAAAATATCAGTTAGTACTGCAAATTTATTGTCTTCAAGAATTAACCCCATAGCAACACCTGCCACATGATTTTTAACTGGTACTCCAGCCTCCATCATACATAAACATCCACCACATACACTTGCCATAGAAGATGAACCATTAGATTCTAAAATCTCTGATACTATACGCATACTATATGGAAAAACCTCAGGATTTGGAATAACCGCTTTTAATGCTCTTTTAGCTAAATTACCATGACCAACTTCACGACGTTTTGGAGGCCCCATTCTACCAGCCTCACCAGTTGAAAATGGTGGGAAGTTATAATGTAGCATAAAGCGTTCAGAATAAGAACCACTGATTGCATCAATTGTTTGTTCATCAGTTCTTGTACCTAGAGTAACTACTGCTAACGCTTGAGTCTCCCCACGAGTAAATAATGTTGAACCATGTACACGTGGCAAAACACCAGATTGAATATTAATTGGGCGTACTGTTTTAGTATCACGCCCATCAATACGTGGCTCACCACGTAAGATTTTCCCTCTTACAATTGCCGCCTCTAAACTATGGAAGTAATCATTAACTTGATTAACATGATCAGTAGTGCTACCCTCAGGTACAACGGCAACAGCAACCTTTGCTTTTATTTCTTCTATTTTAGCAGAACGATCTGCCTTTTGTCTAATATTATATGCTTCTTGTAGCTCAGTCTCTGCAAGTTCTTTAATTTTTGTTATTAGATCTTCATTTTTACTCGGTGCTGTCCAATCCCAAACAACAGGATTAACTTCAGTAACAAATTCTGAAATTGCAGTAATTGCAACTTGTGACTGCTCATGACCAAACATAACTGCATTTAACATAATATCTTCAGGTAATTCTTTTGCTTCACTTTCTACCATTAATACCGCATGTTTAGTACCTGCAACAACTAAATCTAATTCAGATTGCAACAGTTCTGTACTACTAGGATTTAATACAAATTCATTGTTTATATAACCCACACGAGCAGCAGCAATAGGACCCTTAAAAGGTAAACCAGCTAAGCATACAGCACAAGATGCTCCAATTAATGCAGGAATATCAGCACTCACCTCTGGGTTTAATGATAATACTTGCACTACAATATGTATCTCATTATAAAAACTATCAGGGAATAAAGGACGAATAGGCCTATCAATTAAACGAGCAACCAATACTTCATGTTCAGCAGGTTTTGTTTCACGTTTAAAATAACCACCAGGGATTCTACCAACTGCATAAGTTTTTTCAAAATAATCAACAGTTAAAGGGAAAAAGTTTTGTCCAGCCTTAACTTTTTTATTTGCTGCAACAGTAACCAATACTACTGTTTCATCCATATTTACTAGTACGCTACCAGTTGCTTGACGGGCTAATACGCCAGTTTCTAATATTACATTATGCTTGCCGTATTGAAATGTTTTTGTAATTTTTTTAAACATCTAGTATATACCTTTCTTTTTAATATTATAACGGTAATCTAAAAGAAGCTATTTATTAAATACACGTTTTGTATACTCAGGATTGCTTTAATCACTAATGTATTCAGAAGACTTGCAATGACGAGTATTTAATAGATAGCTCCCAAGACTCTTAAACTACCAAGAATAAATGGTGGAATAATTTCTTATGCCACCATTTTGTTGTTACTTACGCAGACCTAATGTTTTAATTAAATCAGCATATTTTGCATTGTCAGTACGTTTTAAATAATCAAGCAATCTTCTACGTTGTGAAACTAATTTTAATAATCCACGACGAGAATGATGATCTTTAGCATGTACTTTAAAATGCTCAGTTAGGTCATTAATACGTGTAGTTAATAGTGCAACTTGCACCTCACTTGAACCCGTATCGCCTTCACTTCTTTGAAACTTTTTAATGATTTCTTCTCTTTGTTGAACTGTAGTAGCCATTTTGACTAATTCCTATTTACAATAAAATTTATAAATGCCAAGTAATGCCAAGTAAAAGGTATGCCCCTAAAACTGAGCTTTACTCCCGTATCAAAACAATTAAAATATAGTAATATTTAAATATAAATTGAAGTAAGTATTATCGCATATTTTAGTAATTCAAGTATAGGTTTAAGATAAATTCTAGCAAATTCCATGATGATGCTCTTATATTAATGGTATAATTTTGCGGTTTATTATGCGTTTATAAAAAATTCTTTTTACAAGGTAGAAAACACATGCAAAATATTATCTGGTTTAAAAATCTCAGAATGAAAGACATAAACGAAGTTGGTGGAAAAAACGCATCCTTAGGTGAAATGATATCCCAATTACATAATCAAGAAATTAGAGTGCCTGATGGTTTTGCAACAACAGCATATGCCTACAAAAAATTTCTACAACAAAATAACTTAAAAGATAAAATAGACGAAATGCTTAACAATCTAGATATAGATAATGTTATTGCTTTAGCTAAAGCTGGGCGCCAAATCCAAAACTGGATTTTAGAAACCCCACTACCAGAAGATTTAGAAAAAGATATTGAAACCGCCTATAACCAAATGTTAAAAGAGTCAGGTGCTAATTCAGCAGAAAACCAAATATCTTTTGCAGTACGATCATCAGCAACTGCTGAGGATTTACCAGATGCATCCTTTGCAGGGCAGCAAGATACATTTTTAAATATAAGAGGCATTGAACATATAAAAACCGCAATTAAGAGAGTGTTTGCTTCTCTTTATAATGATAGAGCTATTTCCTATAGAGTGCATAAGGGATTTGATCATTCCTCAATTCAGCTATCAGCCGGAATTCAAAGAATGGTGCGCTCTGATTTAGCTAGTTCTGGAGTAATGTTTACTATTGACACCGAATCTGGTTTTGATCAAGTTGTTCTTATTACCTCAAGTTATGGTCTTGGCGAATGTATAGTACAAGGAATGGTAAACCCTGATGAATTTTATGTATATAAACCAGCATTAATTAATAAGAAAATGCCTATAATTCGTAAACATATGGGTAGCAAAATCATGAAGATGGAATTTAGTAATGAGGCTACAACTACTAAATCAGTACAAACAATAAATGTCCCTGAAAAGCTACGCAAGCAATTTTCGATTAATGATGAACAAATTGAAGAACTTGCAAAATTTGCAATGATAATCGAAAAACACTATAACCAACCAATGGATATCGAATGGGGTTTAGATGGAATTGACAATAAGATATATATATTGCAAGCAAGGCCAGAAACAGTAAAATCTCAAGAAAATAAAACTGGTAAGCAAATTCGTTATCAACTAAAAGAAAGTGGCGAAGTCTTAGTTTCTGGTAGAGCTGTTGGGCAAAAAGCGGCATCTGGAATAGTGCGTCTTATTGATAATGCTAGTGAAATGCATAAAGTACAAGCTGGGGATATTTTAGTTACTGATATGACAGATCCCGATTGGGAACCCGTAATGAAAAAAGCTGCAGCTATAGTTACTAATCGAGGTGGCAGAACTTGCCATGCTGCAATTATTGCGCGAGAACTTGGAATACCAGCAATTGTTGGCTGTGAAAATGCTACTAAAATATTAAAAAATGGATTACATGTTACTGTATCTTGCTGTGAAGGTGATACTGGTTATGTATATAATGACCTACTAGAAATTAATATACAAGAATTAGATACTGGTAAAATGCCTGATTTGCCTGTAAAAATCATGATGAATGTAGGTAATCCTGAGCTAGCATTTAATTTTAGTAATATCCCAAATTTTGGAGTTGGATTAGCAAGATTAGAATTTATCATTAATCGTCAGATTGGTATCCATCCTAAAGCTTTGTTAGAATATGACTCAATTCCATCTCAACTAAAAGAAGTAATCAAAGATAAAATTTCAGGGTATGCCTCGCCAGTTAACTTTTATGTAGATAAATTAGCTGAGGGAGTAGCAACTATTGCAGCAGCATTCTACCCACAAAAAGTAATTGTGCGATTATCTGATTTTAAATCCAATGAATATTCTAACCTCATTGGTGGAAAACTATACGAACCAATTGAAGAAAATCCAATGATGGGGTTTCGTGGTGCATCGCGCTATATTGCACCCAGCTTTAGAGAATGTTTTGAACTAGAGTGTTTAGCCATTAATAAAGTACGTCACCAAATGGGGTTGAATAATGTCACTATTATGATTCCTTTTGTCCGTACTACTAAAGAGGCAGCAGCAGTAATTGAACTTTTAAAAGAAAATGGGCTAGAGCGCAATAAAGATGGGCTAGAGGTTTATATGATGTGTGAAATCCCATCTAATGCCATTCTCGCAGAACAGTTCTTAGATTATTTTGATGGGTTTTCAATTGGTTCTAATGATATGACGCAATTAACCTTAGGGATTGATAGAGATTCCAATGGAGCCATTGCAGCATCTTTTGATGAAAGAAACGAAGCCGTAAAAGCAATGTTGCATTTATCCATACAAGCGTGCAAAAAACGTGGTAAGTATATAGGAATTTGTGGACAAGGACCATCAGATCATCCAGACTTTGCTAAATGGCTTATAGATGAAGGGATTGAAACTATATCGCTTAATCCAGATACAGTTGTTGATACTTGGTTGTACCTTGCCAAAGAACTAAACAAAGCCTAAAACACTCCCCTACATCGATTATTGCTATATTTTTTAGTTTCTTATGTACATAGATTCACACAGCTACCCCACGCGTGGGGTAGCTAAAAAAATATAGCAATAATTGCGCATCTGGTTGGTTGCTAGATATTTACGCTTTTAAAGGGGAGTATTTTTGTTTTACATAGTTTTCAACCAAGCTTTGAAAATCCATAGCAATGTTATCACCCTTTAAAGTGATGAATTTTTCACCATCAACAAAAACTGGGGCAACTGGCGACTCATCCTTACCAGGTAAACTTATCCCGATATTAGCCAATTTTGATTCCCCTGGTCCATTTACTACACACCCCATAACAGCAATCTTCATATCTTCAACCCCTGCATAGCTTTTACGCCAAACTGGCATTTGGTTTGTTAAGTACTGCTGAATATCCTGTGCTAAATGCTGAAAATAATCACTAGATGTTCTACCACAACCAGGACATGCAGTTACAGCAGGCGCAAAGGCACGCACACCAAGAGATTGTAATATTTCTTGGGTAACAATAACTTCTTGGGTTCGGCTTTCACCTGGCTTAGGAGTTAAGGAAACACGTACAGTATCCCCTATGCCCTGTTGTAATAAATTAGCAATACCAGCAGTTGAGGCAACAATACCTTTAACCCCCATCCCAGCCTCAGTTAAGCCTAAATGTAACGGAAAATTACATTTTTGGGATAAATCTGAATAGACTGAAATTAAATCCTGTACCTGACTTACTTTACATGAAATAATAATTTTATCAGCAGATAAGCCGTATTCGATAGCTTTTTCTGCACTTTGCATAGCTGAACTAACTAATGCATTACGCATGATTTGATCTATTTCTAATGGCATCGAAAGTTTAGCATTAGCATCCATCATCTGTGCTAAAAGCTCCTGATCTAATGATCCCCAATTAACCCCAATGCGCACAGGCTTATCGTATTCTATTGCTTGATGAATCATATAGGCAAATTGCTCATCTCGCTTGCTACCTTTACCAATATTCCCTGGGTTAATTCTATATTTATCTAAATATTTAGCACAATCTGGGTTTTCAGCTAGAATCTTATGCCCATTAAAATGAAAATCCCCAACTAAAGGAACATTAATACCCATATCACTTAAGCGATGCTTAATTTCTTTTACTTTACTACCAGCATTAGATGTATTAACTGTGATTCTAACAATTTCTGAGCCTGCTCTATATAAATCAGCTATCTGAATTGCAGTTGCAAGAGCCTCCTCAGTATCAGTATTTGTCATTGATTGCACAACAATTGGGTAATCACTGCCAACATATATGTTACCAACTTTTACATTTAGGGTTTTTCTTCTAGTAATACTTAACATGGAATATACCTTCCTAAATTATATTCATTAAACCGATAACAATGCCCATTTCTGCTGGCGTTTAGTCTTATCAACCACTTTACCTACCAACTGCCCACAAGCAGCATCTATGTCTTCACCACGGGTTTTGCGAATTGTGGTTATCAATCCAGCATTTTGTAATACTTTTTGGAATTTTAAAATATGCCCAAAGGCTGAACACTCAAAACCTGAATTAGGAAAAGGATTAAAAGGAATTAAATTAAATTTGCATTCAATATTTTTCACTAGTTTTATTAACTCATGCGCATAAGCCAAATCATCGTTGACACCTTTTAACATTACATACTCAAAAGTAACGTAATCTTTTGGTGAATTATCTAAATAACGCTTACAAGCCGCAAGCAAATCTTCAATTGGATATTTTTTATTTAAAGGGATAATTTTATCCCGCACCTCATTATTTGAAGCATGTAGACTAATTGCCAAAGATACAGGGCAATCAAAGGCTAACTTATCTAAAGCACTAATCATGCCACTTGTTGATAAAGTTAATTTTCTTTTCGATAAATTATAGGCATTATCATCAAGCATAACACGCATTGCTTTAACAACGTTCTCATAATTAGCTAGCGGCTCCCCCATTCCCATCATTACCACATTAGTAACGATCTTTTCCCCTTTAGGATCTTTACCCAACCTTTTATTTGCCCACCATAACTGCCCAACAATCTCACCAGCTGTTAAATTACGATTAAATCCTTGACGACCTGTTGAGCAAAACTGGCACTCTAATGCACACCCAACCTGAGAGGAAACACACAAAGTACCTCTCCCAGCATCAGGAATAAAAACTGTTTCAATCTTATTACCATTACCAACTTCCAATGCCCATTTATATACCCCATCTGAAGCTAGTTTTTCGGTTACAAGTTTAGGAACCGCTACTTCTGCAAGATCTTGTAACTTAGCTCGCAAGCTTTTAGCAATATCAGTCATATCCTCAAAGTTAGATACACCATAAACATGCATCCAACGAAATACCTGCTTAGCACGGAATTTCTTCTCACCAATGCTTTCAAAATAATTAGCCAGATCTTCTAAAGTATAATTGAGCAAATTCGTTTTCATAATAATTTTCTACTTAAATTTTTAGATTGCTACACCATTATTTTACAATGGTGTGCAATGACAACATGGTTATCTAGTACGTGGACAAATCTCTGATTTTGTAAAGAAATATGCGATTTCAATTGCAGCATTTTCTAAAGAATCAGAACCATGAACTGCGTTTTCATCAATACTATCGGCAAAATCAGCACGAACTGTTCCAAGTGCAGCATTCTTTGGATCAGTAGCACCCATAACATCACGGTGTTTTAAAACTGCATTTTCTCCTTCTAGCACTTGTATCATAACAGGTCCAGAAATCATAAAGCTTACCAAGTCATTAAAAAATCCACGCTCTTTATGTACTGCATAAAAGCCTTGAGCTTCTGCCAAAGTTAAGTGCTTCATCTTTGCTGCAACAATTTTTAAACCATTTTTTTCGAATCTAGTATAAATCTCGCCAATCACGTTTTTTGATATCGCATCTGGTTTTAAAATAGATAGCGTTTGTTCTATAGCCATTAAATAACTCCTAATTAGTCTAATAATTTAAATAAGGTATATATTATACAGTATTTTATAAATAAAGTAAATTAAAATAGACCCCTGACAGGGTAAAGGCATCTTAATCAACTGTTATTGCATTTTTCCCCGACAGCTGTCATTCCCAACATAAATATTTTGCTCTAAAAATGTGAATTGGGAATCTAAAATGTTTTAAAGTGCATGAGTTGCGTATTACACTCAAGCGTGATGCACGGAATGAAAACTGTTGACTTTATGATAATTTTTTGATGCATTTACCCTGAATCCCTAAATTCAATTTATAAATTCAATATATAATTTGACATA
>Ga0315906_10003082_pt1 | contig 22373 bp, 22 predicted proteins | sample LakEriMetagenome_4_FD_203526 | JGI IMG/M metagenome (GOLD analysis project Ga0315906, IMG submission 203526) | Freshwater fungal communities from buoy surface, Lake Erie, Ohio, United States - Buoy 2 MA122 | ecosystem: Environmental > Aquatic > Freshwater > Lake > Lake biofilm | place: USA...
CAACACGCTCGAGTTGCTGCTGGCGTACCCTGGCATCCACATGCTGATCATCCACCGTGCCAGCCACTGGTTGTGGCAGCACGGTTTCAAGCTGCTGGCGCGGGTGCTCTCCCACCTGGGCCGTTTCCTCACCGGCATCGAAATTCATCCCGGCGCCACCATTGGCCGGCGTTTCTTCATCGATCACGGCATGGGCGTCGTGATTGGGGAAACGGCCGAAATTGGCGATGACGTGACGCTTTATCACGGCGTGACCTTGGGCGGAACGACATGGAACAAGGGCAAGCGCCATCCCACCCTCGGCAACGGCGTGGTCATAGGCGCTGGCGCCAAGGTCCTTGGCCCCATCACGCTGGGGGAAAACGCCCGCGTCGGCTCCAATGCCGTCGTCGTCAAGGACGTACCGGCAGGAGCCACCGTGGTCGGCATCCCCGGTCGCATCGCCGGGGGTGAGCAAGGGAGCCAGCAGGCAGAGCGGGAAGAAACTGCGCGCCGCATCGGCTTCGATGCCTACGGCCAGGTAAAGGGACTCAATGACCCCATGACTCAGGCAGTCGACGCCCTGCTGGACCATGCGCGAGGTCTGGAGAAGCAGATCGAAGTTCTGGCGGAAGCCCTGTGCCGGCAGGGAATTTCGGTGAACCTGCCCAATATTCCGTCCTGCGAGGAGATGCGCAAACGGGTGGTCGACGAGCCCCCTGCACCTTGAATTCACCCGGAACTCATTGAATTGCAAGGAATGATGCAGGTGCAAAAATATTCTTGACTAAAACACTCGGTATCTCACACAATTCCGAGCAAATCCGTAGGAATATCCAAGGAGGCTCTATGCGTTTGACTACCAAAGGCCGCTACGCCGTCACCGCGATGGTCGATCTCGCCTCGCACGGCACCCGCGGACGGGTGTCCCTGGCGGAAATCGCGGCCCGCCAAGGCATCTCCCAGTCCTATCTGGAGCAGCTGTTTGCTGCACTGCGTCGCCGGGGTCTGGTGGACGGCACCCGCGGTCCCGGGGGCGGGTACCAGCTCGGCCGTCCCGGTACCGAAATCTCGGTTGCCGACGTCATCGACGCGGTGGATGAATCCGTGGACGCCACCCGCTGTGGGGGACTGCGCAACTGCCGGGGTGATCACGGCTGCCTCACCCACAACCTGTGGGAGGAGCTCAGCCGGCAGATTCGCCAGTACCTGAGCGATGTGAGTCTGGAGACGGTGGTGCAGGAAAACCGTGCCCAGGGTCAGGCGCAGGTCCTTCGGCAATGGCCGAAAACCGGCGATGAGTCCCGCCTCAAAGCGGCGGTCTGAACGCCGCCCGATTCGGAGAAACAATCATGGCAATCACCCTGACCGAACGCGCCGCCCGTCATGTCGAGCGGTTCCTCGCCACGAATGAAGGCAATGGCCTGCGGGTGGGCGTCAAGCCCACCGGCTGTTCCGGCTGGATGTACATCGTGCAGCCGGCCAAGGAAATCAACGAACACGACCAGGTGTTCACCTCGCAAGGCGTGCAGATAGTGGTGGACGACGAGAGTCTGAAGTATCTGGACGGCACGGAAGTGGACTTCGCGCGCGAAGGACTGAATGAAGGCTTCCGTTTCGCGAATCCCAACGTCACGGCCACCTGTGGCTGCGGCGAGAGCTTCAGCCTGTAAGACAAGAAGAGCCCGGAGCATTTCATGGCTACACCTCAGACCGAGGTCAGCGAGCTGCTGAATCGCAAGTATGACGCTGGCTTCTATACCGATATCGAACAGGATCAGGCCCCGCCCGGCCTGAACGAGGACATCATCCGTCTCATCTCCAGCAAGAAGGAGGAGCCGGAATGGATGCTGCAATGGCGCCTGCGCGCCTTCGAGCGCTGGCTGAAGATGCCGGAGCCCAAGTGGGCTCACGTGCACTATCCGCCCATCGACTACCAGGCACTGTGCTACTACTCGGCGCCGAAAAGTAGCGCCAATGCTCCCAAGAGCCTGGATGAAGTCGATCCAAAGCTGCTCGAGACCTACAAGAAGCTGGGGATTCCGCTGGAGGAGCAGATGATGCTCGCCGGTGTCGCCGTCGACGCCGTGTTTGACAGCGTGTCCGTGCACACCACATTCAAGGACAAGCTCGCCGCTGCCGGGGTGATTTTCTGCTCCTTCTCCGAAGCCGTGCGTGAACACCCGGATCTGGTACGCAAGTATCTGGGCTCGGTGGTGCCGCAGGGTGACAACTACTTCGCCGCTCTCAATTCGGCGGTTTTCTCCGACGGATCCTTCGTCTACATCCCGCCCAACACCCGCTGCCCAATGGAGCTGTCCACCTACTTCCGCATCAATGCCATGAACACGGGGCAGTTCGAGCGGACTCTGGTGGTTGCCGACGCGGGCAGCTATGTGAGCTATCTCGAGGGCTGCACTGCACCCCAGCGTGATGAGAACCAGCTGCATGCTGCGGTGGTTGAACTCGTGGCCCTGGACGATGCCGAGATCAAGTACTCGACCGTGCAGAACTGGTACCCGGGCGATGAAGAGGGCCGAGGCGGCATCTACAACTTCGTGACCAAACGCGGTGACTGCCGCGGCCGCAATTCGAAGATCTCCTGGACCCAGGTGGAGACCGGCTCGGCCATCACTTGGAAATACCCGAGTTGCGTCCTGAAGGGCGAGAATTCGGTAGGAGAGTTCTACTCCGTGGCCGTGACCCACCACCGGCAGCAAGCGGATACCGGGACCAAGATGATTCATCTGGGCCGCAACACGCGCAGCACCATCGTCTCCAAGGGTATCTCGGCGGGGCGCGGCCAGAATGCCTACCGGGGTCTGGTGAGAATCGCGAAGAGCGCCGAGAACGCCCGCAACTATACGCAGTGCGACTCGCTCCTGATGGGTGATCAGTGTGGTGCACACACGTTCCCTTATATCGAGGTCCGCAATGCCAGCGCGAAGGTGGAGCATGAAGCATCCACTTCGAAGATCAGCGAAGACCAGCTGTTCTACCTGCGCAGCCGAGGCATCGGCAGCGAAGACGCGGTCAATCTCATCGTCAACGGCTTCTGTAAGGAGGTGTTCAAGGAGCTTCCGATGGAGTTCGCCGTGGAAGCCCAGAAACTCCTCAACATCACGCTCGAAGGCGCAGTGGGGTAAAACACTCATGCTCAAGATAGAAAACCTGCATGCCGAGATCGACGGCAAGCCCATCCTCCGTGGTATCAATCTGACCATCGGCAAAGGCGAGGTTCACGCCATCATGGGGCCCAATGGCTCAGGCAAGAGCACGCTTTCCTATCTCATCGCGGGTCGGCCGGGTTACATCGTGACCGCGGGTTCAATTACCTGGAACGGCAAGGATCTGCTTGCCCTGGAACCCGAAGAGCGCGCCGGGGAAGGCGTGTTTCTCGCGTTTCAGTATCCGGTGGAAATCCCGGGTGTAAACAACGTGTACATGTTGCGCGCAGCGTTGAACGGCCTCCGGAAATATCGCGGTGAGCAGGAGATCAGCGCGGTGGATTTCCTCAACCTGGTGAAGGCAAAGACGCGCGAGATCGGGCTCAAGGAAGGCCTGCTCAACCGGCCCGTGAACCAGGGTTTCTCGGGCGGAGAGAAAAAGCGCAACGAGGTGTTCCAGATGAGCATCCTCGAGCCCTCGCTGGCCATTCTGGACGAAACGGACTCGGGACTCGACATCGACGCTCTGAAAATCGTGGCCGATGGCGTGAACCGCCTGCGCAGTCCGGACCGGGCTTTCATGGTGGTGACACATTATCAGCGCCTGCTTGACTACATCGTGCCGGATCATGTGCACGTGCTCGCGAACGGGCGAATCGTGAAGTCCGGTCCGCGGGAGCTCGCCCTCGAGCTGGAGGCCAAGGGTTATGACTGGCTGCTGGAGGAGGCGGCGTGATGGGATTGATGGAATCACTCGCCCGCGACCTCGACGACGGCGGGGAGTCCGGCGGCGTGCAGGCTGCGCGCAAAGCGGCTTTTCAACTTGCTCGCGCTCAGGGAGTCCCGAGCCCGCGCCATGAGGATTGGCGCTACACCGACTTGAGCAGCCTCTCCGGGCAGGAATTCCGGGCGGCCGCCACTGCCACGCTCGACGGGCAGACCCTGCCGTTGCGGGAACTGGACGCGTGGCGCTTGGTGTTCGTGAACGGACGGTTCGCGCCGGCACAGTCTGATTTGGCTGTTTTGCCCCCGGGGGTGACCGTACGCCTGCTGGAGGAGATGTCACGCCAGGATCCCCAATGGTTGGCCGAACACCTGACACGCCAAGCCGCCCCGGAAGCGCGGACCTTTGTGGCCCTCAATGCCGCCGCCGCGCCGGATGGCTTGCACGTCGAGCTGACGCCGGGCACACGACTCGAGAAACCGCTGCTGGTGATCTTCGCCACCATCGGTGTTGAAACGCCGACACTCGCCTCACCGCACCTCCACGTCAGGGCAGGGCGGCACAGCAGTCTTGATCTCATCGAACTTCACCTCACCGAAGGTCAAGGCGCGACGCTGACGAACGCGCATACCCGTGTGGATGCGGATGATGGCGCGCGTGTTGGCCACTACCGCGTTGTATGCGAGGGCAGCGAGGGTTCGCATGTCGGCTCGGTGCAGCTGAATGTGGGTCGGGATGGTCTGGTGGAGAACTTCTCCCTGGTACTCAGCGGTCGCATGGTGCGGGTGGACATCGACGGCATCCTCGGCCACCCCGGGGGCGAGCTCAAATTGAACGGAATGTTCGTGGCCGGACAGGATCAGCATGTGGATCACCACACGCGAGTCGATCACGCGGCCAGCCATACCACCAGTGACGAAGTGTACAAGGGCATCGCTGACGGTAACGGCCGGGGCGTGTTCAATGGTCGGGTACTCGTGCGCAAGGGCGTTGAGAAAGTGGCCGCCACCCAGGCGAGCAACAATCTACTGCTTTCCTCCGACGCCGAGATTGATGCCAAGCCCGAGCTCGAGATCTACGCCAACGATCTGCGCTGTGCCCACGGTGCGACGGTCGGCCAGCTCGATGACGACAGCCTTTTTTATCTTCGATCGCGAGGCGTGCCTGCGGTGGAAGCGAGGGCCTTGCTCATCTATGGCTTCGTGCAGAGTCTGGTGGAGAGCATTCCGCACCCTGCCCTGCAGGCACTGGTGACCGCGCGTTTTGCGGAAGCAAATCCAGCACTTGAGAAACTGCTGTCGGGAGACTATTCATGAGCAGCCTCGCTGAAGCCAGATCGACGGCTTCCATGTTCGACGTGGAACGGGTTAGGGCGGATTTCCCGATTCTGGAGACCCGCATCAATGGACGGCCCCTGGTCTATCTGGACAATGCCGCAACCACCCACAAGCCGCGCGCGGTGCTGGACGCCCTGGAACATTTCTACGCGCATGACAACGCCAACATCCACCGCGGCGTGCATACGCTCAGTCAGCGCGCCACCGCGGCATTCGAGGGAGCCCGGGAGAAGGTGGCCAACTTCCTGAACGCCGCTGAGTCCTGCGAAATAATCTTCACGCGCGGAACCACCGAGGCCATCAATCTGGTCGCGCAGAGCTATGCGCGCAGCCAGCTGGTGGCAGGTGATGAAATCCTCATCGGGGAAGCTGAGCATCACGCGAACATCGTGCCTTGGCAGATTCTGCGCGAACAGATTGGTATTGTGCTGAAGGTGGTGCCGGTGAACGACGCCGGCGAACTGGAACCTGCGGCTATTGCTGCCCGCATCACTGCGCGTACCCGCCTGCTCGCCTTTGGACATGTCTCGAATGCCCTCGGCAGTATCAATCCCGTGAAGGAAATCGTGGCGGAGGCGCGCAAGGTCGGCGCCAAGGTGTTGCTGGATGGCGCGCAGGCCGTGGCGCACGGTCGCGTGGACGTACGAGCCTTGGACTGCGACTTCTATGCTTTCTCCGCTCACAAGCTCTTCGGACCCACTGGTATCGGTGTGCTGTACGGAAAGCGCGAGCTGCTGGAAGCGATGCCGCCCTACCAGGGCGGCGGTGACATGATCAAGGCGGTGACCTTCGAGGCAACGGAATATGCGGATCTGCCGCACAAGTTCGAAGCCGGAACTCCGCATATCGCGGGCGGTATCGGACTCGGCGCCGCGATCGACTATTTCCTGTCGCTCGATCTTGCCGGTGCACTGGCCCATGAACAGGATCTGCTGGCCTATGCCACGGCGCGCGCCAGTGAGATGCCCGGACTGCGGATTATTGGCACCGCACGCGAGAAGGAAGCCGTGCTGTCCTTCTTGATCGACGGCCTGCATCCCCAGGACATAGGCGTACTGCTGGACAGTCAGGGCGTTGCCATCCGGACCGGGCACCACTGCGCCATGCCGGTGATGCAGCGTTTCGGCGTCCCTGGCACTGCCCGCGCCTCTTTTGCCCTCTACAACACGCGACAGGAAGTCGATGTGTTCTTCGCGGCGCTGGAGAAAGCGCGCCGCATGCTCGCCTGACCACCTCCCCCACCGAGACGGAAGAAGGGTAGACCCCCATGACTTCGCCGCAAGATTTCACACGCCCCATCGAGCTCACGCGCAGTTGCTCGGCAGTGCTCATTCCCCAAGGGACCCCAGTTACCCTGGAGGCGGGCACCACGGTCTTCGTCACCCAGGCGCTCGGTGGCTCGGTCACCGTCAACGTGAATGGCAATCTCGCTCGAATCCCCACCAACGAGGTCGATGCGCTGGGCATGACGCCCGAACACCTGCCCGCCGCGGATGCGACGGTGGGCGACGGCAAAGTGGATGAGAGCCTCGTCTGGGAGCAGTTGCAGACCTGCTACGACCCCGAGATCCCAATCAACATCGTCGAACTCGGCTTGATTTACCGCTGTGAAATCAAGGCTTTGCCTGAAGGTGGCAACGTCGTCGAGATCGACATGACGCTCACCGCACCCGGCTGTGGCATGGGCCCCATCCTGGTTGATGATGTCGCGGACAAGCTCCGACAGGTACCCAACGTGACGGATGTGAAGGTCGAGTTGACCTTCGATCCCCCTTGGTCCTCGGAACTGATGTCAGAGGCTGCACGCCTGCAAACCGGCCTGTACTGACGCGATCTTCGAGCCTGAGGCCCGGCGGCGCTCCGCCGGGTGCTGGGCATTTGTGCACAGCACCCAATATAATGGTGTGCTTTTCAATGCCTTATGCAACTCTCAGGAGCTTCTGATCCATGGCCACCGAGCGCACTCTTTCCATCGTCAAGCCCAGCGCTGTCCGCGACAACCACATTGGCGGCATTCTCGCCAAGTTCGAAGCGGCCGGGCTCAGGATCATTGCCGCCAAGATGCTCAAGCTCACGCCGGAGCAGGCGGGCAATTTCTACGACGTGCACCGCGCACGACCATTCTTCCAGGAACTCGTGGACTTCATGACCTCCGGCCCCGTGCTGGTGCAGGTGCTTGAGGGCGAGGATGCCATCGCCAAGAACCGCGAAGTGATGGGCGCCACCGATCCCGCCAAGGCCGCCCCCGGCACCATCCGCGCCGAATTCGGCAAGGACATCTCCGAGAACGCGGTTCACGGTTCGGATGCACCCGAAACTGCGGCCGTGGAGATCGCCTTCTTCTTCGCTGGCAGCGAGCTCTGCCCTCGCTGAGCCGCATGTCGGAAGCGCCAGTCAACCTGCTCGATTTCGATCCGCAAGGATTGGCGCAGTATTTTGCGTCCGTAGGGGAACGCCCCTTCCGCGCAACCCAGATTGTGAAGTGGGTCCACCAGCAGGGAGTGCTCGACCTCGACGCCATGACCAATCTCAGTCGTGCGCTGCGTGAGCGACTCGCGTCAGACACCGTGTTCCGACTGCCCGAAATCATGACGGTGCAGGAATCGGACGATGGCACGCTCAAATGGCTGCTACGGGTGGACAACGGCAACTGCATCGAGACGGTGTACATCCCGGAAGCCGAGCGCGGCACCCTGTGCGTCTCTTCGCAGGTGGGCTGCGCGGTCAACTGCAGCTTCTGCGCGACGGCCAAGCAAGGCTTCAGCCGCAATCTCTCCACCGCCGAGATCATCGGCCAGGTCTGGATTGCGGCACGCCATCTGGGACAGAACCCCAAAACCCACCGCCACATCACCAATGTGGTCATGATGGGCATGGGAAAGCCGCTCATGAACTTCGAGCAGGTCGTACCCGCCATGCGACTGATGCTCGATGACAGCGCCTACAACCTCGGGCGACGGCGCGTCACGCTGAGCACTGCAGGCATGGTTCCCGGCATGGACAGACTCCGCGAAGAATGCCCCGTGAGTCTCGCCGTCTCGCTCCATGCGCCGGAGGATTCGCTGCGCGATGTGCTCGTACCGCTCAACCGGACTTATCCACTGGCCGAACTGCTGGCTGCCTGCAAACGCTACGTCGCCGACAGCCCGCATGACCAGATCACCTTCGAGTATGTGATGCTCGATGGCGTGAACGACAGCCCGGCCCAGGCGCGCGACCTTGCAAAATTGCTGCGGGGGATCCCAGCCAAGCTGAATCTCATTCCGTTCAACCCGATAGACGGCGCGGACTATCGTTGCTCACCGCAGAGCCGCATCCTCGAGTTCCGTCAAATCCTCCAGAAAGCGGGCTATGTCACCACCACCCGCAAGACGCGCGGCGATGACATCGACGCTGCCTGTGGCCAACTGGTGGGCAAGGTTCTGGCGCGTGCTGCGCGTCATCGCAAGGCACAGGCAGAAGCGCAGTCCCGGGCCGGCGCCCTGCGTGCCGATGCCTGAAGTCCCCTGCATGCGCACGGCCCTTCTGCTTGTGACTGCCCTCCTGCTCGCTGCCTGCCAGTCCGGTGGGTCGCGGGAGGGTTCAAGCCGGGGAGACGATCGGCTCAAGCTCGCGGAAATCAACACCCAGCTTGCACTGGCCTACATGCAGGACGGTGACAACGAGCTTGCCTTGCGCAAGCTGGAAAGTGCGCTGGAATCCAATCCGAAATCAGTGAACGCGCGCAACGCCATGGCGCTGCTCTACAACAACCTCGGCGAATACAAGGAGGCCGAGGAGAATTACCGCAAGGCACTGGAGCTCGATGCGCGCAACATCACGGCCCTGAACAACTATGGGCGTTTCCTCTGCCAGCGGAAACGGTTCGAAGAGGGCCAGGCGCGTTTGCAGGAGGCGATCGACAACCCTCTCAACCCGCTGCCGGAGAATGCGATGGCGAATGCCGGCACCTGTGCCATGCAGGCAGGTGAATCGATCAAGGCCGAGGACTTCTTCCGGGCGGCGCTTCAGCGATCACCGCGGCTGTCGCCGGCCCTGCTGTCGATGGCCCAGTTGAGTCTGGATCAGCAGAACCCGCTGCAGGCCCGTGCGTACTACCAGCGCTATGTGGAGATCAGTCCGCAATCGCCCCGGACCCTTTGGCTCGGCATGCGCATAGAGCACGCGCTGGGCAATGAGGATGCGGTTGCGAGCCATGCGCTGCAATTGAAAAACCGGTTCCCCGATTCCCCCGAGTACGGCCAGTACCAGCGTGGGGAGCTCGAGTGAATCACGAGATGGATTCGAACCAGAACTCCGGCGAAATCCCGTCCATGAGATCCGGTCTGAGCAGCCTCGGGCCGGGCGCGGCCTTGCGCGCGGCACGCGAGCAGGCCCGCCTCAGTGTCGCCGAGATCGCACACCGAACGAGACTCGAGCCGCGCATCATCGACGCCCTGGAAGCCGAGGACTACCAGAGCCTCGCCGCCAGTGCATTCATCAAGGGCTACCTGCGCAGCATCGCGCGGGCACTGGACATGGATTCCGCGCCACTGATCGCGCGTTACACCCAGCTCGAGGAAACCCAGGATCCCAAGCTGGCGGATTTCGCCACGCGCAGTCCCGCGCAGATCACGAGCTCCAGTCTGGTCATACGTCTCGTTAGCGCGTTGCTCGTGCTGGTTTTCGTCCTGCTGGTCGCAGCCTGGTGGCGACACAATTACCAGGCAGCGGAGAAATCCGCAGAGGAACTCGCGGCCCTCGAACAGGAAGTCACCGCACCGGAATCTGACCCCGGCGTGCCACTGCCCTACGCCTACACCATCGTCGATCACTCACGCGAGCCTCTGGGGCCGGTCAAGACCTTCCGCCACCAGACGGACGGATCCGCTCCCCCTGCGGAAGAAATCTCCGGCGATGATCTGACTGCGGCAGCCCCAGAGGAGATCCCTGGCGACACTCGGGTGGCTGCAACTGAAGTTGCCGAGCCTCCGCGAAGTGCACCGGCACCGCACGAGGCAGCTCCTGCCGCTACCACGGCCACGCGGGAACTCACTCCACAGCAGGACGCACGCCCGGCCCGCGAACCAGCTCCGCCGGAGACGACACCCACTCCGCCTGCGCCTGCAAGACAGGAGGCGCCGCGCGCCGCCGATACTCCCATGCCTGAGCCGATAACCCCGGCACCGCCTGCTCCGCGCGCAGTCGTCGGGAGTGGCCGTCAGGAACTCCTCATCGAGGGTCGAGGTGAGTCTTGGGTAGAGGTGTCGGACGCTGCGGGCAAACGGCTCTTCATGGGAACCCTCAAACCCGGGCAGCGCATCGCGCTCAAAGGTCGCCCGCCCTACGACATGGTTGTCGGCTTTCCGCCGGCTATCTCGGCCAGTTTCAATGGCGCAGCCGTCGACCTCAGCGATCGTCCGCGCAGCGGCGTCGCCCGTTACCGCCTCGGCCGATCCGAATAAGAGTTCCCCATGAGCCAGATCCTGCGTGCCGTGCGCGGCATGAACGATACCGTCCCCCCCTTGGCCGATCGCTGGCGCCGGGTGGAAGCCTCCATCACGCAGGTGCTGGGCCAATACGGCTACCGCGAGATCCGGTTTCCAATCGTCGAGTCCACGCAGGTGTTCGCCCGCTCCATCGGTGATACCACGGACATCGTGCGCAAGGAGATGTACACCTTCGAGGATCGTAATGGAGACAGCCTGACCTTGCGGCCTGAGGGCACAGCAAGCTGCGTGCGCGCAGTGCTGGAGAACGGCCTGCTGCAGGCGGGCGCACAGCGTCTTTTCTACCTGGGCCCCATGTTCCGCCATGAGCGCCCGCAGAAGGGCCGGTATCGCCAGTTTCATCAGGTAGGCGTGGAAGCGCTCGGCATGGCAGGCCCGGATATCGATGCCGAGCTGATTCTCATGACCGCGCGTCTCTGGCAAGTGCTGGGCTTGCAGGATCTGCGGCTCGAACTGAACACCCTTGGCACACCGGAGTCGCGGGCACTGCATCGCGAGCAGCTGGTGGCTTACTTCACGGCACACCTCGACATCCTCGATGAGGACAGCCGCCACCGGCTGACACGCAATCCCCTGCGTATTCTCGACTCGAAGAATCCCGCGATGAAACCCTTGATTGCAGGGGCCCCCCGGCTTGTCGATTTTCTCGATGGTGAATCACGTGAACATTTCGATGCAGTGCGCGCGGTGCTCGATGCCGCGGGCGTCGCGTATACCGTGAATCCGCATCTGGTCCGCGGACTCGACTACTATTCGAAGACCGTCTTCGAGTGGATCACCGAGGCCCTGGGGGCCCAAGGCACCGTGTGCGCCGGGGGACGTTACGATGGCTTGGTCACCCAGATGGGCGGGCGTGCCACGCCCGCCATCGGCTTTGCCATGGGACTGGAACGCCTGATGGAGTTGCTGCCAGCCGAGCGTGAAGAAGACCTGCCTGAGGCAGAGCTGTATGTCATTGGCGCAGGCATGGAAGAAAAAGCTCCTGCGCTGGCGCTGGCCGAGGCCATCAGGGATGCGCTGCCCGGGGCGCGTGTGCTCTGTCACTGTGGGCCGGAAAGCCTCAAGTCGCAGCTCAAGCGCGCGGATCGCAGTGGAGCAGCTGTCGCTCTGATCCTTGGCAGCGATGAGCTCGCCGCCGGACAAGTGACCCTCAAGCCCCTGCGCGGCCAAAGCGAACAAAGACGTGTGGAACGACACGCCTTGATGGAACACCTGCTGGGCCTGCTGGGCGCAGCCTGACTTTCTGGGAGATTGGCAGTGGAAAACAACAGCTCTGAGCGCGAACAACTCGAACAATTGCGCCACTGGTGGGAAGCCTATGGCAAGTCCTTGGCCATGGGACTCGCACTGGGCCTGATGGGCCTGTTCGGCTACCGCTACTGGAACTCCGCACAGGACACGGCAGCCCTGAATGCCTCCATCAATTACCAGAAATTTCTGGAAGCTGCGTCACAGGGTCCGGATGCCCAAGGATCGGATGATGATGTCACCCGTACAGGCATGGCCGTACTCGAGGCCTATCCCGATTCGACCTATGCCAAGCTGACTGCCTTGCTGCTTGCTCGACTCGCCGTGGATGAGAAGAAACCCGACGAAGCGCGCAAGCACCTGGAATGGGTCACGGCCCGTGATGCGGATTCCGAGCTCGGGGTCGTCGCACGTGGACGCCTTGCGCAGCTGCTGCTCGCCGAAGGCGACGTTGAGGCGGCGTCAAAGACGATTGCAAACTTTCCGGCCGAGGGAGAGTACGCGCCTTTTGCGGAAGTCAGGGCCGATGTCCTCGCCGCCCGCGGCGAGAAGGAGAAGGCCGCCGAGCTCTATCGGGTCGCCATCGACCAGATCACCACCTCAGGAGGCGACCCTTCACATCTGGAAATGAAGCTGGATGCCCTTGGGGTCGAGCTTCCTTCAGCGGCGGCAAAGTAAGCGATGCGCCGCGTCGGACTGGCAGTCCTGTCCATCCTCCTGTTGCTGGGTGGATGCGCAGACACCATGACCAAGGTCAAGAAGACCACCACTGGCTGGCTCAGCGACGATGGCGATGCGGACGACGCAACCAAGCCGAGCGAGCTCGACAAGAAGTTTGAGCCTTCCATCAAAGTTACCGAGCTGTGGTCGGAGCGCGCAGGCAAGGGTACCGAGTCGCTTTATCTGAAGCTCGTTCCAGCGTCAGATGGACAGCATGTCTACACCGCTGATCGCGATGGACGGATGATCTCGCTGGATGCCAGCAGCGGTGATGAACGCTGGTCCGAACAGGACAAGGGTCGTCTCATCTCCGGCGGCCCGGGCGCAGGCGAAGGCCGGGTGTTCGTGGGCACCTCCGAAGCCGAAGTCGTCGCCCGCGATGCGGACACCGGCAAGAAGCTCTGGGTGGCCGAGGTTTCCAGTGAAGTTCTCGCGGCGCCGCGCGCGGCGGAGGGTGTGGTGATCATCCGCACCGGCGATGGCAACATTTATGCTCTGGATGTGGAGACCGGCCTGGAACGTTGGGTCTATGACCGCAGTATCCCGACGCTCACCCTGCGCGGCACAGCTTCCCCCACCATTCATCAGGGGGTTGTTTATGCCGGCTTCGACAACGGGCGCATCGTGGCGCTGGATCTGAATACCGGTCAGCAGCTTTGGGACACTCGTCTGGCCCAACCTACCGGGCGCTCGGATCTCGAACGTCTGGTGGACATCGATGGTGAAGCCGTGCTCAAGGATGACCTGCTCTACATCGGAAGCTACCAGGGCAGCATTGCCGCATTGTCCGCGGACGGTGGTGGCGTGGAATGGACACGCGACATGTCCACCTATGACAACGTGGCGGTGGACGATGCGCGGGTCTACATCACCGATGAACGCGGTGTGGTGTGGGCTCTGGATCGCTTCGATGGCAGTGCGGTTTGGCGCAACAAGGATCTGCAGTATCGCAAGCTGACCGGTCCGCTGTATTTCCAGGGATATATCGTCACGGGTGATTTTGAAGGTTACCTGCACTGGATGGATGCCGAGACCGGAGCACTGGTCGCACGTAACCGCATCGACAAGAAACGCATCCTCACGCCGCCGATCGATATCGGAGGCGCCCTGCTCGGCTACAGTTCGTCCGGGAAAATCGCCGCATTCCGCGTCGAATAGCGGACACTTGAATCTTCATGGCTCTTGATATCACACGCGACGCCAAGCCTGCCCTGGCCCTGGTTGGCAGGCCCAATGTCGGCAAGTCGACGCTTTTCAACCGGCTCACGCGTACGCGCGATGCGCTGGTCGCCGATGTTCCCGGTGTCACCCGCGATATCAAGGTGGGGGTGGGACGCATGGGCCATGCGTCCTATCTGGTGGTGGACACGGGAGGCATCGACGATTCCGATGATCCCCTCGCCATCCAGGTAAGCCAGCAGGCACTGCACGCGCTGGAGGAATGCGCCGCCGGCATCCTAATCATCGACGGGCGCGAAGGCCTCACGCCGGCCGACCGCACTCTCGCGCAGCATCTGCGCAAGAGCAACAAGCCGCTGTATCTCGCAGTCAACAAGACCGAGAGCATGAACTCCGCTGATGTGGGCGCCGAGTTTGCAGAGCTCGGACTCCATCCTGTGTTCGCCATCTCCGCTGCACACGGCACCGGCGTGGCCGCCATGATCGAATCCATCACTGCCGACTGGTTGACCCCGGAACCGGAGGAAAGCGGCGACGCCAGTGTCAGGGTTGCGATTTGCGGGCGACCGAACGTCGGCAAATCCACTCTCACCAATCGCATGCTCGGCGAGCAGCGCATGCTCACTGCGGATCTGCCGGGGACGACCCACGACAGCGTGGCGATTCCGCTCGAACGCCACGGCCGTGCCTATACCCTCATCGATACAGCTGGTCTCAGAAGGCGCAGTCGCGTCACGGACGTGGTGGAAAAATTCAGCGCCATCAAGTCACTCCAGGCCATCGATCTGGCACATGTGGTAATCGTGGTGCTGGATGCGCGCGAGGGTGTGAGCGAACAGGATCTCACCGTGCTGGGGTCGGTCGTTGAATGTGGACGCTCGCTGGTGATCGCCATCAATAAATGGGACGGACTTTCACCCGAGTTACGTGACGAAATGCGGCGACAACTCGATAGGCGGCTGGAATTCGTGGATTTCGCAACCACGCATTACATCTCTGCACTGCACGGCACGGGCGTCGGCGATCTGTTCGACGCCATTGATGCCGCCTACCGCTCAGCCCACGTGGATGTGCCGACCAAGCTGCTCACCGAACTGCTGGAGGATGCGCTCGAGCGCCACAACCCTCCCCTGGTGAGGGGACGCCGCATCAAGCTGCGTTACGCTCACTTTGGAGGGAAAAATCCGCCCACCATCATCATCCACGGCAACCAGACGGATGATGTTCCCGACAGCTACCGACGCTATCTGGCCAATTTCTTCCGCAATGCCCTGCGCCTCGTGGGTACTCCGGTACGCATCGAATTCCGGACCGGCGACAACCCCTTCGCCGGGCGCAAGAACGTGCTCACGCGGCGGCAGGTGGAAAAGCGCCGCAGGCTGATCCGGCACATCAAGCACTGAGGCGAGCCTCTACGCCGAACCACGGCAGCACATCGCTCTGTGCCGCGATGGACCAATCAAAACCATTCCCCTCCGCTGCGGCCCCGGCCAGGCACTCGGCCACCAGATCGGGATGATTGGTGCGCTCACTGAGATGCGCCGCCACCACCCGGCTGAGCGGGGATTCCTGCAGGGAACGCAGCAATTGCAGTGATTGCTGGTTGCTGAGATGACCGTAGTCGCCGCCAATCCGGCGCTTCAACTTTGCGGGATAGGCAGAGGCTGCCAGCTGGGCAGGGTCATGATTGAATTCGAGCACCATGGCGTGGCAGGTCTGGTACTGTCGGATGACATGTGGCGTGAGGCTGCCGATGTCGGTGAGGATCCCCAGCCGCAGGCCTGACGCCTCGAAGATGAACTGACTGGGCTCGCGTGCGTCGTGAGGGACCGCAATCGGCGTGATTTCCAGATCGCCAAGACGGAAACCGGAATGGGCTGAAAGCTCCAGCCAGTGGGGCAACGCACCGATGCGGGCCTCGGTCGCCACCCTTGTCCCACGTGTGGCATGGACCGGGATTTCGTACTTGCGGGCCAGCGCATCCACGCCGCCCGCGTGATCATCATGTTCATGGGTGACCAAGATGGCCGCGAGAGACGCCGGGTCGAAACCGAGTTCTGCAGCGCGTTCCTCGAACGCCTTGATGGAATAGCCACAGTCGATGAGGACAGCCGTGTTACCGGCCATCACCAGCGTGGCATTGCCGGCACTGCCGCTGCCGATCATGGCACAGCGCAAGCCTCCGGACCCGGGTGCCGAGGCGCTGGACATCTGGCCCGCCGCGCTCAGGCGCCGGAACGGTTCAGCTCGCGGCTCAGGCGTTCCAGGATACGCGTGGAGACATTGCCGGTCTCCCAGCGTCCTTCCTTGTCCAGCACCACCACTTCGGTCTTCTCGCCGACTCCGGTGAGGTTGATCTGGAGCTCGTGCTCTTCTTCGTTACCCCAGAACTTGAGCTTGTTGAGCATGCCGCGTTTGGCAATCTCACCTTCGCGGGCCGGCACTCTCACATAGTAGATGCCGCGATCCTTGTCGGCCTGGTCCACTTCGTAGCCGGCATTTCCGATCGCCGCTCCCGTACTCGCCCAGGCGGCAGCGTAAGACTCACGCACGGAAAGATAGACCTTGCCACCACCTGCGCTGATGAGCTCTGCACGACCGGTGCCACCCGCGCCGGAGTCTGTCGCTTCATCGTCACCGCTTTCGTCGGCAACACCCGACGCCGCGCTGTCCTCCAGCGGATAGGCCTGCGCAACGGTGGTTTCTGCCGAGGTGACAGCTGGTGTACCCCCAGCCGCGCCGAGCTTGTCCTGCACGCGCTCGACCAGCAGCTTCTCACGCGCAACGTCGCGCGTGGCCGGCGTCCATACCATGCCCGTGCCCTGCTGGCTGAGCTCCTCCGCCCGGTTCGAGATGTAGAGGACCGAAGTGCCCGCCTCCTCGCCCGGCTCGACGAAGATCTTGAACTTCTCCCGCCGCAAGGCCTCTTCGTTCTCGATCCAGACAGTTTCGATGATGCCGAGCTCTTCGTCGTTCAGGTCGAGCTGGTAACCGAGCTGGTTCTGCATCAGGTCCACCAGCTGCGGCCAGACCTGCGGAATGGCTCCCGACACCGCCAGCACGTGCTCGTTGTCCAGCACCCGAACGGCTTCATTGGCGGTGCGTTCCAGCTCCTGCTGCCGCTTGCGGTCTGCGACGCGTTCCTGGTAGGTCGAGTAGGTTGCAGTCTCGCCACCTTCTGGAATCGCCATCCGGTCGCGTATGGCGTCTGTGGTGAGCTCGGGGGGGATTTCGAGATCCGGCATGGTCTTGCTCTTGCGGTACTCGACACGGTTGTCGGGCAGGACCTCGTCCAGCTTGGGCACCACCTTGCTGCAACCCGTCAGGGTGGCAACCACCAGCAGCATCAATACCTGAACCATAGACATCTAACCTCGAAGTGCCGACCGACCGACCGGGCCCCTGCCCCGCCGGGAGATCAGATCTGGATGGGGATTCCGGCGTGCGCCATGGCCGCCCGGATCCTGTGTTGCCCACCCGGCGTGAGCCAGGTGAGAGGAAGCCTGATTCCGACCTCGGCACGCCCCATGGCGTGGACTGCCCACTTGGCCGGGATGGGATTGGACTCGCAGAAGAGGTCCTGGTGCAAGGGCGCGAGTCCTGCATCAAGTTCTGCCGCACGCGCGGCATCGCCCGCGAGCGCAGCCCCGCACATCTCATGCATCTGCCTCGGCGCGACATTTGCGGTCACCGAAATCACACCATCACCACCGGCGAGGATGAATTCCCGGGCCGTGGCATCGTCCCCACTCACAAGCAGGAAATCCGGGCCGCACGCTGCGCGCAGTTGCGTGGCCCGTGGCACTTCGCCCGTGGCTTCCTTGATGCCGACGATGTTGGGGACCGCGGCGAGCCGGATGACCGTATCGACTTGCATGTCGCAGGCTGTGCGACCGGGAACGTTGTACAGGATCTGCGGGATGGCAACCGCCTCCGCCACCGCCTTGTAATGAAGGTACAAACCTTCCTGGGTGGGTTTGTTGTAGTAAGGAGTCACCAGCAGGCAGGCATCGGCGCCGGCCTCCTTGGCAGCCTGCGTGAGGGCGATGGCTTCGGTGGTGGAGTTGGCTCCGGTGCCGGCGATGACCGGCACCCTGCCCCCCACCCACTGCACCGTGCGGCGGATGACTTCGCAGTGCTCGGCCTCATCGAGCGTGGCGGATTCGCCGGTCGTTCCCACGGCAACAATGGCGTCGGTGCCTTCTGCGATATGGAACTCGAGCAGGGCGGCATAGCGATCCCAGTCGATCGCCGCGTCGGTCGTGACACCGCCCTTCATGGGCGTGACGATGGCCACCATGCTGCCGCGGAATTGAGGCATGCCCAGACCCCGAAAAAATCAGTCGCACATGGTAGCCTTGACCCCCTGACCAACTCAATACAGCGCCTGCAGGCCCAGCATTGGCTTGCGGCTGAATCCAGCATGCAAAAACCGCACGAGCCCGCCAGGATTCCGTGCCGGCGACCGGCCTCATGCTTGCGATGGAACCTGCATCGCAGGCACAATTGCCGCGCTGCATGAAGACTCCCCCGAAATCCCCCCCGGAAATCAGCCACAACTCCATTGCGATCTCGCTCATGGGCGCAAATCGCGTCGGGCTGATCGAGAATTTTACCAAGGCGGTCCGCGACTGCGGGTGCAGCGTGGCGGACAGCCGGATGGCCGTGCTGGGTGACCGTTTCACCCTGATGGTGCTGCTGACCGGCACCTGGGATGCGATTGCGAAGATCGAGTCCATGCTGCCGAGGCTGGAGAACCAGCTGCAGCTCAAGACGCTCTCGCAGCGGGCGGAGCCGCGCAAGCGTCATACCAACCTCATGCCTTATGCGATAGAGGTGGTGGCCGTGGACCGGCCCGGCATCGTGCACGAGATCACCCAGTTCTTCACCCAGCGCGAAATCGGCGTGGAAGACATGTATTCCGGCGCCTATGCAGCCGCACACACGGGTACCCCCATGTTCTCGCTGCACATGACCATCAGCGTGCCAACCGACCTCTCCATTGCCGGATTGCGCGGAGAGTTCATGGATTTCTGCGATCACCTGAACCTCGACGCCATCATGGAGCCGGTGAAGTAGCCGCCCGCATGAACAGCGCCGCCCGCACCGGAAAGCGCCTTTTCGTTCTCGACACCAACGTCCTGCTGCACGATCCGACGTCCCTGTTCCGCTTCAAGGAACACGACATCTACCTGCCCATGATGGTGTTGGAGGAGCTCGACGCGGCCAAGAAGGGCGTGTCGGAAGTGGCCCGCAATGCGCGCCAGGCCAGCCGCTTTCTGGACAGCCTCATCGATGATGCGGATCGCCACGCGATCGAGGCTGGCCTGGCCTTGCCCACTCCCATTGCCGGCATGGCCGGCGTCCCACCCTCCGGCCGTCTCTACCTGCAGACCAGCCCGCTGCCGGCCACCGGGGCACTGGCGCTGCTGCCTGGCAAGACGCCCGACAACAGCATCCTCAACACGGCCCTCGCGCTGAAGGGCCAGCATCCCACGATGGATGTGACGCTCGTCTCCAAGGACATCAATCTGCGCATCAAGTCCCGCGTCATCGGGATCTCGGCAGAGGACTACTTCAACGATCGGGTGCTGGACGATATCAACCTGCTCTACACGGGCACGCGGGAATTGCCGCAGGGTTTCTGGGAAGCACAGGGCGAGGAGCTCAAGTGTTGGCAGGAACAGTCCCGGACCTTCTACTCATTGCCGGCCTCTCGCTTCGAGCACTTTTACCCCAATGAATTCCTCTACGGGCCGGGCGAGGATGAACTGGAACTCGTTTCCCGCCGGATCGATGAAGACAAGGTCATCCTGGAACGCGTGCGCGACTATCGCCATCCTCGCAACGCCGTGTGGGGCATGACGGCGCGCAACCGGGAACAGAGCTACGCGCTCAACCTGCTGATGGACCCGGAGATCGATTTCGTGACGCTGCTCGGCGCTGCGGGCACCGGCAAGACCCTGCTCGCTCTGGCCGCGGGGCTTGCACAATCACTGGATACCCGGCTTTATCGTGAAGTCATCGTGACGCGCGAGACGGTCCCTCTGGGCGAGGACATCGGCTTCCTGCCGGGTACCGAGGAAGAAAAGATGCACCCCTGGATGGGCGCGCTGCTCGACAATCTGGAGGTCCTGTCCGAGACCCAGGAAGGCGGGGAATGGGGTCGGGCTGCCACCGCAGATCTGCTGCAGAACCGGGTGAAGGTGCGCTCGATGAACTTCATGCGCGGGCGTACCTTCTTCAACCGGTATCTCATCATCGATGAAGCCCAGAATCTCACCGCCAAGCAGATGCGTACCCTCATCACCCGTGCGGGTTCCGGCACCAAGATCGTGTGCTGCGGCAACATTGCCCAAATCGACACCCCCTATCTCAGTGAAACCACTTCAGGCCTCACCTATACCGTGGACCGGTTCAAGGACTGGGCGCATGGCGGCCACATCACCCTGCTGCGGGGGGAACGGTCCCGACTCGCGGACTACGCGGTCCAGCAGCTCTAGCTGCCGTCGGGGATCCGGATGACCGGACTCGCATCCCGGGACACCGCCGCCATCGCTGCCGGCCTGCGGGAAGATGCAGCGCTGCTGGGGTTCTCCCAACTCGGGATCACGCATACCGCTCTCAGTGAAGATGAAGCCCTGCTGGAAGCCTGGCTCAAGCGCGGCTATCACGGCGACATGCAGTGGCTCGCCCGCCATGGGCGCAAGCGCAGCCGTCCGCAAGAGCTCGTGCCGGGCACGCTCAGCGTGATCTGCGTCGCGCTCGACTATCTGCCCACCGATGCTCGTCCAATGGAAGAGGTGCTCGCCGACGGGCGACTAGGCTTCATCTCGCGCTACGCGCTTGGCCGTGACTATCACAAAGTGGTCCGCGGTCGGCTGCGCCGGCTGGCAAGCCAACTGGCGGCCCGGATTGGCCCGTTCGGCTACCGCGTGTTCAGCGACAGCGCGCCAGTGCTGGAAAAAGCCCTGGCGCGCAATGCCGGACTTGGCTTCATCGGCAAGCACACCAACCTCATTCACCGTGAGCGGGGCTCCTGGTTTTTTCTGGGTGAGATCTACACCGATCTGCCCCTGCCAGCAGACGATGCCGACACAGAAAACTACTGCGGAACCTGTACGGCCTGTCTGGACTTCTGCCCCACGGGCGCGATCATCGCGCCCTTCACACTCGATGCCAGACGCTGCATCTCCTATCTCACCATCGAGTCGCGTGATTCGATTCCGGAATCCTTGCGCCCCCTGATGGGTAACCGGATCTACGGCTGCGATGACTGCCAGATGGTGTGTCCCTGGAATCGTTATGCGCGCCGCACGGAAATCGACGATTTCGCCGTGCGGCACGCGCTGGACGCTCCGGATCTGCTGGCGCTCTGGACCTGGGACGAGGCCACTTTTCTCGCGCGCACCGAAGGCAGCGCCATGCGTCGCGTAAGTTTTGAACAGTGGCGACGCAACCTCGCCGTGGCCCTGGGCAACGCGCCGGCCTCGGCGCAGGCAATCCACGCACTCGAAGCGGCGCTCCCCGCCGCCTCCCCTCTGGTGGCAGAGCATATCCAGTGGGCACTCGAGCGCCAGCGCAGCCGCGTGCTGCAGACCCTCCCGGTTTGATCTAGAGTTCGCGGCTCATCACGCAAGGCTAGGATCATGCAGCCAGATTTCATCGCACCGTCCATTCTCTCGGCCGATTTCGCACGCCTGGGCGCCGACATCGATGCGGTGGTCGCCGCAGGCGCGGATCTCATTCATTTTGATGTCATGGACAACCACTATGTCCCCAACCTCACGATCGGCCCCATGGTGTGTGAGGCACTGCGCAAGTACGGCATCACCACGCCTATCGACGTGCACCTCATGGTGGAGCCTGTGGACCAGCTGATCGGCGATTTCGTCAAGGCCGGCGCCTCGTTCATCACTTTTCACCCGGAGGCGAGCCGCCACATCGATCGCAGCCTGGGCTTGATTCGCGAGGCCGGCTGCAAGGCGGGGCTGGTGTTCAATCCTGCGACACCCCTGGATGCCCTGCGTCATGTCTGGGACAAGCTGGACATGGTGCTTCTGATGTCCGTGAATCCGGGGTTTGGCGGACAGTCGTTCATCCCCTCGACGCTGGACAAGCTGCGGGAGGCGCGTCGCCTGATAGACGACAGCGGCCGATCCATACGGCTCGAAGTGGATGGTGGCGTGAAAGTGGACAACATCGGCGCCATCGCGGCAGCCGGTGCCGATACCTTCGTGGCCGGTTCGGCCATCTTCAACAGCCCCGATTACGCCATGACGATCCGCGAGATGAAGAGCGCCATCGCTGCGGCGCGCACAGAGCGCACATGAGTCCTGTCCGGCTGGTGCTGTTTGATCTTGATGGCACCCTGGTCGACAGCGCGCCCGACATTGCCGTGGCCGCGAATGCCGCCTTGATTGCGGTCGGGCATGCCGCGCGCAGCGAAGAAGAGATCCGCTACTTCATTGGCAGTGGTGCCGAGCGACTCATCCACCGCTGCCTCACGGGGCAGCGGGACGAGGATGCG